>JAABUM010002454.1_pt1 | contig 24755 bp, 24 predicted proteins | sample 5559161 | NCBI WGS metagenome assembly JAABUM01 (sample SAMN10711868, study PRJNA513369) | rock metagenome | isolation source: Antarctica rocks | place: Antarctica: Victoria Land, Siegfried Peak nord
CCTTGAAGATGCTCGGCTTGTGCCGCAACATGCTGTACCGCAGGATCATGGGGCGACCTCCTCGACTCACGCCTCTCCTCGCCCTACTACCCTACCACACACCCTCTTTATTGGGAAGATGATCTATAGTACAGGCTGATCAGGTGGCGCTCGCGCTCGGGCAGCTGGGCCACGGCGGCGCGCAGGCTGAGGCGCAGGTCGTTCTGCTCGGCCACGACGGCGGGGCTGGGGCTATCAGCGTCCTCGATCATATCCAGCAGGTTCAGCTCAGAGCCATCATGCGACGTGCGCGCCGCCACATCCAGGGAGATCGTGGCGCAAGCGGCGTCGGCCTGGGCCTGCGCCACCTGCGTCGTGTCTAGGCCCAGCGCCGCCGCGATCTCCTGGCGCTTGGCCGGGCGGCCCTGCTCCTGCTCGAACTGGGTGGAGGCGCGCTCGATCTCGCGGCCGCGCTGCCGCGCCGAGCGGGGGATCCAATCCAGGGCGCGCAGCTGATCAATGATGTAGCCGCGGATACGGGTGACCGCGTACGTCTCGAACTTGACCAGCCGCGCCGGATCGAAGCGGTCCACGGCATCAATCAGCCCCAGGGTGCCATAGCCGAGCAGGTCATCGTGGTCAATCACGGCGGGCAGGCTGATGGCCAGGCGGCCCACCACGTACTTGACCAGCGGCGCGTAGCGCACGATCATGGCTTCGCGATCGGTCAGCCGGTCCTGCCGCTCCGCGGTGGCCAGGATGTCCTGGGCCCCGGCGATGACGCGATAGGCCGCGCTTGATTGGCGGTCCCACGATGTGCTGGTCCCGCGCGTGGTCTCATCGGCGACGACAGCTGGCCTTGTCTCCATAACCTCGATCATTGTCCTGCTCCCCCTGCTTCTTGCGCCCCACCCCGTACTGGGCCGTGGGCGTGATCCGTTCCGTTTTCATCTCTGCGCGCTGCGGTCGGGGGAGGTTACTGGGCTGTGTGCCCGCTGTCGTCCCCGTCAGCGTAGCTCTAGTGTAGGCCTCACACCCATCGCCAGAGAACACCCGGATGGGCCGAAAAATACCCCCCCGAATGGGGCGCCGTGGAGCATAGACACCTATGGTTCACTCAAATCTCGGCAGGTTCGGCTCATGTCGGAACGCTGTGGCCGGGGACGAGACGCTGTGTGAGATGCGCCGTGGTCGGTCCCGCCGCCGTGATGCTGTACACCCGGTTGGCTCCGTCGTAGAGCGCGCCCTGATACACCCCACCCGGCATGTCCACGCTGTTCACCTGATCGTTGGGGGTGTACCCGAAGCTGCTGGCGTTGGCCCCACCGGCCTCGCTCTCGCTGGTCGCGCGGCCCTGCGGATCCAGGGCGAAGCTCACCGGGGAGTTGCTCGAAGAGATGGTGTGGGTCTTGAGCTGGCCCGCCGCGTCGTAGGCGTAGCTGGTGGTCAGCCCATCATCGGTGCTGCTGGTCTCCCAGTCCGCCGCGTTGTAGGCCACCGCGCTGGTATGCGTCTGCACCGGGCCAGGGTTGGCTGCGTCCACACTCTGCTGGGTCTGGGTGATCGTGTTGCCGTTGGGGTCGTACCCGCTGGAGGTGCTCACCGTGGTAGTTGTGCCGGTCACGCTGTAGGCGTGAAAAAGCCTCATGGATCCGCAGCATGCAGACGGTACGTGTCGGTGGTCCAGGAGCGCTACCGAGTGGTCTTGCACCCTACTCCCACTCCTGGCGGGTGAGGGAACTGCAGTGATCTCTGCCGTTGGAGCTGGCTCGCTGACGCAGCACAGCGCACCGAATATCGCGAGGCTTTTTCGCGCTTATACTGCGCTCGTTGCCGCCGAGTGCGCTAGAATGGGAGAAACGTCGGATGATGAGGTAGTTGGGAATGACGAAAGTACTTGGGCGTCACATCGTTGCCGATACAGCGATCTGCCACGGGAAGGCTACATTCGTGGGGACGCGTATCCTCGTCGCCGACGTCCTGGAGCAGGTCGCCAACGGCATGGCCTGGGAGGTGATCATCGATGATTGGCGGGGTGACGTCAGCAGAAAGGCGATCGCCGAAGCCGTGCGCCTGGCCCGGGAGGCTTGGCTGACCCAGGAACCCGCGCTCGTCGCAGGATGAATCTGCTCGACGAGAATATCCCCGAGCACCAGCGGCAACTCCTGCGCGGTTGGCGCATCTCGGTGCGTCAGATCGGTGTCGATGTGGGGGACAAGGGGCTGCCCGACGACACCATCCTCATGCTGCTCCATCAATTGTCGCGGCCCACGTTCTTCTCGCGCGACGACGACTTCTATCAGCAGACTCTCTGCCACCGAGCCTACTGCCTGGTCCATCTGGCGGTGAGCCAGTACGAGGTGGCCAGTTTTGTCTGCCGGTTCCTCCGCCACCCGCTGTTCGCCACCGACAGCCGGCGGCGTGGCGTGGTAGTGCGCGTGGGTCACAACGGGCTTCATGTCTGGCGTCTACACGCGACAGCCGAGGAGGGTGTCCCCTGGCCCCAATGAGGAAGCGTCAGGTTTCAGTACACGCGGATGCGCCAGCGAACGTTCGGCCAGGGACGACCCCCGCAGCCTCGGTTAGGCCGCCTGCAGCAGCGCGCACACCGCACCCCAGCGGCCAGCTTGACCTCGCCCCACAGGTTGTAGCTGTAGCGGTCCTTCACCGCGCCGTTGCCGTCAGTCAGTGTCAACAAGCGCGAAAAAGCGTCGTGAGACGTCCGGTCATTGGTTTGAGACACGAGCAGATGCAGGGGACGCAGAGGAACCACTGGCTCTTGGTCCCCGCCCACTACAGAGGTGGACGCCGGGCGAGAGCCTGCCCAACACCACCTCCAGATTAGCCGCGAGGATAGGCAAGGCGCATCACTACCACGAGGCTTTTTCGCGCTTACTGGATTCGTGGGCGGGTAGTCCAAGCGGACAGCGCAGGCGCGACCGTCGGTCGCGCCTTGCCCTGCACGCATAGCTGTGCAACACTGGTCGTAGAGAAAGGAGTTCCCCGATGATCACCGAGACCAGACCGATGACGATCGAGGAGTTCGATGTCCTGCCTAACGATGGCAATCGGCACGAGTTGGTGAGGGGAAGGTTGCGCGTTATGCCACCACCGAAGGGCGACCACGGGGGGATTGAGGCCGCGGTGGCTGAAGAGCTGACCCGCTATCTGCGGGAAAGGGCTCTAGCGCGAGGTTGGACCCCACCACAGGGCCGCGCCGCCCGTGCCGCCGTGGTGGGCTATGTGGGTGTCGGGGAGGTTGGCCTGCGCTTTGCCGTGCCTGACGATCCCCACCAGACGCGTGGCGCCGACCTTGTGTACATCCCACCCGAGCAACTTGCCCAGGTGGAATGGCCCCAGGGTGAATACTTCCCCGCCGTGCCCGCGCTCGTTGTCGAGGTGGTCAGCAAGTCAGACAGCGCCAATGACGTCAATGAGAAGGTGCAGGACTACCTGAGCGGTGGGGCCCGGCGTGTGTGGGTGATCTACCCCGACCAGCAAGCGATGCACGTGCATAACGCCGATCAGCCAACGCGGGTCGTCCGTGGCAACGAAAGCCTCACCGAGGAGGAATTACTCCCTGGATTTGCCTTGCCGCTCAACCTTATCTTCAACGACCAGTGACGTGGCGTTGTCACATTGGTTCTGGCGCGCCTGTTATAGTGGACCCCTCTATCAGGGTCCGCTATAGTAGCGGCGGCGCCAGCGGTGCGCTACAATACGACACGGGCCGCGACCGGCCTACGCTGCCCGTGTCCAGACGCCGGAGGAGCCATGGCCGACGAGCCCAACGCGCCCAGCCAACCCAGCTTTGCCGCCCTGCCGGTGGGCCATCGCTTTGCCCCGGCTACGTTCAGCGTTGACGAAGCGGCGCTGGACGCCTATCTGCGGGCGGTGGATGACGCGCAACCGCACTATGGCCCGGCCGGACCCCGCGTAGATGGTCGCGTTATCGTGCCCCCCGTCGCGGTGGCCGCGTTCGCCCTCAAGCGGCTGGCCGGTGACCTCGCGCTGCAGCCGGGCGCCGTCCACATGGGCCAGGACTACGAGTTCCACAGCCCCGTCTACACCGATCAGCAACTGGTTGCGGATAGCCGGGTGGTCACCCGCTCGCGACGGCGTGGCATGGTCATCTTGATCGTTGAGCAGGACGTGCGGCGCGGGTCGGACACGGTGCTGACTGGCCGCTCGACGCTCGGCGTGCCGGAGGATGCCTCGCCCCGGCCTGATGCGGGCCTGTAGCGGAGTGGCCCGCCAGCCAGCAGCCGCCCGGGCAACGCACCGGGCCGACCGAAGTGGAGCGGCCCGGTCTGTGACCTCAGAGTATGCGGAGGAGAGGTGTTTATGACGCCGCGCGACGAATTTGGCGGCCGGGTGCGCCACATTGAGCAGCCCATGATTGACCGCTATGCCCAGGCCAGCGGCGATCTGAACCCCATCCACCTGGACAGCGCGTTCGCTGGCGCCACACCGTTTGGTGGCGTGATCGCCCACGGCATGCTGCTCGTCGGCTACGTGGGCGAGTTGCTGGCCGACCGGTTTGGGCCGTCCTGGACCCGTGGCGGCGCGCTCAAGGTGCGCTTCCGCACGCCGGCCCGGCCCGGCGACAGGGTGACCACGCGGGGCCGCATCGAGCGGGTTGAGGGCGACGAGCCCTCCGCGCGGCGCGTGGTCTGCACGATCGAATGCGTGAACCAGAACGATGAGGTGCTTGTCTCCGGTGAAGCCCGTGTCCATGGCACAGAGGAGGAACTGACGCTATGACGCGGGTCCTGGTCACGGGACTGGGCATCCTGAGCCCCATCGGCAACTGCGTGGACGAGTTCTGGCGCAACCTGACCGCCGGCGTCTCCGGCATTGGCCCCATCACGGCCTTTGACGCGTCGTCCATGAAGGTGCGCATCGCCGGAGAGGTCAAGGGCTTCGACCCCACGGCCTGGATGGACCACAAAAAGGCCCGCCACATGGACCGCTTTGCCCAGTTCGCCGTCGCCGTGTGCAGGATGGCCGTGCAGGACGCCAACCTGACCATCTCTGAGGCTAACGCCGAGGATATCGCCATTGTGATGAACACGGGCGGCGGCGGCATCCAGGCCGTGGCCGAGGAGACCGAGCAGATTGCCCGCAAGGGGGTTAACCGGGTCAACCCCTTCTTTGTGCCCATCATGATCCCCAGCATGGCCTCGTGCCAGCCCTCCATCCTGCTGGGCGTGCGCGGTCCCGTGCTGACCTCCGTGGCCGCCTGCGCCAGCGGCACGATGGCCGTGGTGGAGGCCCTGCGCCTGCTGCGTAGCGGCGAGGCGTCGGTAGCGATCGCCGGGGGCACCGAGTCGGTGATGCACCCCTTGAGTTTCTCCGGCCTGGCCAATATGCGCGCCCTCTCCCGGCGCAACGACGAGCCGACGCGGGCCTCACGGCCGTTCGACCGCGACCGCGATGGCTTTGTCTTCGGCGAGGGAGCAGGGGCTATCGTCATGGAGACCGAAGCCCACGCCCGCGCCCGAGGAGCCCGCGTCTACGCCGAGGTGGCCGGCGGCAGTATCACCGGCGACGCCTGGCATATCACAGAGCCAGAGCCCACCGGCCGGGGGGCCATTCTGGCCATGAACCGCGCGCTCAAGGACGCCGGTATGACACCCGCCGAGATTGACTACATCTGCGCCCATGGCACGGCTACCTACCTCAACGACATGACCGAGACACGCGCGATCAAGAGCGTCTTCGGTGAGCGCGCCTACTCCATCCCGATCAGCTCACCTAAGTCCATGGTCGGCCATCTGCTGGGCGCGGCGGGGGCCATCTCAACCACGGCCTGTATCAAGGCCATCAACGACGGCGTGGTGCCGCCCACGATCAACCTGGACACCCCTGATCCTGCCTGCGACCTGGACTACGTGCCCCACACCGCCCGCCGCCACCCTGTCGGCGCGGCTATGGCCAATGGCTTCGGCTTCGGCGGCCAGAACGCCGTGGTCATCTACAAACGCGCCCTGTAGATCATGCGCCACACTGGACCGGCGGGGCGCAGCCGCTCACGGATTATCCGTGAGACGACAAGCCTTATTGGGCTCTGAGGGAGCGCGGGGCAGTTGATCAAGCCCTGGTGGCCTATCAGAGCTGACGTGTGTAGGGGCGTCCCCGGCGCGAACCGCTCATGTGATGGATGGTCGCTACCCGACTAGCGACCGCTGACAGGCGTGGGGGAGGCCAGGGCGGCCGCCCTGATCTGGTTCAGCAGGCCGCCAGCCAGCATGATGTCGCGCTGGCGCGGGGTGAAAGCATAGGTCAGCGCCACTTCGGTACCCTGAGTGATGTTGCGCGCCACCAGCAGGCCCTGTGCGGCGGTGATCGCCGCGCGCACACCGTCAAGCTGCAGCATGTCACCCTGGGCAATTGCCCCGTAGCCGCCTGGCTGGGCGAACGTCAGCGGCACGATGCCGAAGTTGATCAGGTTGGCCCAGTGGATGCGCGCGAATGAGATGGCCAGCACGGCCCGCACGCCCAGGTACATGGGGGCCAGGGCGGCGTGCTCACGGGCGGAGCCCTGACCATAATTGGCCCCGGCGACGACGAAGCCGCCGCCAGCCTCGCGGGCGCGGCGGGCAAAGGTGGCGTCCACCCGGCCAAAGACGTGCTCGGCGCAGGCGGGCACATTGGAGCGCAGGGGCAGGATGTGCGCGCTGGCTGGCATGATGTGGTCGGTGGTGATGTTGTCGCCAACCCTGAGCAACACCTCACCGCGCAGGGTGTCGGCCACCTGAGGCGCGGTGGGCAGCGGCTTGATGTTGGGCCCGCGCAGCACCTCCACGCGTGAGCCATCCTCAGGTGGGGCGATAATCAGGGCATCGGCGTGGATCACGTCAGCCAGGGGGGCGGCCGCGGGCGGTGTGCCCAGAGTACGGGGATCGGTGATCTTGCCGGCCAATGCCGTAGCCACGGCTACCTCGGGACTGGCCAGGTAGACGCGGTCGTTCAGGGTGCCACTGCGGCCGTTAAAGTTGCGGTTGAAGGTGCGCACGGAAACAGCGCCGGTGGGCGGGGCCTGACCCATGCCAATGCAGGGGCCACACCCCGCCTCCAGGATGCGCGCGCCGGCGGCGATCAGATCAGTCAGGGCACCGGTCCGGGCCACCAACTCGAAGGTTAGTTGCGAACCGGGCGTGATGGTCATGCTCACGTCGGGGTGGACGCGCTGGCCGCGCAGCAGGGCGGCCACGGTCATCAGGTCGGCGTAGGACGAGTTGTTACAGCTACCCACGCAGACCTGCGCGACCGGCATGCCAGCGATCTCGCGCACGGGCACCACGTTGTCGGGGCTCTGGGGTTGGGCAATCAATGGCTCCAGGAGCGCCAGATCAATGGTTTCAAGCTCATCGTAGGCGGCCCCAGGGTCGGCGGCCAGCGGCGTATACTGCTCCTCGCGCTTCTGCCAGGCCAGGTAGGCGCGGGTCTGCTCATCGCTGGGGAACAGCGAGGTGGTCGCCCCTAACTCGGCCCCCATGTTTGTGATTGTCGCCCGCTGCGGCACACTCAACGCTGCCACGCCATCGCCCAGGAACTCGAAAACGCGGCCAAGGCCGCCCTTGACCGAGCGGCGGCGCAGCAGTTCTAAAATAATGTCCTTGGCCGTGACCCATGGCTGCAGCCGCCCTACCAACTCCACCCCCACGACGCGCGGCATGGCCAGGTGATAGGGTCCGCCGCCCATGGCCACCGCCACGTCCAGGCCGCCCGCGCCGATGGCGATCATAGCCATTGCCCCCGCGTTGGGCGTGTGGCTATCCGAGCCCAACAGGGTGCGGCCAGGGCGGGCAAAGCGCTCCAGGTGGACCTGGTGGCAGATGCCGTTGCCAGGGCGGGAAAAGTAGATGCCGTAGCGGGCGGCAATACTCTGCAGAAAGCGGTGGTCGTCGGCGTTCTCGAAGCCGGTCTGCAGCATATTGTGGTCAACGTACGACACGGATAGCTCGGTACGCACGCGGGGCAAGCCCATCGCCTCGAACTGCAGGTAGGCCATCGTGCCGCTGGCATCCTGGGTCAGCGTCTGATCAATATGGATCGCTATCTCGCTCCCAGGCGTCAGGTCGCCGCCGACCAGATGGGCTGTTAGAATCTTCTCGGTCAGGTTAAGCGCCAAGGGGGGGCCTCCTCGTCTGGGCTCGGTTGAGTGGTCGGGCTGGTCAGGCGGGACCGCCGGCACCACGCCGCATACTGCTGATGGTACAACATACTGGGAGATAACCACATCCACGCATCCGCGTGGGCGCTCAAGGGGACGGTGGAGGCGATGGAGAGACCAGGTGATCTGTTGCGCGATGGCTATGTGCGTGACCTGATGGGCCGCCTGGGCGCGCTGCCCGTGGAACGGCGCGAGGAACTGGGCGCCGTGGTCGCGGCCCGCCTCGCCGCCGCCGCTCAGGCTGTCCAGGAGCAGGGACGCACCGACGGCGAGGCCATGCTGGAGGCCATCGCCGCCCTTGGTCCGCCAAGCCGGACAGCCGCCACCCTGCTGACGGATCATCCGCCAACGTGGTGGGCTGCCCAGCGGCGTCGGCGAGCCGCCCTGCTAACAGCCTGCCTGGGATTGCCGCTGTTGCTCTTCACCCTGCTGGCCACCCGAGACGCGCTGGGGGCCGGCTCCACCAGCCATGCACTGGATTTAGCCGTGGCCTACTCGTGTACCCGCGCCGGGGCGTCCTGTCCGCCGCGCACGGGTCGCCCCTGGGCCGCGGCAACCCTGACTCAGGTTGAAGATCTGATGATTGGCCGGCTGGCCGTGGTGCTGGTGCATAACCTGCCTGGCTCGCGGCGGTGTACCCAGGTGGCCGTGGTGCGCCCGCCAGGTGGGGCCATCTGGACTGTGCGAGACTCCACCGTGACACCCTGTTGACCTGGGCTCACATCTGCTCCCAGGAGCCGTTGTGACGATGAGGCAAAGCTCTAGTCAGTACGGGTCAAGCGGCGGGACAGCCGCTCGGCCATGGCCACACTATAACTCTGGCCGCGATCCTGGGGATACACCTGAAACATGTTGGCCATATACAGGTTCTTGATCGGCGTCACATGGGGCGGAATGTGCGCGGCATAGTCGGGGGTAACGATCGGTTGGGCGTAGGGGGCGGCAAAGCTATGGACGCCGGTGACCCACTCATCGCGAAAAGCGGGGTTGATGCGCCGTAGGGCAGGCAGATAGCGGGCCAGGATCTCCTCCTTGGGCATGGTCATCAGAGGGTCATCCATGGGCACGTAATTGCCCAGGTACATCAGATGCTTGCCGCCGTAATCAGCGGGAGACATATAGTTGGTATGCTCGACCAGGGCCAGAAACGGGTAGCCAGGATCGTTAATGTTGAGCCAGTACACATCGCCAAACTGGCGATCCATCTCCAGGATCAGGCAGTGGGCGCCGTAGGCCGTGCCCCAATCGTAGCGTTCCCTGAAGGCGTCGGGCATGGCGGGAGTCAGCCGCAGGGTCAGCCGGGTGGGCAGTGTAGACACGACCCGATGGAAGTCCATCTCCTCGCCGCCATCCAGCGACACCCGCACCATACCGCTGGACTGGGGGGCGATCTGATCCACGGTTCGACCGAACAGCAGCTGCCCTCCCGCCTGACCAACCCGTTCGGCCAGGCGGTTGTATAGTTGCTGGAACCCACCGCGCAAATAGCCCAGTTCAGCGGAGCGCTGGTGGATGCGCGCCCAGAACCAGGGCAGGGCGATCTCCTCGTGCAGCGCCCCAAACTTACCCTTGAACAGCGGCTCCCACTGGATCTCATAGCCCCGATGGCCCATCCAGCGGCGCAGCCAGGCCGCGGCGGTCTGACCCTCCAGGCGGGAGTGGCTCTTCTCCAGCCGCAGGTAGCCCAGCACGGCGGCCATGCGCAGGCGGTCCAGCGGAGGGATAGGCTTGTACAGCAACAGGCTCAGCGGACTATCTAACTGCCGCTGCCGGCCATCGCGCAGGGTCGCCGTGATCGGCCGTGGCCAGACCAGCTTGTCGCCCAGCCCCATCTCGGCGATCAGATGCTGCACCGCGCGATCCGAGCGGAACAAGTGGTGATAGTACTTCTCTAGCCACGCGCCGCCCACCTGGAAGCCAGCCGCCAGCCCACCGGGCAACGTCTCGCGCTCCACGACCACCACCTCATCACCGGCCTGTGCCAGGCGCAACGCCGTGGTCAGCCCCAGCGCCCCAGCCCCCAGCACGCCTGTCCGCCGCGCCATTCCTTATGCTCCTTCATTGCCCAACCAGGGAGGTCCCACACCGCTTCAGCATACCGCACACCCTGCCTAAGCGACAGGCCAGGCCAGCGCATCCAGCCCAGGGAACTTGCAGGTGCGTTACACTTTATATGCTCCGGGTGACGGGGTAAGAGGTAGTAATCACCGGTTCATCAAGGAGACATGGCAGAGTGAAAAGTAGAATTGCCGGCATCGCGCTCATTCTTAGCCTATCGTTGGCCGCTTTATCGCCGCTGGCCAGTGCGCCCGCCGCGCATGCCGCGACTAGCGCGGCGCCCGTAGCCGCCCACACCAGTGGCCTGCTGACAAAGTTCGAGTTCGTCGCCCACGTCGGTCTGGCGTACTGGGCCTTCCACCGCTACGTGTGGAAGCCGTACAAGGCGCACGCGCTGGGCGTGAACCACAAGGGCAACACCGTTAAGGCGGGCCTGGCCCTGCTGTTCGCCTATCATGAACTCAAGGTGGCCTACTCTAAGGTTCAGAAGGACAAGGGCCTGAGCAAGCTGGCCGCGCCGCTCAAGACGCTGGCCGATAAGTTCAATACAATCGGCACAAAGGCTCAGCAGGGCAACCTGGCCGCGGCCGACGTGACCGACCTGAACAACTCGGTGGCCAAGCTGAGCGACGCGGGCCAGAACATGAACATCACGTTCAAGGACCTCGCGCCCCCGCTGGTTCCCACCGGCCTCTAACCCGCGCTACACGGAGGGTTCATTTAAACAGAGGAAGCCCGGGCGACTGACAGTCGCCCGGGCTTCCTCTGTTTGTAGTCGGACAGCTCAGGGCATTGTGGGCGCTTCGATACATGGGTACGACGACACTATTGATCCAGCCTCGAGCTTACTCACTGCCCGCCGCGCCGCTAGCCGCACGTAAAAAGCAGGCGGCGCAGGACAGGCCGCTGGCGGGCTGGCCATGCAGGCAGTAGGAGGCGCGGGCAGCGGCGCGCCGCGGTGCCGGGGTATTGCTCTGGCTGGCCAGTTTGGAGCGCATCGGCAACGTGGTAGCCAGAACCCGCTGAGGCTGATAGGGCTGGCGCAGTGACATCATAGTGGTTCTCCTCTTTCTTGGGGGGTCGCGCCCCGTTGCGCTGGCAGGTCGTCGTTATAGGCCCAGTGTACGCCTCCTGGATGGCCAAGTTGTGATCGAACTGTGACCGCTACATCGCAACTTCCATGCCCCCTGGCCCTGCCCGCGCGGTTGATGGCGGTAGCTGCCCAGCGCAGGCGTGTGGCCCGACTGCCGACGATGTCTTCATGGGGTCCGACCCAGCCACCGGACGAGCGTCACTGCCCAGGATGAGCACGTTGCGCCACATGATCACCACGATTGGGGAAAGACTGACACACCTCTGCCGGAGCCAACCCTTATACTGCTAGGGTTCTGGTACAACCCAGGGGCCAGGCCGGGGCCGATGGATGCGTCGGCAACAGCAAAGGGAGGGACGCCCAGTGGCTCAGACGACGCGGCGAGAGTTCACGGTAGCCGGCGCCCACCGCTATAACCAGACCGGCGCGGTACGCTGGATACTGGCCCACCTGTGGCGCTACCCCCACTTTGTGGTCAGCTTCGCCGTGGGCGTGGTGATCACCAATGTGCTCAACTCGGCCATCCCCTCACTGGTGGGCGCCGCCTTCAGCGCCGTACTGCGCGGCCAGGCCGGGCGGGCCGCTCTGCTGCCCATCGCGCTGGGTGTGCTAGGAGCCACGCTAGGCCGCGCCATCAGTGATATGTTTTCTGCCTTCTCAACCGAGTTCCTGGGCAAACGTGTGGAGCGTGACGCCCGCGAGGAACTGTATATCAGCTTGCTGGGCAAGAGCCAGACGTTTCATAACCGGCAGCGGGTCGGTGACATCATGGCCCGCGCGGCAAACGATGTCGGACAGATCAACTTTATGATTGTGCCCGGCCTGACCCTGGTGGCCGACGCCTGGGTAGGGCTGCTCGTGCCGATCATCTTTATCGGCTTTCTCAACCCTCAGTTGCTGCTGGCCCCACTGCTGTTCACCGCCGCATTCGTGGCCGTGCTACGCCGCTACCTGAACACCGTGCAGCCGGTGGCCGGCGCGCTGCGCGGCGCATTCGGGACCATGAACGCCGTGCTCAACGAGACGGTGCAGGGCATGGATGTGGTCAAAGCCACCGCCCAGGAGGAGTTCGAGAGCCGCAAGTTCGAGCGGAGCGCCCGCGCCTACCGCGACCTATTCCTGCGCAATGGCCAGTTACAGGCCCGGTACCTGCCGCCGCTGTTGCTCAGTGTGGCCATGGCCGGGGCCTTTCTGCACGGCTTCTACCTGGTGCAACAGCACCAGCTCTCCGTAGGCGGCTTGGTCAGCTACATGGGCCTGATGTGGCTGCTGCGCTGGCCCACGGGCAGCTCTATCTTTACCTTTGCCCTGCTGCAGTTCGGCGTGGCCGCCGCGCGGCGCATCCTGACCCTGCTGGCCGAGGAGACCGAACTGGACCAGAACGATGGCGGCTACCGCGCATCCATGCGCGGTGAGGTGGTCTTCGACGATGTCACCTTCGGCTACGGCGGCGCCCCCGTGCTCAGGAACCTCTCGTTCCGTGTCCACCCGGGCCAGGTTGTGGCTATCGTCGGTCAGACCGGCAGTGGCAAGAGCACCCTGACCAAGTTGGTCAACCGCATCTACGATGTGGACGGCGGGCGTGTGCTGGTGGACGACGTGGACGTGCGCGCCTGGAGCCTGGATAACCTGCGCGCCCAGATCTCGACCATCGAGCAGGATATCACGCTGTTCTCCCGCTCCATCGGTGAAAACATCGCCTTCAGCCGCGGCCAGCAGGCCACCCGGGCCGAGGTGGAGACGGCCGCCCGCGACGCCCAGGCCCACGAGTTCATCATGGGCTTCCCCGATGGCTACGCCACCGTGGTGGGCGAACGCGGCGTGACCCTCTCCGGCGGCCAGCGGCAGCGCGTGGCCATCGCCCGCGCCTTGCTGACTGACCCGCGCATCCTGATCATTGACGACTCCACCAGCGCCGTTGACAGCGCGACCGAGGATCACATTCAGATGGCTATGCGCCGGCTGATGGCTGGCCGCACGACCCTGCTGATCACCCACCGCCTCTCTCAGATCCGCCAGGCTGACACCGTGCTTGTGCTCAGCGAGGGCTCAATTCTGGACCAGGGCAGCCACGATGAACTATTGGCGCGCTGCGACCTTTATCGCCGCATCTTTGCCCACTACGAACCGGCCGCGCGGCCGGCGCTGGGCGCCGAGGTATGAGCGCTACGTACCGCCCGCGGCGGCAGGGAGGAGTGTCATGGGTTTCGTGATGGATGGCCTGGAGGCCGAAGCGTACGACCGCTCCTATGCCGACCGCGAGTTGCTGCGGCGGATCTTAGGGTATGGCCGGCCCGTGCTGGGCACGATGGCACTGGTGGCTGGCATGGTTGTGCTCAACGCACTGATGGACACGGCCCTGCCCATCGGCATCTCGCGGGGCATTGACGCCTTGCACTCCGGCCACCTGGCCACGCCCTGGCTGCTGATTGGGGCTATCCTGGCCTCTGGCGCGCTCTCCTGGGCCTTCAACTTCGCTCGCCAGTGGTACACCGCTCAGGTGGTGGGCGACGTGGTGCTGCGCCTGCGCCTGGACGCCCTGGCCGCCGTGGTTGCCCGCGACATGTCGTTTTACGATGAGTTCCCCTCGGGCAAGATCGTCAGCCGGGTTGCCTCGGATAGCGAAGAGTTCTCCAGCGTGGTCACGCTGACCCTGAACCTGCTGTCCCAGCTGCTGCTGGTGGCGCTGATTGTAGGCGTGCTGGTCTACGTGGACGCCCGGCTAGCCGGGCTGGTTTTGCTGATGGCCCCCCTGATCATCGCCGCCGCGCTGGCCTTCCGGCGCATGGCCCGGCGCACCACTCAGCACGCCCAGCGGGCCCAGGCCCGCGTCAACGCCAGCGTGCAGGAGGCCATGACTGGCATCACCGTGGCCAAGAACTTCCGCCAGGAAGCGACCATGTACGCCGAGTTCACGGAGGTCAACGAGCAGCGCTACCAGGTAAATATCCGGCAGGGCTTTGTCTTCAGCGGCATCTTCCCCGTGCTGGGCGCTATCGCCGGGCTGGGCTCCACGGCGTTGGTCTACTTTGGTGGTCTCAGCGTGCTGGACGGCGCAGTCTCCGCCGGCTCGTGGTTCCTGTTCCTGCAGGCGGTCAACCTCTTCTGGTTCCCCCTCACCAGCATCGCCTCGTTCTGGAGCCAGTTTCAGCAGGGCCTCTCGGCCAGTGAGCGTATCTTTGCTCTCATTGACGCCGAGCCGCGGGTGCGCCAGACCGACAACCAGCCGGTGACCGGCCTGCGCGGGGAGATCGAGTTCCGCCATATCACCTTCCGCTACGTGGAAGCTCAGAGCGTCCTGCGCGACTTCTCCCTGGTCATCCAGCCCGGCGAGACGGTGGCCTTGGTGGGCCACACCGGCGCGGGCAAGAGCACCCTGGGCAAGCTGGTGGCCCGCTTCTACGAGTTCCAGGGCGGCGAGCTGCTCGTGGATGGGCGCGATGTGCGCACCCTGGACCTGCAGGCCTACCGCCGCCACCTGGGCATTGTGCCCCAGGTACCGTTCCTGTTCTCGGGCACCGTGCGCGACAATATCCGCTATGCCCGCCCCGACGCCTCCGACGCCGAGGTGGACGGCGTGGCCACTCAGATCGGCCAGGGTGACTGGATCGCCGCCTTGCCCGACGGTCTGGCCACCGAGGTGGGCGAGGCGGGCCGCTCCCTCTCCATGGGCCAGCGCCAGCTTGTCGCCCTGGCCCGCGTGCTGCTGCAGCGCCCGGCTATCCTGATCCTGGATGAGGCCACGGCCAGCGTGGACCCCCTCACCGAGGCGCAGATCCAGGAAGGCCTGGATCTGCTGCTGCACGACCGCTCGGCCATCGTGATCGCCCACCGCCTCTCCACCGTGCGTGGAGCCGACCGCATTATCGTGCTGGATCGCGGCGGCATCGTCGAGGAGGGCACGCACGCCGCCTTGATGGCGGCCGGCGGACATTATGCCAACCTCTACAACACCTACTTCCGCCATCAGTCGCCCGACTATGTGCCCGGCGGCGGCTTTGTGCCCGTGGCCGCCGAGTAGTCGGCGCGGCTATGTTGGTGGCGCTGTTCGCTGGCCGGGCAGTGCGGCAGATCCAGTGGCAAGGAGACCAGCATGCTCGGTTGATCGCCGCTGGATATCCTGGGCGCGGGCTCGCTGCTCAAGAAGACGGATAAGCAGCGTGACCCGCGTGACTACACCAGCTACGTCCACGCCCACCAGCCCCACGAGGGCGCAGCCGGCGCCTGAGCCTCGCCGCCCCTGACGTGCCGCGCCCCCCACCTGGCCCCCAGGCGCGACCTCTGGTGTCGTGCTGGGGGGTTAGCGGTAGGAGGCGGCCTGCAGGTTGAACAGGTCGGCGTAGCGCCCGCCCAGGGCCAGCAACTCCTCGTGGGTGCCCTGCTCCAGCAGGCCACCGTCTTCAAGCACGACGATGCGGTCGGCCAGCCGCACGGTGGAGAAGCGGTGCGAGATGAAGAAGGCCGTCTTGCCGGCGGTCAGCTCTTTCATGCGGCGGAACAGCTCGTATTCGGCCTCGGCGTCCAGGGCGGCGGTCGGCTCGTCCAGGATCAGGATCTGGGCGTCGCGCATGAAGGCGCGGGCCAGGGCTACCTTCTGCCACTCGCCGCCGGAGAGTTGGTGGCCCTGCTCGAACCACTTGCCCAGGGTGGTCTCGTAGCCCTCGGGCAACTTGGCGATCACCGCGTCGGCCCCGCTCTTCTCGGCGGAGGAGATCACCGCCTCCATGTCGTCCATCTCGTCGGCGCGGCCCACGCCGATGTTTTCGCGCGCGCTGAGCCAGTAGGTCACGTAATCTTGAAAGATCACGCCGATCTGGGTGCGCAGTTCGGCGGGGTCGTAGTCGCGGATGTCGTGGCCGTCCACCAGGATCTGGCCCTCGTCGGGGTCGTACAGGCGGGCCAGCAGCTTGACCAGGGTCGTCTTGCCAGCCCCGTTCTTGCCCACCACGGCTACGGTGGTGCCGGCGGGCACTGTGAAGCTGACGTCACGCAGGGCCTGCCGTTGCGTGCCGGCATAGTGGTAGGAGACGTTGCGGAACTCCACGCCCTGGGTGAAGGGGACCCGCACGGGCGCCGGCTGGGCCGGGCGGCGCATCACCGGCACAAAGGCCAGCAGATCGAACAGGGTGGATAGGTAGAGGGTATGCTCATACATGCCGGAGAGCCCGCTGAGCAGGCCGGAGAAGTTGTTCTGCACCTGGCTGGCCGCCTGGGTATAGCGGGTCAGTTCGCCCAGCGTAATATGCCCCGACGCGGCCAGCAGGGCCACATAGAGATAGATGGCGCTGGAGACCACGATGGTCAGCGACCCCCACAGGAAGCCGGCCAGGTAGCGCCGCGTGATCAGGCCAGCCGTCTCACTATAATAGGTGGCCGAGAGGCGGCGGAAGCGCTCCAGGAAATAGGAGGGCAGGGTGAAGATCTTCAGCTCCTTGGCGTAGGTGTCGGTGGTCAGCAGGTTGGTCATATACGACATCATGCGCCGGGCCGGCGACTGGCGGCGCATCATCTGATAGCCCCACCAGCCGTAGCGGTTGCCCGAGATGAACGCCGGGATGGGCGCGATCAGGGCAACCACGGCCACGATGGGTCCCAGGCTGATTAGCAAGACAATCATGGACAGGAAGGTCAGCGCGGTGCGCACCAGGCCAAAGGTGCCCGAGACCATCTGCACCGGCCGCGAGGTAGCCTCGCGCTGGGCCTGCTGCAGCTGATCGTAGAAGGTGGCGCTCTCGAAGAAGGTCAGGTCTAGCGTGGCGGCGTGCTCCATGATCAACAGCTGCACGCGCAGGGCCACTTTCTCCTGCAAGAGCTGCTGGGCGATATTGCCCAGCGTGCTGAACAGCGAACCAAAGGCGGTCAGCAGCAGCTGGGCGACCACCCAGAAGATCACGTCGCGTAGGTGGGGATTGGCCAGCGCGCGATCAAAGACACCGGCCCCCGCCGAGGCGGTCGTGCGGTTCGCGCCGACCACGGCGTGGACCACGGCGTCAATCGTGTTCTGGATCACCAGCACCGAGAGGGCCGGGATGATCGACTGCACAATGGTCAGGATGCCCATTGAGGCGGTCAGGAAGTGGTCGGTGCTCCACACCAGGGCCAGCACGCGGGGCACGCCAGCCAACGCGGCCCGGTAGCGGCGTAGCCCCTTCTGTTCAGGGGGGTCGCCCCCGGCCGCCCCGCCACCGGGTCCGCCACCACCACCATTAGCCCCACCCCCGCCGGACCGCCCGGCCCGCGGAGGGGCTATCTCCCCATGTGGATCTCTGACCATAGCCTACCTTCCGCGTCGTCTCACTGCCGTTACCCGCAACTTCTCTACGTTCAGGATAGCCCCTCGGGTGGTAAGCGGCTACGCCACGAGCCTCCAGCTATCGGGCAATCTGGCTGGAGAGGAAGCGCGCGGGTTGCTCCTCATGGCCACGATTGGTTCGTTTGCCCCGACCAGATTGGTCTTCGCCTGGACGCGCGCCGAGCATGTGCCTCTGATCCTGGGGCAGATTAACTTCTTCATGGAATACGACGTGTGTTTCTATCGCTGGCGCGCTGCCTTTGACGTCCAGCCCAAAGGGGCTTCGTAGGCACCACCAGGCTGACCCGGGCTACGCCGTGCCCTTCCGAGACTCAGGACCCCCGACAGAGACACGCTCTCTGGCCACCGTGGGCGGGTGTGTGGTCCTGGACCACGATCAGGGGGCGTCTCAGCTATGGAGATGGCGCGCTAACCCTTCCACATGGGATTGCCACGGCGCATTGACAGGGGCCACGCTGGGCGCTACACTGATGTTAGGCAAGGCTAAGTTTTGTGTTAGAGCCGCCGCTTAGTAAAAGAAGGTGCTGCTACGTGGTACAGAGGTCCGACCTGACACCGGCGATGGAGGATTACCTGAAGGCAGCCTACCTGCAGCGCGAACGCCATGGCGAGGTGACGGTGCTGGCCCTGGCTCAGGCGCTGGCGGTGGCCTCACCGAGTGTGACCGGCATGATCAAGCGGTTGGCTGGGCTGGGCTTGCTGTGCCACGAGCGCTACGGCGAGATCGCCCTGACCCCTGCCGGCGAGGCGGTGGCCCTGGAGACGGTGCGCCACCATCGCCTGCTGGAGCTGTATCTGACTGAGGCGCTGGGCATGTCCTGGGAGGAGGTCCACGCCGAGGCCGACCGCCTGGAGCACCACATCAGCGAGGCGCTGGAGGAGCGCATCGCCGAGCGCCTGGGTCAGCCGGAGCACGACCCCCATGGCGACCCCATCCCCGCCCGCGATCTGACCCTGCCGGCCCGGCACATGGTGCCCCTGAGCGAGCTGACCCCCGGCGCGGCGGCCACGGTAGCGCGCATCGCCGACCAGCAGCCGGGGTTATTGCACTATGTGGGCACGCTTGGCCTGGTGCCCGGCGTGCCAGTCCGGGTGGTGGCGATCGCCCCCTATGGCGGCGTGCTCACCGTCGCGGTGGGCCAGGCCGGCGCGCCCACCCACGCCATCGGGGGCGAGGTGGCCGCGCACATCCTGGTCACTCCGGATCCGCTCCCGCTCGAACCGCCCTGCTTACCACTAGATCCGCTGGCCGTGACATCTCTGGAGGGCGCCACGTGAGCCGCCCGATAACCGACACATCGCCCGCCACGACGGGCGTGATCACCGCACCGGCCGGGTCGGCGCGCACAGCCGAGCAGCGCGGCCAGGATGCCCTGGAGGGGCGGACGCGGGGCCTGAGGCGCGTCCTGCCGTTTATCGGGCCGGCGTTCGTGGCCTGCGTGGCCTATATTGACCCCGGCAACTTCGCCACCAATATCGCCGGCGGCGCGCAGTTCGGCTATAGCCTGCTGTGGGTGGTCGTCTACGCCAACATCATGGCCATGATCATCCAGACCATGTCGGCCAAGCTGGGTATCGCCACGGGCAAGAACCTGCCCGAGATGATCCGGCTACACTTCCCGCCCTGGGTGGTCTACCCGCTGTGGGCCGTGGCCGAGATCATGGCCATGGCCACCGATCTGGCTGAGTTCGTGGGGGCCTCGCTGGGGTTTAACCTGCTTTTTCACATACCCATGCTGCTGGCCGCTGGGCTGACCGCCCTCTCGACCTTCGCCATGCTGCATCTGCAGCAGCGCGGCTACCGGCCGCTGGAGGCGTTGATCACCGTTCTCGTGCTGGTTGTGGCCCTGTGCTACGTGGTGGAGCTGTTTCTAGTCCACCCCGACGCCGGCCAGATAGCGTACCACGCCGTTGTGCCGTTCTTTCAGGGCAACAGCCTGGCGCTCACCGCCGGTATTTTGGGGGCCACGGTGATGCCCCACGTGGTCTACCTGCACAGCGCGCTGCTGGCCGACCGCATCCGGCCCCGCACGCCGGAGCAAGCCCGCCGACTGTTCCGCTTTACCGTCCTGGACGTGATGATCGCCATGCCGCTGGCCGGCCTGGTCAACGGCGGCATGCTGATCACGGCGGCGGTGACCTTCCACCAGCATGGCCTGACCCATATCTCCGATCTGACCGAGGCCTACAAGACGCTGACGCCGTTGCTCGGCCAGGCCGCCGCCACGGTCTTCGCTGTCTCACTGCTAGCCTCCGGGCTATCCAGCAGCACCGTGGGCACGATGGCTGGCCAGGTGATTATGCAGGGCTTCGTGGGCTTCAGCATCCCCCTGTGGGTGCGCCGCTGCGTGACCATGCTGCCGTCGTTCGTGGTGATTGGCCTGAACCTGCCCTCGGCCACCACACTGGTGGTCAGTCAGGTTGTGCTGAGCATCGTGCTCGGCTTTGCCGTGGTCCCGCTGGTCATGTTTACGGCGCGCTCTGATATCATGGGGGTGCTGGTCAACCGGCGGGCCACCACGCTGGTCGGTTGGCTCTGCACGGCGGTGATCGTGGCGCTCAACGTCCTGCTGATCTACAGTGTGCTGGGTGGAACGGTCCCCGGCGCATAGGAGGCACCCGTGTTCAAACGCCTGCTCGCGCCCCTGGATGGCTCGCGGTTGGCCGAGGCAGTCCTGCCCATTGCTGAGCGGCTAGGCCAGGCGGGGGCCACTATTGTGCTGCTGCACGTAATTGAGCGGGGCGCGCCCATGGCCGTACATGGTGAGCGCCATCTCTCCAGCACGGTTGAGGCCACCACCTACCTGGAGGGCGTGGCCGCGCGGCTGCGCGCAGGGGGGGTGACTGTGGAGTGCCACACCCACGACGTGCCCGAGGGCGATGTGGCCCGCAGCATCGCCAGCCATGCCGCCGAGGAACGCGCCGATCTGATCGTGCTGTGTACCCATGGCAGCGGCCGCGTGCATAACATGCTATTTGGCACAATCGCCCAACACGTCTTGCAGCAGGGGGCCACGCCCGTGCTGCTGGCCCGGCCGCCGCGGGCTGGCGAGGAGAGTGGCCCCTTTGCCCCTCGCCGCGTGCTGGTCGCCCTGGACGCCACAGTGGCCGCCGAAGCGGCGCTGGCCGCCGCCCAGAGCATCGCCCGCGCTGGGGTCTACCCTGCACCTGGTGATGGTGGTGGCCACCCAGCGTACCGTCAGAGGGGATCGCCTGGCCGCGGCCACCCTGCTCCCGGGGGCCAGCCGCGCCGCCCTAGACCTGGAGGAACAGCAGGCGGCGGACTACCTGGAGGGCTGGGCCGAGCGCCTGCGCGGCCCCGAACTGGCCGTAACCACCGAGGTGCGCCGCGGCGACACGGCCGCCGCGCTGGCCGCCGAAGCCTCCGAGCCCGGCGTCGGGCTGGTCGTGGTGGCTACCCACGGTCGGGCCGGCGTGCAGGCCATCTGGACCGGCAGCGTGGTGGCCCAACTGCTCAGCCGCACCCGCGCACCCATGCTACTCCTGCGCATTATCGAAGGTCCATGATGATCGCCTCCCCCAATCCCCCGCTGATGACGCTCGAGGAGTATCTTGAGCTGGAGGAAAACAGTCCCATCAAGCACGAATATCTTGATGGCCACGTCTACGCGATGGCTGGGGGAACCCTCGACCATGGGGCCATCGCCACCAATATCATCACGCTGTTACGTTCGCATCTACGTGGTGGTCCGTGCCGCGTCTACAACTCCGACGTCAAGGTCCGCCTTGGGCCGCGACGCTTTGTCTATCCAGACGCCTCGGTCGCATGCGCTGAGCGCGACCGCGTCAACGGGCGAGCGACATTTATCACCGACCCACGTCTGGTCGTGGAAATCCTCTCCCTCTCGACGGCGCAGTATGACCAGGGTGACAAGTTCGCCATGTACGGCCAATTGGACTCCTTGGCCGACTATGTACTCGTCTCCACCGACCAGAGGCGCGTGGAGGTGCGTACACGCGTGGCCGGCGACGCGTGGCCGGCACACGTCTTCGTGCCTGGCCACGACATTGTGCTGGAGAGCCTTGACCTGCGTGTGCCTCTCGCCGCGTTCTATGAGGACATTGAGCTGGAGGAGCGTCCCCCGCGGCCTGGCGGTGTGTAGGGGCCGCCCCCTATGGGCGCCCGCGGCGCCCCGGACGGGTGGGAGCGGAGGGAGAGGGATTCGAACCCCCGGAGACTTGCGCCTCAGCTGTTTTCAAGACAGCCGCCATAAACCGCTCGGCCATCCCCCCATCGGCGTGGCGACGCGTCCGCCGCCACGGTCAGTCTAGCACACCTCCCAGCGCTCAGACAAGCCAGCCAGGACGCTAAAAAGGGGATCTCTCCTGGCCACCTTGCCCTACGAGGTGGTTCGGCTGATCAGTCCGGGTTGGGCAGCATCACATCGCGGACCAGCGCATTCAGGTCACCGCACGCCGCGATAAACTGGCGCAGGGTACGCCGGGTGGGCCCGAAATCGTCGAACGCCTCGACAGGGATACCATCCTCGCTGTAGGCCCGGCGGAAGTCGGTGAACCTCCTGAGCAACTCAGCCACCACCGCCTCGTCAACTGGTGTGTCCATCCGCGGCACGACGGGTACGTCGCTGGCGTTCAGGCGCACCTGCCAGTTGTACGGGGGCGAGATAACCACATTCCCGCCGATGAACTCGCTCCAATGCATGTGGTTGCGGAAGGCCGCCGAGAGCAGGCGCAGGCGGTAGCCCCGCTGCTGAAAGATACGGTACGTCTGCTTGAACACGGCCACGCCAGCCCACTCTAGATAGCCGGGATCCAGGGTGATGTTCTCTTTATCGGCCACCACCTTCAACCAGTCGTCCAGGCGGCCCACCATAATCGTGCAGACCGGCCCCATCGCGGCGATCTCCAGGCCTTCCTGCTCCCGTCGCCGCAGGCCGCGTTCCACCGCCTCGGCCACGGCCAGGCACTGGGGCAGCGTAAAGCAGACCGTGGCGTTGATGCTCACGCCGCGATAGGTGGCTTCCTCGATTGCCGGTATGCCTGCCCGCGTGGCCGGGATCTTGACGATCATGTTGGGGGCCAGCGCGTCGAACGCCAGGGCCTGCCGCAGAATACCATCGGGGTTCCGATACAGCCGTGGATCGGTCTGGATGGAAAGGCGGCCATTGCGCCCTCCCTGGGTATCGAAGATGGGCTTGAGCAGCTCAGCGCCCTTGATCGAGATCTGTTCGACCAACCTCCAGCCGATCCCATCCTCCGTGGCCGTGGGCATCTCGGCGATTAGCGCCCGCAGGCGGGCTTGCCACAGTCGCATCTCCTTCTTCAAAACGCCCAGTACGATCACCGGGTTGCACGTGGCGCCCACCGCGCCGTGCTCAATCGAGTAGGTCAGCTCCTCAATTGAGGCCGAGTCGTTCCACAGGCAGGTCGGCGTGGTCTGGGTCATCTGGTGCAGCGGGCTCTTATAGACCACGGGGGCCGTCGTCTCAATCATCTTCTTCTCCCGCGCGGTCTCCCCGCGCCGCTCACGGCGGCCCCCGATCACTCTCCATCGTGGCCGCCCATCGGTATCAGGCCTACCCCCATTGTAAACTACACCGCCGACTTGCACATCCAGCATCCCGCCACTGTTCCAGGGTTGGTCAGCTAAACCGGTAGGCGTTCTTACCCTGGCGCTTTGCCCTATACATGGCCGCGTCGGCGCTCTTGAGCAGGCTGTGCGCCGTCTCGTCGCCAGCGGGGTAGAGGCTAATACCGATGCTCGCGCTCACCTGGACGACCTGTTCGTCAAGCGCGATCGGCGCGGCGACCTCCTGCAGCAGCTTGCGGGCCACGCTGGCCGCCTGCTCTGGCGCGGTAATCACAGGCAAGATCACCGTAAACTCGTCTCCGGCCAGCCGGGCCACAGTGTCGTCGGCGCGTACAGCAGCGCGCAGCCGTTCCGCTACCACGGTGAGCAGGCGATCGCCAGCGTCGTGGCCCAATGTATCGTTGACCTTTTTGAAGCCATCGAGATCCAGGAACAGCACGGCCAGGGCGTGTACCCGGTCGCGCGCCTGGCGCAACGCCTCGTCGAGCGTGTGGGTAAACAGCACGCGGTTAGGCAACCCGGTCAGCGTGTCATAGTGGGCCAATTGGGTGATCCGCAGCTCTGAGTGCTTGCGCTGGGTGATGTTGATGTGGGCCACCACGGCCCCCTTGCCCGTATGAAGCGGGCTGACGTAGAGCAGGAACCAGCGCTGTTCGGTGGGCGAGTGGCAGGGATACTCCAGCGTGAACTGATCTATCACGCCGCCCAGCACCCCCTGGACGCCCGCCGCAGCCTGTTCCGCCCCATCCTGACCATCGGGCGGGGCGTCACCCCCGCACTGGCAGGCGGCCAGGTAGTTCATACCGACCGACTCAGCGGCGCACAGGGGGCTGCCGTTCTCCTGGGCGAACCGGATCCACGCCGGATTGACGACAACGATAGAGCCCTGCGCGTCCAGCACGGCGATCTGCGCGGTCAGGGATTCAAACACCGCCTGGGCCAGCTGATCAGTGAGAGCCGTGGTTGGCGGAGAGTCTACGTGGTTCGTCGTCATAGTATCCTCCAGAACGGCCCGAGCCTTTGCCCCAGGAAAGCGAGAGATTGCCCCTGCTCCTGGGGCGCCGTGATGAGGGGTGAAAAATAGAACAGATAGCCTGTGACGAAGCCATTGCGCGAAGGATCGCGTATCCTTATAGTAACAGAGGCGCAACGTTAGGGATAGCGCTATGTATCCGCATGGAGACCACGTATGCCAGCGTCCGAGCCACCTGATGTGGCGCTGACCCCGCCGCACTGCATTGATTGTGGCCAGCAGGTTGCCGAGGACCTGATCTTTAGGGTGCTGCGACGTGACCGCGCGGGGCGGCGTCACGTCGTCTGCCAGCCCTGCGCCGACCGCCGCCACGCCGAGGCAACACCCACGCCGATCCAGGTGCAGCGTACGGCGCCCCACACTTTTCGGGCCAGCAGACGCCCCGTGGACCCAGAGTAGCGCTAGGCGCTTGTCAAAGCGACATCGACAAAAAGTTGTCTAAGCAACGAGACCCAAGTCCTCGAACAAGGTCTGCATGTCCTTGCGTACAGTTTCATAGTGCGTATCGATGGGGCTCCAAGTCTTCGG
>JAABUM010002455.1_pt1 | contig 24750 bp, 20 predicted proteins | sample 5559161 | NCBI WGS metagenome assembly JAABUM01 (sample SAMN10711868, study PRJNA513369) | rock metagenome | isolation source: Antarctica rocks | place: Antarctica: Victoria Land, Siegfried Peak nord
CTCTCATCCATCGCCAGGGCACCCCCACTATCGCTGAAGCTCGCCGCTTCTTCGCCGCCAATCCTGACCACGCCCTCGCCTTGTTGGTCTCCCCTCCCTCTCTTCCTCGATAATTTGCAGGCCCTGCTCGCCACGGGGCATCCCGCCGCTACAATCCTGGTGGTGATGGAGGCGACCGGGTCGTATTGGGTGGGGTTGGCCACCACGCTCGCCCAGGCTGGCTTCGTGGTCAGCGTGGTGCATGCGGCGCAGGCACACCACTTTGCCAAGGCTCTCCTCAAGCGGGCGAAGACCGACGCCATTGATGCACAGACACTCACCCAGTTGGCTGCACGGTTGGAGCCTGCCCCCTGGGCGCCACCCCCGGCCATCTATACTGAGTTGCAGCAGCGCCTGGCTCAACGGGATACGCTGATGACCCTGCGCCAACAGGTGCGCAATCAACGGCACGCTCTCCAGCACCTGCCCGTGGTGATCGCGAGCGTCTTGGAACGGATGGAGGCCCTGATTGCCACCTTCGACGCGCAGATTGCCGTCGTGGAGCAGGAGATTGAGCAGGTTCTCTCCCAGGATGCCGCCTGGGCCACGACGGCGACGCTTTTGCTCAGCATCACCGGTATCGGCCTGCTCACAACGGCCTGGCTACTGGTCACGACGCTTAACTTTACGATCTGTGCCACTGCTGAGGAGGCGACGGCCTACGCCGGCTTGGCTCCCCATCCCTACGAGTCCGGCACAAGCGTGCGGGGGCGTGCCGCCATTGGGCATGGGGGCAACGGACGCCTCCGCACGGCTCTCTATCTGGCCACCCTGAGTGCTGCTCAGCATAACCCACACATCAAGCCCTTCTATGCGCGTCTCCGGGCAGCGGGCAAGCCCAAGAAGGTCGCTCGGTGTGCCGCGGCTCGGAAGCTGTTGCACTTGGCGTGGGCTGTTGCGACCAAAGGCGTGGCCTTCGATCCTCTCTACCAGACACAGCACGCCTGCTCGGGCAGCTCCACCTGAGACTCCCGCGCTCTGTCCGTCCCGCGTGACGACCGCTATGCCTGCCGCGCTGTCGCGTGAGCGGGAGGATGCCGTCTGCCTCGGTGACCCTCGTTCTCTCGCTGGTGAGGCCGAGCGGCCCAGCATGCCAGCGTGCCGGCCTGCCAGTGGGGGGCCGCTCGCCCGAACCAGCTGCCGTCCCCCTGGCGTCCGTCTCTTCTCCCGGCGCTCACTGAGAGTTTGTGAATCAAAGGGCGAACAATGGGCGGCAGGGGGTGCACAGCGCAACGGGAGGGTGTAGAGTAAAAGCGCAGGTTCCGTGCAGAAGGGAAGCGCTGAAGGAGAGCCATATGTTCCCCTCGTCCGACCAGCCCACCGTGCGCCTGCGTCGCCCGCAGCGGCAGCAGGTCACCCCGGTCCCGCTCTATCTCGATGCGTTGCTGCCCGACGACCACGTGGCGCGGTTGATCTGGGCGGCGGTGGAGCGGCTGGACCTCTCGGCCTTCACGGCGGAGATCAAGGTGGTAGAGGGAGGCCCAGGGCGCGCGGCGGCCGATCCGGCGGTGCTGGTGGCGCTGTGGGTCTATGCGACCAGTCAGGGGGAGAGCAGTGCGCGCCAGATCGCCCGCCTGTGCACCGAACATTTCGCCTATCTCTGGCTGTGCGGCGGGGTCTCCATGAACTATCACAGCCTCTCTGACTTCCGGGTGGCCCATGGGCCCAAGCTGGACGCGGCGATCACGGAGGTGTTGGGCTGTTTGCACCATGCGGCGTTGATCGACTTCGACCACGTGGCCCAAGATGGTATCCGGGTGCGCGCGAGCGCGGGCGCGGCCTCGTTCCGGCGGGAGGCGAGCTTGCAGCAGAGCCTGGAGGAAGCCCAGGCGGTGCTCACGGCAGTGCAGGTGGCGGGCGAGGAGGGCGGGGTGAGCACGGAGCAGGCCGCCCCGACACCCCGGCAGCAGGCGGCGCGGCAGCGGGCGGCCGCAGAGCGGGTGGCCCGCGTGGAGGCAGCGCTGGCCGAGTTGCCCACCGTGCAAGCGGCCAAACGCGCCGACAAGAAAGAGGAGGCGCGGGTCTCCACCACGGACCCCGAGGCGCACGTGATGAAGATGGCCGATGGGGGCTACCGCCCGGCCTACAACATCCAGTTAGCGGCCGACAGCGGGCACCAGGTCATCGTGGGCGTGGACGTGACCACCACCGGCAGCGACCAGCAGCAAGCGCCACCCATGGTGCAGCAAGTCCACGAGCGGCTGGACACGCTGCCGGGGCAGTGGCTGATGGATGGCGGGTTTGCCGCGCACACGGCCATCGCACAGGTGGAGGCGGCGGGGCCGCAGGTGCTGGCGCCCGTGCGGCAGTCCAAAGACGGCGAGCGGGACCGCTATGTGCCCCGCCCCACGGACTCGGCGACGATCGCTGCCTGGCGGCAGCGGATGGGCACCGACCTGGCCCAAGACACCTACCGGATCCGGGCAGCGACGATCGAGTGTGTCAATGCGCAGGCCCGCAGCCGCTTTGGCTTGCAGCAGCTGCGTGTCCGTGGCCTGCGCAAAGTGCGCTGTGTCGCGCTGTGGATCGCCCTAACCCACAACCTCCTGCTGTGGATCAAGCACGGTCTCGCCATGCCTGTGGCGGTCCGCCTAGCAGCCTAGACCGGAGACGGAGGGGCACTGTGACGCAGGATACGGACCAGGGGCTGCCGCAGAGGAGACACGGACCCCTCCCCGGGAGTGGCATCCGTGGGGGGGCGACGGGCCTACCTGGGCAGGAGGGTGGCGGTTTGCTCCTGTGCGCGCCCCACTGCCCCACTCCCGGAAGGTTTGTTTCACAAACTCTGAGACTGGCGTAGGGGCTTGACTTTCAATACCGCATCTTATTCGCATAGGCGAAGCGCTCACTCTCGCGCAGGGCCTGCTCCGCCTGCACCCGCGCGCTGATGTCGGTGGAGCCGCTGATGAGGCCGACAACGGCGCCCTGCTCGTCCCGTATGGGAACGGCCGTGGCCAGGATGGGGATGGCATGGCCATCGCGATGACGGCCCAGGTACTCACCAGACGATGGTCCGCTGTCCGCGACAGAGGTGAGCGTCTCCGCGTCGCGGGCGCGGAAAGGCTCCGTGGGCAGGAGGGTCAGAATGTTCCGACCCAGCGCCTCGGCGGCGGGCCAGCCATAGAGGGCGTCAGCGGCGTGGTTCCAGTAGGTGATCACGCCCGTCACATCGGTGGCGATGATCGCCTGGCCCACCGTCTCCAGCAGGTGCGCCTGGAAGCGCAGCCGCTCCGCCGTCTGCGTGCGCACCGTGATGTCGCGCATCGTGGCAATAATCCCTCCGACCACAGGATCGGTGAGATGGTTGGCCGCCGTCGCCTCCATGCGCCGCCACGACCCGTCACGATGGCGCAGACACAACTCTGTGGACAGCGGGCCCTGTGCCTGACGCAGCGCCGTGAGCAGCTCCTGCACCCGCGCTTTATCGTCGGGATGGATGATGGTCAAGACGCGCTGGCCCACTACCTCCTGGGGCGCATACCCCAGGACGCGCTCATACGAGGGGCTGGCGTAGAGCAGGACGCCCTCCGCGCCAATCACGCTGACCAGATCCGTGGTGTGCTCGCTCAGGGCACGGAGTACGTCCCCGCTCTGGCGCAGCGCGGCGGGCGCCTCCTCTGCCCTCCGCGAGGCAGCGGGCGCAGACCTCTGGCGGGCGACCGTCCGCTGGGTCGAGAGGCACTGAGCAAAGGCGGCGACATCGGTGGTCAGCAACAGCGCCCAGCCGCCGGGTGTCTGACGGTCCCACGCGATTTCCCCCCGGTCCACCGCGCGCCCCAGAGTGCGGCGAGAGATGCCGAGCTGCTGTGCAGCTTGCTCCGTCGTAAGATAGGCGGATCTGAGATTCATGTCACTCACTCTTCTATAGGTCTAACTGTGACGTGTGTGCCCAGTATGCACGCTCTTTCATCTCCAGACAATGACCCATTTGGTCGGCGCAACGCACCATTCGAGGGATACGCATGGTGAGGCGCGCTGTCCTTCCCGTGGAGAGCGCGATGGGCGACGAGCCGTCCAGAGACAGGGGAGTGAGCGCCAGCAGGTCCTTTGGGGGAGCCACCTCCTCTCTCCGCTGCCCCTGCGAGAGATGAGTCAGGTGTCAGGACACAGGGAGCAGAGGGTGCAGCTGCTGGGGTATCCTGGACACTGAGCCACGATGACTGTGTGCGGAGAAGGACCATGCCGTGCCCCTCCTGCACTGGCCGCCGGGCTGCCAGACCCGCGCCCCGCGGCCCGGCCCTGTCTGCCCCTGCCCGCGATGCGCGCGTCTGACCGTGTCGCGGCGCGTTGGAGCCGCCCCTGGTCGCCTACCCTTCCGGCATCGGCGTGCCGCCAACCTGGGAGGTCCCCGGCACTGGGGCCGCGCTGCCTTGGTCGTGCGCAACACGCGTTACAACGCCCGCAACGACAACGGCGTTGCGGCCCTGGCGCTTCGCCTGGTAGAGAGCCGCATCCGCACGTGCGACGAGAGTCGCCGCGTCGTCGTCGCGCGTACTGCCCGCCACACCGATACTGACGGTGATCCGTGTGGGCGGCCCCGCGCCGAGGTCGAGGAGCCCTTCTTGGATACTGTGCCGCAGCCGCTCGGCCAATGCGCTCCCCCCCGCGGCCTCAGTGCGCGGCAAGAGGATCAGGAATTCCTCCCCGCCCCAGCGCCCCAGGACATCCTCTGGACGCAGGCCAGCGCGCATCTGGCCAGCGATCGCCTGAAGCGCGCGATCGCCGGCCGCATGCCCGTGCGTGTCATTGATGCTCTTGAAGTGATCGATGTCCACCAGGAGCGCCGTCAGAGTGGCGTCATGGCGACGTGTGGCCCGCAGCAGCCACGCTATCTGCTCCTCCAGGTGCCGGCGGTTGTAGAGGCCGGTCAGGCGATCCACACGGGTGAGCTGGTCAAGGTCCACATTGGCCCGCGCCAGCGCCGCCCTGTTATCGGCGAGTTGGAGCACCAGGCGCAAGAAGGCAACGGCCCCCAGGGCCAGGGCGGCGAAGACGGCCCAGGGCACCCAGAGGGTCACGCCGCCCAGAGGCGCGTAGAGGGTCTGCTCGGGCACCGCCAGGACCAAGCGCCACGGCGCCCCGGTGACCCGGCGGGTCACGAAGTAATAGCCGTCTGCGCCGTGGTGGTAGCTGCCCTGCGCCCCGGCGGCTATCGCCCGACTGAGAGCAGGATCCGCGCTCAGCAAGGAGACCTGTGTCTGTGCCACCCCCTGGTCGGCCACCACGAGCAGCCCCGATGGAGCGTCGACGACGTACACCAGAGCACCCTTCTGGGGTAAGGCGTTGCGCACATAGTCCGCCACCGGTGTCTGGCCAATGTTGAATCCGCCGCTGATCACCCGCCGGCCAGCGTTGGTCGCGTAGGGCAGGGCGAAGGCCACGACCGGGATGTGCCGCGCGGCCGAGAAGATCACATGCGAGACAGTCGGCTGGCCAGCGACCGCCGCTGTGAGGTGGGCGTACCGTGTGGCCAGGTTGGCCCCCAGCAGGCGCGGTGCAGCGGGCAGCACAGCCAGCGCCCGTCCATGGCTGTCGAGGAGCACACCAGCCTGAAAGCCGAGGCCCGTCATCACGGTCTCGAAGGTTGACGGACTGACGGTCGCCGCCGCCAACGCGCTCCGCGCGACGGCGCGCTCACGGGTGAACGTATCACGGACGTACACGGCGACGAACCGTTGCGCGATATCAGCGCGCGTCTGAAACAGCGCGTTCAGCTGCGCCCGCCCCTCTGCCTCGGAGTGCAGCAACAGCGCGGCCGTGACTACGATGGCCAGGAGAAGCGCCACAGCGGCCACCCCGTGGCGGATCCGCGACCGCACGAGGGCGGGGAGCGTGCGTCCTGACGCGCCAGGGAAGCGCGCCCTGGAACTGCCGCTGCGCTCTGGCGTGGTCACGACAGCCCTCGGGGGCCGGCGCACCACGAGGAGGCCACGAGCCCGCGGAGGTGACGTCGTCTACGCCCGATCAAGCGCCGTGGGGAGGTCACGTGCTCTCCTCCTTCACGAGGCGGAGAAAGGCGTCCACCACGGCGGCGTCGAAGTGCGTCCCTGCCAGCGACGCGATGTGGGCGCTCACCCGATCAGGGCTCCATGCTGGGCGATAGGGCCGGTCCGAGAGCAGCGCGTCGGCCACATCGGCCACGGCAAACACCCGCGCGGCCAGGGGGATCCGGTCTCCCTGGAGGCAGCGGGGGTAGCCTGTGCCATCCCACTTCTCATGGTGGCAGTAGGGGATGTCTAGGGCTGGCCGCAGGTAGGGCACTGGGGACAGCAAGTCATACGCCGACGCGGGGTGGCGGCGCATCACCACCCACTCCTCCTCGGTCAGCGGTCCGGGCTTGAGCAGGATGGCGTCGGGGATACCCATCTTACCGATGTCGTGCAGCAGGGCCCCCCGGCGCATCTGCACCAGGTCCTCTCCGGCCATACCCAGGGCGCGGGCCAGCCGGAGGGTGAGCGTGGTCACGCGTTGGCTGTGGCCCTCCGTCTCCTTGTCCCGCAGGTCCAGGGCGCGCGACCAGCCGTCAATGGTGGCGTCGTAGGCCACGCGCAACTCGGTGTTGCAGCGCTGCAGCCCCTGGTAGAGGTGCGCGTTGTCAATAGAGATGGCCGTGTGCTCGGCCAGCGTGCGCAAGAAATCCAGCCACTCCGGCTCCTGGGCCAGGGGCGCGCGATGGAACACCTCCAGGACGCCCTGCACCTGCCCTTTGACCAGCAACGGAGCGGCAGCATAGGCCACGAATCGTTCATCGGCCACCAGGGGCACACGGGTGACCTCGTCCCGCGCGAAATCGGGGGCCATGACCAGGCGCTGCTCCAGCGCGGCTCGTCCGGCGTGGCCCTGGCCCAGCCTCAGGCGGAGATGCTGCGCCGCGTGTCCCTGAAAGCCACGGGTGGCTGCTTCTTCCAGAATGAGGGTGTGCTCATCGAGCACAAGCACCTGGGCCGCATCCACGCCCAGCTGCGTGCAGACCTGATCGAGGATCACCCCCAGGGTCACCCGCAGGTCCAGGCTGGTGGCGATGGCCGTATCAATGACATGCAGGGCGGAGGTATGCGCGATGTGTTGTTGCTGGCGGTGCTCCATCGCCCTGCGCTCGGTGATGTCGCGCGCCGTGGCGTAGAGCACCCCGTCCGCGGGGACGGTCGTCCACACCAACAAGCGATACGTGCCATCCTTGCAGCGGTAGCGGTTCTCAAAGGAGGTCGCGGGGACGCCAGTCGCCAGCGTGGCCACTTCGTCCAGGGTCGCTGCCTGATCATCGGGATGCACAAAGGACAGGAAGGGCTCCGCGCATAGCTCCTGAGGCGTGAAGCCCAGGGTCTGCTCGAAGGCCGGGTTGACGCTGATGAAGTAGCCATCCAGGCCGGCCACACAGAGCAGATCCAGGCTCAGCGTAAAGAAGCGCTCGCGCTCCTCTTCGGCCTGCTTGAGCGCAGTGATGTCCCGCGAGATGCCTACCAGGCCGGTGTTCTGGTCGCCCTGGCCCAGCGGTACCTTCGACGACAGGATCCAGCGCTTGCCGTGCGCACTGCTCGCTTGATCCTCCAGATCGTTGATCAGCGGCGCTCCACTGGTGAGCAACCGGCGCTCCTGGGCGGCAAGCTGCTGGGCCAGCGCGGGCGGGTAGTAATCAAAATCGGTCTTGCCGACCAGCTCCTGGGGCGACGCGGCGCCGAGCAGGCGGGCGTGCGCCGCGTTGACCCGCAGAAAGCGCGACGCGCTGTCCTTGATGTAGATGGCGTCGGGCACCGCGTCCATCAGCGTCTGCAGCAGGTCACGCTCGGCGATCAGCCGCTCGTCGGCGTACACACGGGCGGTGATGTTCTGATGGGCCACCACGGCGCGTACCGGCCCCTCGCCGGCGAACCGGGTCACCTGCACGGCGAACCACCATTGTTCCTGGGGGGCATGACAGGGATACTCCTGCCCAAAGGAGGAGACCCGCAGCTCCAGGACATCCCGGATGCCCTGGGCCATCTGGCCCGCCATGGCGTCGCCAGCCTGAGCCGCCGCGTCACTGGCGGCGAGGTAGTTGGTCCCCACGCCAGCCTGGGCATCACTCCCCCCATTATTCTGGCCAAAGGTGCGCCAGGCGGCGTTGACGGCCAGGATGACCCCCCGCTCGTCCAGGATGGCGATATGCTCTTCCAGCGCGTCAATGGTCGCATAGGCGAACCGCTCACTCTCGCGCAGGGCCTGCTCCGCCTGCACCCGCGTGCTGATGTCGGTGGAGACGCCGATGCGGCCGACCACCGCCCCGGCCTCGTCGCGCACGGGAACGGCCGTGGCCAGGATGGGGATCGCGTGGCCATCGCGATGACGCATCAGGTACTCGCCCGACGATGCGTCACCTTCCGCCAGGGAGGCCAGCGTCTGCCTATCGCGGGCGCGGAACTGCTCCATGGGCAGGATGGTCAGAATGTGCTGCCCCAGCGCCTCGGCGGCGGGCCAGCCATACAGGTCTTCGGCGGCGTGGTTCCAGTAGGTGACCACACCGGCGACATCGGTGGCAACGATCGCTTGGCCCACCGTCTCCAGCAAGTGGGCCTGGAGGCGCAGCCGCTCCGCCGCCTGCACGCGCTCGGTGATATCGCGGGCGACGATCATGATGGTGTCCTGGACAGAGTCGCCCTGACCGGGGATCAGGGTCGAGCGCAGCTCCAGGGTGAAGGTGGTTCCATCCTGGCGCCGCGCCGTGTAGGTATGGTTGCCCTGGGCAGCGCCCGCGGCCACCCCGGCCAGGGCTGCCGCCGCTCTGGCCCGATCAGCCGGCGCAAGCAACTCCACGGCCTGCCGGCCCAGCAGCGCCTGGGCATCCGCGTGGTGATACAGCGTGGCGGCCTGCTGATTGGCCATCTGGATGACGCCTTGCAGGTCGAGCAGGGCGATCGCATCGGGGGAGGTCTCCACCAGGCTACGGTAGCGCCGTTCGCTGGCGCGCAGGGCCTCCTCCGCCTGGCGCCTCTGGCGGCGCTCCGTGGCCTCGCCCTGGGCGCGCCGGACAGCGGGGACAAGGCGGGCCGGGTTACCCTTCATGATGTAGTCTTGGGCGCCGGCCCGCATCGCCTCCACGGCGCTCTCCTCGCCGATGGTGCCCGAGAGCAGGATGAACGGCGTGTCCAGGCCGCGCCGGCGCACCACCGCCAATGCCTCCAGCCCGCTGAAGTGGGGCAGGGTGTAGTCACACAGCAGGAGATCCCACGGCTGGCTGATCAGGGCCGCATCGAGCGTGGCGGCGGTATCTACCCGCTGGGTGGTGACGGCATAGCCCCCCGCGCGCAGGGCCTCTTCGGCCAGCAGGGCGTCATCCTCCACATCCTCGATAATCAGCACGGACAGGGGCGTCTGGGTGGCCACGTTGCTCACACTTTCTGACAATGATGCCGCTTGTTTCCGCACCAGTCGTCCGGCAACCGTGATGTGAGGAGTGCGCGCCATCGTCGGTAGGGACGTCGTGCTCTACGCCCAGTGGTGTCTCCGCGACAGTGAACCCCGCACATGAGCGATGCCGGACGACTAGGGCGCTTTGTTCAAGACGAGCCAGTACACGCCCATAGTCTGGACAGCCCGCGTAAACTGGGCAAAATCAACGGGTTTGCGGATATAGCTGTTCGCCCCCAGGTCGTAGCCGCGGAGCAGATCCTCCTCTTCACCCGACGAGGTCAGGATGACCACGGGCAGCCGGCGGGTGCGTAGGTCGGCGCGGATGCGCGCGAGCACCTCCAGGCCGCTGATCTTGGGCAACTTCAGATCAAGGAGGACCACCTGGGGCAGCGGCGGCGGGACGGCGGCGGCGTCCCCGCCGCCGCTGAACAGGTAGGTCAGCGCCTCCACGCCATCACGGGCGACCACGACCTCAGCGGCGAGCGCGCCGCTCTCCAGGGCCAGCAGGGTCAGTTCGATGTCGTCCTCGGTGTCCTCGACAAGCAAGATCAGCCGATCCTCATGCTGCATGGGGGTCTCCTCCGGGCGCGGCCAGGGTGAAGGAGATGGTGGCGCCCCCCTCCACGGCCCCCTGGGCCCACACCCGGCCGCCATGCCGGTGGACGATGCGCTGCACGGTGGCCAGCCCAATGCCCGTGCCGGCGAACTCGCGCGTGGTGTGCAGGCGCTGAAAGGCGCCGAACAGCTTATCCGCGTAGGCCATGTCGAACCCCGCGCCATCATCGCGCACAAAATAGACGGTCTCGCCCTCCTCCTGCCGCGCGCCCACGGTGATGCGCGCTTGCGGGTGCCCGCTGGTAAACTTCCAGGCGTTGCCCAGCAGGTTGTCCAGGGCCACGCGCAGCAGGGCCGCGTCGCCAGGAGCAGTCAGCCCCGGAGCGATGTCCCAGGTGACCGCCCGCTCTGGCTCGCTCTGCTGCAGGGCAGCGGCCACCGCGCGGGCCAGGTCGGTGAGATCCACGGAGGCCGTGCGCATCTCGGCACGGCTCAACCGCGAGAGGGCCAGCAGATCGTCGATCAACCGGCCCATCTGCGCCGTGGCCGTGTGGATGCGTTCCAGATAGTGGCGGCCCCGTGCGTCGAGCACCGCGCTGTAGGAGGTCAAGAGGATCTCGCCAAAGCCGCTGATTGCCCGCAGCGGGGTGCGCAGGTCATGCGAGACGGAGTAGGCGAAGGCCTCCAGTTCCTGGTTGATCGCCCGGAGCTGGCCATTCGCCGTGGCCAACGCGGCGGTGCGCTCGACTACCCGCTGTTCCAGGCTGGCGTTGAGTCCGCGGATGGCCTCGTCCACGCGCCGGGCCTCCGTCAGATCACGGGTGACCTTGCCAAAGCCAATCAGCTGCCCCTGGGCGTCCTGCACAGCGGTGATGTGCACCTCTGCCCAGAAACGCGAGCCATCCTTGCGCAGGCGCCACCCTTCTGCCTCGTAGTGGCCCTGCTCTGCCGCACGGCGTAAGCCCTCCGCGGGCACGCCCTGCTCCCGATCCTGGGGTGTATAGAAGAGGGAGATGTGCTGCCCCTTGGTCTCTGCCGCAGTATATCCTGTGAGGCGTTGCGCCCCTTCATTCCAGCTCAAGACATGGCCCTGAGGGTCAAGCATGTAGAGGGCCACGTCGCGCACACTGGTGACCAGCAGGCGAAAGCGTTCCTTGCCCAGGGCCAGCGCGTTGGTCACCCGCGTCAACTCGGCCTGCAGTTCCAGTGCGGTGTTTGCCCGGGTTAGATCACGGTTGTCCTGGGCCTGGAGCGCCGCCTCCTCCGCCAGGGTGACCGCCGTCCGCGCCAGCGCCTCACGTGTGTCCTGGGCCAGCTCGGCCTGCAGCTCCAGAGCGAGGTTCGAGCGGGTCAGGTCCTGGTTGTCCTGCGCCTGGGTCACGGCCTCCTCGGCCAGCGTCACCGCCGTCCGGGCCAGCGCCTCGCGGGCTTCCTGAGCCAGCATGTCGGCTCCCCGGGCGAGTTCGGCCTGCAGTTCCAGTGCGGTGTTCGAGCGCGTCAGGTCCTGGTTGTCCCGGGCCTGGGTCACGGCCTCCTCGGCCAGCGTCACCGCCGTGCGCGCCAGCGCCTCGCGGGCTTCCTGGGCCAGCGCGTCGGCCACTCGCGCCAGCATCGCCTGTCCGCCCACGCGCTCAGTTTGATCCGTGAGGATGAGCATGGCTCCCGTCATCTGGTCACTCCTGTCCCGCAGGGCCATGGTGGCCACCTGGATAACCCGATACCGTCTCTCCCCCTCTCTGCCCAGCACATAGTCCGCGTCCGGCACGGTCTGCCCGGCCAGGACATGGACGATCCGCGTCCGATGGGGCAGCAGTGCGGACGCGATGGGGGGCTCGGCTAGTCCGCCCCTGGCTCCCTGCTTGGTGGCGAGCACCACGTCAGCGTTCAGACGCGTGGCGGCCTTGTTCATGAACACCACCTGCCCAGCCGTGTCCACGACGATCAGCCCGCTGGGCAGGTGCGTGTAGAGTGCTGTGAGCAGCGCCGCCGGCAGCGCGATCACGCCGGCATGAGCGGCGTCACCTCCCGCACGGACAGCCCTCTGTCCCTCCCTCTCTGGGCAGAGCAGGGCTGTCGGTGCCGCTGCAGTCGGTCGGTCGTGGATCCTGGCGACCGCTCTCGGGTGGGCGGCGGTCAGGGGGGCAGACAGGCGCTGGGCCAAGGTGGCGACATCCGTGGTCAGGAACAGCGACCAGCCGCCGGGCGTCTGGCGAGCACACGGGATCTCCCCGCGGTCCACCGCGCGCCCCAGTGTGCGGCGGGAGATGCCAAGCTGCTGTGCCGCCTGCCCAGTCGTGAGAAAAACAGATCGTGTCGTCATGTCCGTGTCCTGTCTTTTCGTGGTTGTCGTCGTCTAGTAGTCGCAGTATGCGCGCTTTGCCCGCCTGGCACAATCCCCCATTCGGGGAGCACACTCCTCCATGTGGGGGATAGGCGGGGTGAGGCGTCGCTGTCCCTCCGTGTCAGGGGGGGATGTGGGGCTACCTGCGCAGAGACGCGACAGCAGTGGCAAGGAGCGGAGCAGCTTCGTGCAACTTTGCCGTGCCGATAGGATAGAGGGAGGTCATCCCCCTCTCCTCCCCCGTTGGATCAGCTACTCTGCTTACCTCAGACGCGGGAGTGAGCGTGTCCATGGTGTAACCGGCTGTTGTGCGTCCCACATCAAGCTCACTGCCCAGTTCAGTGGGTGTGTTGCCCCTAAAGCGCGCTCGTCGGATGAGAAGGGGTTCTGCATGTCAAATGGGTCCCCACTGGCTGAGACCAGGTCCTGACCGAGGTGGCCCCCAGCCTGGCGACGGCGAAGCCGCTGGGCACAGAAGACCCTATCCGCGTCTGAGAGTTTGTGAATCAATCTAGCAACAGAGAAGAAGCGGCAGCGCAAACAGCATTCTGGAGGCTGGAAACGGTCACAGAGGGCGTTTTCGCCAGCTCTGTGACCGCTTTGGGACCAGAATCCGCTGCGGGCGCGGCCTCAGCGGAGGGTGGCCCACCAGAGGTAGGGTTTGATTCACAAACGCTGAGCTCGACTTTGGCCAACTGAGGGGAGGGCGGCTATGCTGGAGACCATAGGATCAGGCGCACGCTGAAAGAGGTCTGCCATGCCCAGCCTGCCTCCAGAGATCATGCTGCTGTTGCTGAACTTTGCGCCCCTGTTGACCCCGCGCACCTGGCAGTATGTGCCCATCTTGGTGGCCGGCAGCATCCTGACGCCGCGCCGGCGGATGGTCAGCAGCGCGTTGCGGGTGATGGGGCTGGCGCAGGTGCGTTGGTTCGGCAACGTGCATCGGGTGCTCAACCGCGCGGTGTGGTCGGGGCTGGGGGTCAGCCGGGTGCTGTTAGGGCTGCTGATCGCCGCTTTTGCGTCCGAGGGGCCGGTGGTGGTGGGCCTGGATCACACGATCGAACGGCGGCGCGGAGCCAAGATCGCGGCCAAGGGCATCTATCATGATCCGGTGCGTTCCAGTCACAGCCATCCGGTCAAAGCGAGCGGATTACGCTGGATGTGCCTGATGCTGCTGGTGCCGATCCCGTGGGCGCAGCAGGTATGGGCGCTGCCCTTCCTGACCGTGCTGGCACCGTCGGAGCGCTACCACCAGACCCGCGGACAGCGCCACAAGACGGTCCTGGACTGGGCACGGCAGATGCTTCTCCAGCTGCGGCGCTGGCTGCCCCACCGGCAGCTGGTGGTCGTGGCCGATGGCGAGTTTGCGGCCCTGAAGCTGCTAGCCGCCACACGCCAACCGTCTGTGGACATCGCCTTGATCACCCGGTTGCGCCTGGACGCTGCTCTCTATGACCCGGCCCCGCCGCGCGCTCCCCAGTAGAAGGGCCGCCCGCGTCTCAAGGGCGCGCGCCTGCCCACCCTGCGGCAGATCGCTGCCGACCCCACCACCGTGTGGACGCCGCTGGTGGTGACGGGTTGGTACGGTGGGGGGGAGCGCACCGTGGAGATCGTCTCCCAGACCGCCGTGTGGTACCACGGCGGTCTGCCCCCCGTGCCGCTGCGGTGGGTGCTCATCCGTGATCCCGAGGGTGCATTCCCGACACAGGCGTTGCTCTGCACCGATCAGGCTAAGCGCGCACAAGCGCTGGGATAGGGAGGACCTCCACGCGGTGAACCACGCCCCGGACAGGCTCAACCGGGGGCCGCTAGCCTGGCAGCGGCACCAGCTCCTCCCCTTGACTGCCGCCGCATCCCAGCGCTTGCGCGCGCTTACCTTGCGTTTTAACCAGGAGCAGACACAGCAACATGGCCTGCTGCTGCGGGAGACTGAGGAGTGCTGGTCTGCATTGGGGTAGATCCTTTCCGCTCAAAGCCACCCATGAGCAGCAGGTGACCGATCTCTACGCGGAGATCGGGCGGCTGACCACCGAGCTGAGCTGGCTGAAAAAAAAGCTGCCATGATCCTGCCCCGCGCCGCGCGCCTGGCCCTGGTGGAGCGGGAGAACCCCGAACTGCCGCTGACCCGGCAGGTGGATCTACTCAGCCTGGCGCGCGCCAGCCTCTACTACCACCCGGCGCCTCCGTCGCCCGAGGAAGTAGCCCTCAAGCACCGGATCGACGCGCTCTACACAGCCCATCCGTTTTATGGGTCGCGGCGGATCACCGCCGTGTTGCAGCGAGAGGGGGTGGTCGTCAACCGTAAAGCCATTCAGCGGCACATGCACGAGATGGGTATCGCCGGCGTTGCGCCAGGTCCCCATCTGAGCACGCCGGCGCCCCGGCATCCGGTGTATCCCTACCTGCTACGCCATGTGACCAGCGCTTGGCCCAACCATGTCTGGGGCATTGACATTACCTATATAAAGATGGAGGCGGGCTGGCTCTACCTGGTCGCCGTGCTCGACTGGTACTCGCGCTACGTCGTCAGTTGGGAACTGGACCTGACCCTGGAGCTGCCCTTCGTCCTGGCCGCCACCGCGCGTGCCCTGACGCAGGCCACACCTCAGATCTGGAACAGCGACCAGGGCAGCCATTTCACCAGTCCCCAGTACCTGGCCCTGCTCCAGGCCGCCGACGTAGCCATCAGCATGGACGGCAAAGGTCGCGCCCTCGACAATATCTTCACCGAGCGCCTCTGGCGCACCATTAAATACGAGGAGGTGTATCTCCACAGCTACGCTCACCCCAAGGAGGCACGGGTCAGCCTGGCTCGCTACCTCGACTTCTACAACCACCGCCGACCCCATCAAGCCCTGGACTATCGCACGCCCGCCGAGGTCTACTTCGGCGCCTCTGATCACCGCGTGCGCTGCGGCGCAGAAAAAGGCCGCAGCGTCACTCCCACCACTACCGAGAAAGGAGACACACCTACCTTAGAAATCCCCTTTTCGCTGTGTTGACAAAGGGGTCCACTATAACCACTACCACTATATCATGCAAACATCTCTGGTAAAGACACTCGCCGCAAAACATAAGATGAGTGTTTCACAAGCGATGGCCAAGTATCACGCGAGTGTGACAACCCCCTATGGCACCATGAAATGCCTACGGGTTGTCATACCCCGAGAAGGGAAGCTACCTTTGGTGGCCACCTTCGGTGGCATACCGCTTCGGCGAAAGAAAATAGCCGTGCTCGTTGATACAAACGCGACCATCCCCACCTGGAGGCGTACAGATGTCGTCAAGCGACTGCTTGCGGACAAATGTGAAATCTGCGGAGCACACGGAGACTGTGAAGTCCACCACATCCGCAAATTAGCCGACCTTCACAGAGCGGGACGGCGCGAGAAACCCAGATGGATGCAACACATGATAGCGATGCGACGGAAGACCTTGGTCGTCTGTCATGCCTGTCATCGTGCCATCCATGCGGGAAGGCCGCTTACCCATGACGTGTCACTGGAGAGCCGTGTGCCTTGAAAAAGGCAAGCACGGTTCGGGGGGGGGCAGCAGGAAAAGGACCAGCAATGGCACCTCGCCTGACTGCCTACCCTACGACCTGGAAGACCGAGGCCTCAACGAGCAGGCGCTGGTGAGTGGGGCACGCCTCTTCAGCGTGTACCGCCTCAGTGACGAGGTGACGGTGTGGGTGATCACCAACGGCGACGATGAGGAGGGGTGCCGCGACGCCACCACGGTGCTACTCCCCGCAGAGTATTAGAGGAGAGGAGCAGCAAGCCGGCCACACAGACGGCCAGCGACCAGGGGGAAGAGGGTGGGGCGCGGAGCCGCCCTCTTCCTGCCCCACGCCTGGCGACGGAGGATGATGATGAAGGAGAGGGCATGATGGCAGACGACACGGAGAGCAAGGCACGGCCGATTGACTGGGACGCGCCGATCCCACTGCATGAAGCCGCCTTGATCGCCGGGGTGGCCTATCCGACGCTCAAGGCGTGGCTGCGTGCGGGCTACCTGGAGACGCAACCATGGGGGGCAAAAGGCAAGGTGACCACTAGGCGCAAGCTGGATGCCTGCCTGCGCCAGCGGGGCACGCGCGGAGGCGGTCGTGGCCCCGCGCCCAAGCCGCTGCCGGCAGACTACCAGGCCCCACCACGGCGGGGCCGACCGCCCAAGGCCAAAGCGGCTCCCCCACCAGCCGCCGAGGATGAGGAGAGGAGCACCCCATGCTGACGATTTTGCGCTCAGTGGGCGCGGCGGGGTGTCCCCGCTGTGGGCGGCAGGTAGCCCCCGAGGACCTGGAGGACGTGCCGCTGGGGGAGGTGCGCCTGATCGATCCGCACCTGGAAGGCTATGTCCGCCACGCGGCAGGGGGCCAGGTGGCGGTGTGCCAGGACTGCGGCGACCAACTGGACGCCCTGGCGGGGGAGCTGGAGGCCTATCGCCGCCGGCTGCTGCGCGCGTGGCCGACACCACGGGCGCACCGGGCCGCGCCCCGGGATGACCAATGCCTGAGCCGCCCCTTCGAGGCGCTGCGTGACACGGGGCTGCCGCTGGTGCTGGGCTCAGCGATCTGGCACACGCGGCAGGGCGCGGCGGCGTACCTGATCGTCCAGGCCAACGGAGAGTGGAGCATTGAGGCTGTGCCCAGCGGCGAGGCCTGCGCGCCAGGCGAGGAGCGTGGGTACGTGGCGGTGCCGATCCCGGTGGCGCCGGGGGCCGTTGCTCTGGCCGACGAGGACCTGGTGGGCCTCTCCATCGAGGCTGTGTACCACCATTGCGTTGGAACGAAGGCCGACGCGGCGGCACTGGAGCGGGAGTTGGCGGCGCGCTTCTACCGCGCCCTCTACAGCCAGGAAGAAGATGGAGGAGAGGAGGTGCCCGAGTAGGACAGACGGCTGCTGGGTGGCGGCCCTTTTCCCCGCCCGCAGGCGGCGCGGTGATCGGCTGCACAGAGCGAGGGATGACTGCTTTGTCCCCTGACGATCATCTAGACCAAGAAGGAGGCGACAGGGCCACGACATGGGCCTCTTTCCTAATATAGAGACCGCGCCACAACCCCAGGGGAGAGGTCCGACCTCTCTCCGCCAGAGAAGCCCCGGTATCCGATCACCGCTGGCGCTCCCGATAGCGGCGTACGCGCTCCCGGGTCTGTGCGCGCTGGGCTTCTTTCTTACAGTCCTCCGAGCAGTACACCGGCAGTGGACCAGGGAAGCGCTGTTGGGTGACCGTGTCCTGGCACCACGCGCAGGTGAACCTGATCGGCCGGGTGGCGATCTCTCGGGTGTCGCTGGGCACACCCCAGACGGTCCGCGCCGAGGCATGGTCCTGGACGCGCACCCGCTTGGATTGCCGCCCCGCCCGTCCCGACGTCCCCCGCCGCCGGCGCTGCGTCCCCGTCTTCGTGGCGCTCGCGCGGCGACGCGGCCTGGTAGGATCGGCGCGCTGGCGCTGCTGAGCGCGCTTCATCCAGGCACGGGTCCAGCGCTCCTGCTCCGCTTGCTCCGCTGCCATCCACTCCCGCCACGCCGCCCAGTCCTCGTCTTCAGATGCCCCGGCTGACGACGCCTGAGGGCGCGCGGGTTCTGGCCCGGCCTCCAGGCCCAGGGCTTTCAGCAGGTCCCACCGGAGGCGCGCGTCGGTGAGCCGATACTTATTGAAGAGCGTGCGGGCCAGACCCACGGCCGTCTCCCGCTCCGACACGAACGAAGTGGAACGGGCGAGGGCGAGGAGGTGGCCAACCTTCTCATCGGGTGTCATGGGATCCTCCGAGGCACTGCGCATGTAACGCGAACGTGCGTCTTCAGCCACACTACCCGACGACACACGTTCGCGTTACAGGAGAGCCCTACAAGGTCGGGGGCACGGCGCCTCTCCTCTTCTAAGGCCGTGCTTTTCTCGCTGGAGGGAGTCCCTGCACACTACTTGGGTTTAACGTGCGCTCTCATGTCGTAACAGCGGAACAGCGTGGTGGTGTGGATCTCATGAAGTCCCATCGCTGAAGGGCACGGGACACAGCCCAGGCCGTGAGTGGATTCGCTGTTTTTTGGCCCAGAGCATCTTCGGCCATCTTGCCTTCATGTAATGCTTTGAGGGGCGAGAGACACAGAGCAACATCGACAGCATGCCCACGCTCGGCGAGTGTTCCCCAGGGAAGCACTTCGATGTATGCTTGGCGGACAGCAGACTCGCTAGGGGTATACAGTGTTGCCGTCCTCGTCTGCACCGGCATGAATTTGGTGTCCTCGGTCACATCACCGTCAAACACGCGGGCATCGGCCAGGAGCCTGTCAAGAGAGAAGAACGGGCAACTCACGGTCGCTTCGTCCCAATCATAAATAAGAAGTCTCCCCTCATCCGTCTGCACAGCATTGTCTGCGTGGAAGTCGACGTGGTCAATCGACAGCGGCCAGCCGGCGGAGATTAACTGTGCGGCCCAGCCGACCACGTCGCGGCGATATGACGCGACGTACCTAAGAATGTCACGAGGTATGTGGTACCGACTGGCGGCTTCCCAATCGTCGGCACTCCAGGTCGGTATATACGTGTCCGCAATTTCCTGCATGATCTCGTCAAACAGACGTGGTAGATGCTCGATTGGCAGGTGTGGAAGAAGAGCGATCTCTTCTTTTGGGACACCTGCAATGATGCTCTGGATGTGCGCCAACGTGCGGGCCATGGCAACCAGTGCATCAATGTGGTGGAGTGATCTGACAAAGCCCCTGCTGCTCACTAAGCGCCCTTAATGGGCTGGGCCTGCAATTAACGCTTGTCCATGAACTTTTTGAGCCGCGTATTGCTCCACTTTGCGTAGGATCGGCTTGTTTCTATGGTTGAGTGCCGGAGCTGCTGCGCGGCGTCCTCCAGGCTCAGGCCGCTGGCAACGATGCTGGTCCCCGCCGTGTGCCGCAGAGAGTGGACGCCCTTGAACTCGACGCCGGCAGTCACGCAGGCCCGCTTGAGGTACACCCAGACTGTCGATCGCGCCCGGTAGGGCAACACATACGTCGTACCGGGGTGCGCCGCCCTGTAGGCTTCCAGGGCCTCCACGAGGCGCGTGCTCATGTCGATGGTGGCCGCCTTGCCCCCCTTCCCGTGCCGGACCCGCAGTTTCCGCTGCGCGAACCGGATGTCCTGCCACAGCAGATCACACATTTCTGAGCAGCGCAAGCCGACATGGGCGCCGAGCAGGACGGCCAGGGCGACCCATTGCTGTTCCTTATAGTCAGCCTCATGCGCGTGCTCTCGCTCAGACGCCGCGATAGAGGCGAGTACCCGTTCGACCTCGTCTTCCTCGTAGGGGCTGCGCTTATCCCAGGGGGCCACCGGGTCGCGGGCGGGCTGGACATCGGCGAAGGGATCGGCGTCCGTCGCGCCGGACCAACGCAGCGCCTTATAGAACGCGGCGGCGGCTGCCTTGCGCACCCGGACGGTGGCAGGGGCGAGGCCGTCCTGCTCCATACTACGGATCCAGCCATTCGCCGCCGCGTCGTCAGGATGGCGGAGGTGCTGCTGCGCGAAGGCCTCCAGGAGCATCCGCGCCCCGTAGAGATAGCTAGAGCGCGTGTGGGGGCTGACCCGGGCACCCGCCTTGCCGTGCAGCACGATCCAGCTCTCGAACAGGTGGAGCAGGGTGGCGTGGTTGTGGGGGTGTTCACAGGCCGTGATGATGCGGCGCCTGCGCTCGCCCTTGTCCATGCGCTCCCAGTCCGACGCCTGGGCCACATCCACGGTCGTGCCACGGTAGGGGACAAGCTCACGGGTCATGCACGCCTTTCATCAGATTGCTGGAGAGATCGGGCTAATAATCTGCGCGTTATGTTGAGCCCAGTCAAAGACATAACACCACTTATGTCTTTTCCCGGCGGGACTAGTGTATCAAACGGGCGCGGTGTGGAACAGGAGTTGTCCACGCGCGGTTGATAAGCTGGGCCGGGACCCCTATAATGGCTCATGGCGCTACACCCCAGGGATGAGGACGATGACAGAATCATGATGGAGTGGACTGACGTCGATCCCGCACGCTTCGAGACGTATCCCTCCCCAAGGCGGCTCAAAGGACCGGACGCGATCGATGCCGTCATCGAGGCAGTTGCGGCGGGGAAGACGGTCGAGCTGACCCTGGTCGATGAGAGTGCCGTGCGGGGACGCCGGCTGGCCCTGGGGGGCCGTGCCAAGCGCCTGGGGCTGGAGATCCGCATGCGCTACCAGGGGAACAAGATCGTCGTGCAGCAGAAGACCGGGGTGGCCGACGAGCCGGCGGCGCCTGAGCCAGACGCGCCGCCACCAAGCACGCCCGTGCGCGGATCACGGCGGACGCGGAGCTGAGGGGGAGGACCAAGCCCAGCATGTCCACCCCGTACAATCCTCCCCGTTTACCCCTCCGGGTCCGCGTCACTGCGCGCGGCGAGCTGGGTGATGGCACCTCTATCCTAGCGACAGGGTGGCGCATTCTGGAGCCGGACGAGCCGGAGTATGAGCAAGTGTATCAGGAAGCGGCTCGCGCCTACCGGACCTATGGCTGGCCGATGCCCTATGCCGAGGGGGAACAGGATCCCGACGAGGAGGACACGGACCTGAGCACATCATCCTGAAAGGGCACGTAGAGAGAGTGCGGGCGGCCGAGCCTCGTCCTGTGTGATGCCCCTGGCCGTTCTGGCCTATTTCACTGAGGTTGAGTTCGGTCACATACTAATAGAGGAGGCACTATGATGCTGTGCGTCTATTGTGGCGAGAACAAGAACGAGGACGAGGCAACGCGGGAACATGTCATCCCCCGGTCTATCGGTGGCAACCTCATACCAGACAACCCCTTCATCCTTACCCGCGTGTGCAAAAGATGCAACAATGTATGTGGCACATACGTTGACGCTGAATACACCAAATCAGTGTTCGCAAATGGCTATATCGCTGCTGCGTATTGGAAGCAGGCCGACATACGCACCAATCCTACTCTTCCTCTTACCTTCATGGGCAGAGAAACGACGATCGTCTCTCCCGATGGACGCGTGTGTGATATGTGGCTAGGCCCAACGGGTGATAAAATATGCCACTTTCACCATCCGTATCCAAGTGGTCTTCTTACACCACCAACAATTGAGCTATTATCTTTCAAAAGATATCCGTCCATTGATCGCGGATATGCCATACTATTTTTCAGAACAAACAATCCAGAATGGTACCACACGGTCATACATTCATTCATCAATAAGTTTAAGAAGTCGGATTTATATTTTGGTAGCGGACCAAACCTAGGAGATCCATTCAAAGATATACCGCTCGAACTGCGCGAATTTCATCAATATCTTCTTGATTACGATGAGCCGCACACTCTGAGACTAGAACTTGACCCCAATAGTGGGGCGAGGTTTATGGCAAAAATTGCTCTAGGCTTGGGTGCTCTATTCCTGAACGACAGCTTCGCACTGAGCAAGAGCGCAAATAACTTAAGAAGCATGATGTGGAGTAAAGACGCCAAGGAGAGGGGGTCCATAGCTGTACGCGGGGCAGGAATGTTCAGTGAACAGACGAAATTCTTGGACTGGTTTGGGTGGGATAAGAATCACATTATTTTGATGAATATAGCCGATACCACTCTATTTCTCAGTACGATATTGTTTGGTGAGGAAAAGAGGATCATCTGTATGTCGAACGATCCCACCCATTGGCAAGGAAAGATGGACAAGGAGATGATATATGTGATCGCCCCCTTTCTTCAGGCCTATGTGGGTCCCCTAGATATCGGGGAATACGTTGGGTGGAAAGACAATGCGATGCCTTCTCCTCGTCTGGACGCGCTGAAAGAGCGCATGGATGCGCGGCCTCCTGCTCCTCCTTTTATGATCTAGATGATCATCCGCTGTACACACGGCTGAGGTCGCCAGCCACAGGCCGATAGACTCGGCAAGAGCGTCGGACACGTCACCCATGTCGCATCCTTCGCAAAATAGGTGTTCTGCCCCTATGTGCCACAGGGATCCCAGTCGCCATAGTCCATATCTAACCCATTCGGCGTCAACCCGAGTCCACGGAATAGCCGTTGGGAAAGCGGCCACGATAGGCAGAGCAGCCGCGGCATGAACGCCTCGTCAAGGCTGACATGGGCGTCAGACTCTCCGGCCAGCGAGGCCATCATCTCAACGGTCACGCCGTGGGCCGCATCGCCCCCAGAGAGAATCGCATCACGGACGGCGGTGAGGTCGTCATTCATCGTCGTCACCCCTGCCTAATCAACAATCGGACGGCCATCACAAAACCGCTCCCAATCCCACAAGAAAATAACCGGACGCCCATCGACGAGTGGGACTGTCTATCCGTCTATCCACGCCCGAAAGGCCTGCTGCTGATCTGGGTCCAAGCTAGCCAGAATATCGTCATAGAGCCTGTGTGAGAAGGGGTCAGGTGCAGTAAATTGAGAGGTTAGAGGGTGGGCGACACGTGCCGCCCGGCTCTCAGCACTAACCCCACTGTACCCGTTCACATATAGCGGCGCCCATGGAAAGGGACGGAGCAACGGAGCATCGTCTATACTGGAGGCATGCCTGAGCATACCCGACCCGCCGACATCTCTGCAGAGGACTGGGTCGCCACGCCGCTGGCGGTGCGGGCGCTGGTGCAGGCTCAGCAGCAGCGGTTGGACGAGCAGGACGCGCGACTCAAGACGCTGGAGGCGCGGCTCAAGACGCTCGACGAACGGCTGACGCAGACCTCGCGCACCTCGTCGCGGCCGCCGTCCTCTGATCCGCCCAGTGCCCCGCCGCGGCGCACGCGTGCACCCTCGGGGCGCCCCCCAGGCGGGCAGGTGGGGCATGCGGGCCATGGGCGGCCTCTGCTGCCGGTGGAGCAGGTGGACCAGGTCGTGGAGGTCAAGCCGGAGGCGTGTGCCCACTGCGGGGCGCCGTTGGCGGGGGAGGATCCCGACCCCGGACGCCATCAGGTGGCGGAACTCCCGCGTGTCGTGCCCGAGGTGACGGAATATCGGCGGCACACCTTGACCTGTGGGGCGTGCGGCGCAGCAACGCGGGCGCCATGGCCGGCGGAGATGCCCCCAGGCGGCTTCGGGCCGCGCACGCAGGCCACCGTGGCCTATCTGGCGGGCCGGTTGGGCATCAGCCAGCGCGACGTGGCCGAACTGCTGCACGTGCTCTTCCATCTCGACCTCAGCCTGGGCAGTGTGGCGGCCCTCGAACAGCAGGTCAGTGCGGCGGTCGCGGCTCCAGTGGCCGAGGCGGTGGCCTACGTCCAGCGGCAGCCCGCCGTCAACGCCGACGAGACCGGGTGGCACGAGCAGACCCAGCGGCGGTGGCTGTGGACGGCGGTCACACCCCTGGTCACGGTGTTTGTGGTGCTGGCCACGCGGGGCAAAGTGGGCGCGCAGACGCTACTGGGCGCCACGTTTGGGGGCATCGTCGGCTCCGACCGCTGGAGCGGCTACACCTGGGTGGATCCCCTCCGGCGGCAGCTGTGCTGGGCCCATCTGCTGCGGGACTTCGCCGCGTTCGTCGAACGGGGCGGCGAGGCCGCACGCGTCGGTCAGGCGCTGCTCGATGTGAGTGCCCAGATCTTCGCGCTGTGGCACCGGGTGCGCGACGGGACCCTGCCGCGCGCCGCCTTCGTCGCGGCCATGCTGCCGCTGCAGGCGCAGGTCGAGACGCTGTTGGCCGAGGGAACGACCCTGGAGCACGCCAAGACGCGCCGGGCCTGCCACAACATCCGCAAGCTGACGCCCGCGCTGTGGACCTTTGTCACTGTGGCGGGCGTCGAGCCGACCAACAATGCCGCCGAGCGCGCGCTGCGCCGGGCGGTGGTCTGGCGGCGGCGCAGCTTCGGCACCCAGAGTGCGGCGGGCAGTCGCTTCGCGGAACGTCTGCTGACGGTGGTCACCACCTTACGCCAGCAAGAGCGCGACGTGCTCGACTATCTCACCGTGGCCTGCACGGCGGCGCTGGCGGAGCAACCGGCCCCCTCGCTGTTGCCTGCGTCGTCTGCCTGCACGGCAGCAGAACTCACCCTGCGCCCTGCCGCGTAAAGCCCCGCGTGTGCGGGTACACCCCACTCTACTAGAACGGAGCCATCCACGCATGACACGGCCCTCGTATCCCAGTGACCTGACCGACGCGCAGTGGGAACGCCTCGCGCCACTGATCCCGCCGGCGCTGCCGGGCGGCCGCCCCCGCAGCATCAACCTGCGCGAGGTGGTCAATGCCCTCTTCTCCCTGAACCGCCAAGGCTGCGTGTGGCGCGCGTTGCCTCATGACCTGCCGCCGTGGGGCACCGTCAGCTACGACTACCGGCGCTGGCGGCGTGATGGCACCTGGCAGGCGATCCACGACACCCTGCGCACGCAAACGCGGCGGGCGGCGGGACGGGAGGAGAGCCCCAGCGCCGCGATTATGGACAGCCAGAGCGTCAAGACCACCGAGGCGGGC
>JAABUM010002456.1_pt1 | contig 24744 bp, 50 predicted proteins | sample 5559161 | NCBI WGS metagenome assembly JAABUM01 (sample SAMN10711868, study PRJNA513369) | rock metagenome | isolation source: Antarctica rocks | place: Antarctica: Victoria Land, Siegfried Peak nord
TGTATATATATACATATATAATATATATATTAATATATATACAATATATATATGTAATACAATATATATATATATATATATATATATATATATATATATATTACATATTACATAACATAACATATATATATATATATTACACATTACATACACATTACATATTACATATATATATATTGTATTACATATATATATATGTAATACAATATATATATATTAATATATATACAATGCTGCATTGCTCATTCACCGCCTTGCCCTATATATACTTCACTATATATGTAGACTGTGTGTACTATATATATATATAGTACACAGTCTACATATATATATGTGGTAGAGTATATATAGGGCGAGGCGGTGAATGAGCAATGCAGCATTGCAGAGCAGCACCGGAGGAGCTGTGCGGCAATGCAGAGGTCTAATGCGGCAGTGTGCATGACGCAGAACAGGGCATTGACTCGAGCATTGGGCAGGCAACGCCATCAGACAGCTTCAACCGGGATTTTAGGGTTTAGGGTGTTGTCGGGCCCCCTTTGTACATCACCTTTGGTTGTGCAGCAGGCAGCCCCGCCTTGTTGGAGAATCTGTCCAGCACAAGCCACGAGCCGCTCGCGCTTAGGGTTTACCCTAAACCCTAAACCCTTACGCTGCGCGCAGGGACGACCTGGTGAACCTGCTGATGGAGGCGCTGCAGAAGGACAGCTACAGCGGAGTCTACAACGGCACCGCCCCAAACCCTGTCCGCATGTCCGAGCTCTGCTCCAGCCTCGGTGCGCTTTGTTGAGCGCTGTGAAGTGGGAGCGGATTCGGCGGACAGCATGACCTGGAAACCCTAAACCCTAAACCCTATGTGCCACCAGGCTGCCTCACGTGGTATCTCAGCCGTTTTTCGCGGTGCTACTGATAACCCGGCGCTGCAGAATGTGGAACTGAGAGCTGTAGGCCCGGCATCCGAGCCGGGCAGATGGCGTCCTCATCCAGATGCGTGGCAGACTGACCGCGCTTAGGTTTTAGGGTTTAGGGTTTGGCAGCCTTCCGGTGGAGTGCGGCACGCACAGGCATCGAGCATCTGCAGGCCTGAGCGTTTTCCTCGTTGGATTTAGATGTTCGGGTGTGAACTTGCGACTTCTCGCGAGCTGCGCGGCTGGCGTGCTCGGCCGCCGGCGCGTGCTGCCCGCGCGCGCCCAGGTATGGGATGCCAGCTTCCTTGGAGTCCCTAAACCCTAAACCCCTGGAGTCTGATCCCTTCACATCTGCGGCCTTAACGGATGCGCGCAGAGCAGCGGGGCTGGCGTGCGTGACGGCCGGCGCCTGCGCTGCAGCGAATGCTGTGAAGTGCCGTTCTCTCGGGCAATGTGGTTGTCTGCCATGCGAGATTTGCGATCCAGCACACCGGCGCATCCTTGTTCTGCATGCAATCCCGCTCCTCCTCACTCCGTTTCTCGCACGAGGATGCCGACTTGCCATGTCACTTTCCCGACCCTTCCCGTTTTGCGCTTGCCTGCAGGAGGCGGGCTTTAGGTTCCAGTACCCAGAGGTGACCGCGGCGCTGCGCAGTGTGGCGCGGTGACGGGAAAACAAAATAACACATTTCCCTCGCCAATGGCAGTTGTGAGGCTGGCATGGGCCAGGGAAAGCGCCTGGCCCTGCCGGCTGCCTGCAGCGGCCGCGCTGCAAGGCGTGGGGTTTTGGCGACGCGGACGGCGGCTGGCGCGCCGCGCATGACGCGAGGGCGCAGCCGTATACGACACTAGGCGGCAGAGCACGTCTGATGTCTCGAGCCTCTGCAGTTTTGGAGGCACGTGGAGCCTCAAGGCCCTGACTCGACAGCTCATGACCGCGGTGCTGTAGATCAGGCTTCAATATTTGGGTCGGCACAGTGCGCCGTTTTGGCACATGCAGAAAATTTTGTCAAAACCCTAAACCCTAGGCTGTTCCGCTCTGGTCTAAACTTGATGTGAAAGTGTATATGTCATATGGCGAAAATGAATTGTTGGGCAGATCCGGCGCGCTGTGGCTGATAGTCTGCAGAGCGGCGGGAGGCACCTCATGCTTGTGTTTGCCGATCCACTGACTTGCCTACCTGTCACTTGCACCGCTACCCCGTGAACCAACATGCTAGGGTTGTCATCCATTACGTACGCGCGCCTATCAGAACACGTCCTACAAACGCTGCTGCGCGCAAGTTGAATGGCGCCGAAGGCTGCGGCGTATCAAGTCAATGCTCCTGCCGGTTGCCGCTGACCACAGCACGACGATAGGTGTCGACAATGTGACCCTGGCTCTGCTACCGCAATGTGTGCATGTGCCTGCAGGTTTAGGGTTTAGGGTTTAGCCTGGCATCTGGTCTGCTGCCTGTTGCCTACAGGTCCGGTGCTTGCAGCCCAGACCTACCAGGGTTTAGGGTTTAGGGTGACCAGGATTGCCCTTATTCCCTGTTTCCAGGTCAGCCTTGTGTGTGCCTGCTCCTAGCCGCCGCTGCATGCCACACCCAGGCCCATCAGCAGCACACAGAGCGCCAGCGCGCCGCTCGCCGCCCATAACGAGGCGTTGACGATGCAGCAGATGGCGTATGCAGTGTGCGAACCTGCAGCAGAAAACGATTTCTTTGGTAGACCGTGATCTTCTCTGCGAAACCTCGACAGCGTCAGTCTTTGCTGATCAGCAAAGACTCAGCAAAGATCAGCAAAGATCATGATCAGCAAAGATCATGATCATCAGCAGATCATGATCATCAGCAAATATCATCAGCAGATCATCAGCAAAGATCATGATAAGCTAGTCGATGCAGCCTGCACCTGCAACAGGGCGTGCAGCACCGACGGCCGCTTCGAGCAAGCATCATGCGTGCTGTGGAAACCACTGCAGAGAACTTGCGTTTCAGGCGGGCAGCATTTCTTGCAAGGAAGCTGGTCTGATAAAGCTGGACGGCTCATGCCAATGCCTCCAGCACGCCGGCTGACGGCTGTTCCGACAGCCCACCTCCATCGGCGCGGAACTGGTCCCGCGCCTCGAAGGCGCCGGCGGACCAGCCGCCGACCTCGCGCGGCCCCGCAGCCGCCCAGCCGCAGGCGCCGATGTGAACGCACAGCCCGATCATACCCATTGCCCACCTGTGCACGTGGTCCACATGCGCCTCGGCCACGGCTTTGGCAGCAGCGCCATGGTGTGCATCAGCAGGGGCCGTTTCAAAATGCTCAGGGCCTGCAGCTGCTGAGCTACATGCAGGGGATGCATCCCGCCGCCTGCATGTGACAAGAGCTCGATTGCAGATCTGATTGCAGATCCTCTATTGCAGATCTGATTGCAGATCCTCTAGAGGGGCAGAACACCCGCTCAGCCGGGTGCATTCCCACCCACCAAGCGGTGATCTGATTGGAGTCGTGTTGCAATCGAAGGACTTGAAAAGCTTGAGGAATCCGCACTTGGCGGGGGTGCGGGTGCGGGCGGTTCGGTACAGCGGCCAGTACCAGGCGGCCCAGGCGCCGGGCACGCCCGCCAGCATGACCAGCGCGGACCACAGCCAGTCCGTCTCCGTCTTGATGCCCTCCGCAAACCTGTGTGCACCGTATTTGCCAAAGCTTGTGCAGATCTGAGACCCCCTCATCAGGTATCTTTCAGCAACAGGATTCGGATTTGAAGGACTGTCTCAGCAGTGTGCATTGCAGGTTCGTTCCAGAGTGCAGGATCGACAAAGATAGCAGCGGTTGCAGGAGGTCTGCCAGGGCGTACATGGCAGTGACTAGCACAAAGTTGAAGACCATGGCCGCGACGCCAAGCATCCAGGTTATGTAGGCAGTGCGGACGAGTCGCTGCCGCCGGCGCGGCACCTGCCGCCGATAGAGACTTCACAAAGGGTGGGCATGTTAATCCTAAGTCGCTCCACAAACAAACGCAGGATGCCATACTGCATACAAACGCTAGGGTCTAGGGATTAGGGATTATTGCCCTCGCCGATAATTTGAGCACCGCACATCCGCCCCAGCTGGTGGGGGCCTCTGCCTCTGGATACAGTGCTTCACATGTGGAGTCAGGTTTGGAGGATCACCTCGCCACTGATGTCGTGGTGCAGCATCGGGCAGCACACGGGCCAGGTCTTCGGCTTCTGCGCGGCGACAACAACAATCGACTGATTTGCCGGAATGGTCAGCTCCAGCAAAATGGTGAGCTCTAGCAAAACGGTTAGCTCTAGCAAAATGCCGCGCTTGCGCCCCCTGAGCGAGATGCCGCTGTACACACGAGTGCTCAGGAGGCCTGATGAGTGTGCTGGAAACAAAGGACAGTCATTAAGAGCAGTCCACTTCGCCCCTCCTGGAATGCCGCGCTCAGAGGGTTTAGGGTTTAGGGTTCACCCAGCGAAACCCTGCCGCGCACCAGGCTATTGGCGAGCGCTGCCTCGCGCCGCTGCACCTCATGTTCCTGCGGCGCAGCATGCGCGAAACCCTGGGTGAACTGGGAATGGAGGCCCGCGAAACAGCAGCCATCAGTGATCCGGGTCTGATGCACAACCGCAGACTGGGGGTGCATGGCATGTTTCATAGTTCGACCAATGTGCATGCCTCAAACCCCCAAGAACACAGCCAGGACGGGACTCCGAAAAAGCGGCGTTCGCGCACCCGGAACTGCAGATGGCACTCCCGCGCATTAAGCGTTCCCTCCCACTGCGCCGCCGAGCCCTGCTGCACGAGACCTTGCCGCGGCGCGCCCGTCGCCACCAGCGGCAGCCCCTGCGCCGGCGGCAGAGGCGCCTCGGCGTCCGGCGGCAGGCTGCCGTCGCCGTTGTAGTGGTTGGCCCGCTGCCACCAGGGATTGCGGCCATTGCTGCCGCTGCTGATGGGCAGTGCCCATGCTGCGGGATCGAAAGGACAGGCGTTAGCCTCACCTTCTTGTTTCATGGCTGGAAATGATAGCAGGTAGAACTCCACGTTTCACCCAGCAGGCTCCCTGGTGAACTCGGACGCTGCTGGAGGGCCGCCGGCATGTCTGCAAACTGATAAAGTGCAGGCGGTGCACCGCATCAGCGTACCTGGCGCTGATTGCTCGCTGCCGGGCTGCGTCAGCGGCATCTGCGCCAGGCTCTCCGAAGGCGACGAGTCCGCGCGCTGCAGCCTTGCCGCAGATGCCGGGCGGCTGCCGCCCCAGTCGCTGCCGCCGCCGGAGGCCATCCGGCTGGGCGCTCCCTGCACAAAGGCGTTTGCCACAGCAGAGGGTGAAAGTTGCAATTCTGAAATGAGCCATGATGTAGCAGTCTGGGACTGCAGGTTCAACGTTACTGCCAGAAACTTTCATCAATGAAAGTTTTTATCACAAATAAATGGCAAAGCAAACTGGATAGCTGCGCCATACTACGTGGGCAAGGCCTCATCAGCAGACCGGCGCCGTCGTCGTGGAGGCAGTACCGCAGTACAGTGTGTGGCGGCTGCCGAAACTTGCAGCAGCAAGCCCTCGGTTGCACATCGCAGTATCCCAGCAGAGAAGGCCATTGTTTCTCCAACAATAGCCAGGTTGGCCTTTATCGTTCACCTGGCTGTTTCGGAAGGCAGCTTCCGGCGAGAGGGGCGCCTGCAGCGGATAAACACGCGGCGCTGTGGGCGGTTCGTCACTGCGTGTCGCCCTGGCTTCGAGGTTATGATCCAGCTCGAGCGACGCGCCGAACGCCGTGGACGGTCCGGCACGTTTCATTCTGGCAGCCGTACTTCGGGCTCCTTTGTGCAGTGCTCGCGGCCCCGCTTATAATTTGATTACAGGACTGCCGAACGGATTGCAAGCCGGTGTCTGCATCCAGCTCCTGCAAAGCTGCACTCATGAAGTCACACCCGGCGTCCCAGGCACTGACACGTGTCACAGACCAGGCCAACTGCGCACTACACCGGCATGCTCTACGAGCTAGATCTTGTACTGGACTTGAGCACTGACCGAATGCCAGCCTTTTCCAACCCGCCAGCATCCAATCTGCTGGACCCGCCTGCTCCGACTCCCCTGGCGCATGCACACCTCTGCCAGAGGCAGTGCCTCTGAGCATCGCCGCCGGCGTCACAACGCAGCAAGACATGCGCCGCCCACGACGACGTCCACGTCAGGACACGAGTCCTCCGGAAACCACAGCGCGGCGCAGGTATCCTCTATCACGCCGCCGTGGGCGGCGCCACAAACACGCGCCGCCCAGCGCTGGCGTCGAGTGCGGCGTCCAGCCTGGGAGCCGAGATGCGCACCGCCGGCAGCGCCAGGCTGCCGGCCGCGACGGGCACCAGCTGCCAGGACACGGTGGTCGCGCCGCGCGGCAGCACCGCCACCGTCGACTGCCGCGGGCCTGCGGTCGGAGGCTCTGAAGTAGTGAGCGTTGGACATGTCCGAGAGTTTGGCTCGACTACTTGCAGGACGTACAGCCGTAAAACCCTAAAGCAGCGTGCACACATCATGACATCATGGTGGAAATCGTGAGGTCATGGTAGAAATGCAATGCATGATGTTCAGCAGTAACAACTGCCTGCCAGATGTGCAAGCTGTACTTACCTGCGAACACAAAGCCGGCGCCATCGATGATGGAGGTGGTGAGCTGCTGCTGCGCCGCGCTGGCGCTACCCTCCAACGTGACCGCATATCTGCGCATTGCCTTTGATTTGCTGTCGGACTGAAAGCACACAAGGCAGTGAGACCTTGACTAGCCCATGAAGCCTATGCAAGGCTGCCGCTGCTACGAGGAGATCAGTGCAAGGCTGCGCCTGCTTCAAGGAGATCAGTGAGAGTCTGAAATCTGGAAGACAATACAGGACAATACAGCTGAAAGGACAGGCAGAAGTGAAATCACAGATGAGGACCTGCAAAACGAACAACGGATTTTCGAAAGACTGACGTGAATCCCACCTGAAGGGCTGGCCAGCGACGGCGCTGGGCGGGAAGTCTGCCGTCACGCTCAGCAGCGGCTCGGCAAAGTCCACCACCGGCAGCAGCAGCCGCGTCTCCACCACTTCTGATGGCATGCCGCTGCCGCCGCCGGCGGCCTCAGTGTCCGACTTTGCTGCTGCTGCCGATGCGGCGGCGGGTGGCGAGTCGGCCCGCGATGCGTCCACGCTGCTGTTCGTGCGCAGCTGCGCCGGTCTGCGGGAAGAAGGGTTTAGGGTTTAGGGTTTACCCTAAGTGGGCACGATGCACTCAGACAGGCGCGAGATAGCCATGGGTGTCTGCATCTGGAACCTCTGCTCAGGTCAGGAGACGTGTCGTGAAGCAGCGTGTCATTGGCGGTTCGAGGAGCTGTGTCGCGGCGAACTGGGCGAGTTGATTCAAAGAATTCTTCGCAGAAGGAATTTTATAAAAAAAATATATTTAAGCAAGCCTGCAGTAAATAAAATTCAATGTAATTGATTCTCTGTTCCAAGAATTCTTTGAATCAAAGAATAAGCCACTGCCGTTGTGATGTTCCCTACTAGAGCGAGTGCAGGGTATCCGAGACTATGTATGAGGGTTTAGGGTTTAGGGTTTTAGGGTTGCACGTCCTGCAGCATATTCTGGGACAGAGATCTCCAGGCAGTGGCCACATGGAGTCGCACACGACGCTGTGACTCCCTGTCACTCATCTGGCGGCCTTCCTTGCTGGAAACCGCAGCACATCCGAGCTAGGATGACAACATCAGGGTTTAGGGTCTAGGGTTTAGGGCCCGCACCTCGCCCGCCGCCAGCGCAGCAGCAGGGTGCCGAGGCTTGCCCCGCGCGCCGCAGCGTCGCCGCGCAGCGTGAACAGCGCGCTGTGGATGTCCCCCGTGCGAAGCCGCGCAGGCTCCGTCAGCGCCGCGTCAGCAGGCCCCGCCGGCAGCGACACCGGCGGCGTTTCGCCAGGATCGGGCACCGGCAGCTCCACGCGGCACTCCTCCAGCATCACCTGCACATTGATCACGTATCTTTTCTTCATGACAGAGAGGTCGACCCATCGACAGAGAGTGCCGCAGTCGGACTTTTTCCTGAGCTCAGCGACACTGGTGCGCCCGCCCCCGGGTCAGGCACCAGCAGCTCCACGCGGCATAACCCAAAACCCTAAACCCTAGCACTGTTCCAGCATCAGCTGCGCTGCGGGATCACATCTTCATTTTGCCTCCCAGCAGGTGGAGCCATCGATGGAAAATGCTGCAGTCGGCGGCATCTTCACGAGCTCAGGGCCATCGGCGAGCCCTGCCCCGCGGGTCCAGCAACGGCAGCGCCTTGCGACACGTCTCGAGCATCTTCTTCGCATAATGCGCTGTCGAGAATGCATTGTCGCGAACAGATGACGTTTTCGCATCCTGTCGAGCCTCCAACACCGATAGGAGTAGGGTGGCAGCACGTGGCGGGCTGACTGGCTGCAGTCGGTCTCATGATCGCAGGCGGGACATGGGGCAGGAGCTCTCTGAGGGCCCTGCACAACAAACCCTAAACCCTAAGCAGCGTCCCTGCCATCAGTCCTGCAGCTCACGTCTTGCCCGCTGCAGCTTTGCAAACGTCACATCCAGAGGTTTGGCCCTAACAGCGAAACTCGCCCTAACAGCGAAACCCTAAACCCTAAACCCTAAAGCGAAACTCGCCTCGCAGGGCGCGGTAACGCGCAGCGCCGCCGTCAACAGGCACGGCTGCCGCAGCGGCAGCGCAGTGCGACTTTCGTACCCGCCTCCGCCCGGCGCCGCCGCCGTCGACACGCCCGGCGCCGGCAGCAGCAGCGGCGCGGCGCGCGGCGGTGCCGCCAGCGATGCGCGCAGCGAGAACGGCATCTCGACTGTGACCTCGAGGCCTGCCGCCGTCGCCAGCGCATCCCCTGGCGCCTGCAGCGCATTTGGAACGTGCCGCCGATCAGCGCAGGTGTCCGAGCTGCTGACACTTTCTTCTGCCCTTTCCTCCGAGCGTCCAGATGGGTCCATGAGGGATGACTGGCGTCGGAGACGCGGACGCGATGTGGATCCATCCGCGATAGCGTTCCATACTGTCAGCGCGGCCGCTCGGCAAGCGCTGCAGCTTGGATTTCGAAAACGGCCAGTTCCTCGCCTCGGCCAGCTGGCAGGACAGCGAGGCAGACACGCGGATCTGCCCCTGCCGCGGCAGCGCCATCAGCAGCCGCACGCGCGCGCTGCCGTCCGCAGCCACGGGGCCCACCCTGTAGGGGCCGCTGAGCTCCGCCGCGGCCGACGACGGCTCACCTGCAGGCGTTTTCGATGCGCGCATGTCAGCTGCAGTGTGGCGACGATGCGCCGAGCTGGAAGCACCGCAGCGTTTCAGCGCCCAAAGCGGGCGGACCACAGCAGCTTGGCTGCGCAGGATTCCCGTAGGGATACTCTCAACGCAGCGCTTCTGCATCTCTTCAGCGCGCCGCCCCTGCACATGATTCTCCAATCGCGGCCGGCATCCAACGTCCTGGCGGGTCCAGCAGAAACGGCAGTGTGACCGCAGAAAAACCCTTGGCCCTACTGACCTGCGGGCGGCGCGGTGAAGAGCTGCGGCCCGCCGAGGCCTTCGCGGTAGGCGGCGGTCACGGACAGCTCGCCGCCGGCCAGCGCGCCGCCGGCCAGCGCCACAAACGTCAGCGGCACGCGCTCCCCGACGATAGCGTAGCCGGCGCCCTCCACCTGGAGGTTGCGACGCTGTCTTAGGGTTTAGAGTTTAGGGTTCAGGGACGATTGCTTCCTGATTCGCACCCGCCGCTGAACCCTGAGCGTCTGTGCCGCCCAGTAGGTGCGGCTGCGATCGAGGCCAGCCAGGAGGCACCCATAACAGTGTGGATGGAGCTGCAGCATTCTCGGTTGACAAGCCGCGAGGTGTGGTGCCAGAAAGGCCATCGACTTGGGGGTGTACAGGAGGATTATTGGGGTTTAGGGTTTAGGGTTTAAACCCTAAACCGCACAACGGCAGCAACGCATGACAGTGTGGCGTGATGGCAGCCAGTGGTATTTGTCACAAAGAACTGGTAAACCCTAAACCCTAAACCGTAAACCCTAAATGGTGGTGCAGACCTTCCTCACCATCAACCCTGCTCTTTCTCAGCAGCAATGCGCTTGAGGCCAGGAGCAGCAGTCCCATGCCCCAGTGCCTGCAGCATGCCGTCTTTCGTGTTCACATCCGGTGCCAGCATGCCCCCACCCTGTGCTGCTCCGTGAAGCGCGAGCACCAAGCGGGGGAGCTTGCAGGTGCGGAACGAGCAGCCGCCACAGAGGCCACTCAGTGAAATTTCCCGACCTTTGCCTGGACGATGTGCTCAATCATGCAAGAAAACCGTCACACACCGCAAACCGGCAGTAGTCAAGGCGCTGTGTCGTTGCACGCCTGAGCCTTAGGGTTTGCGGCACCTGCAGCTCGGGTGGCGTGTGGCGGGAGGGTACGTTCACCTCCCAGGCGCCCGCCGCCACGCCGCTGGCCCGCGAGAACGGCGGCAGCTCCGCCGCAAAACCCTCCCCCGCGTCGCCCACCACCGGCAGCCCCTGCTGCACAGACAGGATGTTCAGGGTTTAGGGTTTAGGGTTTAGGGCCAATTCAGCTGGTGGCACAGTGTGCATTGTCAGTTTGCAGGAGTCACAGCCGGCTGCAGATGCCTGTGATGCTGAAGGGCCTGCTCAATGGAAGCAGGACATCCCTGACCTTGACAGGCGCAGGCACCTGTGCGGACAAACAGGACGGCGCATCCAATTGTGCAAAGGCAGAGGCTATCTGCTCGAAAACCTCTGCGCAAACAGCAGCTGTATGCGCAGCCCGCACCGGCGGCAGCTCGGTCAGGTCCCAGGTGAAGGAGGCGGCCTCTGCCAGGTGCACCACCACGCGGCGCAGCTGCAGCCGGCCGGGGCGGCGGCCGACGAAGTCGATGCTCCACGCCCGCCATCGCCGCGGCTCCAGCTCGCTCACGCTGCCTGCAGGGAGCGGGAAACTCCGCGTCAATTATCAATCGCTTTATCGTGGCTTGGTTGCAAAATGCTGGCAAGAATCATTGTCAGGCCTGACATGGGCACTATTGCCTCGACACTGTGTCGAAAGCATGGACAGAACAGTAGGCACGAGAACTCTGTAGCAGTGTGCGCCCCATGTAAGCACACACCTGTTTGAGTGATGTGCATGCCGCTACCGAGGCGGCCTGCCAGGGCGTCTGTTTTGGCAGCCTCATCCCCGCCAGAACCACTGTCTGCCGCTTCAGCGGTGCCGTTGCCTCCAGTCAGCAGGCTCGGCGCTGGCGCTGCTCGCAGGGTGATGCTGCCCTCGCTGTCTGCCAGCTCCGCCTGTTCCAGTCACGCAACCGTGGTGATCCCTGCTTTCGAACGATTTGCTGGGCCAGGGCGTTACGGGCTGCTCCCGAGTGGTTTAGGGTTTAGGGTTTGGGGTTTATGGTTTAGGGTTTGCCTGCAACTCTGGTGTACAGCAGCTGTGGCAACGCGCATCTCCTCCCACAACTGCAGCGGCTTTGGAGTTCAGCAGCGGGAACAGTGAGTTGGGTGCCTGTCGCTGGCGCATTGCCAATAAGCAAACTTGTTCTGCTATCTCTTGTCCAGCTGAGGTGGCAGAGACACGTGCTGACATGAATGGCGGACAAAGTCTCACCATGACGTGCGTGACCGGCAGGTCGGCGGGCACGTTGCTGCGCAGCGCCAAGCCCAGCCGCACGCGACCGCGTTGCCCCGCGTCCGGCGGCGCAAAGCCCGCTGCCAGCGCCATGCAAGACGCCAGCCCCGGCGCCGTCGCCCCGCCGACTACATAGTGGAACCCCGACTCGGCGGGGGCCGCCGCGGCTGCTGTGGGCGAGCCGCCGCTTTTGGGGCTTCCGCCGGCCTTGGGCGACCTTCGGGCGGCGGCTGCAGCGGCGGCCGCGGCCGTGGGGCTGGAGCTTCCAGAGCCAGCGCGCTGCAGCGGCGGCGACGCAGTAAGCGTCGCGACTGCCGCCTCTGCGATGGCGGCCGCCTGCGCGGGGTCCATCGCGCGCGGCAGCGATGCCACCTCCAGCGACGCGGCAATGTGCTCCTGTGCGAGCAGCTGCTGTCCTTGGAGGCAGCGTGGGAAGAAACCCTAAACCCTGTGAGCAAGCTGCACCCACGGCAGCTGTTTGCAGGGTGGTGGACCATATGGCAGCCCCACTCGTTTGATCTGGCCCGTGCTGACTGCAGGGTGCAGGTTGAGTAGCGCACGTGCCACAGATGGAGGGTTTAGGGTTTAGGGTTTAACCTTTTACCATTCTTCACTAGATAGCGATAACAAATATTATTTTTCCTAAACCCTAAACCCTACAAGGCACATGACATGGGACGAAGTGAGGAGACGTTGACGCACCCGCACACGGCCGAGGCGAGATGCGCACTCGCGCGCCTCCAGCAGGGTGGCGGCAAGCGGCGCCGCCCAGCGCTCCCGCCGGTACAGCGCCGCCACGCTGTCCAGCAGCTTGGCTGCGTTGGCAGCGTCGCCCGCTGCCAGGTATTCCCGCGCCTGCGGGGTGCGCGGCAAGAAGGCGGCAGTGAGATGAGTTTATCACGAGCACCCGCCGCCGGTTTGTTGGCTGCCGCCACCCAGCGACGGCATGTGTTGCACGTAGCTGTGGGTCAGCATCGTCGAGAACACTGTACAGCGTAGGACACACGGATTGACAGCCAGGTGAGTTCAGCGCTGTGCACGTGCAGCAGCCAAGCATGTCGGTGATGACCAGCGAGCAGCAGCGAGTTGACTGTGACGATGCTGTTTGAATGTGGAACCAGCCAGCCCCAGCTTGAGCCAGGCAGCTTAGTCGCAGCATCTTCTAGCTGCCCACACAGCTCCAGGCCAATTCAGAACTCTGTTTCTCGTTGCATCGCACCATGAGGCCGCCGACGTGGTACAGCAGGCGCCCCGGGCGGGCCGGCCCACCCTTGAGCAGCTCGTGCGCCGCCGCCAGCAGCTCTATTGCAGCCCGCGTGTGGTCCACGCCCGCCTCTTGTTGCTGCAAGTAACAGTTGCCCCCTAAACCCTGTTCTCACAGTCACTTTTGGAAGGAGTGCCCTTTTCACTTATGTGGCTCGGACGAATACTGCCGCGATCCCCTCTGCAAAAAAAACGTCATCAAACTTACCCTTCACCGCCCAGCCCTAACTCGTGCGCACAAGAACGAGCCCACGTAGCGCGGTCAGAGAGGATCCCACCTCCAGCAAGTCGGCAAACTCGGCGTCGCTGAGCGCCCGCGGCGGCGGGCCGCGCGCCGCATGAGTTCCCACATGGCGGCCTGGGGCGACGCCATCCGGCAGCACGAGCGGCGGCGAGGCCCGGGCGGCGCGCGCGGCCGCTGCGGCATGGCGTCGCTCGATGGCGGCCTCTGCGGCGGCCAGGAACAGCGCCGCCGGGTTGCCGTCGCGCTGCGGGTCACAGGAACAGGGAGTCGTTCGAACTGCTACAGCTTCCACAAGTCCGCAACGAAACAGCACACTGAGTGTCCTGACAGACAATTCAAAAGGCTCTCACAGCAGGTGTAATGGCTCATCCTGCCCTGAAAGGTGACGGCAGCACCTTCACCAGCAGTCCGATGTGCAAGACGAAGTTCCACATGGAGGTATCGCGGCAAGCACGAACCTGGTCGGCGCTCAGAGCGGAGGCGTCCACGCGCCCCCGCAGCAGCTCTGCCATGGCGGCGTACTGGCGCGCGAGCCAGCCGGCGTGCGCCGCCGCCGCGCCTGGCGGCGCGCCCGCAAGCTCGCGCGGCCGCCGGAAGCGGGCCACGTGCGCGCGAAACTGCGCGACGGCGTCCGGCAGCCGCCGCTGATGCAGTAGCAGCGTCACCACCTGCCAACGGGGGAGCAGTCGCGTTTGCCAGTGTCTTTGGTGGCTGGGTAGACGCACATCAGCTGAGTGTGAGCCGAGGCACGGCGGAGCGGCTGGCGAGGAAAGCCGTACATAATTTAGGGTTTAAAAATTAGGGTTTAGGTCGCCGCACCGCACTTTGTAATTCAGCACAGTGTTTGCACGGGCGTTGCAGAGTCAGTATGAGAGAGAAGCGCGCCTTGACGTTGAAGAGCTCAGCGCAGGCGGCCACCTCAAAGTGGCGCTGCAGCGGCGTCGCGTCGTCGGGCGCCAGCCTGAGCAGCTCCGAGTAGGCGGTCGCATACATGCGCGCCGCGGTGACCCAGTCCGCGCGAAACTCCGCCAGCGCCGCCGCCTGTTGTATGCGCGTCCGCAGGATGATGGCGGCGACGCAATGGGCAGAGACACGGGGTGCAGGGGGTACACCGGCTGAGAGGAACGCCCCGACTGCATACTCGCGGCCGACATCTCGACAGTCTCCTTCAGCCGACCATGCAGACCTACAGCTGCGACCAGTGGGCTCCGAACAAGATCAGGACCTGAAGCTGGGAAAACGACGATACTCCAAGGAGCGCTCGCCTTGAAAGCGGTGCGGGTGTTGGCCTCCAGCGACGGCGCCCGACGCTCAGCGTGCGCCTGCAGCACGCGGCGCGCGTTTTCGGCATAGAAGGCCGCCGCCTGCTCATACAGCGCCGCCCCCAGGCCCGCAAAGGCGTCCGGGCCATCGCTCAGGCACACTGGCACCAGGCACCTGCGAGGGGCAGACAGTGGGGGTGTGATCTTCGAGACCCTCGCCACAAAGCAGAGTGTTGCTGACGGTGACAGCCAGATCCCAGAGGCCAGTGCAGGAAAGACCGTGTTTCAACAAGTCGCATACATGCATATTGCACAGCTCGCGAACAGCTTGAGGCGTGCCAGTGTGTTGGAAAAAAATAGACCCGGAAAGCATATGCCGCCAGGCGACATGACCACGCACTTGCGGTCGACACCAGCCTGGCGTGCCAGCATTGCGGTGAGCTCGTCCGGCCGCTCCACGCCCAGCGGCGCGTCCTGCAAGACAGTGTCATACTTGTTTGGGCAATCTCCGACGAAGCAGTCACTACCCAAAGGAAGCGCGCCTGCTGGGGGCGGCTGCAACAGCGCCATGCATGGACAGCTCGTGCAGTCCCATATCTGCTGCCCAGACGCTCGCCGCTGGCGGAGAACAATGGCGCCGGTCACCTGCACAATGGCAACGATGAGGCGGGCGCCGCGGGGGCGGGCGGCGGCGCGCACCGCCTCCAGCGCCGCGCAGGCGCGGCTCCAGGCGCTAGGGTCCCCCACAACAGCCTCCCTGCACCGCGGAACATTGCATAATGAAAGCAGCCCCCAGGACTGGTGACAATCGGAGTCAGCTGCAATGCGGTGTATGGCGCTGGCCGGCAGATATGACATTGTGCTGCATGCACTGCTGGCTGCAATCACTTCTGAGCGCAGGCTCTGGGGCTGTTGACCTGTCGAGGAACACCGCGGCAACGGCCGGCCGCCGCTGCCTGTGCTTGGCGAACCAGTCCGCCTGCGCAAGTACCAAGTCGCCCATCAATCCCATGCACCACACAATGCTTGAGGTGCAGGCTGATGCCGCACGCAAGCTGGAATGACAGCGGACGACGCCAGCGGAGAAAACAAACATTGCTAGCACACCTTGATGATGCCGGTGGATGGGGCAGGCGAGCCTGTGCCACTCTTGCGCTCCCCTGTGTATAACACCCAACACGAGTGGTTCTGCTCATTCATCGTTGGAGCGACCGCAGCTCAAGGCCATACCACCCTGCGGCAAGAACAGCGAAGACAGCATAGGGGCTCGCACCCGCAAGCTCGTCACCCACAAGCATCTGCATTGAACATGCCGATCGATCACGACTCGCTCCCTGTCTCTCTCGCTCACCAAAAAGGCGCGCGGCGGACGCGGGCTCGGCGACGCCGATGGAGTTAATGGGCGGCTTGTGCTGCGAGCGCAGGAACTCGCCGGCTGCTGCATGCAAGTCCGGCCGCCCCAGCAGCGCCACCAGCGCCAGTGGCGGCGTCACCACCTCCGCCGGGTAGAAGTTCATGGTTGTGGACCGACCGCTGCCGTACGAGTGTGCTAGGCAGGGCCACCGCCGCTGCCGCAGCCGCTGCGAGACACTGTGCAGGGGATATGCGGGTGCTGGCAGGCGGCTGCCACACGCCTGAGCTGCCCCAGCTCCGCCGCCCCTTTCTATACCGGACTCGAAGGTGATGGCAGCTGCTCACGCGCCTTGCTGCAGCGCAACCGCTCGATGGCACTGCCGATTGCGGACCGGCGACTGCTTGCGCTGCTCCCAGTTGCACATCGGATGTTCAGACGGAGCTGCAGATGATTTAACCAGGTCAGCTTCAGCTCACGTACCATGTGCACATATGGGGATGACCACTGCGGCAGCGGTGGCGGCGCTGCGGATCGAATGTAGCTCACAGCTGATACGTTGGGCCGGTATTTGGCCGTTTGCGCTGCTCCAAATGCTCAGATGTAAAAGAAATTTATCTGTACATGAGATGCCCGGTGTTTAAAGGCACCGACCTCCAGTCCTCGATAGTGGGCACCTATTGCGCAATCGTCCCACAGGCTATCCGGAACATTGCGGCGCATCGGAGACGTCAAAAGGACGTTCCTGCAGCCACTGCTCCAATTGACGATCATGTACACAAAGAGTTGGCCTGTGGATCACCTGTCGTTGGCAGTATCCCGCACGGCTTCCGAAACCGTGCAGCAGTCGCAGTGATGATATACGCGTCCAGCCGCAGCACCTCTGCGATGGCTATGCGTCCGGACACGATTGTCTGCAGCGCAAGTGCGCCACAGTGCAGGCTGAGCTCAGATAATCGCAATAGTTTCCGAAATTTTCGGTGAACAAACCAGGGTATTGCGAGCGCCCTTGACAATCTTTACTCGCTGCAGTCGCTTGCTCAATTGTCGTGCAACATGGCGCCGTGATATGGCGTGACGAGGCTGCAGCAGGCAGGGGCCTTGCTCAAGAAGTAAGGCCTGCGGCCACGGTGCGCCTGGGCGGTTGAAGGCGCTCAGAGCTCACGCGAGTACGTGACGCGAAGTTTCGCTGTGGACGTGAGCAACAGCGCGAGCTGGCTGGGCCGGTGGTCGAGCCGGGGGGGCGGTGACGGGCAGGGTGACCGTCATGATGTCCCCGGACGTGAAGAAGCGCCTGCTGAAGGTGGGCGCAGAACTGCGTCGCCAGCAAATCAGGTCTCGCTCGACAGCGATAGGTGTGGGCCTTTTACGGCAGACTGTAGAGCGTTCATGCGGTGCTCACTCTCAGAATGGACACCAGCTGCAAATACTTTACGGCTCCGCTCTTCCGGCACCCTGTCTACCCCCCTGCTTGGATGTCCACGCATACCGAGCTGGGCGACCGAATTCTTTGCGTGCAAGCTCATGGGCGGCTGCACTTTACAGAGTGTTGCAGCACATTAGCATACCGGTTGGTGCTGCAGCGGAAAGCCTGGGCTCCCTTGCACGTGCATCGTACCTTCGCTTTCAGATAGCCGCTTGCTGCGTGCGAACGGCCGCCTGGAAGGTGGGGACTGCCAGTCAATCGCCTTATCAGCCGAGTCCGGCAACGAGTCTGGCCGTCTTTGGGCCCAAGCGGCAGCCAGCCTGCAGAGGCCTACACAGTTCACCCCTGACTAACATCTGCTGCTTCGGAGGTGCCTGCTCTCCACGCAAGGGCGTGATCCCGGTTCTGACATCCCAACATGGTGCTGTACGCCCCTGGGCGCATGCACCTGCTGCTGCAGCCGTCCCGCAACAAACACAAGCACCTGACTCCGCTAAAAGCTAGTAGCAGTACACAGTGTGTCGGGTTCTTCTGCAGATGCCGTTGTCGTTCCCTCGCTTTCGCCAGCATTGATCCGCGCACCGTGCAAACAGCTGCCTGCCAGAGGTAGGCATGGCGTCAGAGCAGCACTCGAGCCAGCTACCAGCCGGCGCAGCTGCAGGGCGCCCGCCTGCATGCGGCTGTTCCGATTCAAAGACATCCGCCCATAGGCACGCTGCAAGCTTGAGGCTGCGGCCCGCACGCCGGCAGCGGGCTGCACGGATCGGCGCCGGCGCGGCCGCGACCTATGACAAACTGGGGAGTCGACACTCTGCGCTGGCTCCACGACTTCTATTCATGCAGCAGGTGCTGCAGCGGGCGATGCAGCACGAGGTGGCCAGCGCATTCTTCAACGAGCCGGTAGATCCCGAGGCGTTGGGTATCCCCGAGTACCGTGACGTCATTCAGGTGAGCCGCAGGACGCTTGTGCGTCTGGACACCGACAGGGTGGAGGCCGCGTTCATCGCCAAGAACCCCTTCAATATTAGGGTGTGTGCTGGCGGAACGGCATTGCACCTGGACATCCACCGACGTGGAATCGCATGCTGGGACACGCACTGCTGACCGGATCAGAGCAAGCGACCGCTTGCATTAGCGCGTAGTGAGGGGTTAGGGTTTAGGGTTTAGGGACGGCCTTGACCTGGAGCACTCTCGACGATGCACAGAGGCAGTGCACAGATGCACATTTGGTTCACTTCCACCCTCCTGGACTGCAGCACCCCATGGACCTGGGCACGGTGATGGCGAAGGCGCAGGGGGACGCATACGCCAATGCCGGCGGCGCGCTGGACGACATCCGGCTGGTGTGGCAGAACTGCCGTGCCTTCAACGAGCCCGGCTCCGATGTGTACAAGGGCTGTGACGAGCTGGCAGGCTACGTGGAACAGCTGTGGCGCCAGGCCCGGCTGGACCGAGCGCCGGTGGGTCATTTTGGAGGCGACATCGTAGTCATGCAGTGATGCTCCTTTGGCGCTGACGGCGGAGTCATGAAGCTGGGAAAGGTTGCGACTGTGTGAAGGACCAGCCTCATGTGTGTCGCCCATGTGGCATGCTGCTCCCCCCTGCCATCTCTCTAGGCGTGCTCCCTGATGTTGCCGTCACCTGGTCTCTGCAGGGTGCCAGCCCCAGCGGCATGCAGCCGCAGGGTGCGTCACCAGTGAGCGACGGGCTATACGGCCGCGGCCCCGGCGGCGCATGTGGCCCCGGCGGCATCGGCGGCCCCATTGACCACGCCTTCGGCGGCATCCCGCCCGGCAGCGGCTTTGGCGGCGGCGGCGGCTTTGGCGGCGGCGGCATGCCGCCCGGCTTCGTGCCGGACGGCGGAATCGGCGGCAGCCCCATGGCCTGGGGCGGCCTCCTGGAGCCGGTGTCCCCGGGCGGCGGCGGCAGCAGCGCGGCAGGGAAGCCCCGCGCGGCCCGGCCCGGCAAGGCGCCCGCCAAGGGCCCCAAGGGCAAGGGCAAGGTGCGCGTCTCCGATCCTGGGGCGGCCGGCTTCACACCATTGGGAGCTGGCGCCGCACCCTATGAACCTACGGCGGCGGTCGTGAGACGCGCATTTTGCCTTGTGGCAACTGGGAACGACGCTGTCAGGTCTCCCGTTTTTCAGCGACCAACACAATCTTCTGTACTTGCTCAGTCAACCTGATCTGTGTCCGCAGGCCAAGCCGCTGCTCATGCAGCGGTGCCTGGACGTGCTGTTGCAGATTGCGGCGCTGCCGCAGGGCCGGCCCTTCGCCCAGCCGGTGAGCGATGGTTTTAAAATCACTGGCAGGGCCTTGTTTGACGTGCCGCAACCCGCACTGGTGCTGTGCTGCCAAGAGCTCTAGCGTCAGGTCAGTGTACCACTTTGCTTGGGTGCCTCTCCAGGGCCAGCTTCGAATTCGCGGTCCGGCAAAGCATTTCGCCTGTCATCCTGACGTCGCAGTCTGGCTCGGACATGCGCTTTCAGCATCGTGTCTTCGATTCCTTGCATGCCTCCGCAGCTGGACCCGGTGTCCGCGGGACCTGATGCGCCGGCGGACCTGGGCACCATCCTAGGGCGGCTCAGCACAGGCACCGCTTCAGGGTGGGCTGCCTGCCCGTACTCGCACCCGGGCGAGGTGTCAGCAGATGTGGCGGCGCTGTGGGCGCACTTTCGTGCCGCCGCCGCCCCGGGCCAGCCCATCCTGTGAGCCTCCTGCACTCATTTCCTCCTGCAGGTCGCACTAGTTCTTGCTCGTGCAGTGATATGCACGTCTCTGCTCGAGTCGTGGCACACCTGTGACTGGCGCGCAAGTGGCAAGGCGCAGCTTGACGTGCACGTAAAGCCAGATCACCACAGCTGCAGCGCTGCAAAAGTATGCAGAGCTTCATGCGGGCATCAACAGACGCATCAAATCCAGCGAGTTTCAACAGTCAGAATCCAAGGCACTGTCGGTCTAGGTGTCGTGTCCGCAAATTCGGCTGAGCGCCCGCTTGTTTCTGGGGCCCAGGCTGATGCTGGAGGCGGTGGAGACAGCCTTCAATGCAGCGTGGGCGCGCGCCGGCCTCTGCGACGAGGCTAGCCCCACTGCGGCGCCCGGGCTCAAGCGCAAGGTTCGTCCTGGTTTCAGGTCTGATTTGAAAAGCCTGGGCAACGCGACAGCGCGCTCGCACAGCTTCACAAAGGAGCCAGTGGTACATACTGTGTAACTCTGCGAGATGTGATTTCGATACCAATGCCCGCGGCGCATTGTAACTGCGCTGCCCCTGTGCTCAGCGGCTTTCGTGTCTGCAAGATTCGTGCCAGCAAGAATGCCAGCTTCATCGATCGGTGCCGCTGGCAGAACCCTGCGCCCTGGCTCTACACTTCCGTCTCACTACTTGGTTCCACACGTTGTGGCCACACGTTGTGGTCCAAGTTCTGCGCATGATGCTTGCACCGCAGAGCGTGGAGGTGAAACGGGGCGGCAGTGCAGGCAGTGGCGGGCGGCCGGGCTCGGATCGGCGCCCAAAGAAGCAGCGCTCCATGAAGGAGCTGCACTCCAGCGGTGCGTGACTCTTCTCCTTGGACTTGATAGCCTGGGCTGGCTGCCCGTTTGTCACATTCAAGGCAGCTCTGTCATATTCCGATGGTAAGTGGCGCCGCGAGCTGCTGCTGTCCAAATAGGCACCCTGCAGGTGCTCGGACCGCGCTGATACGCGGCTGGTGGAGGCGCACATGATCTGCTCTGTCATCGACAGCCGGTCCTGACTGTACGACCTGCTCTCACGCGCAGGCGCAGCGGCGCGCGGCGGCGCGGCTGCGCGGGCTCCGGTGCCTGGTCTCTCGGCTGCGGCGGCAGACGAGTTGCGGGCAATGGATTCCGTGGACCTGGGCTCCCTCACGGAGCTGGACGACTTCGAGCACGGCCTTGCCTTCGACGACCTGCTGGCCGATGAGACCCCCGGCGCCCCGCCCGACAATGTGAGTGGCAAACGCGGTCTAAGAAGAGGTCATAACTTTTATTGCTTTGTTGGCCGGCCTCGCCTTTGATGACCTGCTGGGCGCCGAGCTGGCTGCCGGCCCCTCCGACATGTGAGAATCCGTTATTGTTGCATTGCTGGCTCGTGGTCCCAATCTCCCTTACGACTTCGCATCAAGTATCATTGTTCGATGGTCTGCTGGGCGGCGATAGCCCAGCAGATCATCCAATGCGAGGCCGTGCTCGGTGCTCACCTCTCATCAGAACTTCAGTAGAGTCTTGTCCGCCTGCATAGCGCTTGCAGGAGTGACTTGGTAGGCAGGCTGCTGCTGGCGAGCGTCGAACGAGAAGGCCTTTTTGAAAGAACAAAATTGCAGTATCCTCTGCTGGCTGCCGCCCGGAATGAGCAGAGGACGTGGCCAAACCACTCTTGCACCAACTCTTCAGCTGCAAGCTCTGCCGCCCCTCAGCGGCTGCCGCAAGCCCAGTGTCTGCTCTGACTCCTTATGGCACTCTCTGTTTGATGGGCAGCGAGGGAAGCGTCTTTGATATAGACCTCCCGTAACAACTGCCCTTTCGGGCAAGTGCTGCAATGGTTTATAGGGTTTATGGGGCGCATTGCATGCGGCCCTGGCGGGGAGTGCCATGGAATCCAGCTGCAGCACGGGCTGGATTGGGATCCGTAGATGTTCGCTGGCAAAGGATCACATATCGAGTTATGGGACTCCTACGAGCTGCACCCTGCAACCCCCGCAAAACCCATAACCTGACAAGTCAACCGATTTGGCGCTCACCCGCAGGGCAGACAGACAGCAAGACAATGCCATGGAGGCCTCCGTGTTCTTTAGCAGGCAAGGTGAACAGTGTCTGTCTGTGTGTATGAGTGTTTATGTGTTTTTACGCCCTCAAGCGCATCTGGCATGCAGGCGGCGCAGCAGGCGCGGCTATTGCAGCAGCAGCAGCAGCAGCAGCAGCAGCAGCAGTATGCTATGGCTCAGCGGCAGGCGCAGGCCGCTGCGATGCAGCAGCAACAGCCACCGACAATGCAGCAGCAGCACGCCCAGGCCGTCTACAATGCACGGTTACAGGTGCGTGCACATATTTGAGGGTTTCCGCATTGAGATGGAACAGACGACTCATTGTTGGTTGCCCTGTGTTTACGTGCACACGATTGGCGCGCATGCATAGGGAGCTGCCATACTGCCCAGCTCTCCGGGCGTTCTGCCCAATTGAAATGGCACTCCATGGGGATGGCTCTAAACCCTGGGCAGCTCAGCATATGGCAGTGTTTCGCAAAAGGTTGCAAACACAGTGTTCACACATGCACCCCGTCCTATGTTGGATTGCAGATGCTGCAGCGGGGCGGCCGAACCAGCCAGGCCGGCAGCCCGACGGTGTCGCAGCAGCAGTCACAGTCGCAGGGGCAGCAGATGTGCACGCCATCGCACTCGCGCGGCAGCATGGGCCGGCGCACCGACAGCGGCGAGGTGCTGACTCTTGTCGTTTGCTTGCGCACAGCTGAACCACACTTGCATCTGCACCTGAGCAATCCGCACCTCGCCGAACGGGTCAAGCTAGCGGGAGTTCCGGGCACATTGCCCACCACACGTTCTTGCAAGTGCAGACCCTGTATCAGTGTCATCTGGACACCATGTGCTGCCAAAGCTCCCTGAGTTGATCGCGCAGTTCCTGCCGCCGCAGTGGACGCCCGCGGGCGGCACGCCGCCGGCGCGCTGCGATGTGTGCGCTCGCGCCAAGAAGGGGCGGTGCGGCACCTCCACGGCCCCCTACAAATGCCGGCGGCGGCTTGCGGCGGGGCTGCCAACCAGCCCGCCGGGCCGCCGCGGCGGCTCCGATTCCGAGGGCGGCTCCCCACCGCGCGGCGGTAGCGCCGGCCCAGGCGCGTGCCCTAAACCCTAAACCCTAAACCCTGCAGGAGCGCGCAGCTGAAGTTGAACTACGCGTGACGAGGTGCTGGCGTCACATTGACGCCACTTGGTGCAATGCATCTGCTCTGCTGAGCGCGCTCCAATTGCAGCGCTTCTGCAGCTTGAGGTTGCACCCAAGCTGTAGAGGTTTTACATTACATTACTTGTTTTGCGGCAGCCCGTAGGTCTGGACGGGGCATTTCTCAATCAAAAATGATATGAGCACAGAGCACAGCGCTCATCAAGCACTGTGCTGCTGTCACGTACCCAAATGCGTCCACCACCACCCTGCAGGCTTGTCGGATGCGCGGTTCCAGGCGCGCATGGCGCACATGCAGCGGATGCAGCTGACCAGCCCACACGCGGCGGCCGCCAGCGGCAGCCCCGGCGGCGGCAGCGGCCTCGACGCCGCGCGCACGGCGCAAATGCGCGGGCTGCAGCAGCAGGCGCAGGCCCTGGCCATGCAGGTGTGCCGCTGCTGTGCCATGTTCGAGCTTTGAATCTGGGCTAACTGTGTTTGGTTGCCCTGTTCTTGCCGACGCTCTTCCTTTCGCCGGACTAAGATTGCATGTGAGCGCAGATGGTCGCCTTTGATACTGCGGCAGCACTGCCTGCACTCCTATGGTCTGCTGCTTTCTCTTGCTCGTAGTCCCTGTCTGCTTTCTTTATGCACTGACCCTGCCGCATCCTTGACCCTGCCGCAGCAACATCAGGCGGAGCAGCAGGCGGCGGCGCTGGAAGGGGAGCTCAACCATGTGGCTCAGGCGCGGCAGGAGCTGCAGAGCTACGCGCACGCAGCCGAGGTGCGCTGCAACACAGAAGTTCCGCGTCAAATCGCACCGCCCGGCCCTTGCCTACAGACTCATGCTCTGCTATCACAAGAGTCAGTTCGGGACTGCAGGTGGACTTCATGCCCTGTGCACAGATGGAGCTGGGCTGACATTCGTGCTGCTGGTGGCAAGGGCGTGCACGCCTTGTTTGGCGAGGGCAACTCCGCATTGCAGACAGATGTAATGTGGATCATCCACATACTGTCGTGCCGGCATGCGCAGGAGGCAGTGGCGCGCTACCTTGCTCTCCGGCAGCGGGCGGCGTTCGCGGCCAGCCGGCTGGCGGCCGCCTCGCCCGACACCACACGGCAGGTGTGCCTCTCTGAAGCACCCTTGTCTGTCTGGATGCACCTCGTCCCTTCGCTGAGCCTGCGCACGTCACTCGTGCATACCCTCACTGGAGGAACAGCCAGCAACAGACAGAGCGTGCTGTCCAGCAAAACAAAGTTCATTGGGAATGGTTATCAAGGCTTCCAACCCTGTGGGGATCCTGCCTGCCTCCTCACAGCAGATCACAGCGGTTCATACCTGCGTCAAGCATGCTGAGAGAGGCTGACGGCTTCTGTCCTGAAACGCAGGCTTGGCCGCAGGACGCGAGGCTCGCGACACCCGGCTCCGCGTGGCAGGCGTCGCCGGCGGTGCTGCACTCCAGTGTGCAGGCGCTGGGCAACCACTACTACGGCTCCGCAGCGCAGCAGCAGGCCGCCGCGGCGGCGGCGGAGGCGAAGCAGCTTCCAGGCGGTGGCGGCGGCGACGACGGACGGCCACCGGCGGCGCCCGCTGATCTGCAGGCGCACCGCGAGCTGCTGGCGGCGGCCGCCCGCCGGCAGCAGGTGGCGATGCAGGTGTGCTGCTGCCTCCCTAAACCCTAAACCCTAAACCCTAAAACCTAAAATCTAAAATCTGCAGGCACACC
>JAABUM010002457.1_pt1 | contig 24735 bp, 24 predicted proteins | sample 5559161 | NCBI WGS metagenome assembly JAABUM01 (sample SAMN10711868, study PRJNA513369) | rock metagenome | isolation source: Antarctica rocks | place: Antarctica: Victoria Land, Siegfried Peak nord
TCCCCACCCCCACCGGCCCCGTGATCAGCAATGTCGGCACCACCTCAACCACCAGCCACCTCCAGATAGAAGGACGATCACCGCAGAGACGCAGAGACACAGAGAACGAACGAGAGATGACGAGGAAAAAGGGGACGGAACAGGAGATACAGAGGCACAGAGGGGCACGAGAGAGAGAAAGGATTGGGGTGTTCCAGTCCCCGGAGGGGACATTGTTCCCCGGAGGCAGTGCGCCCTTCATGGGGGCAGTGTGCCCTGCATGGGTGCAGTGTGCCCTTCATGGGTAGGAGCCACTGCCCTTCACGGGTAGTAGCTGCCCTCCGGGGTACTTCGTGGCCGGAGGTCATCCAGCCGGGAGCTACTGCCCTTCATGTGTACTTCTGGCCAACGGCCCTCCAACGCCCAACGGCATCGCTCACGCTAGGGACGGCCCTCACCCCGGCTCGTCGCCCAAAGGGCACCCGGCTCGCCACCCCGCTCCCTATCAAGGAGAGGGGGCTCGTTGGATGAGTGGGTGGACCATAGCAAGCACCCTCACCCCGGCTCGTCCGCACGGACTCGCCACCCCGCCGCCCACAGGGAACCCGCCCATTCGAGGAGCGGGGGCCTCGCCGTTGTCAGGCCCCTGACCACTGCCAGATGAAAAGCACCGCGCGCGCTCTGGAACCGCCCCCTCAAATCGTTCTTCTCTCGTTCCCCTCTGTGCCTCGGTGCCTCCTGTTCCGTCCCTTCGTCCCCTCTCTCGTCGCTTTGCGTCTCTGCGTCTCTGCGGTGCTCCCCGCCCCCCCACCCTACTTCACCAACAGCGATACCCCCGTCAGCACCAGCAGGACCGCGATCGTGGCCGACACGATCCGCTCGCTGAGTCGCCCGTGCGCGAAGTTCCCCGTGGCCGTGCCGAGCAACGCGAACGGGATCAACGCCACCGCCGTCAGCACCAGCGTACGCGAGCCGAGCCCCGAGCCGAGATAGGTCGGCAGGCGCACGAAATCGAGCACCATGAAATAGACCAGCAACGTCGCGCGGCGCGCGGTCGCGGTGGCGAGGCGGTATTGCAAGTACGCGACGATCGGCGGGCCACCGGTGCCGATCATCCCCGTCAGCACGCCACCACCGAAACCGACCGGCAGCCCCAACAGCCGCAACCGCCGACCCGGCTCCGCGATCACCTGCGCCGCGAGCGGCGTGAAGCGACTGATGCCGAAGAGCAGCGTTAGCACGCCGAGGCCACGCCGCAGCCAGTCCAGGGGCAAGACCGCCAACAGGAACGCCCCGAGCGCCAGCCCGCAGATACTCCCGGCCAGCAGCGGCACCAGCGTCGCGCGGTCGGCCTGCTTGCGCGCGCCCAGGGCCACCGGGAACCCGGTCGTCGCCTGCACAATCGCCGCCAGGATCACCACCTGGCGTAGATCCCAGACCAGACTGAGCAGCGGCACCAGCACCAGCGCCGCGCCGAACCCCGTCAGCGCGCGCACGAAGATCGCCGCGAAGACGACGACCGCCGCGAAGGCGAATGTCGGATCGGTGTAGGTCGCGTCCATCGGCCCCGCCCCGCGCAAAAACTCGTAGCAACGGGCGAGTATCGTCCGCACGCGGCAGGCTGTCAAACGCCTGCCACACCGCCCGCCAACGCCGCCCACCACAGCGATAACGATCGCATAACGCTCGCCCGCTATCCCGGTCCCGGCGCATAGAAATTGCCCACGCCCGACACACCGGTCAGCGCCGCCACGCGCGCACGTCGCCCGATCAGGCACCCTTGGTCAGACCCCGCTCTGCCACAACGCCATAGTTATGGCATCGATCGTGCAAGTTACAGAGCGTATGTTCCAAGGATGTCGCGGGTGAACGCACGTAGCCGAACCCCGATAGTGGAAGGCAAGTACCGTTATGGACCAGACTCAGAAGCAACGCGGTGAGCTTCCCGGTGACGCCGCCGCAGAGACCGACACGCCAGCGCCGCAGCACCTCACCGATCCGCACACCACCGAGCGGCCCGAAGATTCGGTCGAGGCCACCGCCGCCGATACCGCGAACGGCCTCGGCCCTAACAGCCAGGCCCCGACGCTCCGCCACGAAATACAAGGCGAGCGCTAATCCCGACAGACCCACCGCAACAGCAATGGCAGGCCCCGGCAGCGTCTGCTGCCGGGGCCTGTACTATCCTCTACAGCGCTATTTGACCCTGCTATGTATCCCCAGACAGGGTGCCCTTCATAAGTAGTTCAAATCCCGGCCCCTGGCGGGCCAAGACTTAAGGGAGCTACCGGGGGGTTGCACCCCCTTATCTGGCGATGCCTACGGTCCCGGCCCCCAGCGTACGCCGCTAATCCCCCGCACTCCGCTCCGGCACGGCGTCGAGCACGCGCGCGACCGGCGACAATATCTGCGGGGCGCGCACACCAAGGCGCGGCTCCGTTTCGCGGCGCAGCGTCGCGGCGAACCCGGCCCCGTTCCCGCAGAGGAGGATCGTCAGCAGGATCCCGTAGATCGGCAGGTGGCCGAGCACGTCCGGCGCACCCAGGAACGGCACCGCCAGATTGAACGGCACCCACGCCGCCAGCACCGCCAGACGCGGGAAAAGTCCGGTGATCAGCAAGGCCCCCAGCGACGCCTCCGCCAGCCCCGCCCCGATCACGAACCAGGCGTCGCTGACCGCGAACGGGGTCGCGGCGGTCACGTTGAACGGGTGCGTCGCCAGGAAATCCAGCCCCAGGCCGCGATCCCACAGCTTCTCCGTGAAACCCGTGATCACCGTTGCCAGCCCGAACGAGACCCGCAGCGCCGGGATCGCGTAGGGCAACAGTCGCACCAGCGGCTTCCCCGGCCCGCGCAGCACCCGTTCCGTCGCGCCCGCCCCGCGCCCCGCGATGAACAGGCAGACCGCGATCCCGAAGAAGTAGATGTGCTCGAGCACCAGCAGCGGCCCGAAGTAGAACATCCCCAGGAAACCGAGGAGCGCCAGCCCGACCGCCGCCGGGCGCGTCAGCGCCCCCACCGCGATCCCGCCGACCAGCGTGAAGGCCACCACGATCTCCAGCAGCGCCAGCCCGCCCCCCGCCAGCGTGTAGGGCAGGGCCATGTTCGGCGTGAATAACTGCCGCTCCACCCCGCGCACGAAGAGGATCGCGGCGGTGTGGACCGCCAGCACCGCCGACACCCAGGGATACATGTCCGCCGGGCGCGGTAGCCCGAGTTGCACCCGTTCCAGCAGCGGTGCCGCCAGCACCCGCGCCCGCGCCGCCAGCCGGAAGCGCGTCACCATCCGCTGCGCCAGCCACGCCCCGCCGATCGTCACGGCGATCGCGGCGAGCGCCAGCAGCGTCACGCCGCTGACGATCTCCGACCGGTCGAGCCCCCGGTTCGCGTCCGGCGTGAACCACCGCACATGCGCCGACGCCGACGGGGCCAGCGCGAGCCAGCCGCACAACGCCGTGGCGAGCGCCAAACAGACCTTCCGGGCATGCGCTGTCCGCGTCATATTTCCTGACAAAAAGCGCATTGCCCACCTTCTTCCGTACTCGACCGCTGGTCCCACGCCACCGGTGTTCCATCTTCTGCTACGTAGCTTCGGCACGAGAAGATTACTCTATGCCCGCCGAGGAGTCAGCGATCGTCTCCCGGTACTTTCGTCCTGGATTCATCTATATAGGGCTTGTAATCCGGCATCTCGGCGCTACACTGACAAGTGCAGGGCCATTGTTGGTACGTAACGTACCGTTCATTAGCGGAGAGGGCATGACCGTAGCACAACGCACCACGTCGCAACCGACTGCGGTGTCGTCTGCCGATGACAGCGCCCTCCTCGCGGCGATCGCGGGGCGCGACGATGACGCCTTCGCCGAACTCTACGCGCGCTACGGTACCCCCGCCTATTCGCTGGCCCTCCGCTTGCTGGGCGAGCACGGCATCGCCGAGGATGTGATCCAGGAGGTCTTCCTGGCGGTCTGGCGGCGGGCCGCCAGCTTCGACCCTGCGCGCGGCAACGTCCAGGCGTGGCTGCTGACCAGCGTGCGCCACGCCGCCATCAGCCGCCTGCGCGGCAAGCAGGGCCGCGCGCGCTTCGACATCTCCATCGATCGGGTCGTCGGGTTGACCACGCGGGACGATCCGCAGGCCCTGGCGGAGGCGCGCGAACTCCGCGACGGGGTGCGGCGCGGGCTCGGCACCCTCCCCGCCGCCCAGCGCGAGGTGATCGAACTCACCTACTTCGCCGAGCTGACCTGCGAGGAGGTCGCCGCCCGCACCGCCGTGGCCGTCGGCACGGCCAAGGGTCGCCTCCGGCTGGCCCGCGCGAAGCTGCGTACGCACCTCGCCCCCGTCGCGCTGCACTGAGCAACAGGGGCGGCCGAACTACTTGCCGTGCTATTGTGCGGCGGTCTCGCGCCCGATCAAGCCCAGACGCACCTTCCCTAACAGATCATCGAGGTCGAACGGCTTCTCCAGGGCGTCGCAGCCGTGCGCGCGCAGATTCTCCGCCTTCGCACGCAGCGCCACCACGTCCGCCGAGCAGACGAGCACCGGGGTCGCTACCAATGTCGGGTCGAGGGTGAGGAGTTCCAGCAAGGTCCAGCCCGCCTCGGGCGTCTCCATGTGGATGTCGAGGACGATCAGGTCGGGCTGCGCCGCTTTGAGTTCGGCGAAGGCGTTCTTGGCGACGCGATGGATGCTGACCCGGTAGCCCTCATCGGTGAGCAAATCACTCATCAGCGTGAGGAAATCGGTGTCGTCGTTGGCAACGGCGATCAGGGGGGGCATGGCGACTCCCTCGGTAGGCGCTGTGCTCTTGTCGCAGCATATCGAGGAAGGAATATACCATCGGCCCGGTCGCCGCGCCAACGGTTGCGACGCTACGGTGCCCCCGCCAGGGCATGGACCAGCGTGAAGAGCTGCCCCAGATCGAAGGGCTTGGCGAGGAACGGGACCGTGGGCCGCTGCTGCGGGGTGACCGCGCTCATCAACAGCACCGGCGGAGTAATCGACGCGGCGTGGAGCCGCGCGATCAGCGCCGTCCCGGAGAGACGCGGCATCATATTGTCGGTGATCACCAGCGCCGGGCATTCGCGCGCGATCTGCTCCAACGCGGCGAGCCCATCGGCGACCGTCAGCACCGTATAACCCTCGATCGTCAGCGCATCAGCGATCAGTTCGCGGATCGGGGCTTCGTCATCGGCGATCAGAATCGTGGTCATCGGCGTCCCCCTCCCGCGCGATCGCGGTTACCTCGCCCGAAGGACGCAAGACCCGGACCACCCCTTGGTGCTATCGCTCGTGACATTCGACGATTCGGCGAATAAGGGCCGGCGGTGCGGCCCCCGATCACGGCCCCCCTCGCGTTTCCCGGCGTCGTGCGAGACGTCCGCCACGCGGCCCCGGCGTGTCCGAACAAGCCGCCGCCGGCGGGGCCGCAGCGGCCACTGACGGTGGCAGGGACCGCGCCACGCCACGCCCCAGGCCGCCCACCCTACTGGCAGGGCGCGACGATCGTCCTCCCAGGCCACCACGGCGACACGTATGATCGCGACCTTCGTGTCACACCCGACAACCCCAACCAGCAGTGCTCGCGGTACCTCACCGGTACTATCGGCGCAATCCTGACGGTACTTTCGGCCCCCCAGGTACTTTATGGCCCGGTGATGGCATAAAACTGGCAATAGGGACCGTTGGAACGACGAGTGCAGTGATGTGCTACACAATGAAAAGGTGATGGAATGGTGTTGTCCGAGCGTAGCTCCCCGCCGCTCCCCGCCTTCGCCGACGAAACCGCGCTCCTGACGGCGATCGTCGCGCGCGATCAGGTCGCATTCGTCAAACTCTACGACCGCTACAGCACCCCCGCCTTCCGCCTCGCCTATCAGCTCCTCAGCGAGCGCGGCGCGGCGGAGGATGTGGTGCAGGAAGTCTTCCTGGCGATCTGGCGGCGGGCGGCGGGCTTCGATGCCGCGCGCGGCAACGTCCAGGCGTGGCTCCTCACCAGCGTGCGCCACGCGGCGATCAGCCGCCTGCGTGGCAAGCACGGGCGCGCCCGCTTCGATGTCACCCTCGACGCCCTGGCCGACTTCGCCAACGGCGACGACCCGCAGGCGGCGGCGGAAGCGAACGAGCGGCGCACGCTCGTACGGCGCGGCCTCGGCACCCTCCCCGTCGCCCAACGCGAGGCGATCGAACTTGCCTACTTCGCCGAACTCACCTGCGAAGAGATCGCCGCCCGCACCGCCGTGGCCCTCGGCACCACCAAAGGCCGCCTCCGCCTCGCGCGCGGTCGCCTCCGCACCGTCCTCGCCCCGATGGTGCTGTAAAGCACGCAACGCCCACTGCCGCACCACGAACATCCCCACCGACCCCAGAGACTCCCTGGAGGTTCGTCACTCCCCACGACCGCTTATGGAGAAACTTCGGGGCAGCCCGATCGGCGCAACGGGCTATGGCTGCGCGGTGCGCGTCGCCGTGCCGCCGTTAGGAGCGACCGGGGCCAGACCAAACTGATAGGGCATCGGCCAGGTATGCGACGTGAAGGTCGCGGCGGTCGTCAGGCGGTAGCCGGGCGGCACGGTCACCCCCACCGCAAGGCCCGGCTCGGCACAGCCTCGCAACCCGGTACGAAGCGCGACCCGCCCATCCGCGCCGGTCGCCTCCGACAGGGTCGTTCGCCCATCGCTCGCCACGGCCACCACGCCCGAGAGGGGCATTTCGCCCCGATCCCGCACGCCGTTCTCGTTCGCATCGAGCCACGTTTCCACCAGCCCGAGCCAGGCGCAATCGCTGAATACTGCCGCGGTACGGGTCGTTTGTGGCGTCGCGATAGACGGGATTGTCGACGCCACGGTCGGCACGGTCGGCGGTGCGGGCGGGATCATCGCAGTTGGCGGCGCTTCTGTCGCAACCAGCGCTGTACCAGTTGGCGCGGGTGGCATCCGGTCCACCTCGCCGCCACAGCCACCCAAGAGCAGCAGCAACAGTCCGAGATGCACCACGAACACCCCACGCATCACTTCCACCCCATCCCCAAGGGCTGCGGACCACGGACGTATCTCACGACTCACGCACTCACGCCTCCCCCACCCGCGCCAGGAATCGCCCCCCGAGTTGCAGCGAGCCCCACACCGTCGCCGCCACGAGCGCCAGCGCCACGAGCGGCCCCACGAGCCACGCCGCCACCACCAGCTGCGGCGCGAACGCCACCGCGATGAACGGCAGGCAGAGCAGCAGCCCCGCCACCCCCGCCACGCCGACCCCCGCTAGCAGCGAGATGATGTTCCCCCACCCCGACGACATCTTGCGCGGGTCGTCCCAATCGAGCTTCGCCCACGGCACCGCCGCGCCGGTCGCCGTGGCGAGGATCGCCGCGCCCAGTAGCTGGATCCCGAACCAGCCGTAGAGGAAGCCGACCGCGCTGAAACCGCGCCAGAACGTCGCCCCCAGCAACAGCAGCGTGCTCAACAGCGCGAACGGCACCACGGCGGCGGCGAGCTTCCCGCGCAGCAACTCCTGCCCGGAGATCGGTGCCAGCTTCAGCATCCACCACGCCTGTCCCTCCATGCTGATCGCCGTCGCCGCAACCCGCCGGAAGATCAGCACCGTGGCGAGCAAGATCCCCCCCGCCGCGACGATCCCGACCGGATCGATCGTCCCCCCGCCGAGCCCGCTCAGCGCGTCGGTCAGATCGTTCGAGCGCCGCCGCCCGCCGCCGATGATGTTGAAGTAGACGATCGGCAGGATCACCAGCGGCGTCAGGAGTTGCGCGAAGTTGCGGAGGTCGCGCGGGATCGTGCGCCAATCCTTCAGCGCGATCGCCGCCCAGGCCGGCGCGCGCCCGAGCCACCCCGCGTTCGCCGCGTCGCGCGCCACCTGGGCGCGGCTCCGATTCGCCGAACCGGCCCCCTGCATCCGCGCCCACCCCGTCGCGTAGAGGCGCTCCGCGACGACCACGCACCCCGCGAACAACCCGAACGTGAGCGCCAGGAAGCCGACCAGTTCCGCCGCCGCCAGCGCCCAATTCCCCGCGCCCGCCGCCGCCAGCCCGCGCCCCGCCACGATCGAGGGGAGCGGGATCGCGACGAGTTGCCGCAGATGCCCCAAAATCTCCTGCGGATCCTGCCCCGCCCCGAAGAGGCGCTGCGTCCAGAGGCGCGAGGTCTGCCCGACGAGGCTGAAACTCACCCCCACCAGCGCGCCGACCAGGCCGAGCACCTCGCGCACCCGCCGCGCCGGGGCGAAACGCGCCACCAGCATCGTCAGCAGCGCCCCGACCCCCGCCGGCAGGAGGGGGGTACCCACGACCGCGATGATCGCCAGCACGTAGTAGAGCGGCCCGTAGCGCAGCACGAACCCGTAGGTGACGAGGGCCGGGATCGCCGCGACGATCGTGATCGCGTAGTAGGTGACGAGGCCATCGAGGATCTTCGCGGTGAAGAGTGCGCGCCGACTGACCGGCGCGGTCATCAGCGTCTCCAGATCGCTCGTCAGGAACAACGCGCCCAGCGCGATCGCGAAGCTGCTGATCAGGATGATCGCCGCCACCGCCGTCAGGATCAGTCCCGGCAGCAACGCCTCCAACGGGGCCTCCGGGAAGCGCCGCAACAGCGCCCCGACCCCGAAGCCCGCCAGCCCCGAGACGAAGCCCAGCCAGCCGCCCACCCAGAGGGCGCCGAGCACCTGCAACGCCTGCTGCCAGCGCTTCCGCCCGCGAAAGGTATTCCAGCTCAGCGTCCAGCGCAGCCCCAGCAACAGCCAGAGATCGGAGAGATAGCGTCGCATCGCGCCTCCGGGCGAGTCGTGAGTCGTGGGTCGTGAGTCGTGAGAAGGGTCCGCTAATCGGCGATCAGTGGTCCGTGATCCACAGCGGCGTTCACGAACAGTCATCGCCTGCACGTAGTACCGCGCCGCTACTCACGACCCACGACCCACGACTCGTCATTCCAGCATCGCCGCGTATTCCGCGCCGCCCGTCAGATCGAGGAAGATGTCCTCCAGCGTGCCGGACCCCCCGTGGCGCAACTCCGCCACCGTCCCCGCCGCGATGATCTCCCCCTTGTCGATGATGACGACGCGATCGGCCAGCCGCTCCGCGATCTCCAGGATGTGCGTGGAGAGGAAGACCGTCACCCCCTGCGCGCGCAGCTGCCCCAGGAGATCCTTGATCGTGCGCGCCGAGCGCGGGTCCAGCCCCACCGTCGGCTCATCGAGGAAGAGGACGCGCGGCGCGTGGACCAGCGCCCCGGCCAGCGCCATCTTCTGGCTCATCCCGTGACTGTACCCCTCGATCAGGTCGCTCGCCGCCTCGGTCAGATCGAAGAGGCGCAGCAACTCGGTGGCGCGCGCCTCCGCCTCCGCCGTCGGCACCCGGTAGAGCCGCGCCATGAAGCGCAGATACTCCCACCCCTTCAACTTCCCGTAGAGATTCGGCGTGTCCGGCACGTAGCCGAACTGCGCCTTGGCCGCCAGCGCATCGGCCTGGATATCGTGGCCGAGGATCGCCGAGGAACCGGACGTCGGGCGCAGCAGCCCGGTCAGCATCTTGATCGTCGTCGTCTTCCCCGCGCCATTCGGCCCCAGGAACGCCACGATCTCCCCGCGCCCGACCGTCAGATCGACCCCTTTGACGGCCACATGCTCGCCGTACGTCTTGCGGAGACCGCGCGCCACGATCGCCGGAAGCGATCCCGCGTCCGTCCCGCGCGTCCCCGCCCCGGTCAGCGTCGCCTCGTCCATCGTCCCCCCTCGGCACCGGGCACGAGCGTACCCCACCGCTCATCTACGGCCCATACCGCGCGCGGTGTCAATCGTTGGGCGCAATCATACACGCGAACGGAGGCGCGGTGGCTACAAGGATACGAGCGGAGGGAGGAGCGAGCGCCGCGCCGCCACAACGGGGTCCTGCTCCGCGTACGACAAGCGGATCGGTCCCGCGGCTTGCGCCGACGTATGGGTAATCTCACAAAAGCGCCTCGTCCAGAAGCGTGTGAATTCGACGGCGACGAGATCATCCGCGGCAATCGTGAGCGATGGAATACGGAGCGGTCCGAGGCGAGCGGCGCGCCGGATGCATTCACCTAGTTGCTCCGTCTCGGCCAGCGCCTCGCGCGAGCCCCGGAATGTATGCGAGGGGAAGAAGTACCCGAAGGGGAGATACCCCATCCCGAGCATCGCCAGCGGCATGACGATCAGGAGATGTTGCGCCCGCTCGCCATGCCGCTGCTATTGTGCCTCGGAGACCTGCGTCGCGCTGCCATGCGAGGTGACGTAGTAAAGATCGTCGCGCGTATGCCCATCGAGCGCATCGCCGCCGGGGCGCCGGCTGCTCGCCGGGAACACCAAGAAGTTCGCGATGCCGACGATTCGCGATAACAGCGAATACTGCCAACACACCCTTGATACCATCCCGCATACAGCCCTCCGCGACCACCGCGCGGCGCGATCACCGCCCCTCCCCGAGTAATTCCAGAGCAGCGAACGTATCAGACCTTCGCCCCCGACCCCGCCAACCACCCCGCCAGCGCCGCCCCGATCGCCTCCGGCTGATCTTCGGGCAGGAAATGCGTGCCCACGCGAAAATTGGGACCATCGGGCCAATGCCCAGCACCGCCGGACCCGGTACTCTTGAGGTACTGGATCGACCTCGACGTGGGAAGAACGATGGGCATCAGCGCGCGCACACCCCCTCCATTCGCCATCCGGCACGCGACACTCGGCGTGCGCATCGCGGCGCTCCTGGTCGTCGCCCCATTCCTCGCGCTGGTCGCCATCACCTTCTGGTTCAGCCAGACCGACCCCGACTACTGGTGGCATGTCCGCACGGGCCAGCTCATCCTGCAAAACGGGCAACTCCCGCGTACCGACCCCTTCTCCTTCACCTCGGCTGGCACCAGTTGGGTGACGCACGAATGGCTCACCGAGGTGCTGTTCGCGGTGGTCGCCAAGCAGTTTGGCTACGTCGGCAACGTCGCCCTCTGCGCGCTGCTCGGTGCGGGCACGGCGTTCACCGTCTGGCTCACCGCGTGCAGGCGCGGACTCGGGACGCACGCCGCCACGTTGCTGATGCTCTGGGCCTTCGCCATCATGCTGCCACTGACCAACGTGCGGCCACAGATGGTCACGATGCTCGGCCTCGCCCTCACCGCCCTGATCCTCACCCGCTACCGCGAGGGGGCGACCCGGGCGCTCTGGTTCCTCCCGCCCCTCTTGTTGCTCTGGGTGAACCTGCACGGCGGCTACGTCATCGACCTGGTGCTGCTCGGGCTGACGGTCATCGGCGAGACGATCGCCCTGGCCCTCAACCGCCCGGTCGCCGCGCGACTACCCCAGCGCATCCCCGGCCCGCTGCTCCTCGCCACGGTCGGCGCGACCCTCGCCACCCTCGTCAACCCGCACGGCATCGAGGCGCTGCGCTATCCCTTCAGCTATGCCGGCACCGGTAACGCCTCGCAGCGCTTCATCGCCGAATGGCAATCGCCCGATTTCCACGCGTCAGCCTTCTTCCCCCTCGCGGCCAGCCTCCTCATCGGATTGCTCGTCGGCTACGCGGGCCGCCCCTGGCGACCGACCGAATTGCTCTGGACGGGTACCCTGGCGCTGATGGCGCTCCAATCGATGCGCCACACTCCGCTCTATGCGATCGTCATCCTGCCACTCCTCGGGGAGCGCCTGCGCGAGCGCCTGCCCGGTTGGCCTCGCGCGCTCCACCGGCTCCGCTCCGCGCTGACGAGCGCGCTGCCCCTCTTCGGCTGGACCTTCCTGATCGTCGGGCTCGTGGCGTTAGTCGCGGGCGGGGGTACCCTCCCCCTGCAAACCGGCATCGCCCCACGCGCCGAGGGCTATCCCGCTGCGGGCGCGGCGTACCTCCGCGCCCACCCCGAACTCCGGGGAAACCTCTTCAATACCTACGCCTGGGGCGGCTATCTGATCGACCAACTCTATCCCGCGCGCCTGGTGTTCATCGATGGGCGTGCCGATGTCCACGGCGATGCGCTCGTCACGAGCGCGCGTGCGACAGAACGACTCGCCCCCACCTGGCGCGAGTCGCTGACGGCGTGGAACATCCAACTGGTCCTGGTGGAGAAAGACGGCCCGCTGGCGACCGCACTGCGCGATGATCCCGGCTGGCACGAACTCCTGGCCGGGCCGGTCGAGCGCCTCTTCGTGCGCCGCGCGCCGTAGGGTCAGGAGGGCTGAAGCCCTGCGGGTTCGACGCCTCGACCCGAGCGGTCCGGGGGTCACCGCGACAGGCTGCCTCCCGCCCGCCTCACCGCCGCCGCGCCACCACCAGCGTCGTCAGATACCCCATCGTGATCCGCCCGCCGAAGTCGCGGTCGATCAGGGTCGCGAGGCCGTCGAAGAGGCGCGCGCGGGTGTCCGGCGCGAGGCGGCGGTAGTCGGAATACGTATCGAGCAGCGCCAGATACCGTGCCGCGTCGTACCCAACCTCCCAGAGATAGCGCCGCACAACGGGCGTCGCGAAGAAGCCCGACGCCGCGATCCGCGCCCCCTCCGCGTCCGCCACCTCCTCCGGGCGCGGCAGCCCCCGGTAGGCCGCCGCCCATTCGGGCAGCACGCGCGCGTACACCCCCTGCGTCGCCGCGAAGAAGTCGGCGTCCCGTGCGCTCTTGACGTGCTCGTTGCGGAACGGGGCCAGCGCGCCGCCTGGTCGCAGGGTCCGCGCCGTCCGCGCGTAGCGGGTCGCCGGATCGAGCCAGTGAAACGCCGTCGCCGCCGCCACCAGATCGTACGACGCCTCGGGGAGCGGCAGCGCCTCGAAGTCGCCGACCATGACCGTCACGCCCGGGAAGTCGCGCGTCGCCCGCCGCGTCTCCTCGGCCAGTGCCGTCCCCAATTCGACCGCCGTGATCCGGTAGCCACGCCGCGCCAGCGGCACCGTCGCCTGCCCGGTGCCGGGGCCGATCTCCACGATCTCGCCACCCGGCGGCAGCCCCGCCAGCGCCGCGAGATCGTCGAACAACGCCTCGGGGTAGCCCGGTCGCGCCGCCGCGTACCCCGCCGCCGCCCCATCGAACTGCACCCGCCGCCCCTCGCGCTCCGCCCGCCCCGCGCCGCCGGCTGGGGTGGTATCGCGCATGATGCACCTCCGTCTGTGGGAAACGGGAACCGCAGAGACGCAGAGACGCAGAGAAGAACGGGGAAAGTGGAAGCGCCCGAGCATCATCCACCCGTCTACCGATCAACTATAGCCACGCGCGCCCCGCGCGCACCGGCCTTTTGCATCAACCCGCCCCCTGTCCATCCGATCAGGGACACCGCTCGTCCCCGCCCGTATTCGCATAGAATACCCCCGACGACACCATGATCGACAACGACGTCAGGGACGGCGGCGCGGCAACAGCACCCGCAGCGGGCCGCGCCGAGGAGGAGCGACGATGATCACCCTGGAGCGTGTCCGCGCGGCGTCCGCCCGCGCGACGCCGTACATCCGCCGGACCCCGGTCGTCCCCGCGCCCGATGGCACGATCCTCAAGCTCGAATGCTTGCAGGCGACCGGGGCCTATAAGGTGCGCGGCTTCTTCGCCGCCGCGCTCGCCCTGCCGCCCGAGCAGCGCGCCAAGGGCTTGCTCACCGTCAGCTCCGGCAACGCCGCGCAGGCGTGCGCCTACGTCGCCAACCAGCTCGGCGTCCCCTGCCGCACCGTCATGCTCGACAGCGCGCCCGCGCTCAAGGTCGAGGGGGTCCGCCGACTCGGGGCCACGCCGGTCCTGATCCCGCGCGCGGCCCTCCTCACCTGGATGGCGACCGCCGCCTGGGAGGGCGAGCCGGAGACCTTCATCCACCCCTTCGCCAGCGAGGAGTTGATCGCCGGGCATGGCAGCCTCGGGCTGGAACTGCTGGAACAGGTGCCGGAGTTCGGGCGGGTGCTGGTGCCCGCCGGGGGTGGTGGCCTCATCGCCGGGGTGGCGAGCGCGCTGAAGGGCGCGCGCCCCGACATCGAGATTATCGGCGTGCAGTCGGAGGGGTATCCCCTCTGGCCGAGCAGCATCGCGGCGGGCGGGCCGGTCCCGCTCACGCCCGCCACCATCGCCGACGGCACGACCGCGCCCTACGACGCGACGATGCTCCCCCGGATGCGCGACCTGGTGGACCGCTGGCTGCTGGTATCGGAGGCCGAGCTGCGCGCGGCGGTCGCGGAACTGGCGACGCGCGTCAAAGTCGTGGCCGAGGGGGCCGGGGCGCTGGCCTACGCCGCACGGGGGCAACTCCCCGCCGGCCCCCCGACGGTCGCGATCGTCAGCGGCGGCAACATCGCCCCAGGGCTCCTGGCCGAGATCCTCGCCGCCGCGTAGCAAGGGACGTTGGCCGCAGAGACGCAGAGACGCAGGGCAACGACGAGAGATTACGGACGGAACAGGGGTCACAGAGACACCGAGGGCGAAGGGAGAAGGGAACGAAATAAGGATCGCATCCTTCTCCCTTCCGTCCCTTCTGCCACCCACCGCCTCTCTACGGACTACGGACCACCGACTACGGACTCCCGACTCACGCCTCCATCAACGGCTTCACCCGCTCGCCGAGCAACGGCACCATCTCCCGGTGCAGGTCGCTGTCCACCGAGAACATCAGCCGCCCCACGCCCGCCGCGCTCAGTTCGCGCAACCGTGCGGCGGCCTGTTCCGGCGTCCCCAGGATCCAGGTCGAGGTATCCTGCATGTGCGGGCGCGCGCCCTCCATCATCCGCGCCAACAGTCGCGCCACTTCCTCTTCCGTCTCCGCCACGCAGAGCCCCGCGAAGAGGGCCAACGACACCGCAGCGGGGTCGCGCTCGGCCCGCTCGCAGTCGCGGTCGAGGCGCTCGCGCACCTCGCGGCAGAGCGCGACGGAGCCCCGCCCGATCACGTATTCGTCGGCGTAGCGCGCGGCCAGACGCGGCAGGCGCGTCGCCCCCGCATCGCCCCCCACGATGATCGGCAGGCGCTCCTGCACCGGGCGCGGCGTGAAGCGGCATTCCTCCAGCCGGTAGTGCGCCCCGCTGAAGCTGAACGGCTCCTGGCCCCAGAGCCCGGTGATGATCTGCAACTGCTCTTCCAGCAGATCGACGCGGCGCGGCCCCGCGGGGAAGGGGAAGCCATACGCCTTGTGCTCATCCGGCAGCCACCCCGCCCCGATCCCCAGCTCCGCGCGCCCCGCACTGACATGGTCGAGCGAGGCGGCCAGCTTCGCCAGCACCGACGGGTGGCGGAAGGTGACCGGGCTGACGAGCGTGCCGAGACGGATGCGCGTCGTCTCCCGCGCGAGCGCACCGAGGAAAATCCAGGCGTCGGCGGACATCAGCTCCGGACGCCCCGACGACGCATAGTAGTGTTCCGCCAGCAACGCCGCATGGAAACCCGCCGCCTCGCCCGCCCGGGTCATCGCGAGCGTGTCGGCGTATGTCATCCCCTCCTGGATCTCGATCGACAGGCAGAACTCCATGCCACGCTCTCCCTCGCTCATCGCCGTGTCCGCAGCCTGCGAACGGTGCGCGCAGTATAGCCTGACGCTCGGCTTTCCGATCAGCTAGCGAATAAAGCAGGCGTGACGCGGCACCGCGCCCCCCCGAGGGCCGCTAGCAGCGGGCAGCTTGTGCCCCTCCCGCCCTCATCCAGCATGCGTCACTCGTCATTCGTCGGGCCCCGCCCTGTCCGTCCGATCAGCGACACCGCCCGCCCCCTTTGCTACCCTGATGCGTGACGGCAGAGGAGGGAAGATGACGCCGCTTGACGAACACGACAGGGACACGACGAGCGCGACTGTCCGCGCCGCCTACGACCGCTGGGCGGCGGAGTACGACACCGACCGCAATCGCACGCGCGACCTCGATGCTGACGCCACGCGCACGACCCTGGCCGCGCGGCACCCCGCGCAGATCCTCGAACTCGGCTGCGGCACCGGCAAGAACACCGCGTTCCTGGCGACGCTCGGCGCACCGGTCCAGGCGCTCGATTTCTCGGCGGCGATGCTGGCGCGCGCCGAGGCGCGCGATCTCCCCGGCGTCACCTTCACCGTCGCCGACCTCACCGCGCCCTGGCCCCGCGCCGACGCCTCCACCGATCTGATCGTCGGCAACCTCGTCCTCGAACACATCGCCGATCTCGATCACATCTTCGCGGAGGCCGCGCGCTGCCTCGGTCCGGGCGGCACCCTCTTCATCAGCGAGCTGCACCCCTTCCGACAATATCTCGGCACGCAGGCCAACTTCGCGCAGGGCGGTGAGCAGGTCGCCATCCCCGCCTTCGTCCACCACCTCTCCGACTTCACCGCCGCCGCTGCCCGCGCGGGCCTCACCTTAATCGCCCTGAACGAGTGGTGGCACGACGAAGACGCCGGGAAGCCGCCGCGTCTGGTGACGCTGTTGTGGAGCGGTGGGTCATGAGCAAGTAATCGGTGGTCAGTGGCGGTAGGCTCTGCCCCCCTCTGCCGAGTGCTGACCGCCGACTGCCGACCCTTCTCGCGACCCACGACTCACGACCCACGACTCCCGCCCCCTTGACACCGCCCCGCCAATGCCGCATAGTGTTTATGTGCATATGCACCCTTGCATATGCACATATCGTCGTAGCAGGAGCCCGTAGCCGATGGATGACCGGTCCGCAGCCCAGATCGAAACCCCGACTGAAACCTACACCGTCCCGGTTCTCGCCTGCGCCTGCACCAGCGTGCGCCGCACCGGGCGCGCGCTGGCCCAGGTCTACGACACGATCATGGCCCCGAGCGGGCTGCGAAATACCCAGTTCGCCCTGCTCTGCCATCTCGAACCGGAGACCCCGGTCGGCATGGGCGACCTCGCCGAACTCCTGGTGCTGGATCGCACCACCCTCACCCGCGCGCTCGCCCCGCTCGAACGGCAGGGCTGGCTCGCCATCGAGGCCGGGGCCGACCGCCGCACGCGCCAGGTGCGCCTGACCGCCGATGGCGCGGCGACCCGCGACGCCGCGCGCCCCCTCTGGCAGCAGGCCCAGGCGCACGTCGCCATGAAGTTCGGTGAGGAACGCCTCGCCGCCCTGCGCCAGGAGTTGGCCGCGCTCGCCGCCGTCGCGCGGTAAGTCCGTGGTCCGTGGTCCGTAGTAGTGGCGCGGTGCCGTTGGTAGGCATCGCCCGATAGCGAATCCCTCTACGGACTACGGACTCACGCCTTCCTTCTGACGACCGACGACCGACGACCGACGACCGACGACTACCCCCTCTCACGACTCACGACTCACGACTTCGCCAGGAGCCCCCACAATGCCCCCCACCCCAACCCGCACCAAATGGCTGACCCTGCTCACCGCCTGTGCCGGCCTGATGATGCTCAACATCGACCTCTTCATCGTCAACGTCGCCCTCCCCGCGATCGGGCGCGACTTCGACGCACCGCCCGGCAGCGTCACCTGGACGATCGCCGGGTACGCCCTGATGATCGCCGTCCTGCCGATGGGCCTCGGGCGGCTCGGCGACATCTGGGGCCAGCGCCGCCTCTACCTCGGCGGGCTGCTCCTCTTCATCGCCGCCTCGGTCGCCTGCACCGTCGCCCCCACCATCGGCGCGCTGATCGCGGCACGGGTCGTCCAGGGGATCGGCGCGGCGATCATGACGCCCGGCACCCTCACCATCGCCACCCGCGCCTTCCCCCCGGAGGAGCGCGGCCTCGCCATCGGCATCTATGGCGGCGTCGCTGGTCTCGGCCTCGTCGCGGGGCCGGTCCTCGGCGGCCTCCTCGTGCGCGGCGACGACTGGCGGCCGATCTTCCTGATCAACGTGCCGCTCGGCCTCCTCGCCCTCGTCATGGCCCTCCGCTACGTCCCCGAAGCGCGCGACGAGCACGCCCCGCCCCGCGTCGATTGGTGGGGCCTCGTGCTCCTTTCCGGCGGCCTCTTCGGGCTGATGCTGGCGATCACCCTGGTCGCCGGACGCTCCCCCGGCGACCCGCTCGTCTTCGGGCCAGCGCCGCTCGGGGTCATCCTCCTCGCCGCGTTCGTCGCCGTGGAGGCGCGCGTCCGCTGGCCGCTGATCGACCTCGCCCTCTTCCGCAACGGCCCGTTCGTCCTCACCGCCGGGAGCTTCTTCCTCTTCTCCGCCGCCCTGTTCGGCTCCCAGCCCTACTGGAGCCTCTTCATGCAGAACTACTGGGGCTTCACCCCCCTGCAAGGCGGGCTCGCGTTCGTCCCCGCCACCGCCACCATCGCCATCCTCACCCCGCTCACCGGCCTCCTCGCCCAACGCGCCGGGAAGGGGCTGCGCTTCTTCGCCGCAGCCGGGGTCTTCGCCCTCGGCATCGCGGGCCTCTACGTCGCCCGAATCGGCCCCGAAAGCACCTACACCAGCGGCCTCCTGCCGGCCCTCTTCGCGCGCGGCATCGGCATCCCCCTCTTCTCCACCTGCGCCACCCTGGCGCTGTTGAGCGCCGTGCCGCTCGGCAAGGCGGGGCTGGCGTCCGGCACCCTCGGCATGGCACGCAACGTCGGCACCGCGTTCGGGATCGCGGCGCTCGGCGTCGTCTTCAACGCCCGCCTGGATAGCACCCTGCCCGCCCGGCTGACCGACCTCCCCGCCGCGCAGGCCGCCGCGATCCGCGAGGCCGCCGCCAACTTCGCCCTCAGCGGCGGCGAGGTGGCGCGCGCGGCTGCGTCGGACGCGATCCTCCACGGCTTCGCCACCCTCTCGCTCGTCACCGCCCTCTTCTGCCTCATCTCCGCCCTCGCCCTCCTCGCCATCCGCCCGCGACCGGTCCCGCGCGCCACGCCCGCCCCAAACCCGCGCCCCACCGAGGACAGCATCCACGCAACTGCCCCATCAACAGCGGACTGAGCCAGAATGAGGACCCTACATGCAACTCGCCGCAGCATTATTGGCCTATCTATCCCAGTCCCCGAAGGGGATAGTGCCCCCCGGAGGCATCGTGCCCTTCATGGGTACAGTGTGCCCTTCATGGGTAGGAGCGACTGCCCTTCAGGGGTGCTTCAATCCTGGTCACCGGCGCCGCGCTGAAATCGCACGCTCGAACACGACAGAAACGAGGCAGCCGATGACCGACGAAACCTACGCCGCGCGCGTCACCGACCACTACGCCCCCGACGATCTGCGCGCGGTCTTCCTGGATGTCCTCGGCGCGTGGGGCAAAGAAGATGGCCCCCTCACCCCCGCAGACCTCGCGCCGATCGACCAGTTCCACGTCGGCGGGCGCGCGGCGACCCTCGCCCTGGCAGGGCTCGCGGCGCTCGCGCCGACCGACCGGGTGCTCGATCTGGGCGGCGGCTTCGGCGGCCCGGCGCGCACGATCGCGGACGCCTACGGCTGCACCGTGACGGTGCTCGACCTGACCGCCGCCTACTGCGCGGTCGGGGAACTGCTGACCACGCGGGTCGGCCTCGGCGACCGCGTCAGCTTCCGGCAGGGGGACGCGCTCGCCGCCCCCTTCCCGGATGCGTCGTTCGACCTCGTCTGGACCCAGCACTCCTCGATGAACATCGCGGACAAGCGCGGCCTCTACACCGAGAGCGCCCGCCTCCTCCGTCCCGGCGGGCGGCTGGCTCTCTACGAGATCATGGCCGGCGACGGTCGGCCCCCGCACTACCCGGTGCCCTGGGCGCGCGACCCCGCGATCAGCTTCCTGCAACCGGTCGCGACGATCCGCGCGATCCTGGCCGAACTCGGCTTCCACGAGACGATCTGGGAGGAGCTACCCCCGCCCCGCCCCGCCGCACCCGCACCCGACGCCGCCCCCGCCACGCCGCCCCCCGGACTCCAACTCGTCCTGGGCGACGATTTCCTGGCGCGCGCGCGGAACATGGGGCGCAACCTGGCCGAGGGGCGCATCGCGCTCGTCCGCGCCATCCTCACCCGGCCCTGACGGTCACACCGCAGGACTTGGCAGGACTGATTCTGCCGACCAGCCCTGTCACGCCTCGATCGTAGCCAAGAGAGAGTATCACGATGATCACGCTCGAAACCCATCCCGCCGCGAAGATCACCGCCGCCGCGCGCCCGCAACCCTGGCCGCTCGTGCTGATCCTCTTCGGCGTCACCGCGCTTGTGGAAACGATCAGCGTCAGCCACGTCTTCGCCTTCCTGCCCCTCTACCTGCGCCTCGTCGGGCTGCCGGAGGGCTCCGTGGCGCGCTGGACCGGTGTGCTCCTCTCCTGCGTCTTCATCTTCGGACTGCCGCTCGTTCCCTTCTGGGGGGCCTGGGCGGACAAGTACGGGCGCAAGGTGATCATCGTCCGCAGCGCCATCGTCGAAGCGATCGTCGCGTTGCTCGTCGTGCTCAGCCAGACGCCGTGGCAGCTCGGGGCAAGCCTGTTCGTGATCGGCTTTCAGCTCGGCAATACCGGCGTGATGCTCGCCGCCCTCCGCGCGGTGACGCCTGCGAAGCGAGTCGGCCTCGCCATCGCCCTGCTCGGCATCGCGGGGCCGCTCGGGAATGCCCTCGGACCGGCGGGGGGTGGCTGGCTCGTCGATCACACCGGCCTCGGGCTGCGCGGACTCTTCGCGCTCGACGCGCTCCTCTCCGTCGGCACCGCCACCCTCCTGGCCGTCGCCTATCGCGAGGGGCGGCCTGCGGTCGTCCCGACCGAATCGGTGACGCGGCTGGCGCGACGGTCGATCGTCAGCGTCGTCAAGACCCCGATCAGCCTGATCCTGTTCGGCACCTTCAGCATCGTGCTGCTCGGACGCTCGGTCGTGCAGCCCTTCCTCCCCCTCTTCGTCGAGCGCCTGCACCCCGACCCCGCCGGGCTCACCTCCGCCATCGGCTTTGTCGTCGGCTCGGCGGCGCTGATCGGCGTCCTCCTCTCGCCGCTGGCGGGCGCGCTCGGCGATCGCTTCGGCTACCGGCGCGTCCTCGCCTTGGTCACGCTCATCGCTAGCATCAGCCTCGCGGCACTCCCGTTCGCACCGACGGTCGCAACGCTCGCGATTGGTGTCGCGGTCGTGGGCGGTGGGGTGAGTGCCTTCACCTCGATGGTCTACGCCCTCCTCGCGACCCTGGTGCCCGAAGATCGGCGTTCGGCAACCCTCAACCTCGCCTTCTTCCCCTTCTACGTCGGATCGATCCTCGGCCCGATCGTCGGCGCGCTCGTCATCGGCGCGGGGCTCACCTGGGTACCCATCATCGGGGCCGCCTTCATCGCCTTCGGCCTGCTCATCCAACGCCGCCTGCCGCGCTCGTGAGGGGTGCCGAACGACGCGACAATACGCGGATTCTGGAAGATACAGCGCGACCGATCATCCGGCGTGCGCAACCGCCAAGGAGCAACACCATGACCCTCATCGACACGCTGACGCAGCGCAACGCCGCCTTTGCCGCGCGGGAGTTCGCCGCGAGCGCCTCCCTCGCCCCCACCTTGCGGACGCTCGTCATCGGCTGCGTCGATCCGCGCGTCGACCCGGCGCATCTCCTCGGCCTCGCGCTTGGGGAGGCGGCGGTCATCCGCAATGTCGGTGGCCGGGTCGATCCGGCGACGCGGCAGAATCTGGCCCTGCTCGCGACCCTCGGCAAGACGCTCGCCCGGGCAGGGGGCGCGCAGACCCCGGTCCCCTTGCACATCGTCGTCCTGCACCACACCGACTGCGGCATCACCCGCCTCGTCGGCGAGACCGCTATGCTCGCCGCTTTCTTCGGGATCGGCGCGGCGGACGTAGCGGCCAAAGCGGTCGCCGATCCCTGGGCTTCGGTGGCGGTCGATGTCGCCGCGCTCAAGGCCGACCCCGCCCTGCCGGGCGCGTGGACGGTCTCGGGACTCGTCTACGAGGTGGCGACCGGGTTGATCGCCGTCGTCGTGCCCCCCGCCCCCCTCCGTGATGCAGGCACCGCCGCCTGAGCATAGACGCAGCGAAAACCGGCCATCGCGATGCCCGGATACAGCGCTCCTGGAATAGGCGCGGCGGACCAGGCGTTACGCCAGCCACACCAACGATCACGCACCATCACGCCAACCATAGATAGACTCGCTCTTTCTACCGACCGCCAAAACCCATCTACGGACTACGGACTCCCTGCTCACGCCTCACGCCTCACGCCTCATCACAGGAGTTGCCGATGTTCTCCCGCCTGCTTCCCATCCGCTTCCACTACGCCTGGGTGGTCGCCGCCGTCACCTTCCTGACCCTGCTCGGCGCGTCCGGCTTCCGCTCCACGCCCGGCGTCCTGATCGCCCCCCTGAACCAGGAGTTCGGTTGGAGCCCCGCCGTCGTCTCCTTCGCCGTCTCGATCAACCTGATCCTCTTCGGCCTCAGCGGCCCCTTCGCCGCCGCCCTCAGCGAGCGCTTCGGCCTGCGGCGCGTCGTCACGACCGCCCTCATCTGCATCGCCACCGGGTCGGCCCTCACCACCCTCATGCGCGCCCCCTGGCAGCTCGACCTCCTCTGGGGCGTCGTGGTCGGCGCGGGCACCGGCATGATGGCGTCAGTCTTCGCCGCCACCGTCGCCAATCGCTGGTTCGTCAAGCGGCGCGGCACCGTCCTCGGCATCCTCACCGCCGCCAGCGCCACCGGGCAACTCGTCTTCCTGCCGCTCCTCGCGTGGCTCGTCGTCCACGTCGGCTGGCGCTTCGCGGCGCTCGCCGTCGCGGGCGGCGCATTGCTGGTCGCCCCGCTCGTCGCCATCTTCATGCGGAACACCCCGCGCGACATCGGCCTGCTGCCGTACGGCGCGACCGGCGAGGAAGTCGCCCCGCCCCGCAAGGGGAACCCGATCGCGCTGGCCTTTGGCGGGCTCCGCATCGGCGTCCGCTCGCGCGACTTCTGGCTGCTGGCCGGGAGCTTCTTCATCTGTGGGGCCACCACCAACGGCCTGATCGGCACCCACCTGATCCCCGCCTCGATGGATCACGGCATGTCCGAGATCACCGCCGCCGGCCTCCTCGCCTTCGTCGGCATCTTCGATATCATCGGCACCACCCTCTCCGGCGTCCTCACCGACCGCTACGACAGCCGCTGGCTCCTCTGCTGGTACTACGCCCTGCGCGGCGTCTCGCTCGTCCTCCTCCCTTTCGCCCTCGCCAGCTCGCACCTCAATCTCTTCGTCTTCATCGTCTTCTACGGCCTGGACTGGGTCGCCACCGTGCCCCCCACCGTCGCCCTCACCGGCAAGCTCTTCGGGCGCGAGCAGGCCACCGTCATCTTCGGCTGGGTCTTCGCCGCCCACCAGCTCGGGGCCGCCGCCGCCGCCTTCGGGGCCGGGGCGATGCGGACCTGGTTCGGCAGCTACCAGCTCACCTTCCTGGCCGGGGGGCTGTTCTGCCTCCTCGCCGCCGGGCTCGTAGTCCGCATCGGGCGCGGCAATGCCGCCCCGGTCGCGCCGCAGCCCGCGCTGGTCGGCGGCCCTGCCGGGGCCGACTGAGCGTGCGCAGCACCCCGCTCGCCTTCGTCGTCGCCGCCCTCGCCCTCGCCCTCGGCTGGCTCGCCCTGGCAACGCCGGTCGCGGCGCACACCCTGCCGACCGGGGCCGACCCGCCCGATCGCTGCACCGGGCGTTTCCCCGCGTCCGACCCGCACTGCACCGCCGGGGCGCTCCTCGCGACCCCGCCCACGGCGGTGCGCCTGACCTTCACCGACCCGGTCGAGCCGATCGGCGGCGGCATCACCGTGGTCGCGCCATCCGGCGCGCGCGTCGATCGCGGCCCGGCGCGCGTCGCGGGCGCGGACCTCATCGTGGACATCGCGGCGGACGAGCGCGGCACCTATCGCGTGGCGTGGCGCGTCACCTCCGCCGACACCCACGCCGAGGCCGGGGCCTACACCTTCAGCGTCGGCGAGCCAAGCGTCGCCGCGCCGCTCGTGACAACCACGATCGGCGCGTGGCCCGGCCTCGCCTTGCAGACGGCGGCGCGCTGGGTCCACTTCGGCGGCCTCTCGCTCGCCTTCGGCCCGCTCGCGTTCAGCCTCTGCCTCCCCGCGCCGCCCGGCCCGGCGACCAGCCGCCGCCTCGGGCGACTCCTCGGCGCGGGGCTCGGTGCGCTCCTCCTCGCGGAGCCGCTCGCCCTCCTCGCGCAGACCGTGACCCTGTCGGCGGGTGGGCCGCTCGGCATCGCCGCCGCCGCCGATGCCCTGGCGTCGAGCTTCGGGCGGGTGTCCGGGCAACGAGCGGGGCTGGCGCTCCTCCTCTGGGTCATCGGCGGCGTGCCGGGCGGCGCGTTCGGTCGCGTCCGCCCGGTGGCCCTGGCTGTCGGCGTCGTCCTCGCGCTCGTGGACGGCCAGGCGAGCCACGCGCTCGACCGCGATCCGGCCCCGCTCGGCATCGTCCTCAACGCGCTCCACCTCGGCGCGATGGCGGTGTGGGTCGGCGGGCTCATCGCGCTCGTCGCCCTCTGGCCCCTGCCGGAGAACGTGCCCGCGCGCGGCCTCCTCCTCCGCCGCTTCGGGCGCGTGGCGGGCGGCGCGCTGGCACTCCTCGTCGTCAGCGGCGTGGCGCTGGCCGTGCAGCACCTCCCCGCCCTGCGCGACCTCGCCACGACCAACTACGGGCGCGTCCTCCTCCTGAAAACCGTCGCCGTCGCCGACGTCGTCCTCCTGGCCGCCTCCGCCGCCCGCCTCGCACGTCGCGCCGCGCCCGCCGCGACGCGCCTCCCGCGCTGGTGGCGTGGCGAACTCCTCCTCCTCGCGGGCATCCTCGCGCTCGCCGGGCTGCTCGTCTCGCTCGCGCCGCCGGGCTGATCGGGCGGCTACCGTGATGGCTGCCGTGCGGCCTGTGGTGGCGTCGCCTCAGTTTGCGGAGGCGGACATTGTGCCCTTCACGGGTGCAGTATGCCCTCCATGGGTACAGTGTGCCCTTCATGG
>JAABUM010002458.1_pt1 | contig 24731 bp, 24 predicted proteins | sample 5559161 | NCBI WGS metagenome assembly JAABUM01 (sample SAMN10711868, study PRJNA513369) | rock metagenome | isolation source: Antarctica rocks | place: Antarctica: Victoria Land, Siegfried Peak nord
ATGGTGGTGAGCAGGTCAGCCGCCGAGTTGCGGCACGCCGCGCTGGCGGTGAGCTCACGCCGCCGGCTGCTCGAGGTGCTGCAGTCAGCCGGCGAGCCGTTGGATGTCGCCGGGCTTGCGGCCGCGGTCGGTCTGCACGTGACCACCGCCCGGTTTCATCTTGACCTGCTGGAGCGGGCCGGTCTGGTCCGCCGGGCGGCGCAGCAGGCAGGCCGGCCCGGCCGTCCCCGCCAGCTGTACACCGCCCTCGCCGCCCCGCACGCCACCGAGGGCCACCGGCAACTAGCCGGGGTGCTGGCCGGGGTGCTGGCCGGCGATACCGACAACGGCCCGCAGCAGGCTGAGCAGGCCGGGTGGCGATGGGCCCAGATGCAGGTCCCGGCCGCTGGCGGGCTGACTTGGGATGAGGGGACCCGGCGCGTCGGGGACCTGTTCGACCGGCTGGGGTTCGCGCCGCGGCTCGTCGACGACGCACAGCAGCGACACCTCGAGCTGGACGCCTGCCCGTTTCGCGACGTGGCTCGGGCCTACCCGCACATCGTGTGCTCGGTGCATCTCGGGCTGCTGCGCGGCGCATTGCACCGTCTCGGGGTGCCAGCAGCAGCCGACGCGGCCGGGCTCCGTCCGTTCGTCGAACCCGAGCTGTGCATCGCCGACGTGGCGGGGCCGCCCCGGCGGCAGGAGGCGCATGTCGCGAGCCGGTGAGCTGATCGAGGTGGCCGTGCCGTTCGTGTGGCTGGGGATGGTGCTGGCCATCTCGCTGCTGGAGACACCGCTGAAGTTTCGCGCGCCCGGCATCACGCTGGCACTGGGACTGGGTATCGGCCGGCTGGTGTTTCGGGCCCTGAACGCCGCCGAGATCGGCCTGCTCGCGCTGCTGAGCGCCGCCGGGCTGGCCGGCTCGATGCCCAGCGCCGGCTGGGGGCTGGTCGCCGCCTTAGGTGTGCTGCTGGCCGTCCAGGTGCTGCTGGTGCGTCCCCGGCTGGATCGCCGCACCGTCCAGATTATCGACGGGTGCACACCGCCACCGTCACGCCAGCACCTGGCCTACGTCGCCCTGGAGGTCCTGAAGGTGCTTGCCCTTCCCGTCCTGGGTGTGGTGCTCGCCAGCCGGGAGCTGAGGTGAGCGGCTCGCCGGCCGGCTGCGCCCAGCCGGGCGCTGTGGGCGACCTGGCCGACCGGGGTGATGTCGAGCGTCTCGTCCGCGGGTTCTATCGGCGGGCCTTCGCCGACGAGCTGCTCGGGCCGGTGTTCCTCGACGTCGCCCGGATGGACCTGGAGGCGCACCTGCCAGTGATGTGCGACTTCTGGGAGACGGTGCTGTTTCGTGCCGGGCTCTACCGGCGCAACGCGCTGACCGTGCACACCGAGCTGCACGCACTCTTTGCGTTGCGCGCCGAGCACTTCGCCCGCTGGCTCACGCTGTGGACCGCGACAGTCGACGAGCACTTCGCGGGGCACAAGGCCGAGCTCGCCAAGACCCAAGCAGCTCGGATCGCCGCCTCGATCAGCCGAAGGCTGCTCGGCGGCTCCGCCAGCGAGTTCGCCACCATCGCCAGCACCGCTCGGCGGCGGAACCCGCCAGCCAGCTGACCCGCCTCCCCGGTAAGGCACCGCGGATCGCACATGCCCTGGTTGAAGGGATGAATATAATTTAAACTGCTGGCAGCAGGACAGGTGGGCTAGCGACAGGAGAGGTCCGTGACCTACGTCATCACCGAGGCTTGCATCGATGTGCTGGACCGGGCCTGCGTCGAGGAGTGCCCGGTCGACTGCATCTACGAAGGCGTCCGGGCCCTCTACATCCACCCCGACGAGTGCGTCGACTGCGGCGCCTGCGAACCGGTCTGCCCGGTCGAGGCGATCTACTACCAGGACGACGTACCACGGCCCCTGGCGGCGTTCACCGCCGACAACGCCGCATTCTTCACCGAGCCGCTGCCCGGGCAACCTGGACCACTGCTCTCCCCTGGCGGCGCCGCCCAGGTCGGGCCGGTCGGCGCCGACACACCGCTGGTCGCCGGTCACCCGCCGCGCACGTGAAAACCGGCGAGCGCAGAACCGAAAAGGACCTATGACGTGAGGGGGACTTTGCGATGACTGACGGCAGGAGCGGCGCCGCTTCCAGCAACGGTGCCTGGGACGAGGACGCCGAGTTGCTCTCGCAGGCCGCCACCCGCGCCGAGGCACTGCTCGAGGACCTGGACGCGGGCCGCCCGGCCGCACTGGAACTCAGCGCCCTGCTGGGTTACCTGCGGGAGGTTGTGCTGGCACGCATCGCCGAGGAGGAGCGGTACGGTGTTCATAGCCATGCGCGAGGCCGACCCCGCCCACCCCGGTATCGACCAGCTACACCACGACCACCTGCTGCTGCGCGAGGACTTCGACACCCTCGCCGCCGCGGCCGCAGCCCACAGCACCCGCGACCCCGACCGGCTGGCGGCGCTGGCCCGCGGGCTGATCATCAGCCTGGAACAGCACCTGCGCAGCGAAGCCGCCGCGCTGGCCGAGCTCGGCGACCGGTACCGGGTCGGCGGCGAGGCAGCACTGGTACCCACTCACCGAAGGCCCGGTGATCAACCTGGACTGGCTGGGCGCCGACCAGGTCGACGATGCTGTGCTGAATCGGCTGACGCACCTGCGCGCCGGTGAGCAGGTCGAGCTTGTCGGCCACAGCGACCCGGAACGCCTCTGGCGCCGGCTGCAACGCCGCTCACCCGGCGGCTACGGCTGGTCGCAACGCCAAGGCGACCCGGACGGCTGGAGGGCGACCATTGAGCGCCGCCCGGCCCAGTAGGAGCACTGAGGTTCCCCCACTCCCCCACCGGCAGGACCAGGGCCGCCACTACCCGGGACCGGATGCGGACCGTTGTTGCGGTGTCCAATCTTGCCCTGCCAGGAAGGCGGAAAGGTGACCGATGGCTGACATCCCGGGCCGGCCCCTTCCCGATCAGCTGCCCACCTCGGCGGCCCCGGGCGTCTCGCCGGAAGCGGCGCGCAGCTTCCGGTCGCAGCTGACCCGGGGCGAGGACGTCGTCGATCCCGCGACCTGGGCCGGCTCGGTGCCGCAGGCGCACGGGATCGCGCCCCGGGTGCGGGTCGGGCGCAGCAGGTGGTTCAACCTGCTCTGGCTGCTGCCGATCGGGTTCGTCGTCTTGATCGCCGCGGTAGCGAGCGCCGAAGGCCTGCGCAACACCCCGTCGGTGGCGCGGTTCATCACCCGCTATCCCGGCACCATTGAGTCGGCCCGCTCGGTGCAGGACGCTGGGCTGCCCGGCTGGGTCGGTGTGCAGCACTTCCTCAACCTGTTCTTCATGATCTTTATTATCCGGTCCGGGGTGCAGATCCTCAGTGATCACCCCCGGCTGTACTGGACCCGGCACAGCACCCCGGGCAAGGACTGGTTCCGGGTCCAACAACCTGTCCCGGATGACCCGCTGTGGACTGCGAAGCAAGACTCGATCAGCCTGCCGGGGCAGATCGGGCTGCCCGGCATCCGGCACTCGATCGGGCTGGCCCGCTGGTGGCACCTGGGCATCGACACCCTCTGGCTGGCAAACGGCCTGGTCTTCTACGTCCTGCTGTTCACCACCGGACAGTGGCGCCGGCTGGTCCCGGCGAGCTGGACGGTGTTCCCCAATGCCGCGTCGGTGGCCATCCAGTACCTGTCGCTGAACTGGCCCACCGAGACCGGGTGGGTGGCCTACAACAGCCTGCAGCTAATCGCCTACTTCATCACCGTCTTCGTCGCCGCCCCGCTCGCGCTCATCACCGGTCTGGGCATGTCACCGGCGCTGTCGACCCGGTTCAAACGCATCAGCCGGGTGCTCAGCATCCAGACGGCTCGCTCGCTGCACTTTCTCGTGCTGGCCTGGTTCCTGCTGTTCATCGTCATCCACGTCACCCTGGTGTTCACCACCGGCGTGTTGCGCAACCTCAACCACATCTACGCCGCACGCAACGACAACGGCTGGTCCGGTTTCTGGCTGTTCGCAGCCTCCATGGTGGTGCTCGTCGTCGGCTGGGTCGCCGCCACCCCGTTCACGCTGCGCCACCCGAGGGTGGTGCAGCGAGTCGGCTACGCGCTGATCGGCCCGGTGCAGCGGCTGTTCGAGCACGTCGACGCCACCCCCGGCGAGTACACCGACAAGGACATCTCCCCCTACTTCTGGCACAACGGGCAGTATCCGGACTCCGCGGAGTACACCGCCCTGTTCGAGGGCGACTTCGCCGGCTACCGGGTGTCGGTCCACGGCCTGGTCGACAACCCCGTCGACCTCGACCTCGCCCAGCTGCGGGCCCTGGATCACCATGAGCAGATCACCCAACACTTCTGCATCCAGGGCTGGTCCGGCATCGCCAAATGGGGCGGAGTGTCGATGCGGACCATCGTCGAACTCGTCCAACCCCAGCCCGAAGCCAAGTGGGTCGTGTTCTACTCCCTCGGCGACGGACCGGACAAGGGTCTGTACTACGACGCGCACCCCATCGAACAGATGAGCTACCACCTCACGATGCTGGCCTACGACATGAACGACAAACCGCTCTCGTTCGGCCACGGCGCCCCGCTACGGCTGCGAAACGAAACCCAGCTCGGCTTCAAGCAAGTCAAGTGGATCAAAGGAGTGGAGTTCGTGGCGCACTACTCGGAAGTCGGCGGCGGCTACGGCGGCTACAACCAAGACCACGAGTTCTTCGGCTACCGACAGTCCATCTAGCCACCAGCCCACACCCCAGCCGACGCTGCGGGGGTGCCGGCCCCAGAACCGCGCGCCCGACCGGAGCCGGGCCCGACCCCGCCCCCGGACCGCTGCAACCGAAAGGACACACCGAGATGCAGAAGTCGTCGCTGACTGCCCTCGCACGTCAGCACCTCACCCTGGCGCAGAACGCCTCAAGCGGCCGGAGCGCGCACACCGTGTACGGCGGCCATGAGCATGTGCTGCGCCAAACCCTGATCGCCCTAACCGCCGGGCAAAAACTCGACGAGCACGAAAACCCCGGCGAGGCGACAGTCCACGTCCTACACGGCCGGGTCCGGCTCGGCGCGGGTGACACCTCCTGGGACGGCTCACCAGGAGACCTTCTGATCGTGCCCGACGGCCGGCACACGCTCGAGGCACTAGAAGCAGCCGCCGTACTGCTCACCGTGGCCAAGCACCGCTAGCCCCGCGCTCCAGCCGCGCCAGCACCAAGGGCTCAGTGCGTAGACATCAACGTCTCGGGCGATCCAGGGCTTCTGCTTGGTGCTGCTGGCGCGCCCGGTCATGTCGGGGGGCGACAAGCCCAGTCTGGGATCGCCAGTTCGCTTGCCGGCGTCAGCGGTAGCAGTAAGAGTCCGACGAGGCGTCGCCGCCCTGCAGGCGCACCTGGTGCACGCGACGACCGTGGAACTGCTCCCCCCGTGGGAAGAAGCGCTCGTCGAGGGTGAGCCCTCCCGAGGCGGGGTCGGTGTCGATCTTCGCCAACCAGGCACCGACTCCGGCTGGGTAGAACTGGTCGTCCCACGCGCCGTACAGCGAGTTGGTGACGAAGATGCGCTTGCCGTCGCGGCTGACCTCGACCATCTGCGGTCCGCCGGCGAGCGGCTCCGACGGGGCAGCCGGGTGGGCGGCGCGCCGCACGACGCCGCCCAGGTGGACGGAGCCGACCTCCCGCGGGGCGGCCGGGTCGGACACGTCGTACTGCTTGAGCTCGCCGGTGCCCCAGCACGAGACGTACAGCATCTGGTCGTCGACCGACAGGTCGATGTCGGTCACCAGCGGCGGCACCGCGCCGAAGGGCTGCAGCGCCGGAGGCAGGTCGGCGGCATCCGCCGGCTCCGCCGGGATGGTGATGACCTCGTCGACCGTCCACTCCGTCCCGTCGCGGTGCCAGCGCCATACCGAGGCGGACAGCGGGCGTGCCCGCAGACGCACCTCATCCTGCCTCCCCGACTTCTACCTGGACCGGTACCCCGGGCCAGGGGCCGTTCGCCGCCGGCCCAGCTGATGGCATCAGGAGCTTGTCGGTTCAGCTTGTCCCTCGCTGAGGACTCGATCAAGGACTTCCCCCCTGACCGGCCACACGCGGGTCGCACTCAGCCTGCAGGCCTGGCCTGTCCCGGGTGCGGCCGGACGCCGGTGCCGGCCGGGGGGACGCCGGTTCCTGTCGCCGCCAGGTGGTAGGACGGGCGTATGCGGGCGGCGGTGGCGGACCGCTGGCGGTTCGACCGCAAGGTGGTGTGGTCCCCGACCTGCCTGTGGTGGGTCGGCGCGATCGCAGACGACGGCTACGGCCGGTTCGCCACCGGCACCGGCCGGGTGATGAGCGCCCACCGATGGCTGTGGGAACAAGACGTCGGACCGCTACCCGCCGGGGTGCGGCTACGGCACTGCTGCGATGAGACCAGCTGCGTGCGCCTGGCGCACCTGCTACCGGGCAGCCACCGGCTCAACATGGGCGACATGACCCGCCGCGGCCGCGCCGGCGGCCCGCACCACCACGGCCGGGCTGACATCCGCGGGCCGGCCGGGCGGGCCCGGGCCATCCGCGCCGCCCTGACCGGCGGCTACCACGCCGACCGGCTCACCGCCGCCATCACCGCCGGCGAACCCTGGCGCCATCAGCTCACACTGTTCCCCGACCCCGAGACCAGCTGAACCACCCCGGCAAGGCCGGTCAGCCTGGGCCAGGCAGTCGCCCCTCGCGCACCAGAGGCCGGCCAGCTGCACCCCTCCGGCCGGGGGTGGCGGCGCGTCTGGGCGCTCGTTTGGCTTTGCCGTCCTACCGTGGCCAGGCGCTGCCCTAACTCTGGGGCAGAAGTCAGGAGCAGAACGTGAACCGCAAGGAGCTCATCGCCGCAGTGGCGGGCAAAGCCGGCGTCGCCGAAGCCGACACCGACAAGGTGCTCGCAGCCTTCCAAGACGTCGTGTTCGACGTTGTAGCCGACGGCAAAGACAAGCTGAGCCTGCCCGGCTTTCTCACCTTCGAACAAGGTGCCCGCGCCGCCCGCGAGGGTCGTAACCCCGCCACCGGCGAGACGATCCAGATCGCGGCGACCAAGACCGTAAAGGTCACCGCCGGGAGCAAGCTCAAGGCCGCAGCCGCCGGCTAACCCGGTCGGAGGGAATCTTCGCTCCGTCGTCACCGATAGCCATGAGCGCACCGGTTGGGGTGTAGCCCAACCTGACGTCAGGAGGAGCAGCCCCGGGGCGTCAGGTTAGGCCGGACTCCGGCTTGATGGACACCTGTACCTGCGGGTCCTAGGGCCCAGCCTGACACTTCTCGGACGCTGACAAGCGCGACCATCGCCCTTCTGACGAGCAACTCGGAGCTGCCCACAGTTCCGGGCTCTCCCCCGCGCCCATGGTGAGCCTCCGCGACCGTCCCTCTTGCAAACACGCCCAACCAGGCGCGCACCCCGTTATGCCGTTACAAGGGGGTGGCTATGCATAGACCGTGGTTTAAATGCTGCATGGCACCTGGACGATGCGGCCCACGCCCGGCACGCTGCGTGACATTGCCTGGCGGCCAAGGCACGGCGTGGTCGTCAAGAAGCAGAATGACCGAAGCCCCCGAGAAAGCCTGTAACGACCAGCCAGCTGCTGGAGCGGCCGCCCTACCACTTCCTTTGCGCCACCAGCTCGCCTCCCGCTGCGACGTCAGGATCAGACCACCCCCAGCCGTGACCCGCGTTACACCATTACAACGGGGGTGCTATATGTAACCACCTACCCTGACGTATCTGCGCAGCCTGCAAGTTTCGGGTTGCGGTGGCCGCCGGCTGTGCCAACTTCGCGCCGCTTGCGGGCGCCGCAAGCGCGACTCGCCAGGTATCGCCAGGTGCACCGCATGGGCTGCTTGATAGGACACACTCCGGCGGTGAGTCAGATCGTGACCGTTGCGGCCGCCAAGGGGGGAGTCGGAAAGACTACCCTCGCTTACGAGTTGGCCTACCTACTCGAAGCGCCCCTAGTCGATCTCGATTGGGACCGTGGAGGAGCTACCCGACAGTGGGGCTACCGGCACGAGGAACGCTTACGCGCCCCGCTGCTCGATGCTCTTGAGCGTGGGGGGATCCCCAGGCCTGTCAGAGGCATTCGCAAACCCAACCTGGTTCCATCCCACCCAGACTTCGCTGACAACCAGCCCGCGGCCGAAGACATGGCCGACGCGCTCACTAAGTGGGCGGGGGAGTGGGGGACCGACTACGTGGTCGTTGATACGCACCCTGGCGGCGTGCCATCGACCTTCGCCGCGATGGCCGTGGCAGGTGTCGTTGTTGTTCCGACCATCCTCGCAACCAAGGAACTGGAAGCACTAGAAGGCATGCTTGACGAGCTGCCCGACTATCCGCTTCTAGTAGCCCCTAACAAGGTGCCAGCTTCCCCGCCTGCTGCGCATGTTTCGAAGCTTCGTCGACTCGTCCAACACGCTGGAGTCACGGTGGCGCCTGTCATTAGCAACTACACCTGGCTGCCCCGGCGACAGGTTCGTGTGGCTGTCACCTCTTACGACCCCGAGCCTGCTCGCATCCAGCCGCTTACCACTGAACTGCGATCCCTTGCCGAGGCGGTGAGGACCTATGGCCGTTGAGAACGGGCTCAGCCAACTATCGGCCCGACAGGAACGCCGTCGTCGTCAGCCGCTGCCACCCCGGTTTCCAAAATCTGAGCCTGAACAACGAGACGGAGAGCAAGAACCTGTTCCTCAGCCCCATACAGAGACCCCCACCACTGGGCGGCCGACTGTTCAGGAACTTCGAGCAGAACCCCTGAGCCAGCAGGCTTCCGCACCACCTCATCCCGAACCCTCCATACGGCAACCAGCAGCCTTGTCACCTTTACGGGCGGCCCAGCACTACATCGATGACGAGACGGATCAAGCGCTGCGGGCATGCAGAGCAGCAGGCATCGTGAGAAGAGTCGACGTCACCAACAGCGCCGTCGTTCGCCTCGCCGTCCAACGATTGGTCGATGAACTTCACGCAGACGGCGTAGTCGACCTACTGTCAGCCGAACCCGGAGACAGAGCCCGAACCGGGCGAAAGCGACGCTAGCAGCCGGTCCTTGCCGGCATTGCCTCAGTAACCTGAGCGGCTGCCTGCCCGCCACCGGCCACACCGACACGTTTCGCCTCACTCGGCCGAGGCTCGGACAGCGCTGTGCCAACTTTTCTGTCCCATAGTTGACCTAGCCCCACTTGGCCATAGAGAGCGCATAGCAGCCTCAGGCTGCTTGCCGCCTACGCTGCACTCTCGGCTGCGAGAACTGAGTAACAGGCCCTGTCGCTTGTTTGACCATCCCCGCAAGTAGCGCCCGGCGGACGGCGGCGTAGTCGGCGCGACCGTCACCGCGGCGGGGGTGCGCCGGCCATGCCGGGGCAGTGTTGGTCGGGGCGAGCACGACCAGTTGGCCCCACCCAGGTCGGCGGCTGGGCGCGGTTCGGCGGGGGGCGTGCATCCAGGTGAGCTCGTCGTTCCACCAGGCGAACGCCTCACGCTCGAGGGTGTAGCGCCGGGCCCGGTCAGCCAGGCGGCCGGCGACCCCGAGCCGGAGGGCGGCTGCGTCGCGCCGGTCGGCTCGAACCACAGACCACCCTTTGCAGGTGCGTCGCGCTAGGCGGGCGGCTCGAAGTGCTCCGAGTCGAATGCCCGTGTCCTCGAGGGAGGTGCCTAGTTGGTGAGCGAGCTGGCCGATGCTGGCAGGTTGTGTGGTGAGAGCGGCGTAGAGCTGGCCGATGGCATGCCCTAGTCCACCGACAGGGGTGAACACATCGTGGGCGGCGGCGCCCAACCGGGACCGCAGCAGCGTGAGCCACCGGTTTCGTTCGGCGCTACCGGGACCAGGGGGGCGCGGGGCCGCTTGTGACCGGCCTGGGACGTCTGCGACTGTGGACAACGCCTCGTTTAAGATCCACGACGCGGCGCGGGGTCCGTCTGCGGGGGCGTGGCGGGTGACCCAGCCGTCCCTTGCCAACCGGAGCAGGGCGGTGCGGGCGGTTTCCCGGCCGATCCCGCAGACCAGCCCGAGGCGGCGGATGTCGGCCTCCACGACGGTGCTCATCGCGTGCAGGGACAGCACGCACAGCGCGTCGAGCACCCTGCGGTCGGCCGGCCCACCCGGACCGGCCCACCGGCCCGCCGTAGCGTCGGCGCGGGTCTGGGTGGCCTCGACCAGAGCGGCAAGGGCGGCGGCGCGGGGCTCGAACGTCGGATCCTCGAAGTTGCTGGCACGGGGGTGGGTGGCGACCCAGCGCACCGCCCGGTCCCACTGGCGAGCCAGCACCGCCCGACCCTCGCCCGGGCTACGAACCCGGCGCAGCACACCCGGTCCCTGGCCCTGGGAACGGACGTGCTCCAGACCAGGGGAGTGGGCCACCAGCACAGCGATGTCGGCGCAGCGCCACCGTGCCGCTGCCGCGCCGTTGAGCACCCGACACAGCACCCGGTTGGCGTCCATAGCGGCGGCGTCCACCTCGAGGGCCTGGACGCTGCCGGCGGGCAGCTGCCGGCGGAGCCCGGGCAGGTAGAGCCTGCCCGCCCGGTCGGTCGGCAACGGCGCGGCCGGGTCGGCGAGCGGGGCGAGGGGTTCGGGCCGGTGGCCGGCAGCCAGGGTTTCCACCAGTCGGGTCACGTCGGCGACGGTCACCGTCGGGGCGGCAAGGGCGGCCGGGTCACCGGTCAGGACGGTGGAGCTGCCGCCGGCCCGGTGCGGCGCCCCCGGGGGCCGGACGCAGCCGGTGACCGGGTTGGAGAGCGGGGCGATGTCCAGACTGGGCAGCCGGGTCCGGACCAGCCGGGCCAGGGTGTCGACGGTGCCGGGGTCGACGGCTTCGGCGAGGGCGAGCCAGACGTGCCGGCCGCCGGACGGCCCGGAGCGGGTGAGCAGGTGAGGGAGGCCGGCGTTCTCGAGCCAGCCACGGAAGGTCGCGGCGTCGGCGGCCGGGTCGCCCTTGGCGGCGTCGAAGTCGAACGCCAGCAGCCGGAAGCCGCCGGTCTGGTCGGTCAGATACACCGCCCACGGCGCGTCCGGCCGGGCGCCCGTGGTTCGGGCCCGGCAGGTGTAGGTGTTCACCGCCTTGCCGTAGGCGTCGACGTCGGCCACCCGCACCAGCGGGCGCGGGCTCAGGGCGCGGGTCAGCGCCCACGCCTCGGAGCGGGACAGCGGGCGGCCGGCACCGGCCGCCGGGCCGGTCACCGCCTCAGGCGGCGCCGGCTACGCGCAGGACTCAGCTGCAGGTCACGACACGCCAAAGCCCATTGGCTCAGGACATGCGTGACCCGCCAGTCGGCGGGGGGTATGTTTCCTCCTGCGAGATCGATCGAAGCCCTGCACCCAAAGACGCGGCCAAACGACTTTGAGGGTGTGGGGCTTCGTTCTGTCCCGGGCCTACCCGATTGGCGTGGCCCGTCAGCCGGCCGCTAGGCGGTCAGCTTCATCTGGTTCTCGGTCGCGGGCGCCGCCATTGGCGGCATCCCGTAGTGAGCGGCGAGAATGTTGGCCATCACGTCGCTGTAGGACAGGTCGAGCCGTTCCGCGTCTGTGCGAACCGCTTCTGCCACCGCGGGTGCGACCCGGGACACCATTGCGATCCGAGCGCCCTTACTCGGGCGACCAGGGCCTGGAGTCCGCTTCGACATGAGCGCAATGTGGCACGACCACAACAGAAATGGTTGGAAGCGCGATGGGCGTGTCGCGCTCCGCTCGGACGGCTGTCGGGTCGTTAGCGCAGGAGTTGTCAGCCTGGTGCTGTGCGCTTGCTCGGCACAGCGCTGGAGCCAGCCCGGGGGTAGCCCGGCGCCGTTGAGCAGCTGTGGATGCTTGCGGTGCCGGGCAAGTGCCCAGGCAACGAAGACAAGCTCTGCCCAATCGGAGTGCAGGACCCAGGAGACGGACCTGTTGGCCCCTTCTCCCAGTAGGTGCACGGCTCCAGGACCAACCATCTGAGCGGCGGTGAACGACGTCCAGCTCCACGGTAAGAGCGCGTACGCGGTCTGCAGATGGATGCCGTACCGGCTGACGTACAGGGCGCCCTGATCGATCTGTACCCAGCGCGGGACAGCGGCGGCTTCTGCCGCGCGGCGCCGGGAGGAGTTGCCGGCGGCGCGGAATGCCGCAACTGTCGCCGTAGCGGTCAGCCCGCCCCGCCCCGTGGCGTAGAAGAAGCCGCCGTTGTGCTGATAGCTGCCGTCACCGAGGGCGCGCTGCTCGAGCAGCGCAAGGGGCCGACTGCCCAGAACTGTTCGTCGTAGCCGAGCTGTGGGGGAAACATGCTTGCGACCTGTTGACGGGGCAGTGGCACCGTCCCGGCGGCGAGGTCCACAGCGATCTCGCACGTGTGCCACAGCGCCGTGTCTCGGTCCGCCCAGAGCGGCGCGACTGGCTTGCGTCTGCCCATAACTACTTCAGGACTAGGGGCTGCTGTCCTACCTCATTCAGCGGTGTTGACCGACTATCCGACGTGCCCGCCGAGCAAGACGTGGTCGTAGGAATGGCGCTCAGGAACTACTCACCGAGTGGTGCTGCCGCCGACCGGACGGATGGCGCCCAGGTAGGTGTCGCCGTCGTTGACGGGGGCGACGCGGACGACGTCACCTGGGTGGGGGGCGTGCAGCATCATGCTGTTGCCTAGGTAGATGCCGACGTGGCCGGGCAGCCCGGGTAGGCCGTCTTCGCCGGGGTTGTAGAACACGAGGTCGCCGGGCTGCAGCTGGTCTTGGGTGAGGTGCGGGCCGGCGCTCCACTGGTATTCGCTGGTGCGGGGCAGTTCGATGCCGGCTTGGCGGTAGGCCATCAGGACCAGTCCGGAGCAGTCGTAGCCCTCGGGGCCGGTGCCGCCCCAGATGTAGGGCTTGCCGAGCTGGGCCTGGGCGTAGGCCAGGGCGATGGCTGCGGCCTGGCCGCCGGGGACGGGCAGCGGCCCGGTCGCGCTGCCGAACCCAGGGCCGGCGACGGCTGGCGGGGGAGTGGTGCAGACCAGGGTTGCGGCGGCGCTGCCGGCGAACAGTGCGCTGCTGACCGCTTGGGCGAGGGGCTGCCACTGGGCGTACAGGGTGCCGTCAGCGCTGTGCTGGACCGCTTGGGCGCCCTGCCACATCGCCATGGTGTCCCAGCCGGGCACTGCCACCAGCCGGGCCAGGAACTGGCTGGTCTGGTAGCCCGGGTCGTGCAGCTGGGCGGGGGTGCCCCAGCCTTGGGAGGGGCGCTGCTGGAACAGCCCGATCGAGTCGCGGTCCCCGCCGGGCGGGTTGGAAAGGCTGGATTCCTGCAGGGCTGTCATCACCCCGATCGCCGCGGCGCGGCTTGTCTGGGTGGCTGGCAGGCCCAGGGTCTTGGCGCCGGCGACGATGACCCGGGCCAGCTCGACCTGCCCGCCGGCCAGCGAGGCGGGGGAACGCGGGCTGGGGCTGCCGGTGCTGGCGGCTGCCTGCACGGTGCACACCTGACCTGCGGTGGCGGCCGGCGGGGGTTCCATCCCGCCGGCCGCCCAGGAACAGGGTGCTCAGCAGCACCGGCAGCGCGACGGGAGCGGCGAGGGCGGCCAGCACCGTCTTGCTCGGCACGGCAGCTCCCTTCGCGTGGTGGGCGGGTTACCGCCCGGGCACCCCGCTGAGCCGGGCGGGCTGGCTGGTGCGGTCAGTCGGCGACGACGACGCCGTCGACGCGCCACCCGCCGGCGGTGTCGGCGAGGCGCAGTGACCAGATGTGGTGCTCGGTTCTGCCGCTGCCGGCGCCGCGGTAGGTGGCGGTGACGGCGAACTGGGTGGTGACGTAGCCGGTGGTGGCCGTGTTGGGTGCCTCACGGGAGTAGCCGGCTGAGAGCACCGTGGCCCTCGAGGTCTCCTGCGCGGTGCTCAGCTGGGCGAGCGCGGCGGCGTCCGGGGTGCTGCGGGCAGCGAACGCTGCGGTGCTCAGCTGCGGGGCGCTCAGCGCGGTGGCGTAGCCGGCGGGGTCGGTCCAGCGATAGGTCCAGCGGAGGCTGACGTAGGCCCGGGCGACGGCCAGCGGGTCCCGGTAGTCCACGGCGGCCGCGGCGGTGCCGCCAGGCTGGGAAGCGGCGGCGGGCGGCTGGGCGGGGGCGTACCGCCCGGTGGCGTCCGGCGGTGCTGTCGAGCTCGGTGCCGGGACGGCGGTGATGGGGGCGGCGTGCGGCACCGGCGCCGGGATTGCTGCCGCGGCGGTGATCTCACTGGTGCCGCGCTGGCCTGGGTGCTGCGAACCGCACCCGGCCAGCACCACCACAACGCCCATGGCCAGACCGGTGCCGGCGACGGGCCGGCGGCGCAGCGAACTGTTCACTGGTCGTCGTCCTCGGTGTCCTCGGTGTCGTCGCCGGGTTCGGGTCGCCCGGTGCGCAGGTAGTCCTCGACTTCGCTGCGCAGGAACCGCAGCGAGCGCCCGACCTTGCGGCCGGGGAGCTTGCCGAGTCGCCATTCACGGCGCACGACCTGCACCGAGACACCGAGAAAGCCGGCGCATTCCCACGAGTCGAACACCTCCCGCTCCCGCGGCGGGGCGGGCAGTACCGGCTCACGTCCGGCCAGGTGCTCGGGCAACGGCACCGCCCCCTGCGGCCCGTCCCCGCCGGCACCGGGCCGCGGGTCATCCGGGGTCGGCGGCGTCATGAGCTCAGAGGAAACCGCATCGGCGCAATCCCGTCCAACTCCCCGGTAACTTGTCCGATCCCCTGGACATTTGCGGAAACGCCACCGTACTGTCCCAGGAGTTGCCAGACCGATACGGAGAGCGATCATGAGGCGAAGCGGGACTAGCGCCACCCTGGCCGGCCAGCTGCGCACTGTCACGCACCGTGAACCCGGCGAGTCGCCCACCGCCCTCTTGCCGGCGGCCAGTCCCGGGCCGGCGGCAGTCGTCGTCGGCGTCGTCGGGGGAGCCGGCGCCAGCACCGTTGCCCGCGCCCTGGGCCCCCTCGCCCACGACGCCGGCCGGCTGCTGCCCGCCCCCGACGGACGCCCCTGGTGCTGGTGACCCGCGGCACCGCCGCTGGAATGGCCGCCGCCCTGCAGGCGATCACCCGCTCCCACCAGCTCGGCCACTACCGCCCGTCGCTGGTGCTGCTCGCCGACGGCCCCTGGCCGGCGCCGCCCCAAGCCCGGGCCCGGCTGCGGCTGCGGCTGCTACGCGACCCCCAGCGGCTGCGCATCACCGTCGAATTGCCCTACGTGCTGGCCTGGCGCGACGTCGACGACCCGCTCACCGGCGCCCCACCCTCGCGGGCCTACCGCAACGCGGTCGACCAGCTCGCCGCCGCGCTGCTGGCCGCCGGCACCACAGCAACCCCCGACACGACCCCCGCATCGGTGCCGGCCGGCGCCGACGTCCGCACGTCCCTCTGAAAGGACAGCCCGGTGCACCCTGTTCTCGCGCTGCAGCTCGCCGCGATGCACGTCCTTGGCGTCGGCGCCCCCAACCCCGCCCCCGCACCGCCGCCGGGTACCGAAGCGTTCGTCAACGACTTCCTCAGCTGGGTCAAGTACGTCGGGCTGATCGGCGGCGTCGGCGGCCTGATGCTCTGCGGAATCATGATGACCCTGGGCCGCCGTAACCGGCACACCATGGCCGTCGAAGGAGCCGCCGGCATCCCCTGGACCCTCGGCGGACTGACCGTCGTCAGCCTCGCCGCCGGCATCACCGGCGCCGTCCTGCACTAGCGGCACCCACAAGTGAGCGCCGCAGTCCGGGACCGCGTAGTCCAACCGTTGCCGGAACTACACACGTTCGAGGAGCGCATGCAACGCCGACGCAACCGGGACCGCGTCCTTGCCGCGCTCGCCGTCCTGGTCCTCGCCGGCGTCATCGCCGCAGTCATAGTCATCGCCCGCGGCGGCTCCGGAACCCGCACAACCCCGCCCCTGCAACAGCCAAGGCAAGCCGGCTCACCTGTAAGCAGCGCACCCAGCACCCCGGCGCCGCCGCCGGGTTCGGCGGCTGACATCAGCGTGATGGACTTTCACGGCGCTGAGCTGCCCATCTCGAAGACGTCGGGACCGTTCACAGTCTCCGGGGAGACCGCGTCAGGGTTTGCCGAGACACCGCTGGGCGCGGCGCTGGCCGCTGCGCACTTGTCGTTCCGCGCTACGCCAGACCTGGGCCCAGCAGTATTTCTTCCAACTATTCGCTCTCAGGTTGCCCTTGGTTCCGGAGCGTTCGAAGCCCAGGTACAAGCCCAATACGAGACGGCAAGAACCACTCGTGGAGTAGCTGAAGGACAGCCTCTGCAACAGTCCACGGCCCGGGTGACGGGCTACCGCGTGGACGACTACGGCGTCACCCGGCCCGTGACGGTTCATGTGCTGGTGAGCACCAAGGCCAACGCCGTGCTCGTCGATGTCCCAGTAACCGTGACGTGGTCCGGCGGCGACTGGAAGCTCATCCCCCCACCCGGAGGGATGTTCTCCGGCACCCAGTTGACCAGTGACACCGGCTACGAACACCTCCCGGGGACCTCGTGAGCTGCCCTACCACACCACTCGATTGCGTCGGCACCGCTGTCGGTGGCGCGACGAGCTATGTGGCGGATAAGGGTGTGCAGGCCTTGGCGGATGCCATCAAGGGCGGCGTCGGGTCGATGGTGAAGGCGCTGATGACCTGGTGGGTGACGAGCCCGAGCGTGTTCACAGCCGATTTCGGTCCGGTCCAGACGCTGCAGCGGTTGCTGCTGCCGGTGACGGTGGTGGTGGCGACGGCGGCGCTGATCTGGCAGGGCATTTTGATGATGGTGCAGCGCAAGCCTGATCCTTTGTTGGACGCGGGCCGCGGGCTTTTGGCGCTGGGGTTCTACTCCGGCGCGGGGGTGGCGGCGCTGGTGGGGGCGATGAAGGCCGGCGACGCGCTGGCGCAGTACCTGGTGGGCGCGTCGACGGGCGGGGCGTTCGACGCGCGGATGGCCAAGCTGTTCTCTTTCGCCGCGGTCGAGCCGGGGCTGGTGATCGTGCTGGGCATCTTGATCGTGGTGGCGAGTTTCGTGCAGTGGGTGCTGCTGTTCTTCCGTCAGGGCGCGATCGTGATCCTGGCTGCGTTCATGCCGCTGGCGGCTGCCGGGTCGATCGGGCACGGGACCAGGCCGTGGCTGCGCCGGTTGTTGGCGTGGATCTGTTCGCTGATCGCTTACAAGCCGATGGTGGCGTTCTGCTACGCGGTCGCGTTCAGCTTCATCGGCTCCTCGGTTGACCTGACCGGGGTGATCCTGGGCTTCGTCGTGCTGATCTTGTCGGTGGTGGCGCTGCCGGCGATGCTGCGGTTTTTCTCCGGGGGGATCGAGACCACCGCCGAGCACATGGGCTCGGGGGCGATGGGTGCGCTGGCTGCCGGTGCCGGGGTGGCCAGCGCCGGTGTGCAGGTCGCGAACGGTTTCGGAGGCAGCGGCCGGGTCTCAGCCGCGCAGCAGGCGGCGATGATCGAGGCGAGCCTCGGGCCTGCCGGCGGTCCTTCCGGTGGGGGTCCGGGTGGCCCTTCGGGGGCGGCGAGCACCCCGGCCGGCGGGTCGGGCGGGCCCGGTGGCGGCACCACGGGAACCACCGGCGCCGGGACCGCGGGTGCCGGGACCACCGGCGCTGCGGTGCCCAGCCAGCCGGGCGCTGCCAGCGCTGCGGGTGCTGCGGGCGCTGCGGGTGGTGCGGGCGCTGCCGGTGCTACCGGTGCTACCGGTGCCGCGGCCGTCGGTGTACCGGGTGTGGCAGCCAAGGCCGCCGTCGAGGTTGCGCGGGGGAGCGCGGCCGCTGCCGGCGGGGCAATGACCGGCGCCGCCCCCGGCGGCGGTGCGCTTCGGCCGGCCGGCCCGAGCGGCAGCAGCAGCCCGAGCGGCAACGGCACTGGGGGGCAGCGCCGGTGACGGCATTCCAGGACACCGGTGCGCCGGGCGGCTCGCAGGTGCGGACCTACGGCGGGTGGCGCCGGCGCCGGGGCTTGGGCCTGGGCAACCTGGACGGCCGGCAGAACCTGATCCTGGTCGTCACAGTGCTGGTGGTGCTGATGGCCGCTGTGATCAGCCTGCGACTCGGGTTGGTGCTGGCGGTCCCCGCTGTGCTGCTGCTGGCGGTGACGGTGGCGCACTGGGACGGGGTGTGGGCCACCGACGCTGCCCTGGCCCGGTTGCGCTTCGCCCGGGCGGCCCGCGCCGGGCAGACGACCTACCGCTCGGGGGTTGTGGTGGACCACCCGCGGGCCTGGCAGCTGCCGGGGGTGCTGTCCACGTTGCGCTGCCTGGACGTCGAGGACGGCGAAGGCGGGCGCTACGGGCTGGTGTGGGACCGGCGCACCGGGCTGCTGACCGCCACCCTGCGGGTCGCCGCGACCGGCACCACCCTGGCCGAGGCCGGCAGCGCCGATGCGTGGGTAGCGAACTGGGGCGGCTGGCTGGCCGCGCTCGGCGACGAGCCGACGGTGCGGTGGGTGTCGGTGACTGTCGACACCGCCCCCGACCCGGGCTCGACGCTGCGTGACCAGGTCGAGACCCGGATCGACCCGAGTTCGCCGGCGCCGGCGCAGGACCTGCTGCGCCAGCTGGTGGCGGCCAGCCCCAGCGCCGCTGCCAGCGTCGACACCCGGGTGTCGATCACGTTCGACACCGACCAGGCGCCGGACAAGCCGGCCGGGTTGCTCGACGCCGCCGCTGAGGTGAGCCTGACGCTGCGCGGGCTGGAGAACAGCCTGGGCGGGTGCGGGCTGGCGGTACTGGGCCGGGCCAGCGCCGCACAGCTCGCCGGGGCGGTGCGGGTCGCGTTCGACCCCGCCGCCCGCGGTGCTGTCAACACCGCCCTGGCGATGGTCGACCTGGGCGCCGACCCGGCCGGGCTACTGGACTGGGCTGATGCGGGGCCGGTCGCCGCCGAGGAGGCTTTCGACTCCTACACCCACGACTCGGGGACCTCGGTGACCTGGTCGCTGCGTGACGCGCCTCGCCAGCAGGTCACCAGCAACGTGCTGGGCCGCCTGGTCGCCCCGGGCCGCTTCCCGCGCCGGGTCGCCATGACCTACCAGGTCTTCGCCGCCGAGCAGGCCGCTAAGGTCGTCGAAGCCGAACGCAACGCCGCCAGCTTCCGGGCTGCCTACCGGGCCCGCACCAAACGCGACGAGACCGCCCGCGACACCGAGGACCGGGTCCGGGCCGAGCAGGCCGCCGCCGAGGAGTCCCAAGGCGCCGGGGTGGTGCTGTGGTCGACCTACGTCACCACCACAGTCACCGACCCGGCGCAGCTGGCCGCCGCCGCGGCTGATGTCGAGCAGCGCGCCGGCAGCGCCAAGCTGCGGCTGCGGCGGATGTTCGGCAGCCAGGCCGCCGGGTTCGCCGCCAGCCTGCCGGTCGGGGTCTACCCGCCGTATCTGGCTGGCCGGAGCTGGCGGTGACCCGCCGGGTCGGCGCCGGCCGGACGGGAGGCTGACGATGGCGATGTTCACCCGCCGCCGCCCGCGGTCCACCCCAGCCGGCCGGGCGGCCGCAGCGGTCCCAGTAAGCCGGGCAGCCTCCGCCGCAGCTGCCGCGCCGGTCCGCCGGCTGCCGGCCGAAGCCGAACCCGCCGCGCGTGTCGGCCCGGCGTGGGGCTGGAAAGGCGCTGGCGGCGGCCGGGCGGCGCACGTCGAGGCCGGCGCGCTGTTCCAGGCCACCACCGTGCAGGCGTGCGGGCTGTTCCCCTACGTCCAAGGCTCGGGTGCCCCCGCGGTCGGGGTGCCGATCGGGCGGCACATGCTCACCGGCGAAAGCGTCGCCTTGGAGCTGCTGGCCTGGGCCCGGGCCGGCCTGATCACCAACACCGGTGCGTTCCTGCTCGGCCAGCCCGGCACCGGCAAGTCCACCATCGCCAAGCGGCTGTGCACCGGCTGCGCCGGGTTCGGGATGCCGCCGTTCATCCCCGCCGACGTCAAAGGCGAGTACTCGGCTGTCATCGAACACCTGGGCGGCCAGGTGGTGCGGGTCGGGCGGGGGCTGAACAAGCTCAACCCGCTGGACTCCGGGCCGCTGGGCCGCCTGGCCCGGACCGCGACCGGGGCGCTGCGGGCCGAGCTGCTCGAGGAGATGAACGCCCGCCGCCTGGCGTCGCTGTCCGCGCTGTGCACAGTGGTCCGCCGTGCCCCGGTCACCGACGGGGAGGAGGTGCTGCTCACCGAAGCTGTCCGGCTGCTGGACGAGCAGCTCGAGGGCGACCCGACCGTCCCCGACGTGCTGGCCGTCCTCGAACGGGGCCCGGCCGAGCTGCGCCGGGCGGTGTTCGCCGCCGACGAGGCGGGCTACCGGGCTGAGACCAAGCAGCTGTGCTGGACGCTGTCCCGGCTGTGCAAAGGACCCCTGTCCGGGATCTTCGACGGCCCCTCCGATGTGGACCTGGACCTGTCCCGGCCGGTGTCGGTCGACATCTCCGCGTTGCGCAACCAGGGCGACGCGGTCGTCGCCGCGGCGATGCTGTGCTCGTGGGCGTGGGCGTTCGCCCAACTCGACGGGGAGACCGCGCTGGGCCGGCGCCGGCAGCGCCTGATCGTGATGGATGAGATGTGGCGGGCTCTTCGCGCCGCACCCGGGCTGGTGGAACGCACCGACCAGCTGACCCGGCTCAACCGGGCCGAGGGGATCGCCACCCTGATGGTCACCCACACCCTGGCCGACCTCGAAGCCCTGGCCACCGAGGAGGACCGGGCCAAGGCCCGGGGGCTGGTGGAACGCTGCGGGGTGACCATCATGAGTGCGCTGCCCTACGCCGAGCTGCACAAAGTCGCCCGGGTGGTGCCGCTGACCGGGGCGGAGATGGCGCTGGTCGCCAGCTGGGCGGCGCCGCCGTCCTGGTCGCCGCAGGTCGCCCACCCCGGCCGCGGCAAGTACCTGATCAAGACCGGGGAACGCCTCGGGATCCCGGTGCAGCTGAGCCGGATCGGCGCCGAGGAATGGCTCTACGACACCGACCAGGCCATCCGCGAACCGGCCCACGCCATCACCGGCCCAGCCGGGAACCGGTTGCTGGACACCGCCGACCCGGCGGTCGCCCGGCTGGAAGCCGCGCGGATCGAGGAGGCCTCGGCTGCGGTCGAGCCGCTGCGGGCCGCCGCCCAGAGCGCCGCAGACGCCGACCCCGCCCACCCCGCCGGCAGCGCCGCCACGACCGGAACGCCGGAAGGTGACAGCCGGGTCGAGCTGCGCCGCCGGGTCCGCCAGGTTGCTGCAGCCGCCAGCGGCCAGGACGACTTCTTCGCCCGGCTGGCCGCCGCCGGGGTGCTGGTCCGCCGCCGGTATGGCGAGCGAGCCGGCCAGCCCCGGCTGGTCACCAGCTACGCGGTCGCCCTCGCCGGCGCCACGACAGACGCCACCGACTGCGGGTCGGGCTATGTCGGCGGTGGCCGGCTGGCTCCCGACCTGAGCTGGCCCCGGCTGCTCAGCCAGTGGACCCCCGCCACCGGTCCGGAGTTGCCGCAGTCACTGACACCGCAGTCAAAGACACCGCGTTCGGAGGCGCTGCGATGAGCTCGGCCAGCACCCGGCGCAACACCGAGCCGCAACCGCGGGTCGGGTCGGTCGCCCGCGGACCGATGGGCGGGGCGTTCGCCGGCACCAGCCCGGCGCCGTGGCTGGTCCTTGGCGTCGTCGCGGTCATCGCCGTGGCCGGCGGGGCGGTATGGCTGGGCGGGTCACTCGCCGGCGTGGCCGCCGGCCGCGGCTGGCACCCACCAGCGATGGGCGTCGCCTTCTACGTCGAGCTGGCCCGCGGCCATACCCGGGCCTTGTTTCCCGGCGTCGACCCGGGCTGGGTCTGGGTCGCCACCGGGCTGCTCGCCGCCCTCGCGCTCATCCCGGCAGCCGCCGCCGGGGTGAAGGTCGCCCGGCGCCGCATCGAGCCCGGTGATCCGCTGCCTTCCCTGGCCCGACCTGAGCAGCTGGCCCGGCTGACCGCGACCGGCCTGGCCGGCACCGCCGGCCAGCTGCGGCCCTCGCTGGCTGGCCGGCCGGCCAAGACACTGACCGGCGCCGAGCTCGGGGTGCCGCTGGGCATCCTGATGCGCACCCACACCGAGCTGCGCGCCTCCTGGGAGGACGTGCTGCTCGCGGTGATGGCGCCGCGGGCCGGCAAGACGACAGCGCTGGCGGTGCCTGCGGTGCTCGGCGCCCCCGGCCCGGTGCTGGCGACCAGCAACAAGGCCGACCTGTGGGCCGTCACCCACACCGCCCGCGCCGCCCGTGCCGGGGCAACGGTGTGGACGTTCGACCCGCAGCAGATCACCTACACCCCCCGCACCTGGTGGTGGAACCCGCTCGCTCAGATCAGCACGGTGGAGGACGCGCACCGCCTGGCGCAGCACTTCCTGTCCGCCAAGGACGAGCAGGACTTCTGGGACAAGGCCGCCGCCGAGCTGCTGACCGGGCTGATCCTCGCCGCCGCCAGCGGCGGCGGCACCCTGGCCGACGTCTACGGCTGGCTGACCGACTCGGCGGCCAGCGCCCCGGTCCGGGCACTGGAAGCCGCCGGGCACAGCCCCACCGCCCGGGCGCTGCGCGGCGCCCAGGCCGGGGCGCCGGAGACTCGGGAGGGGATTTACCAGACAGCCAGGACCGCGGCGCAGGCATTGCAGGAACCGCGGATCATGGCCTGGGTGACCCCACCGGCCGGGGGAGTGGTCCTGCCGGCGTTCGCCCCGGCCGCGTTCGCCGAGAGCACCGACACGCTGTATCTGCTCAGCAAGGACGGCGCCGGGTCGGCGGCGCCGCTCGTCGCCGCCCTGACCGACGCGGTGTTCCGGGCAGCGACCCGCGCCGCGGAACGAGCCGGCGGTCGCCTGGACCCGCCGCTTGTCGCGGTGCTGGACGAGGCCGCCAACATCTGCCGCATCAAAGACCTGCCCGAGTTGTACTCCCACCTGGGCAGCCGCGGCATCGTCCCGGTCACGATCCTGCAGTCCTACACCCAAGGGGTGCGGGTCTGGGGCGAGGCCGGCATGGCCGCGCTGTGGTCAGCCGCGACAGTCAAGCTGATCGGCGCCGGCATCGACGATGCCCGCACCGCCGAGGACATCTCCCGCCTCGTTGGTGAGCACGACGTGCCGGTGCCGTCGATGACCCGCACTGCCGGCGGGGTCAGCACCTCGACCAGCCTGCGCCGCCAGCGTGTCCTGGGTCCCGATGAGATCCGGGCGCTGCCCAAAGGCGCGGCGCTGCTGTTCGCCACCGGTGTCCGGGTGGCGCTGGTGCACCTGGCCCCCTGGTACGCCGGGCCCCGCGCCCCCGAACTGGCCGCCGAGCTGGGTGCTGCTCAGAGCGAGCTGACCCAGCGGGCGCAAGCCGGCCCGGGGGAGCGGGCCGCGGTGTGAACCCCACGCCCCGCCCCGGCGGACCGCCGGTACTCGAGGACCTGCAGGCCCAGCTCGTTCGGCTCACCCGCGATCTGGACGAGCTGCGCCGCACCGTCACCGGCGCGGCGGAGGCGGCCGACACCGCTGCACCCCCGCCGCCACCGCCGTCCAAGCCGGCTGCTGCCGACCTTCCGGCGGATGCCCGGCGGTGCCCGTGGCCGCTGGTGCCTTCGGTGGTGGGACCACCCGGAAGCGGTCGTACGCCTGTCGGCGCTGCACTGCTCCTACCGGGAGCTGCTCGTTCCCGGCGGTACCGGTCCTGGGGTCTGGTTGCGCGACCACCTGGACCCCGCGCTGGAACGGCTGTTGGGCAACGAGGGTCCGTTTGCTACTTGCAGCACCGACCCCGTCCGGCACGACCCGCTCGACCCGCTGCCGACCCAGGCCCTCCCAGAAGGACTGGCCGACATCAGCACGCTGGGCGGCGCCCGGCCGCAGACCCTCGAGGCCGGGGGCTACGCGCTGACGGCCGGCGTGGACAGCGCCAGATGAGCCGCCCCCGGCGAGCGGTGCTGTGCAGAGCAATGCGGCGCCTCGGCTCAGCCCATGATCAGATTCGTTGAGCGGGCAGCCCCATCGATGGGATGCTAACGCTGACTCGGGGGGCACCGGCCAGGGCCTGCCGCGATCCGATGTCGAGGATTGACTCGACCAGATCCAAGGGCGCTTGATGACGCCCCAGGGGGCAGACGCCAGCGGAAGCCTCTGAAGGCGACCGTCACCCGCAAGCGAGGATCTGAGGGCCACCAGTCCTCCATGGCCACCAAGTCCGGGGCTTGTAGCTGAGCGGCCTGCAAGACCCGCGGCAAGTCGCGGGCCGCTCGCGTAAGGGCGACAGTGGGCACAGGTGCACGCCGGTCAGTCACGCGCTCGGTGGTGTGCACCGGTTGGTCAGCCTGCCTGCTGGTGCCAAGCGGTAAGCGGCGTGCATCCGAGCCCGACAGCAGTGCGAAGGGTCAGGCCGCGACCGGGTCGCCCACCGTCTGGTCTAACTCTGCCGGCAGCTCGGGCGCTGGCGCGTCGCGGTGGTGGTACTTGCCTCCGGGCAGCAACCAGGCGAACAGCGTCGCCACCGGCCGCAGCGCGCCGCGGCCGCACGGCTCCGGCACGCCCTGAGCCGTCAGGCCGGAGTGCAGCGCGCCGAAGCACGGGTGGCAGGTGCTGACGGCCTCGGTGCCCCTAACGTTACCTAGGCTGATTTCTCGGCCCGGCGCAGGTCGCCCCCGTGCGTGCTACCGGTCCAGCCGCAGCCGCCACACCGCGGTCGTGCTCTGCCCGGGCGCGAGGACGACGAGGTCCTCGCCCGTCGCGAGCGCGTTCGGCGGGCAGGTCATCGGCTCCACGGCGAGACCACGACGCCGGCGCTCAGGCTGCGGCACGGTGTCGCCGGTGAAGACCTGT
>JAABUM010002459.1_pt1 | contig 24730 bp, 23 predicted proteins | sample 5559161 | NCBI WGS metagenome assembly JAABUM01 (sample SAMN10711868, study PRJNA513369) | rock metagenome | isolation source: Antarctica rocks | place: Antarctica: Victoria Land, Siegfried Peak nord
CAGAGGTCAGCAGAGGAGGCCAGCTTCTACTCTGCCCAGCTTCTCAGCACCAACCAGCCGATCCATGCACCACGCTGGCAGCAGCCCGCGCTCGAGCAGGCCTGCAGCCGCCTGGGGCACCTTGGGCTGGTCCGCCTGCGGGCCGCCCTGCCACCTCTTGAGGTGGAAGCCCTCGGCGACGCTGGGCAGCGTCGAGAAGAACATGTCGAGCTCGCGGCGTATGTAGTCCCGCTCCGCCGGCGTGAACGGGGCAGGGGCAGGCGGCTCATGTGCGGTCATGCCGCACGCCATAGCACGCCCGGAACGGTCCCGAACCTGCCCGAGCCGCTCCACCTGCCGCTGCCAACCCTGGCGGGCGGGCAAGCTGCATCACCGCAGCGGCAAGCCAAGACGCACGAGCGCAGCACGCAGCGTGTCGCGGCCAGCCAGCGCCGAGAGGCTGCCCATGCGCGAGATGACGCGCTCCGTCCAACTATAGGCGGCCCGTTCCGACTTGGCGCTGAACGCTTGGAGGGCGCCGTCGTAGGAGGCCCGTGCCGCCGCGTCCGCGCAGTCGTAGCGGTTGCGGTGCAGCACCGCAGCTTGAGGCAGGCGCGGCTTGACCGCGGCCTGCTCCCGCTGCGTGTCGGGGTAGCCGATGCACAGGCCGGTCACCGCGACGGCACCGGGCGGCAGGCCAAGCGCCGCTGCGGTCCCATCCGGGTCGTTGCGGACGGCACCGATGTAGACGGTGCCAAGCCCCAGGCTCTCGGCGGCCACGGCTGCGTTCTGCGCAGCGATGGCAGCGTCCATGGCCGCGACCAGGAACGTCTCCAGGAACGGCAGGGCGTGCAGCACGGCGCCCGCGTCCTCGCCCACCCGGGCCAGCCGTGACAGGTCGGCGAGGAAGACGAGGAACAGCGGGCACTCCGTGACGTGCCTCTGTCCGGCGGCGATCCGGGCCAGCGCCGCGCGGGTTGCCGGGTCCGAGACGGCGACCACCGACCAGGTCTGCATGTTGGACGACGTGGCCGCCGACTGCGCCGCCGCCACGACCGTTTCCAGCGTGCCCGGCGGCAAGGCGTCCGGCTTGTAGGCGCGGACGGAGCGGTGGGCCAGCATGGAGGCCAGCACGGCATTCCACGGTCCGTCGGGCACGGGGGCGCTGCCGTAGCGGGCACACAGGGCGGCGTCGCGGGTAGGCAGTTCAGACACTTGGGCCTCCAGGGGATTGCTGTCTTCGGAGGCTTGCCGGGCCGCTCCGCAGCTGCGGCCCGGTAAACCGTTCCCGAGAACGTCCACGTTATACGTATTTCGGCGCAAGGAACCTGAGTCAAAAACTACAAACCCGCCGCCACGATGAAACGCTTGTCCCGCTCGCGCGTCCCCTCCCCATGACCCAAGATCCCCGAACGAGCGCCCCAACCAGCTTTCCAAACGAGCCACATCAACCACGGCCAGGCCTTGAGGCCAACATGCGAACCAAGCCGGACCACGGCGAGGAGAGCTACGTTGGCAAGGGTCTGCTGACCGGCCTGGGAACGCTGATCACGGGCGGCGACAGCGGGATCGGCCGCGCTGTCGCGATCGCCTATGCCCGCGAAGGCGCGGACGTCGCAATCTCCTACCTGCCGGACGAGCAGGCGGACGCGGACGAGACCCGGCGCTGGGTGGAAGACGCTGGGCGGCGATGCCTGCTCCTGCCCGGCGACATCCGCGACCCGGCCTGGTGCCAGGCACTGGTCGACAAGACCATGCAGGCGTTTGGCCGGTTCGACGTCCTGGTCAACAATGCCGCCGCCCAAACCACAAACGAGAGCCTTGCCGACATCACTGTCGCCGATGTCGAAGGCGCATTCCGGGCCAACGTCTTCGCACAAATCTGGCTCGCCCAGGCCGCCGTCCAGCACATGAAGCCCGGCGCTTCCATAATCAACACGACGAGCGTGCAGGCCAAGGTCGCGAGCAAAGGAATGATCGTCTACTCGGCCACCAAGGGCGCGATCGCGAGCCTCACGATCGGGTTGTCGAACCTCCTTGCTCCCGAAGGGATCCGGGTGAACTGCGTCGCGCCCGGACCGGTCTGGACCCCAATCCAGCCGATTGCGAAGTCGCCGGAAGAACTGGCAACGCTGGGACAGAACACTCCGCTAGGTCGTGTCGGGCAGCCAGCCGAGTTGGCAGGCGCCTACGTCCTTCTTGCCGCGCGAGAGGGCAGCTACATGTCCGGCGCGCTGATCCCGGTCACCGGCGGCATGCCGATGCTGTAATGGATGTCCGCCTCCACGAGCCTCTCGACCCGAAGCGGACCGTCCGCATCCGTCCCATCATTAGCCAATACTCCCTACCAACTCGCGTGCTGAGGTCGCTTGCTGCGATTGTGGTAGCTGGAACGTCAGCTACCCTGATTAAACCGTTTGCTCGCGATGTACATGGTATCGCCTAATCCGATGCGAACAGTCCCGCGTGATCCGTCCCGCGGACGAACCGGAGGAAGTCGACGATATCGGCGGTCAGCAGCAGGACGTGTTGGCGCATCAAGTCGCTGGCCTTCGCCGGGTCACGGCCGAGGATCGCGTCGCGGATGGCGGCGTGCTCCGGCTGCGAGGCAGGCATTCGGCCCGGCTGAAAGGTAATGGCGCGGCGGTAGGGCGCCGTCTTCAGGGACAGGCGCCGCAGGGTGTCCAGCAGCATGTCGTTGGCGCTGGCGGCAGCGATGGCATCGTGGAACCGTAGGTTGGCCGTGTAGAAACTCTCGTAGTCACCGGCCGAGGCGGCTTGGTCGCAAGCCCCATACGCGCTGGCGAGGACGGTGCGGCCGTCCTTGGTGATGCGCCGGGCAGCCTGGGCGGCGGCCAGCGCCTCCAGCTCGGCAACGACTGTCAGCCCGTCCAGCAGGTTCGCGACCGAGAGCTGGGCAACCTGCAGCCCCTGCCGGCCGCGCGCGACGGCGAGGCCGCTGGCCTGCAGACGCTGCAACGCCTCGCGGATGGGAGTGCGAGAGACGCCGTAGGCTTCGCTCAGCTCCCGCTCGTCCAAGCGGTCGCCGGGACGCACCTTGCCTTGCAGGATGTCCTCCTCCAGCCGTGCCGCGATGCCGCTGGATTGGGACGGGTTCGCGCGTGGCGCCTCTTCAGTTATGGCTGCCGTGGTTCCGGCCATGCTCAGCCCTCGGCCGAATATAGCCGCCGGGTCACGAACTCGGCGAGGGCGACCAGGCCGTACAGCAGGAGGCCGCAGACGCAGAGCACGACGATGGCCGCCATGGACACCTCGGTGTCGGCGCGGGCAGTGGCGAAGATGATCAGGTAGCCAAGGCCGGCCTGGGCCGTGATGAACTCGCCGATGATCACCCCGATGATCGCGAGCGTCACGGCGACCTTCATGCCGCTGAAGATGTAGGGCAGCGCCGCAGGGAAGCGCACGTGCCGGAACACCTGCGCCTCGGTAGCCGTCAGCGAGCGGCACAGGCGCAGCATCCCGCGGTCCACGCTCATGAACCCGGCGGCAGTCGCGATCACCACCGGGAAGAACGCGATGAACACCGCAAACGTGACGCGGGACTGCATGCCGATGCCGAGCCAGATAATGAACAGCGGCGCCAGCGCGATCTTCGGGATCAGCTGGAAGAACACCAGGTTCGGATACAGCGCCTCCCGCGCCAGGGTCGAATAGGTGATCAGGATGGCCAGCAGCACGCCGAGCACGGTGGCGATGGCGAAGCCCAACGCGGATTCCACCGTCGTCGGGATCGCGTGCGTCAGCAGGATGTCCCAATGCGCGGCGATATAGCCCATCGTCGCGACCGGGGACGGCAGGATCACGGATGGGATTTGGCCGATCTGCACCACCGCCTGCCACACGCCCAGCAACAGCAGGGCGAGCCCAACTGGCAGCAGCACGGCGCGCAGGCCGCGCAACCCGGCGCCGGCTGCAAGGCGTGGGGCCGCCGGTGCGGCGATGGTGGCGCCGGTTTCGGTGCCGATCGTGGCCGCCACCGCTCAGGCCTTCCCGGGGTGGCCGTGCGCGGCCCCGATCGCCAGGCGCAGCTTGCGGACGACCTGGCCGAACTCCGCCGTCTCCTCCAGGTCGAGGCCGCGTGGCCGGGGAAAGGGCATTGCCTCGTCCAGAAGGATGCCGGAGGGCCGCCCGCCCATGACCACGACGCGGTCGGACAGGAACGCCGCCTCGCGGATGGAGTGGGTGACAAAGATGACGGTCTTGGCGGTGCGGTCCATCAGCTCGGCCAGCTGCACGTTCATCTCGTCCCGTGTGATCGCGTCCAGCGCGCTGAACGGCTCGTCCATCAGCAGGATGTCGGCGTCGTTGACCATGGCGCGGCAGATCGCGACCCGCTGCCGCATGCCGCCGGACAGCTGGGCCGGCTTGTGCTGCTCGAACCCGCTCAGGCCGACCATGGCCAGCAGCCCCCGCGCCCGGTCGCGGTCGGCGGCGGTGGGCCGGCGCAGGATGCGGACCGGGAACAGCACGTTGTCCAGCGCGGTCTTCCATGGCAGCAGCGTCGCGTCCTGGAAGATGATCCCGATGTCGCCCCGCGGCCCGGCAACCGGCCTGCCGTCCAGCATGATGGAACCCGACGTCGGCCGTTCCAGCCCGGCGATCATCATCAGCAACGTGCTCTTGCCGCAGCCGCTGGGGCCGAGCAGCGACACGAACTCACCCTTTCGGACGTCAAGGCTTGCGGCGGCGACCGCATGCACGGGCCCTTGGCGCCCGCGATAGGTTTTCCCGACCGCTTCCGCCCGCAGCAACGGGCGCGGCGCCTGCGCGGCCGGCACGGAGCCGTCCGCCACTAGAGCAGGAACTTCCGGTAGGGCGCCGCACCCGCCTCGGCGCGCACCAGGTCCTCGGTGCCGAGCGTCACGGTGCCGGCGAACTGGTTGGTGAACAGCGTGGCCGGGTCTGGCATTTCCGACTTTTCGCCCGCTGCGTACTTGACGACGGTGGCGACCATGGCGGCCACCTTGGCCGGGTCGGCCCAACCCAGGCCGTGCTCCCGCACCTCGGGCACAAGGTTGGTGAGGTTGGTCAGGCCGAGGCCGATCCGGGCGTATTCCTTGCCGGTGGAGCTGATCGCCACCTCGCTATTGGCGCGCAGGAACAGGTCCACCGCCTCGTCGAAGTTGGTCAGGGTGAACTTGATCGCCTCCATCGCGCCGGCGACGAAAGCGGCGCACAAGGCGGTGTCCTTCAGTCGGGTCGGCTGCGTGGTGAGGGACTGGCCGTAGAAATTGAGCCCGGCATCCCGGTACAGCATAAAGCGCAGCGCCGTTCCCAGCGGCGCCAGGGACGGCAGGGTGGAAGTGGCAAAGGAGGACACGGCGTCCACCTGCTTTTCCACCAGCGCACGCTCACGCACCTTGCCGTCGAGCTGCACGAGATCGACCTTGGCCATGTCGAACCCCGTCCCCTGCGCATAGAGCGGAAGGAACGGATACTCGCCGGAGCTGACGCTGGCGCCGAGCTTGCGGCCCTCCAGGTCCTTCGGCGTCTTGATCGGCGAGGACGCGAGCACGGCGATGCCCATGAGCGCGTCGTAGTTGACCTGGCCGATGCAGGTGATGGGCAGGCGGCGGGCCGCCTGGATGATCACCGTCGGCGTGGCGGCCATGCCGAAGTCGAACGTGCCGGCGGCGACGGCCTGTGCGGCGGTGCCGGAGCCGGAGCCGCGGGCGACGCTGACATCCAGCCCGTGCTGCTTCCAGAAGCCCTTGTCGCGCGCGACATAGGCAAAGAGGTTCGGACCCTCGGGGATCCAGGAGGTGGTGAAGCTCACCTTGCTTGCACCCTGCGCGATGGCCGGGCGGGCAAGCGGCAGGGCGGCAAGACCGAGTGCGAGCTGGCGGCGTGTGACCATTGGTGATCCCCTGTCGTCCTCATCGCGCCTATCACGATGTGGATGCGGACGCACGCATTTTGTATGCCAGTTCTGCTTGCGTGCATCCACAAGCCGGGTTAGCCACTGTAGCGGCAAGCGGGAGACGGCTGTGTTGGCGTTCGAAGCACGGAATGCACACTTTGATGCCCTGGTGAACACGCCCGGCCTGAAATGGCTCGGCCAGAACACCAACCACATCCCCTCCCACCCGGCAGTCATCGAGGCGGTGGTCCGCTGCGCGCGCGACGAGGAGTTCCACGCCTATGCGCCGCCTGTCGGGCTGGAGGCGTTGCGGGCCGGCATCGTCGCGGACTTGGGCCTATCGGGGCAGGCGGCGCTGGTCTCGGATGGGGCGGTCGCCTCGCTCTATCATCTCTGCCACACGCTGCTGGCAGCGGGCGACGAGCTGCTGACGACGGATCCGACCTGGAACTGGCCCATGGTCTTCGCGCGCTCGGTCGGGGCAACGGTGCGGCAGATCCCGATCTATGGCGCCGAGCACCAGTACCGCCTGGACCCAGCGCGGCTGGCGGAGGCCATCGGGCCAAAGACGAAGCTGGTCTATCTGGTGGACCCCAACAACCCGCTCGGCACCACCTGCACCGGGCAGGAGATCGCCGACATCGTTGCCGCCGTCGAGCGGTCCGGCGCGTGGCTGATCCACGATTGCACCTACCGCCACTTCGCCTACGAACACCACCTGGCCGCCCGGCTGCTGCCGGAGCGGACGGTTACGATCTACAGCTTCTCCAAGTGGCTGGGCTTGGCCGGGCTGCGGGTCGGCGCGATGGTGGTGCATCCGCGGCTGGCCGAACGCCTGGCTGCCGCCCCGCCGAACAACCTCGGTTCCAGCATCCTGGCCCAGCGCGCGGCCCTGGCCGGCCTGGCCATCAAAGACGAGTGGTTCCCGGGCGTGCTGGCGCTACAGCGGGAGAACCAGGCGTTGGTGAAGCAGGCGGTGGACCAGGTGCCGGGCCTGTCGATGCCGGTCTATCCATCCAACGGCAACTTCGTAGTCATCGAGTGCCACGCGGCCGGCCTCCGGCCGGAGGCGCTGGTGACGGCCATGGCCGAGGACGGCATCATGATCCGCCAGGGCGCCTACCACACGCCCAATTTCGGGGACCGCTTCGTCAAGGTCTCGCTCAGCGTGCCGCGCGAGTGGGCGCAGGCTTTCGCCGACCGCCTGCCCGCAGCGGTGGAGCGGGCGCGCGGCCTGAACGACACCAGCGCCCTGTTCTAAGAAGGATTTCGCCGATGGACCTGAATTTGGCAGGGAGGACGGTCCTGATCACCGGCGCTTCCCAGGGCATCGGGGAGGGCCTGGCCCACGCCTTTGCCGCCGAGGGCTGCAACCTGCACCTGACGGCGCGCTCGACCGACAAGCTGGCGGCGCTGCGGGAGGCGATCCGGACCGCGCACCAGGTGCGTGTCGGCCTAACCGCGGCCGACATGACGCAGGAGGGCGCGTGCGAGCGCATCGTGGACGAGGCCGGTGAATTGGACATCCTCATCAACAACGCCGGCGTCATTCCCAGCGGCGCGCTGTTCGACATCGGGCCGCAGCAGTGGCGGGATGGCTGGGCGCTGAAGGGCTTCGGCTACGCCGACATGATCCGGCTGGTCTATCCGCGCATGAAGGCCCGCGCTGGCGGCGTAATTCTAAATAACATCGGCAACGGCGGCGAGGTCTGCGATCCCAACTACATCGAGGGTGCGGCCGGGAACGCCGCGATCATGGCCATGACAAGGGCGCTGGGCGGCACCAGCCTGGACGATGGCATCCGCGTGGTCGGCATCAACCCCGGCCCGGTCGAGACGACGCGCATCTACGCCATGCTGCGCAAGTTTGCCGCGGCGCGGCTGGGCGATGCCGAGCGCTACAAGGAGCTGATGGCGCGCTACCCGCTCGGCCGGCCGGCTACGGTGCAGGAGGTGACGGACCTGTTCCTGTTCCTCGGTTCGCCCCGCGCTGCCTACATCTCCGGCACCATCGTCACCATTGATGGCGGCATCGCCGCCCGGCGCTCGGTCGCCTGATGACGCACGCGCGCGCGGCTGACGGAGTGCGGCTGTTCTGGGAGGAGGCCGGGCAGGGCGCGCCGGTCGTGTTCGTGCACGAGTTCGGCGGCAACCATTGGAGCTGGGAGCCGCAGATGAACTTCTTCGCGCGGCGCCACCGCTGCGTGACCTTCGCCGCCCGCGGCTTTCCGCCATCGGACATCCCGGAAGACGTGGCCGCCTACTCGCAGGCGCAGGCGACGGACGACATCATCGCGGTGATGGACGCGGCCGGGATCGAGCGGGCGCACCTAGTGGGCTTGTCCATGGGCGGGTTCGCAGTGTTGCATGCTGGGCTCCGCTATCCGGGGCGGGTGCTGTCCGTAGCCGCTGCCGGGGCTGGATACGGCGCGGAGAAGGCGCATGAGGCTTACTTCCGCGGCATCTCCAACCAGGTCGCGGCCAACTTCGAGACGCATGGGGCCGCTGAGTTCGCGCCGATCTACGCCGAGGGGGCATCGCGCGTGCAGTTCCAAGGCAAGGACCCGCGCGGCTGGGCGCTGTTCGCCGAACGGCTGGGCCAGCACTCCGCGCGGGGCGCTGCCAACACTATGCGGGGCGTGCAGATGCGGCGCCCGTCCTTGTACGACCTCGAAGACCGGTTCCGGTCCATGGCGGCCCCGTTGCTGGTCATGGTGGGCGACGAGGACGATCACTGCCTGCAGCCCGGCCTGTTCCTGAAGCGGACGGTGCCGGCGTGCGGCCTCGCCGTGTTCCCGAAGTCGGGTCACACGCTCAACCTGGAAGAGCCGGCGCTGTTCAATCAGCTGCTGTCGGAGTTCATCGCGCAGGTGGAGGCCGGGCGTTGGCTGCCGCGCGACCCGCGGGCCAACCCGGCGCAGATCATGCGGACCGATTAGCAGCCGTGCGTCCGTCTGACAGGCTGGATGCGGACCGGCTGTGGCAGCGGTTGATGGCCTTGGCCCAGTTCGGCGCGCGAGCGGATGGCGGCGTCGATCGCCAGGCGCTGACCACGGACGAGATCGTGGCGCGGGCCGAACTGGTGCGATGGGGCCGGACGCTCGGGCTGGAGCCGTTCACGGATGCCGCGGCCAACCTGTTCCTCCGGTTGCCCGGGTGGGAGCCTGGGTTGCCGCCCGTCCTGGCCGGGTCGCACATTGACACGCAGCCGACTGGCGGCAAGTTCGATGGCGCTTACGGCGTGGTGGCGGCGCTGGAAGCGGTGGCGGCGATCGTGGCAGCCGGCCGGGCGCCGCGCCGCACGGTCGAGGTGGTAGCCTGGACGAACGAGGAGGGATGCCGGTTCTCGCCGGGGATGACGGGGTCCGAGCTGTATGCCGGCCTCAAGCGCATGGACGACGTGGCCATGTTGCGCGATGCGGCTGGGCTGATGCTCGGTGACGCGATCGACTTGGTGTTGGCAGCGGACCGGGACGTGCCGCTTCGCCCACTGGGCCGGGCGGCGGCTGCCTTCGTGGAGCTGCATATCGAGCAGGGAACGGTTCTGGAGCGGCTAGGTATTCCCGTCGGGGTCGTTTCCGCGATCCAGGGCACGCGGCGCTACCGGGTGCAGGTCGAAGGGCAGGCTGCCCATGCTGGTACAGCCGAGCGGGCCGAGCGGCAGGACGCTCTGATGGCCGCGGTGCGGATGGTCGCCGCCATCGACCAGGCGGCGCTCGAGCCGGAGGACACCAAGCTGACCGTCGGGCTGTTTGAGGTGACGCCGAATGCGTCCTCGGTTGTTCCCGAGCGGGTCCTGTTCTCGATCGATCTGCGCCATCCCGACGATGCGGTGGTGGACAGGATCGACGCTGAGATCCGGAGCATCGTCGCTACCCTGGCGGCGCCGTGCAGCGCGAAACTGCGACAAATCCAGCATAGTCCGACCGTCACCTTCTCGCCCGCCATCCGGACTTTGATCACAGAGAAGGCCGGTGTGCTCGGAGTTCCGCACTGCGAACTAGCCTCCGCCGCGGGGCACGACGCGCGTTCGCTGAACGCATTCTGCCCCACCGGCATGATCTTCGTGCCGTGCCGCGACGGGCTGAGCCATCATCCGGCGGAATGGGCAGAGCCGGGCGATCTCGCGGCGGGCGCCCGCGTGCTCACCGAGGTGGTTTGGCAGTTGGCGGAGAACGGCCGCGGGTGATGTGACGCTTTAGAGCTGCCTGATGTCGGCGACCCTCGACCGTAGGCAAGCTGGCCGGGAGTAGCCTCTCGGTTCCCAGCCCGGGAGTTGCGGGTCGGTTTCCGGCCAGTTCTTGACGTAGCTGGCTTCCAGTCCGGCGAGTTTATATTCCATAATATATATTCTGCGTTTGATTGGTGCAAGCTGGGTACGTTCCGTCTTGAGGTGCGATGACCTCACCTTCTCAGTATGTTGATGTTAGGAGACAAGCATGACCACGGCCGGGTTTCAGCACCTCACGCTTACGAACGGCGGTCCTAGTTCCGGCTCAAGAAGCGCATAAGACCGTCAAAGGCAGCGTTGCAGGATCATATCCGACAGTCGGCGGCCCGACCCGGATAGTGAGGCCCACGGTGCCCAGGGTGTCGTGGCTGGCAAGCCGGAGGCACAAGGCAGCAAGCGGCGCGGAGCGTCCAGGTGGACCCTACCCCAGCGCCGGACCTCCACGAAGCCTCCTGCCCCGGCCAACGTGCCGCACAGCGCCAGCGGCAGCACCTCCGGCAACGGACAGGACTGGCGCGGGTCCTCCAGGGCTGCGAAGCGCTCGATCAGGAATGGGCTGGAAGCCGGGACCATCGAGAAGCCGGGGCCATCGAGAAGCTTCAGAGGCCAAGGAGCCATCCTCGGATCACAGATCACCCTGCCCCACGAACCCGTGTCCTTCATCAAGCACCGCGCCCAAGCAATTGCCCTGTTCGCCAGCCTTGCCCGCATTGACCCGGCAGCCTGACCGGGCAAACATCGCAGGCCGGAAACGACCCGGCCTGGCCGACCGCAGGCGCCATGGCCAAGTTGAGGAGCAGCGATGTCCACCAAAGCCATGTTGTCGTCCGCTGCGGCAGGTGCGGCGATGCTGCTGGCGGCGTGCGCGCAGCAGCCTCCGCCCTTATTGCCGGCCGCTGCGCCGATCCAGCCGGTTGCCAGGCGTGCAGCGCCGCCGCAGCCGCGCGTGCGGCAAGCCTTCCAAACCAAGCCGGTGCGAACCGGCGACGTCGTGCCTGACGAGGGCACGCGGCGGGATTGCGCCTACCAGGGCCTTCTGGCCGAGGATCACGCGCAGGACGACGACCCGTCAGCTCTCGGCCTGAACAGCGTCCTGGCCGGGCAGAGCCTGCGCGATGCGTGCCTGCGGGCCTCCCGGCGGGGCGCCAGGCCCTCGGAGGAGCCTTGAGGCCGGCACCCGAGCAGCAGGCGCATGGAGTCGGACAAGTCTGCCCGGCTTCCTTCAGCGGCATGGGCCGGCTTTGCAAACTTAAGGCAACCTGGCCGGAGAGGCCCAGGCTGCCGGTCGGAGCACGTTCAACCCTGGCAGACTTGCACGGCCCCGGCCTCGCATAGGGCAGCCGAACAGGTGCGGTCTCGAAATGCGCCCCACCTTCTCCAATGACCTGCTGACGTGTGACAGGCAGGCAAGCCAAGCGGCCTGCCATCGGGCAAGTGCCGTTCCTTTCTCACCGGAGCAGACACGATGAGCTTTCAGACTTGGATCGCCGAACTCCAGGCCATCGTGACCTTCGTTATCGAGCCTGACGAGTGGCGCAAGTACTATGATGCCGGCCTGTCACCTGTCGATGCGATTGCGCAGCATAACGTTGATGAGGACGTATGATGCCAACCATCATTCCCCGTGACGTTTTCCGTCGTTGCAAGCCCCCTCGCAGCGTGGCGATCCAGGGCACCCGGCGGCGCCCTCGCCGCCCCGGATTGCCGCATGGCTGCGCGCCTCGCGGTGATGAGAGAGGTCATGGCGGATGGCTGTTGGCATGACTGCGATCAGGAGGTCCGGTAGGGGCGGAACCGAAAGTGCATCTCAGCTTATGGCAGCACAGAAACCGAGGCTGACCAGAGATTTATAGGTCATAGATTGATGCACGAGCTACTGCATTCGGGTGCAATTCAATCACCGTGCTCGGGGCCAGGAGCAGCCCTTTCGCATCAAACAGTCGTTTGATGCAGCGAGAGTCGGGCCGCGGGCGCTGTGCAGCTCCCGCGCCGGACATTTTGGCGTGAGAAACAGCAATCCACGCCGCTCTCACGGCGCAGCCGGCGCGAACACCCGCAAACGATGGCCGTCCGGGTCAAGCGCCACGAAGGTGCGGCCGAAATCAAGGTTGGTCGGCGGCTGCGCGATGGCCAAGCCGCGTGCCGTCCAGTCTTTATGCACGGCGTCAACGTCTTCGGCTGTGAAGGCGACCTCGGTGCCTCCTCCGGCTGCCGCGGCTGCCGGCTCCACGGTATGACGAGACCACAAACCCAGGCCGACGCCAGATGGCATTGCGAACATGGCAAAGGTCGGGGATGCCTCGGCCGGTTCCTGGCCCAGGAGGTTGGCATAGAACGCAGCACTGGCGGGCGGGCTGTCGACATAGAGGATGACGAGGCTGAGGTTCGGCATGGAGATGCTCCGGCGTTGATGCCGCCAAAACGTAGGTGCCGCTAGTGTCAGATTCTGGCAGCAGCCTGTCAGCCCGGGCCGTCAATGCCCTCTAGCAAGCGCCAGTCAGCAAGCAGGAGCCGTCGCCGCTTGGGATAGCGCTGGCCGGCAGGCTCGGCTGCGGCGATGCGGTCCAGCCGGAAGTGGCGGAAGGCGCACCGCGTCTCGCACCAGGCGGCAAGAACCTCGGCAGCCTCGAAGAAGCCGAGGGCCACAGGCCACACCGTGCGCTCGGTCGGGATGTCCCGTTTGTCGGTGTAGCGGAGATGCAGCTTCTCCTCCGCCCGGATCGCCCCTCGAATGACAGACAAGTGCGCCGTGATCGCGGAACCGGGCGGCCCTGCAAGCAAGCCGCTCGTCGCCGCCACGTCGTCCATGTCGGCCGGCAACACGGCGGTGATCTTGGTCAGTGCGTCCTGGGCGGCACGTCCTAGCGCGGGGTCGGCGCGCTGGCTTACGAGCCGTAACCCAAGGATGAGCGCATCCACTTCATCCCCGCCGAACATCAGCGGCGGCAGGAAGAACCCGGGCTTGAGGACATAGCCCAGTCCCGCCTCCCCCTCGATGTTGACACCCTGGGCAGTCAGCGTTGCTATGTCGCGATAGACCGTGCGCAGCGACACACCCAGTTCTTCGGCAAGCTGGGCCGCTGCCACGGGGCGCCGCCGGCGGCGCAACGCTTGCATGAGGTCGAGTAAACGTACGGAGCGAGACAAGGCACCCTCCATCCCCGGCGTTGGCCGCGCACTTTGCTATCCCACAGCCGGTGGCTCTGCCAACTGCAATGCACAGGCGTCGCTCGCGATCTCGGAAAGTCACATGGTGGACACCAGGCTGAGTCGAACTCCTGGTTCCGTTGCTGCCGGAACCCCAGCTACGGTGGCAGCGCTGCTCAAATGCACTTCCGGTTCCGCCGCTACCGGACCCTCAATTATATCGTGGAATGTTCATCGAGGTAGGCGTGCAGCCCGCTGGACCGACTCGCACCGAGGTAGGGCTGCACACCGTCACGCCTCCCGTCCATCACACCACCCATCCAGTCGCGGCCTTCTCCCGGGCAGAAGGCCGGACGGGTGCCCCTCAGCCCAGCTCCCGCTTCACGAACCGCCCGGCCTGCATGATGGCGGGGATGCGGGCGCCCTGGCCTTCCAGCAGGGTCCAGTCGTCCAACGGGTTGCCGTCCACCACGATCAGGTCGGCGTCGGCGCCGGGTTCGATGATGCCCGCGCGGCCCTCCAGCCGGCATAGCCTGGCCGCCAGGGTCGTGGCGCTCCGCAGCACGTCCATCGCCGGCAGCACGCAGGCGCGTAGCGCGAACTCGCCGGACTGGTGCCGGTGCATCTCCCCCAGCAGGTCCGACCCGTAGGCCATCGGCAGCCCGGCCGCCTGCATGACCGCGAGCGAGTCGAGGCCGGCCTGCCGCACCGTCTCGATCTTCGCCACGCTGTCCCGCCCCAGGCCGAGCGATGCGCCCTCGATGGCCAGACGCTCATAGGTGACGAGCGTCGGCACCGCGACGCAGCCCGCCGCCGCCGCCAGGGCCGCGGTGTCCGGGGCGATCAGGTTGCAGTGCTCCAGCGAGTGGACGCCGCACTCCACCGCCCGGCGGATCGCGGCGTCGGTGTAGAGGTGCGCCGACACGTAGGTGCCGTTGTTGACGGCCTCCTCCACCGCCGCCAGCAGCTCGGCGCGGGAGAATTGCAGCATGTGTATCGGGTCGGTCGGGGACGCGATGCCGCCGTTGGCCATCACCTTTACGAAGTCCGCGCCGGCCCGCAGCTCCTCCCGTGCGGCCAGGCGCACCGCCTCCACCCCGTCGCACAGCCGGCCCATCGCGCCGACGCGGTGCTGGTGGGGGGCGCGGTCGTCCCCGCGTGCGCGCATGTCGCAGTGCCCGCCGGTCTGGCTGAGCGCCTTGCCGGAGATCACCAGCCGCGGCCCGGCCACGACGCCCGCCGCCTGCGCCTCCGCCAAGCCGCGGTCGGCGCCGCCCACGTCGCGCACGGTGGTGAAGCCGCGCATCAGCATGGCCGTCATGATCCCTCCGGCCCGCAGCGCCGCCAGCGACGATTGCTGCGCCGCGTTGGCCGCCAGGTCGGCCATCGCCGCGACGACGTGGACGTGGGCGTCAATCAGGCCGGGCATCAGCACGCGCCCGTCGAGGTCCACGCGCGCTGCGTCGGCGCTGCGGATCGGCCGGTCCGACACCTCGCGGATCGTGCCATCCTCGACCAGCACCTCCATCCCGTCCCGGACGCCATCGTGGCGGGGGTCCAGGACGCGGCCGTTGGTGAATAGGAAGGCGGTCATGCCAGTGTCTCCCATGCCGGTGTCTCCAAGGTGCCGAACGGGTCGTCCACGGATGGGCAGGGCTGGGTGAACCAGCGCGGGCCGGCGTCGGTCATCTGGACGATGTCCTCCAGCCGCACGCCGAACTCGCCGTAGATGCAGATCGTCGGCTCCACCGAGAAGCACATGCCCGGCACCAGCGGCGTCCGGTTGCCGCGCACCATGTAGGACTCCTCGTGGACGTCCATGCCGATGCCGTGGCCGGTGCGGTGCGGCAGGCCCGGCGTCGCGTAGTCCGGGCCGAAGCCGCCGGCGTGGATCGCGGCGCGGGCGGCGGCGTCCACCGCTTCGCACGGGGCGCCCAGCCGGGCGGCGTCGAAGCCGGCCTGCTGGGCGCGTCGCTCCAGGTCCCAGATTTCGCGCTGCCGGGGCGTCGGGTCGCCGAAGACGTAGGTGCGGGTGATGTCGGACCGGTAGCCCTCGACGAAGCAGCCGGTGTCAATCAGCACCATGTCGCCGTCCCGCAGCGTTTGCGGGTAGGGAACGCCGTGCGGATAGGCCGTGGCCTCCCCGAACTGCACGGCGCGCGAGGCGGGCTGCCCACCCAGCTTGCGGTGGGCGGCGTCCAGGAACGCCTGCACCTCCGTCGTCGCCATGCCCGGCGCCAGGGCGCGGGCCGCGGCCTTCTGCACCGCGAGCGTGATGTCGTTCGCCCTCTGCATCAGCGCCACCTCGTGCACGGACTTCACCATGCGGCAGGCCGCGGTGACGCCGGCCGCGTTGCCCAGCGTGAAGCTGTTGCCGGCCCGGCGCAGGCCGTCCACGGTATGGAACGGCGTCAGCGGATCAATCGCCAGGGTGCCGCCGTCATAGCCCATGCCGCGGACGGTCTCGATCACCAGGGCGGTCGGGTCCTCGTGCTCCTCCCAGGTGCGTATGCCGGCGTCGAAACGCATGAGCTCGCGGGTTTTCGGCTCCTCGAACGCCGGGCTGAGCAGGGCGATGTCGCCCTCCGCTGGAATGACGGCGCCGTGCAGGCGCTCGGTCAGGTGCAGGACGACGCCGGTGAAGTAGCGGAGGTTGGTGGAGGTATCGAGATACAGGGCCTGAATGCCCTGCTCGCGCATCAGGCGCTGGGCCTTGGCGATGCGGGCCTGCAGCTCCCCGGCTGCGATGGGCTGCACGCCTTCGGTCATGGGCGCCATGCGCGCCAGTTCGGCCTCGAAGGTTGAGCCGCCCACGCCTGCCGTCATCGCCGCGCCTCCGTTGAGGGAGCCACGGTAGGCAAACGCACGGACGGGCACCAGCCCCGGCCTGGGACGGCGCGGGCGTGGCGGCGTGGCCCGGAGCGGCGCTGGATGCTCTGGGCTGCGCTGGCCGCCGCAACGTCAATCAGGCATCGTGCATGGGACGTGCGGCGTCCGCCGCGGCCCGCCTGTTGCTCTCTTTCTCTTCGGGAGAGAGCCGGGGTGAGGGAGGCCACGCGGCGCAAGTTCCAGCCAGGAAGCACTGCGCTGTCAGCGGTCAGAGGCTGTGCTTGCCGCTTCCCTCACCCCGGCCCTCTCCCGGAGGGAGAGGGAGCAGGCAGCTTTTCTATAGCCCCTTGTCGTCCAGGAAGCCGGCGAACAGCGCCGCTGCCTCCGCGGGCCGCTCCAGCGTCGGCAGGTGCCCGCATACCGGCAGCGCATGGAAACGCGCGTGCGGCAGGGCGTCGGCCATGGCGCGGCCGACCGGCATCGGCACCAGGGCGTCATCCTCGCCCCACAGCACCAGCGCCGGCATGTGCAGCCCGGCCAGGCGCGACGCCACCTCGGATCGGCCTGCCAGCGCCTGGGCCTGCGCCGCCGACGCGGCGGGCCATGCTGCGGAACGTTGCCGCGGCGGCGTCATGGTCCTTATGGGCGACCAGGCCGGCCAGCATGTCAATCACCGCATCAGGAGTCGCCCTCAGCCCACTGGACAGGTCGGGTCCGCCTGCGGCGGGTGCAGCCGGCTACTCGCCGCGCCAGACCGGGGGGCGCTTGCCGAGGAAGGCGTCCATGCCCTCCCGGAAGTCCGCGCTCATGTAGCACATCAGGATCAGGTCCTTGTCCCCTGCCCCGGCGTCACCGTCGCGCAACCGGCGCAAAGCCTCCTTGGTGGCGCGGAGCGTCAGCGGCGCATGGGACGCGACCAGCGCCGCCAGCGCCGTGGCCCGCTCCGCCAGGGCTGCGGCATCCGGCAGGACCTCGCTGACCAGGCCGATGGCGTGGGCCTCCGGCGCCTCGACCAGCCGGGCGGTGAACACCAAGTCCTTGACGCGCGCCGGGCCGATCAGCGCGGCCAGGCGGGCGTAGTTGGCCATGCTCAGGCAGTTGCCCAGCGTGCGCGCGATGGGAAAGCCGAACCGCGCGTTGGCCGCGGCGATCCGCAGGTCGCACGCCGCCGCGATCCCCGCGCCGCCGCCGGTCGCGGCCCCGGCGATGGCGGCGATGGTCGGCACCCGGCACCGCTCCACCGCGCCCAGCACGCGGTCAATCCGCGCCTCGTAGGCCAGCGCGTCCTCCGGCGTATTGAACGCGCGGAACTGCGAGATGTCGGTGCCGGCGGCAAAGGCGCGGTCCCCGGCGCCGGTCAGCAGCATGGCCTTGATGGACCGGTCGGCGTCCACCTCCGCGCAGACAGACGCCAGGCGCTCGTACATCGCGAACGTCAGGGCGTTGCGCGCCTGCGGCCGGTTGAACGTCACGCGGGCGATGCCGTCCCGCACCTCATACAGCAGCTCGTCATCCGCCATCACACCGCGCCCTCCGTCCGCATCGCCGCGACCTCCTGGGCCGAATAGCCCAGCTCCTGCAGCACCTCGTCCGTATGCTCGCCGAGGCCCGCCGTCGCGGTCCGCAGCTCCGCCGGGGTGCGGCTCAGCTTGATCGCCTGGCCGACGAGCGCGACCTCGCCCAGGTCCGGGTGCCGCACGGTGGGCGCCATGCCGAGGTGCCGCACCTGCGGGTCGGCAAACACCTGGTCCATGGCATAGACGGGTCCGCACGGCACCTCCGCCGCGGCCAGCGCCTCCACCCAATCGGCGCTGCGCCGCGTGCGCGTCACGGCCTCGATCAGGCCGTTCAGCTCGTCCCGGTGCAGCAGCCGCGCTGCGCCGGTGTCGAAGCGCGCGTCATCCACCAAGTCGTCCAGCCCAAGCGCACAGGCCAGGCGCACCCAGATGGCGTTGCCGGATGCGGCGATGTTGACGTAGCCGTCGCTGGTGGCGAAGACGCCCGTGGGGATGCTGGTCGGGTGGTTGTTGCCGGCCTGGCCGGGCACCTCGCCCTCCATCAGGTAGCGCGCGGCCTGGAAGTCCATCATGGCGATCTGCGACGCCAGCAGGCTGACCTGCACCCACTGGCCCTCCCCGGACGCCTCGCGCTCCAGCAGCGCCGCCATGATGCCCTGGGCGGCGAACAGCCCGGCCGTCAGGTCGGCGACCGGGATGCCGACGCGCATCGGCCCGCCGCCGGGCGCCCCGGTGACGGACATCAGGCCGCCCAGGCCCTGGGCGATCTGGTCGAAGCCCGGCCGCATACGATACGGCCCGTCCTCGCCGAAACCCGAGATGCTGGCATAAACCAGCTGCGGGTTCAGCGCCCGCATCGCCGCGTAGCCGAGGCCGAGCCGGTCCTTCACGTCGGGCCGGAAGTTCTCGACCAGCACATCGGCGCCGGCTGCCAGGCGCATCAGCGCCTCCTTTCCGGAGGGATGCTTCAAATCCAGGGTGATGCAGCGCTTGTTCCGGTGCAGGTTCTGGAAGTCGGACCCCAGCCGCGGCCCGCCCATGCCGCCGTCCCCGGCGCCGGGCGCCTCTACCTTCACCACCTGCGCGCCGAAGTCCGCGAACTGGCGCACGCAGGTCGGCCCGGCGCGGACGCGGGTGAGGTCCAGCACCTTGAACCGGGACAGCGCACCCTTGGTCATCGTCAACCCCGTCCCAGTCTAGGCCAGCGGCACCGCAAGGCGCCCCGGCACTTCGGCGCCCGTGATCGGGCGTCCCGTCAGGTAGCCCTGAACAAGCTTGCATCCCAGCGCGACCAGCACGCCAAGCTGCTCCCGCGTCTCCACGCCCTCGGCCACCACCGATAGGTTCAAGCGGATGCTGAGCGCCAGGATGGTCTGCACGATGGCCAGCGTCTCGTCGTCGCCGGCGATGTTGTCCACGAAGGACTTGTCTATCTTGATGCGGTCGAAGGGGAAGCGCCGCAGGTAGCTGAGGCTTGCATAGGCCGTGCCGAAGTCGTCTAGCGTCATGCCGATCCCCTGCGTGCGCAGGGCGCGCATGGTGTCCAGCGCCAGGCCGGCCTCGTCGAGCAACATGCCCTCCGTCACCTCCAGGTCCAGCCGGTGCGGCGCAAGGCCGCTGCGCGCGAGGGTTTCGGCCACGCGCCGGGGCAGGTCGGGCTGGCGGAACTGCAAGGGCGACAGGTTGACCGCCAGGCGTACCGGCGGGTCCCAGCGCGCGGCCTCGGTGCAGGCGGCTTCCAGCGCCCATTGGCCCAGGGGCACGATCAGCCCGGACGATTCGGCGAGCGGGATGAAGAACTCCGGCGCTATCGGTCCCCGCGTCGGATGCGTCCAGCGCAGCAGCGCCTCGAACCCGACGACGCGCAGCGTCACGGCGTCGCAGAGCGGCTGGTAGGCCAGGGTGAACTCCTGCCGGTCCAGGGCAGCCGCCATGTCGCCCTCGATCAGCACGCGCTCGCTCAGGCGGGCGTTCATGCCGGGTTCGAACAGGCAGCAGCGGTTGCGGCCGGTCTCCTTGGCGCGGTAGAGCGCCGCGTCGGCGTTGCGGAGCAGCAGGTCCGGCGTTGCGCCATCGGCGGGATGCACGGCCACGCCCACCGAGCAGCCGATCAGGATGCGCTGGCCGTCAACCTCGAACGGCGCGGCAAGGGCCTCGATCACGCGGGCGGCCAGGCTGATGGCGCCGCCGGGCTGGTCCGTGTGCGGCTGGATGATGGCGAACTCGTCGCCGCCCATGCGCGCCACGGTGTCCCCCTCGCGCACGCTGGCGGACAGGCGCTGGGCGACGGCGGCCAGCAACCGGTCGCCGACCGCATGGCCGCGAGTGTCGTTGACCTGCTTGAAGCAGTCGAGGTCGAGATACAGCAGCGCCAGGCCGTGCTCCCCGCGCGCCGCCGCGGCGACCGCCCGGGTGATCCGGTCCTGGAACATCACCCGGTTGGCCAACTGGGTCAGGGCGTCATGGTGGGCCAGGAAGCGCATCCGGTCCTCGGTCACCTTGCGGAACAGGGCCGGGCGCATGGCGTTGGCCAGGGCGGCGATGTCCGCCACGACCTCGGCCAGGTCCTGCCGGTCGGTGTTGAAGGCCAGCGACACGCCGAAGCGCTCCTCCTGCACCCAGATGGGATAGCCGACCTGGCACCGCAGCCCGGACTGCATCGCGGCCGGCAGCAGGGCGTAACGCTCGGGGTGCTCGATGTCGGCGTAGAACACGCTGTGCGGCTGGTTGCGGCGGATGGCGTCAGCGGTAATAGAGTTGCCCCACATCACCGGCGCGGTCGGCGGCTGGCGGTAGTAGGAGTCCGCATTCAGGTCGTCCGCGTTGAAGCGGCTGATTTCGTGCATCAGGTCGCCCGGGGAGGCCAGGCACCAGATGCGGCCGACGAGGGCGCCATGATGGCTGCACAGCTCCCCCAACATGCTGGTCAGCGCGTCGGCGACCGACCCGGACTCGGCAACCAGGTGCAACATGCGTTCCGTGCGGGTGGCACGCTGGGACGCGGCCCGCAGCTCGGCGTCCCGGCGTTGCTGGGCAAGGTGGTCGGCGATCAGCCCGGCCAGCAGCCCAAGCGCCCGGCGGCCAGCCGGCGGCAGGTCGCTCCGTCCGAGGCGCCGCAGGATGCACAGGCGGCCCAGCACCTCCCCTGTCGCGGCGACAAGCCCGGCTGCCACAAAGGACCGCGCGCGCAGCGCCGCCCCGGGAAGGGGCACGATGTCGCAGGCGACCGTCGTTTCCGGCCCCGTCCGCAACCGGCGGCACAGCTCGATCAACGGCAGTATCTCGCCCGCGTCCAGCCCGGCGGAACCGCCCGGCGCCAGGCCATCCTCGAGGTCGAGCACGATCAATGCCGCGTCCGCGCCGTGGGCTTCCGCAGCCAGCCAGGCATATGCGTCCAACTGCGGACGCCCAACCTCGGGCAGGCTGCACCCGGCGTCAGGCGGAGGGAGGAAGATCTCTTGCTGCAACACCCAGCCGTTCCCTTCAGGCGAACATCAACCCGGCTGGCGCGGCTGGCGAGGGGCATCGTCCTATCGTCGCCGATCAGGCCGCTCAGCCTGCCACTTATCGAGGGGCCGCGCCACAGGCGAGTATGCGACCTTCCCCGGCGCTTTTGGAAGCACCCCGAACCAGCAACGGTCGAGGCCGCGGCCATGCAGGAAGCGCGGCGCTGCGCGCCGGATTTCGGCCTGCGATGGCCGCCTGTCCGATGAGCCTCCCTTGACGCGCGGCCCCGGCTGATGACGGCTTGATGGCCGGATCGAAGATTATTGGCGAGGTCTGCCCGCTTGTCCGGTGCCTGGATTTGAGCCAGAGATGGTGCCGTCACGGAAGCAGTCATGTCTCGTCCTGACGCACGGAGCCTCCGATGGAAAAAGCGAAACGGCGCCGGACGGCTGCGCCGGGCGACACGGGTGGGCGGGATGCACCCGGGATGGATGCGGGCGAGAGCCAAGACGGCCAGGCCGGCACCAGCGCCGTTGCTGAGACGGACGGACAGGCGGCATCCAGCGATGACGCCCCAGCCTGGTCCGGCAGCGCCGCGGCGGCGCAGGGTTTCCGCGATCCGCTGCGTGCGCTGTGGTCCGGCGGTGGTGCGGCCGGGTTGGCCGCCCTTGACCTGACCCAGCAGGAACGGGCGGCTTGCGACCTGATCCAATACGACTTCGACGCCGCTTACTACCTGCTGACCAACCAGGACGTATGCAGCGCCGCCATCGAGCCGCTCCACCACTACCTACGCAGCGGCAGGAAGGAAGGGCGCCGGCCCGCTCATTGGTTCGACCCGGCCTATTACCGCAATGCCTACCCGGAGGTGGACGACCTCGGGTGGGATCCGTTCTCCTATTTCGTCCAGTTCGGACGCGCCCAGGGCCATGCCACCTATCGCCGCAACGGCCCGGCCCGCCGTGCCTTGGACGCCGCCCGCCCGCCTGCCTCGCGCGCGGGCGGCGGCGGCCCGGGCACCGTCATGCACCTGCACCCCAACATACTGCTGGGGGAGATGCGCGCCCGCCTGTCCGGCGCCCGCGGGCTGACGGTCGCGCTCAGCCACGACCAGTATCTGCGGAGCGTCGGCGGCATCCAGATCCTGGTCGCCAGCGAGCAGGCGGCGTTCAACGCGCGCGGCGAGGCATACCTGCACCTCGCCCCGGCGGTGCCGCTGATGACGCTGGCCGCGGACGGTCCGGACCCGCACTACCTGCACCTCACCATGGACGGGGTGCATCTGGGCGCGGCCACCGGGGCGGAGCTGCTGCAGGCGCTCGCGTCGCTTGCCCCGGACCTGCCGGACCTGCGGCGCCTGGTGGTGCATTGCCTGTTCGGCCACAGCACCGCCCTGCTGGTTGACCTGCACGCCGGGCTGCACACCCCGCAGGCCGGTGCGCCGGCTGCGGTGTTCTGGGTGCATGACTACGAGACCATCTGCGTCGGCTACAACCTGCTCCGCAACGACGTGGCGTTCTGCGACGCGCCGCCGGCCGGCAGCCCCGCCTGCACGGTCTGCGTCTATGGGGGCGAACGCCCGGCGCACCTTGCCGCGGTCCATGCGCTGTTCCACGCCATACCGTTCCATGTCGTGGCCCCGTCCGCCGCCGCGCTGGCGCTGTGGGAGCGCAAGGCCGGGCTGCCGCACCTTTCGGCCACGGTCGGCACGGTGCTGCGGACCGACGCGACGGCAACCCGGCGCCAGGTGGGCGCGGCGGCTGCGCGTGGAAGCCCCGGCAACCGCGCCTGCATCGCCTTCGTGGGGCACCCCGTCGTCCACAAGGGCTGGGAGGCGTTCGTGCAGGTCGCCGCCGAATTGCAGCGGAGCAGCGCCTACCGGATGCTCCACTTCTCGTCGTGCGGCGGCCAGCCTCTGCCCGGCGTGGAGCATGTGCCGGTCCGCGTCAGCCTCGCCGTGCCTGACGCCATGACGGCCGCGCTGTCGGAGGCCGAGGTGGACCTGGTCCTGGTGCTGTCGCCGTGGCCGGAGACGTTCTGCATCGTCGCCAGCGAGGCGCTGGCGGCCGGCGCCGACGTGCTGACGCTGGAGTGCAGCGGCAACGTGGCGAACCTCGTGCGGCAGACTGGGCGCGGCAGGGTGTTCGCGGCGGCCGACGACGTTGCGGCCTACCTGACCAGCGCGCAGGCCATGCTGGACGTACGCAGCCGCCATGAGGCCGGCGCCGAGGTCGGGCGGGTTCGCCTGCTGGGCGCCACGGCCGCCCTGGCGTTGCCCGGCGGCGGCTCGGACCCGGCCGGCGCGGCAGGCGGGACCGAGACGCTGGCCGGCGCCGCCTGATGCGCGTCTGCTGCTACACCAGCTTCACCTTCGCCTATGCCGCCCGTGCCCTGGTGCTGGCGGAAACCCTGCGCCGCGCCCACCCGGACTGGGTGCTGGCCGCCGTCGTGGTGGACCGCCATCCGGCCGGCCAGCCGTTGGCGGCGCTGCTGCCCGAGTTCGACGAAGTGATCGGCATGGAAGAGCTGGGCATCCCGCGGGTCAGCTCCTGGCTGTTCAAGCATGACGTGGTCGAGGCGTGCACGGCCGTGAAGGGCGCCATGATGACCCGCCTGCTGGCGCAGGGCCATAACGCCGTTATCTACCTCGACCCTGACATCGCGGTGTTCGGCCCCTTGGAGGAGGCGGTGGAGCTGCTGGCGTCGGCGTCCATCGTGCTCACGCCGCACCAGACCGCGCCGAACCTGGCGGATAAGGCGCTGGCGGACAACGAGATGACCTCGCTGCTGTATGGGACCTACAACCTCGGCTTCATCGCCGTCCGCAACGACGGGACGGGACGGGCGTTCGCGGCCTGGTGGGCGGCGCGGCTGCATCGCGCCTGCTACGATGCGCCGGAGACCGGCATCTTCACCGACCAGCTCTACGTTGACCTCGTGCCGGGCCTGTTCGACGGCGTAAGCATCCTGCGCGACCCCGGCTACAACGCCGCGAGCTGGAACCTCAGCACACGGCATGTCGCGGTCCATGGCGACGGCTCAATCCGCGTGAACGGCGCCCCGCTGCGGTTCTTCCACTTCACCAAGGTGGGCGGAACGGGGACGGGCGGCATGGGCGACGTGATGCTTGAACGGTATGCCGGCGACAACGTCGAGGTATTCGAACTGCTGGCCTGGTACAAGCGGGAACTGGCCCGGCATGGCACCCGCCCGGCCGCGGCGCTGCCCTGGCACTTCGGGCGGTTCAGCAACGGCACCGCCGTTCCGCAGGCGGCCCGCCGCCTGTATCGCGCCCGGCGGGACCTCATGGAACACTTTGACGACCCGTTCGACGCTGGCCGGGTCGAGTCGTTCTACGCCTGGCTGCAGGCCGAGCAGCCGGCCATGCTGGGCTGGCGCGGCCACAAGGCGTGACGGCAGCGGTTGTCGGCTCGGATGCGATACCGCTTCTTCGGCAGCGCCGGACGCATTGCCGCGATGCACGGCAACTTTCCAAGGGTGACGCGGACGGTCCTCGACGGGCGCATGGAGGCTAGGCGATGCCGCTGATCGAGACCGCCGGGGGGCCGGACTGCGCATTCCGACGAAGTCAGCCGGTGATTCCGATCCAAACCAGCCGCCTGTTCCGAGCGAAGCCAGCCGGGCATTCCGATGATCCCAGCCGGGTGGACGACGCTGTTTGCGAGCGGGTGAAGTTGG
>JAABUM010002461.1_pt1 | contig 24727 bp, 32 predicted proteins | sample 5559161 | NCBI WGS metagenome assembly JAABUM01 (sample SAMN10711868, study PRJNA513369) | rock metagenome | isolation source: Antarctica rocks | place: Antarctica: Victoria Land, Siegfried Peak nord
GCTGCGGAGGGCTGTGTTAATGTTCAAGCGCGCCAGGCAGGGACAGCGCGTGTGTGGCTGTGATGCGCAATGCTGCGTTGGAGGCAAACCTGACGTCCGTTTTGCGTTTCCGCCTGGTCTGCAGGACAATCCGTCTGAAGGCGCGGACGTGTCAGAGCACCACGACAGCTGAGCAGCAGCCGCCTTGCCAGTTCATTTCGCTGCGGCGACGCTGGAGCTGCGTACAGGTGGGCCGCCGCGCAGCGCGGCAGCCGCTCACGCTGAGTGCTGGTCCAGCTGACCGCTGGCTGCCTGATGTAGGGCTGTTGTAGCAGTCGTCCGCGATACCTGATCAAGAGACAATTCTTTGGTGCTCATGCGCGCGTGGTGACGTGGGCCATGCATGCAGCAGCAGTCATGCGCAATAGGTGCACTCTCTGGGCAGGTGCCTTTTACCGTCTTCAGTTGAAATGATTCTTGTGTACATCTTTCAGCTTTCGTGGCTCACCGTGAGTTCGTGACACACCCTCACACACCCAATAGGGCGTCTCCGGCTCACGAGGCCGCATCGCGTGGTGGTGGGCTTGATGCTTCCATTCAGCGGCACTTGCAGGTACAGAGATGTCGCTGCTCAGCCCAGCAAATCTTTGGCAATACAAAATCTTGTCGCGCTATCGGTTGGAGCGCCACTTGGAGTGCCACGATGGGATGGGCATCCACCCTGCCAGCCGCTTCGATGCACCGGCAGCTCCGCCACTGTGAATCGTGCACTGCAATACCTCCACTTCGATCGGCTGTGCCGTTTCCAGATGGTAGAAGGCCTTGATCTCTAAACTGCACTGGAGATCAACATCTTATCGGCTATTTCGATCCACGTGCAAGCTTCAATCCTCAATCTTCTACCGGCGAGCGCCTTGTGTCAGCTCGACAATTGTGTCGTGAGGTTCTGCGTGCCAAGTGTCTCTGGGTCCCGTCGATATAGTGCCTGCTCGCCGCGCTTACCCCGGTTGTGGCTGATGCTGCTGATCTTCGCTGCACGTGTGACCGCAACAGCTCAGATCCTCGCTAGAGTTTTGCACAGCTGCAGCGATCGTGCAGCTGCGCCAGCAGGTGATGTGCCGGCCGCGTTTCGGTCGTGTGCTGGTGGAAACTGTGCTGTGGGAGGACCGCTAACTTTGACGGCCGCGGACAGGTGATACAGCGGTCGTCACAGGGTCCAGGCCATCAATACACGCTCCACTTCAGGTGCGCTCCTGCATGACAGAGATGCTTCGACCTGGGAGTCATGCCGTAAGCGGGCGCTCCTTGTGATATCATGACCCAGGTGGATGCGACGTTCGCCTGCTGCTCCATTGCCCGTGCTGCACCATGCTGCATGCTACAATGCATGCTCTTGGTCGCAGTTGCTGGTGCTCTCGCTGCACGCCGGGAGCAGCCATCAGCAGGCTAAAACAGCTTCAGGATGTCAGCGGTCACGTGAACTCATGAGCTGGATTGACTCGCCTTACGCATGTGTTCAGGCTGTGCTCGTCCCGGACAGGGCGCTGCTCAGTCCAAGTTTCATGCTGCCCCTGTTTGTAGATGCCCGTTGGTGACGGGCCTGACGACAGCGGCGGAGCCAGCGGCCTGACGGGAGATACCGCTGGGCCAGAGAAGGTCCGCCAGTCGGTGCAGCGGGTGTCGCTCGCCTCGGCCTCGCCACAGGAATTGCAGCTGCCGCAGGGACAGTCCCAGCACTCGGCACCGGTGTCTGCAGCGCCGTTGGCAGGTGCGTAGACGGCCTTCGGGCAGCGGGGAGCGGGCACCGTTCAGCCATCCCAAAGACGTTCCGGTCATGCGTTCCGCGAGTGCTGATGCCTTGTACGGCTTCGATAGCAATGTAAGTAATTCTACAGCTGCTGAGCTGACCCAACTTCACATCGTTGGTGTTTCGCAGGGCAGCTGCCTTCGCTGCTGCAGCAGGCTTCCGGAGCCGTTCTCGCCTCCAGGTGAGGCGCTCGCCCAACACTTTGTGCTTGGCACAACGTCGCTAATTGCCATCTCCACGCCGCGCAAACGCTGCTGACAGCAGAATCGCTCACACAGCCTACCGCCAGTCCGCACGGCGCACCGCCTTGGCCCGCGCACTGTTGGCTACATGCGACCGATTTTGGCTGGGAAATCTTTGGATGCCCAAATCCTGCCGTTGAATTCCTGCAGCGCCCAGGCGACGCCGCAGAGCCACCAGCTGTCGCCTGGCGCGACAGCGCTGCCCACAGAAGCGCCTGGCGCGCGGCAATGGCCCATGGGCGCCGCAGCGCCCCAGCAGCAGCAGCAGCAGCAGCAGCAACAAAGCAGCCACCAGCAGCAGCAAGGCAGCCACCAGCAGCCTCAGCCGCCGGAGGCGGCGCCCGCCGGGCTCGCTAGCAGTCCGGACACCGCCGCCCATGCGGCGGCGATGCTGCAGGCGATCCGGGGTCCGCAACCGCACCCGATGCACCTGCAGCAGCAGCAGCAGCAGCAGCAGCAGCAGCAGCAGCAGCAGCAGCAGCAGCAGCCGGCGCGGCAGCAGCAGCAGCAGCAGCCGGCGCGGCAGCAGCAACCGGCGCAGGAGCTTGGCTGGCCCCAGGGCGGCCCGGAACCCCGCGGCGGTCAGCAGCGGGCGACGGCGCCGGCGCGGCAGCCCCAGAGCCCGCGGCCCGTGCTGCAGGGCAAGCTGGTAGGCAGTGCCGCGTCGCCGGGCTCCCCCTTCCAGCACAGCCCGCAGCAGCAGCCGGCTCAGCAGTCCGGCCAGCCGCCGGCGCAACTCGCAGGCGAACCGCAGCAGCACATGAAGCACGTGAGCGACCAGCTGCGACTGAACTGCTATCATCTGTGACCCCCTCCGCAGTGGCGGAGCCGGTTTACCCTAAACCCTAAATCCTGTTTAGCCCTCGCGGCACCGAGCAACGAGCAAACGTCTGGATGGGCCGTCTGTTGCTAGCACTGAAAAGAGAGCGTTCTATTTGTCATTTGACACGAGCCGAGTGCTGCCGCCCTAAACCCTAAACCCATGTGCCATAGGCCCTGTCCGCGCCTGCGTCGGCGCCGCAGCCGGGCGGCGCGGCCGCGGGAGCGGCAGGCGCCTCGGGCCTCGTCAGCGCGGCCGTGCTGGCGGAGGGCGTCTGCAGTCATGATCCCGCGACTGCACGCACCACAGGTGGGTCCTCGCAGTCCCGGCAGGCTGTGCGCTGTCTGCTCCGATGTGCCTGTAAATGTATACACTGGGAGATGAGTTGAAAGGCAGATGTTGGTCGTTTTCAGCATTGCATGCAACATAAGAGAGCATCGATCCGTTCAGGTGGCCGTGCGCCATCTTCCGCCACACGATGCGCCACTTGCTCGGCGGCACCTTGCCTGACGTCTGATTAGCATGCGGCAAATTCTCATCCGTCAATCTCGCAGGCAAGCGGCGGCGGCGCGCGGAGTCGGAGCCCGCGCCGGCAACAGAGGTGCTGGAGGAGGGCGACGCGTCCAGCGCCGAGGAGGGCGGCTCCCTCGGCGGCCGCCGCGGCGGCACACGGCGGCGCATGATGTGGACGCCGGAGCTGCATGCGCGCTTCATGAACGCCGTCAACCACCTGGTGAGTTGACAGGGCAGTGGTTGACAGGGGCAGAGGAATGTGCGACTCCACCAGGGGTGTTCAAGCAGGCTCCCTAGGAGAGCAGAAGACAGATGGCTGAAGCAACCTCCTCGAATCATCAGCCCAGACGGCGTACTGCACGGTTGACTGGCGCAAAATTTAAAAGCGCCAGGCAGGCTGCCAGATGTTTGGCGAGGCCTCGCGCTTTCAGCGTCGTCATTCGCCGATGCCGCAATGCCTTTGCTGCTGGCTTGAGCAGCAGGTCGGACTGAAATTTTGCCGTGCAACTAAAGTGGGACGGGGGCAGGGGATGCCAAGTCTAACTTGAACTTTAGCAACCCCTGATGAGGGCTACGATCTGGCATCGCTTAGCGACGAGCAGGAACAGCGGAGATGCCAGAAACTGAACTTGTGATAGTGATTATAGGGTTTATGATAGGGAAATCCTAAACCCTAAACCCTACACTGCAGGGCCCGGACCGCGCGGTGCCAAAGACCATCCTGACGCTCATGAACGTGGAGGGGCTGACACGAGAAAATGTGGCGAGCCATTTGCAAAAGTACCGCGCCTACCTCAAGAGACTCGCGGGGCTGCCGCCCAGCGCCGCTCTGCCCGCCGCCGTGCTGCCCCCGCTGCAGAAGGTGCAGTAGTCTGCTTGCCCTCTTCCCCCTGCTGACACAGGGCATGGCACTAGCAGCAGGACTGAGCAAGCTGTCGCGCACTGGTCAGCTTCTCACCAGTTTAACATGCCCCTGAAAGAGTTTATTGAATGTGACAAAGCTGCTGCGGACGGAAGAGAAACCCTAAACCCTAAACCCTAAGCGGCGTCCTGCGTCTGGTCACCCCCAACGTCCGTGTTCAAAGACGTCCTGCATGAAAAACCACTTCTTCATGAGCTCTGCGGCTTGATTGGTGAAACAGGCGGCAATGGATGCGCAGCAAGCGCAGCAGCAGCAAGCCGTCGCAGGGGGATCCGACGCCTCCTCCTCGTGGGGCGGCGGCCCCTTCGCCGCTCTGCCGCCCTGGCATCAGCCGGGCGGCGCAAGCGCGGGCGTGGCGGCCGCCGCGCGGCTGCCATCCTCGCAGGCACTGCCGCCGGAGCTTGCCGCTGCGGCGCCAATCCAGCCGCTGGACACCGGCGGCGTCTTCGCGCCGCAGGTGCCCCCCCTCCCCATAGGTCTACTCATAGACTGTAAATCTGATTAACTCCAGCCTAGATAACCATCTTTCTGAACTCGATGCCGCAAAGGAGCTCGCGATGGCCTTTCGACGTGGCACTGATTTTTCCTTGAGATTAAGACAAAATCAAATAAAACTTTTTACTTTTAATTAAAATTTACCATTAATATTTATCATGGCGGCTGCCCAGGCACGGGAGCAGCCCCTGCCGGAGCAGCCCGAGTGTCAACCAGCCCTTCCTAAACCCTAAACCCTAAACCCTGGATGCTCTTACTCCCTCCTGCAACGAAGGAAGTGTCCAACAAGACACGCCACACATTCTCTGACTTGGTCCAGCAACCCTAAACCCTAACCCCTAAACCCTAACCCCCGCAGGTCGGCGTGGTGCCCAACCTGATGCAGCAGTGGGGCGGCGGCAGCTTCCCCGCGATGGGCTACGCCGGCATGCTGGGCCTGCCGCAGGGGCAACTACCATTGGTGCCTGGAGGCGGAGCCGGCGGCGAATCCATGACGGCGGGATGGTCGTACCCGCCGCTCCCGCCCAATCTCGCCGCACGTGAGCCGCGACTTCCTTCCCAAGACCACACAGCCCTCCGCCTTTGAGGTCACTGCTGCACAGCACCTGTGCAGCCTTGTCTACAGCGACCCAGGTGTGACTTGCGTCTTGCTCCACAGCCTCCATTGGAGCCATGCCTGTGCCCTGCTGGGGTTTAGGGTTTAGGGTTTTACGTAATTGCATGCCAGCAACTCCACCGAGATGCTGAGTCGGTGTCCGCTGCCACTGCGCAGTGGCGGCAGCATCAGTGACGGCCATCACTCCCGCGTCGGCCGGGCAGTCGCTGCCGCCGCAGCCGACGCCGGCACTGCCAGGCAGCGGCAGCGCTGCGGCGTCTCCGGCGACGCAGGCATCGCGGACGCTGGGGTGGCCCGGCTGGAATTCCGGCGCTGCCGCCTCTCCCGATATGGCGGCCAACACGCCGCGGCTATTTGCGCAGCAGGCGGCGCAGCGCGCGACGCAGCAGGCTGCTGCACAGCAGCAGGCGCCACTGCCAGCGCTGCAGCAGGGAGCGGCGGCGCAGCCGCTGCCCCCCGCCGCGGCCTCTGGTGGCGGCCGAGGCTACGGCGGGGGCGGCGGCGCATCAGCGGGTGCGGCGCCGCCTCTGGTGCCGGTTCCAGAGGCCACTGCCACCAGCGCTCCGTCCCCGAGCTCCGCGGCAGCGGCTGCGCAGTCGCAGCAGGCCGTGGCCGCGGCCCAGGCAGCGGCCACGGCTGCGGCGGCGGCGGCGGCGGCGGCGGCAGCGCAAGCGGGCGCAGCGCAGCCTCTGCCGCCAAGCAGCGGCGGTGCTTGAAGCAGCTGCTGGGCCGCCGAAGTCCTTTCGGCAGGGTGATGTGTGTGGGAGCAACAGGCCGATGCACCAGGAGTGCAGCTGGTGTCAGGCGGGCGCCTGTGGTGGTTTGCAACCCTTCGCCAAGTTTCACGCAAAACCGCCGGCCGCGCTCAGCCGGTAGGAAAATACGAGGACGTTGTGAGCGTGATGTATGCAGTTCATCGAGGCATCCGGTGAGCTGGTGGCAGCAGGCCCGGCGTTGGGCTGCCTGCTCGCCCGCACCCGCATCTCTCATGCGGCGGAGGCATCGCAGAAGAAGTGACACGAAGACTGGCCAGAAACGAAGGCCAGGAACCCTAAACCCTAAACCCGCACGGGGCGGCGACGTATTGGTGCGGGGTGAGGAGCGGCGCAGCTCTTATTTCTGGGCCTTGGTTCGAGTAGGTCCCTTTGCCATAGTTAGGGTGTTATGGTTTGGGCGGTTCTTGTACAACTATGCGGTGTATAGGCGATCGAGGTGGCCTGTTGTGCGACATTGGCAGCACTCGGGGGAGGCGGTTTGGCAGCATGCGCCGCCAGCAGAAGATGATGACTTCTTGGTGGTTTGAGGGTTTTGAGGGTTGGGGAGACAGCTGTCGAGAACAGCCACAGCCTCGGGGAACGGCGTCCTCCTCATCAGCCAATTGTGTGCAGGCCGAGAATTGTGGAGACAGCCGGCAAGCCGGCAGCACTTCAGGCGGACTTTCAGATGATCATTCGTGGCGCGTAGACGCCGTCGGGCAGCCTGAGTCGAGGGTGGTTTCAGACATGCGTTTTGTGCAGCAGCTGTCCGCAGCAAAACTCACATGATGGCAGGTGGTCCGTCCCTGATGGGGCAGCAGTGCAGCTTTTGATTACAGGGTGCTTTGGGAGGCGCCTCGCATTCTTCAGTCCACTTTCCAGCTGTGAACCTTTTTGAAGCGATGCATACACCAACCTGGCATCCGAACCCAAGATTTCTCACTGCTGAAAGCGGCGGCGCCCCTATCCGCTGCTGCAAAGTGCCCTAAACCCTAAACCCACCAGGGACGCATCCACAGTGCGCTGGGGACCCTGACACCACGAAAAACGAATCTCCATATTGGGTAGTCATCTCCTCGCTCGCCGCCGGGACCTTGGCACAGCTCGCCTGCCTCAGGGACACTCCGCGGCACGCGTCCCATGCCATAAACCAAGGCGGCGTCCCGCTGCGGGGGGTGAACCCCTAAACCCTAGAAGGCGGCGCGCCCCAGCAGCCGCGCCGGGCCCGTCACAAGCGCGCCTGCCACACTGCGCCCGCATGACACCCGACTTCAGCGGCATGACGTGTCGCAACACGTACTTCAACACGTGGAACGCACATCAAGGTTGACTCAGGAGCACGGCGCATCTCAGACCCCGCCAGTCGTGCAGGCAGCGGCGTGGCGTCTCGTCTCGAGTGTTGCGTTTGGCGCGCAGCCGGGTCTGCATAAAAAGTCTTTTTCCAGCACCGCAGGGGCGCGGTGGCGACGTTGCCGGCGACTCGCAGCAGGCCACGTGTCGGCGGCGGCGGCGGCGGCGGCGCCGTGAGACCGGGGCGCAGCCAGCCCGGGTGACCGCCCGCGAGTAGATCCAGCACATCCACCAGTGCCAGCAGCTGCCTGCACGCATTGAGGATGCATCCACATTGATCCATTGTGGATCGGGAAGGGCATGGGTTTGCTTCCTCAGTGGAAGCTATGAAACGCTGACCCTGTGAGCAGCTGCAGCACAGCCGCCGGGGCGCCAGCAGCTGCCTGGAAACACACTCAATGTCGGTCCGGATGGTTTAAACCCTAAACGTGCTGTGTTTTTTCAACCCTGCATCCATGAGCAGGTCTAGCGCCAGGCATAAAACGGCATGAACTCTTCCGCACACTCTGAACGACGTGATGCACATGAACTGTGGACGCCTGACGGGCCGCACCAAGTCCTAAACCCTAGAGCCGAAGGCAGGCCGTGGACGGGCCTGTTGTCCCCAGAAAGTCGCATTCCGGCACAGCCAGGCAGCTAAACCCTAAACCCTAAAACAGGCCCTGACAAAAACCGCGGTCAGCTTGTGTTCCCTGGACACAATGCATCACATGCAACCTGCACGAGACTGTGAGACTGGAGGGTGGCAGACATGCAAACAAAGCATCACCCTGACATTGCTGGGGTGCGACAGGTGTCGGAACGATTACCTGCCGCTCAGGTCGAGGGTGGTCTGGGGGCCGCCTTCGGCGGTCAACCTCAGCTGGTAGGCGGCGCCTGACGCGGCCGCCGCTGCGCAGATCCAAGGAGGGGATCTGACTCTCTGGGAACCGAAGATGCTGACTCTGGTGCTGTTGAGGATGCTAATGCTGCCACTATAACTCACATCAGGGCCATGGGATTCAGATTCTAACACGTCCCATCGAATCCGGAATCTCAGAGGAGGCCTCTGCCTCTTCCTGCAGCAGGTTGTGCTCCAGCTATGCAGTCACGAGCTCTGACGGCGGCGCGGCAGCCGCAGAGAAAAGAAGGGCCACTGACTGGACTGCCGACAGATTACCCAAGGGTTTAGGGTTTAGGGTCAGGGGTCAAGGGGCACACACCATACAGCGGGTGCTGCCGGCTATTTGGCTGCACTGCCCGCAGCTGCAGCTGCGCGTCGCGCGGCACCCAGCAGTCGGCGTTCGGCCCGGCGTGCGTCAGCACATGCAGCAGCGACCGCGCCAGCACCTGCAGGCAAGCGAAACCGGGTGCTGCTGATTGCGTTGCGTCACATGAGGAGGGCCGGCGTGTGAAGGGATTTCGGAGACTGCATGGAGACTGCAACACAGCACCTGCAGGTCGGCGCTGCTGCCAGATATCTCGACCGCCGCGATCGCCGCTGCAGCTGAAGCCTGCGTGTCAGCGGGAGTTCCCACCCCCGCCGCCGCATCATCTGCGCCGATCACACAAGCCGTCCCCGGCGTCTGAGCAAGGCTGTGCCCAATCGGGCGGGCACAGGCTGTCGAGACGGATGCTTCAAGCTGTTCTTGAGCATGCCGTGAATGCTTGCAAGACGAACGAGGCCCCGTAAAAAAGTCGCGTAGAAAAGTCCCAAGCCGAGTGGCTGCAGCCCCCGGCGCGCATGCCGGCCTCTCATCCTCGAATCGCAGCGCACCTGCCGCAGCGCCCCACACCCAGCGCTTGTCGGCGGTGAAGCGCAGCGTGGGGTCGAAGCTGAGGCTGAAGGAGAAGCCGTCGCGGGTCGGCAGCTTCAGCTGCTGGAAGGCCACGTTGAGCTCGGCCTGTGAAGCAGCGGCATCGCAGGAATTGCGGCGGGGGGACTGTGGCGTACACGCCTCTCTGCAGGATGTTTGCCATCATGCCTCGCTCTCGACCGACATGTGCAGTCAGGTACCCGAGGTGTGCAGTCAGGGACCGAACTGTGCAGTTGAAGACAGGGCAGCGGCCGGACAGAGGGTTCCTCGGCGTTTTTCACGGCCCCGCAGTTGCGCAATCGCACCTCGTCCACGTCGCGCTCGTCGGGGACACTAGCAAAGGGATTGAAAACGCCGCGCTGGTAGCCTCGCATCAGATCAGCCGCCGCCCTGCGCGCCTCTGCCGGCGGCTTGCCGGCCAGCTGCATTGGCAAACGTTCGTAACTCTCAACTTGTCTACTGCATAAGCGAGCGACGGACAGCCTGTGTCGCGCACCTTGGCCGCCGCCGCGCTGTGTGTGCCTCCGCCGGCTGCTTGTCGGCCAGCTGCAAAGCACCAACAGCAGCATGTATTGGACCAAGCTGACTAGTTTGTGGGACATCGGACTTGAAGGCTGCAGCGGCGCAAGAGCTCCGCCGCCGCCCTTCGCGCCTCCACCGGCGACTTGCCAAGCAGCTGCACATCAGGGTTTGACCTTGTTGAGTGGAGCCACCGAAACGTTGACGTAGTCTCAAATGATTGAACAGGAGATGTGGAACCTGGCGCCACAGCTGCGCCACGACATGTACCCTCCACCAGAACATCGAGACATGAACTGCGGACCTGGCGCCGCAGGCGCGATTCTCAAAAGGGCTGAATGTTTCGGAGATCTCTCACAAGGGCTTCGTGTCAGCTCTTTCGAGGGCGTCTTGTCACAAGAGAACCAGGAGTTGCGGGGCAGGGCCCCAGGTGCGCCATGGTTGCACCCCTTTGACCAGTCAGGAAGGCTAATTCAGGAAAGCTAATTCATGTAGGCAGGGGAGCTAAACACCTGGTGCCACAGGCACGCCACGACGCCACCCTGCACGTCCAGCACCACCTTGTGCTGGAAGCGGGGTCCGCTGTTCAGCAGGCCGGACACTTTCCAGTCTTGGGTGATGCCATCGGCAGCCGGGTCCTGCATGCATGAGTAGGGTTTTGACATGAACAAGGAGTGAGCCGCTGCGGCGGGAGACTCGATGATCACGGCCGCTGCTTTTGAGTGCATGAGCGCGGTCAGGTGCAGCATGGTCCAGGACACGTAGAGGGTTTAGGCTAGGGTTTAGGCTATGTGGCACAGCGTGTGCTGTTGACGCCTGGCCGTGACCTGATGCCGCAACGGCAAATTGATCAAGGCAACTCAGCTGGAGTCCCCAGCATGAGTTTCTGCTGATCCATGACAGCCTCGCGCTTTGTACGCCTTTCAGGGTTCAGCTGATAGTGCGTACCGTTCCGTCCTTTTTGATAGCCTTGTTGGAGGCGGCCCACTCCAGCAGCTGGTCCCTGACCTTGATGCAGTCTGCCTGCGTCGCATGAATAGGCAACATGGATAGGCGACATGAATAGGCAACATTTGCAACACGTGGCGCCAAGCCCGCTCGATTCAGATCATGCAGCAGCCGGCTGTCAGCGCAGCTGCGGCTGCATCAGCCTCTGCCGCCCAGTCGGCTGTCTTCGGGAGCAGGAGCTTCTGCCGCCAGCTGAGCTGCAGGTCCCTGTGACAGTCAGTCGCTGTGCAGATACAGTCGGCTGCATAGGTCCTAATCACGTCACCTCACACAGCTCAGCGATGTGCGCCAAAGCAGCAGTCCTCATGAGAGAGCTGCTCCTGTGCACGACGGCGTCGGTGTAGGGTTTAAGCCGGCTCTGCTGTCCGTGACAACCACCCACCAGCGTGCGGAAGGGATTCAACTCCTCGAAGCTATGCCCCGGCGGCGGACCCGGCGGCGGCGGCGGCTGCCACTGCGGCTCTTCTGGCACGCCATCGGCGGACGGCTGCGGGGCTGGGAAAGCGGCCGGCGGCGGCGGCGGCGCCTGCACGCGACCGAATGCGCGACCGGAGACGGTCACGCCCCCCGCCGACTGCTGCGCGTGGGGCTCTGCGACCACATGCCAAGTCTGACGGGGATCTGAGCTTTCAATCCAGAGTGCAGGTGGGGTGCCGGCATGAGGAAATGCACGGTCCAGCGGCCAGGTACTTGTGTTTGGTTTGTGATGTTTAGGGTTTAGGGTCCGAGGTATGCAGGGGTGGACATGACATGGTTGTTGGGGACACCATGATGATTTGGCGCCACTTGCTGCGCCGCACCTGCTACCGGTGCAGCTTCTGCAGCCGCCTGCAGCTGTGCGTTCCGAGGCCTCACATCAGCGCCCGCCGCCGCTTCCGCCGCCGATTCGCCGCCCGTCACGCGCCCCCGTTCCTCCTCTGCCGGCGGGAGCTGCGGCCGCAGCGGCGGCCCCGAGTTCCCTGAAGCCCCGGAGCTATCCGAAGAGCCCGAGCTTTGCGGAACGCCCGAGCTCTCCGAGGCGTCGCCGTCAGGGCACAGCTGCATCGCCATTGTGCGCAGTGCGGTGAGGTCGCACATGTGCATCGCGGCGGCGGTGCGCCTCTCGTGCACCTCCTGCCGCTTGATCTGCGCCACAGATCAGCAGGATGGTTGTTGCAACGAGCGAATGAGCTGGCAGATTCGTGCCAGACACGAATCACGACGGGCCCGCAGTTTCAGCACATTGCGGTGGCGGTGTTTCTCCTGTGCTACTTTTGAACCGCTTCTTCACACACTTTGCCAGCCTGCAAGATGAAGCTCAGTCCTGCCCAGCAGTGTGCAGGGGTGGGGAACTACACACACTAGATGGCACCGCGCTCGACACAAGGCATGCACACCTTTTTGACCAGCTCGGGGTTCATATCGTTGGGGAATTTCCGCACGGCATGCTTCACCACGCGGCTGAACAGCTTTGCCCGCCGCTCGTAGAACTCCGTGTGCACCGCCAGCAGCGCAGCGTCATACGCCGGCCCGGAAGCCAGCGCCCCACTGGCGGCCGAAGGCGTGTCGCCGCCGGCGCTGCCACCCGTGCCGCCGGCGGTGCCGCCGCCAGCTGTAGCGTCGGGTGTGGGTAGCCGAAGTCGGGGGACCCCCAGCTCTCCCGCCGGCACGGCTGCTGGCGCCGGCCGCTCAGCTGATGACGCTGCGCCGCCTGAAAAATACACGTGGTGCTGTCACAGCCGGCTCGCCAGAGCTCCTGTGTGCATCCTTATCGGCGGACGAGAGCTCCAGACTATCGAAGAAAGCAGTCCCAAACCCTTGCAGAAGTATGCTGCTCTCTGCCTTGGCATGGGCAGTTTGTTTTGAGACGATCAGGCCTCAAATCGAAACGCTGCCAGCAGGGCTGCGGCAGCAGGCTGACTGAACGTCGTAAATGAGCTTTGGCAAGCGTTTCGCATGCGCACTGCCTCAACGCTGCCACAGCACCTGGCAGCGTGCCCTCGAGCCTAAGGGTGCCGAGCCCCTCGATCCTGTAGATGTGCGCCACTCGCGCCTCGAGGCTGTCAGACTCCCCGCTGCCGCCTGTCGAAGGGGCCGCTGGCACAGCTGCAGCATCGGCAACGGCGGCTGCGACATGTGCTGCTCGCCGCCTCTGTTGCACTTTGTCCCCGCAGTGATGAGCCTGTATCAGTCATACATGAAAGGCGTTGTGTCTGAGATAATATGACGCAGTAAGACAAGATCAAGTTTTTTTGCAATGATGGCTGTGGAGCTCCATGTGCAAAAGCGCACCTGCGCAGGCGGTGCGGCCTTGCGGTTGAGCGTGCCGTGACTGCCGGGCCCCTGCTGTTTGCCGCTTGGATGTCCTGGCCTGGAGCGGGGGATCACCACTCCAATTGCAGCAGCTAGACTTCCACTGCAGCTCATGGTCATGCGACCGCTGTGCGCCACTGCAATGGGCTGATCGCTACTGGCCGCCCACTGCGCCGGCTCTTATGATCCACTGGAACCCCTGAAGGGTCCGTGAAGATAATGTATGCAGACGAAGGACTGGAATGCCACAAATCGGCCAGACAGAGTTCGATGACTTGCATGTTCATTGTTCCGGAACTTTTGCGACACTTCGACACAAGTTCAACAGTTTGGATCTATTGTGCATTTGCAGCTGCAGTCAGAGGGTTCCAGGGAAGCCCCGTACCGTATGTACAGTGAAAGTCCCGCAGTCTCTGCAGGATGTCGAGACATTTTCGCACGGGCAATGGTGCTGAATTTGCACAGTGCTCTAGACTGATCGCATGCAAACAACCAATCGAGTGAAGCGTCAAGCTGCGACTCTTACGAAGTGTACATCCTGGTTCCGATGCTGCCGCGACCAAAAACATGCACACCACCTGCACTAAAAGCCTCAGTGCATCGCGGCACCCACATGCGGGGTGTCAGCCGTAGCACAGGCAGGGTGCTGCTGCTGGGAGCCGCCGTCAGGGCCGCGCTGCTGCTGTTCGGATCTTGGCAGGATGCCAACCTCGACGTCAAGTACACGGACATAGACTATGCGGTGGTCACCAATGCCGCGGCGGAGGTCGCCGCTGGCGGGTCGCCATTCGACCGCGCCACATTCAGGTTGATCAGCAGCACACTTTGACCCTTTCTGGGAAACGCTCTTCACAGAAGCAAATCTCTGATGCACTCTCGTTCTTTTAAGGCGCCGGCATGGAGTGCCGAGTGCCAAAACATAAATAAATAAAAACAGAAAAACTTAAATTAGTAAAAGAAATCACTGCTCCCCAGGTACACGCCGCTGCTGGCATGGGCTCTGCTGCCGAACGTGTGGCTGCACCCTGCGTGCGGCAAGCTGCTGTTCGCAGCCGCAGACATCGTCGCGGGCTGGTGCGTCTTCTCTGCTCCACGATGGTTCGCCCATCAGCCGCATCCGCCGCGTTGTCATCGAATTGCACCTTGCTGGCGCACTCGAAACTGCAACCTGACGGCGCACAGTCCTCCAGGACAATGACAGCAGCCGGTTACACCTAGGCCTTCGGCTATAGCTCAGCGCCTCATTCTGCGCTACATCCACGTCCAGGCTGATGGAGGCGCTGCTGGCGGGGCAGGGCGTCGCGCCGCGGGCGCGGGCGGCGGCAGTGGCGGCGTGGATGTTCAACCCCTTCACCGCCACCATCTCCACGCGCGGCAGCGGTGAAGCGCTCGTCGTGTGTCAGCTGCTGGGCCTGCTGCTGGCGCTGGCCTCAGGTATCAGCTTTTGAGACCGACGGGATCGCTCTCAAGCCGGTGGTGATGCGTCGAAGGTGCATTCGGTATCTGCTACATAAGGAAGATACAGCTGCAATTGCGGTCCCCTTTGTTTCAGCAGCGAGGCATCGCTCGCCTGCGAACTTGCAGAGCTGCCTGCGGATTACGCGCCGCAGGTAGCAGCTCTGCCGGCGTGGCGTGGCTGGCTGACTCGCCACTGAGAAAGTTGTCGATGGATGTGCTGAGGCAGCGTGCGCAAGCATGGTTGTGACACTCAAGATCTGTAGGGTGACATCACAGTGCATCTGCGGCTGTTTGCATGTTGCAAAGTGGCACGCATGGATGCAGTGCATGGGGCAGTACAGCAAAACATGCTTGTGCGCTTCACACTGAGCGAGATCCCACCTACGTACCCTGTCACTTGCAGGCCACACCATCATTGCTGGCGCGCTATTCGGACTGGTGGTTCACTGGCGCATATACCCGGTCATCTACGTGCTGCCGGTGCTGCTGGCGCTGCCGCCGCCGCTGCTGCCGCCGCCAGCGCAACGAGGGGTTCACGGGGGCGGCGGGACGTCCATGGCGGGCGGCAATGGCGATGGGAAGCTGCACCACAGACGCGGCGGAAGCGCACTCAGCGGCGGCACACCAGATGAGACTGCGGCTGCCGCGCCTTGGGCCGCAACCGGCAACGGCGACGGCAGTGGGACCATCAGCGGCAACGGCGACGGGAGCGCAGGCGTCCCGAACCAGCCTGCGCAGCAGCGGCAAATCTGGCATCGGGTTCACGGGCAGCTGCGGCGCGTGTGCAGCTGGGAGCGGTTGGCATTTGCGGCGGCAGCGGCGGCGGTTTTCCTCGCCCTCGGCGGCCTGTTCTGGCGACTGTATGGCTGGCGATTCGTCGAGGTGGGGATGCCCGATCCTTGGAGATGTCTGGCCTTGTTTTAGATATAGTGTGCCACCCACATGGATCCACCGATTATGGATAACGTCCATCAAGACTTGTCTCTCAAATCTGGAGTTCTAGAGCGGACCCGCAGCACACACCGCAGCCTCTGCAAGCCGCTGCACTTTTGATGGCTGACATTCTGACGTGCTAGCCCCTGAGCCAATGAACATGTCTCCGACGAGTCATTTCGAATTTCGAATTTCGAATTTCTTCGAGGCCGGAGGAAGCACATGTGTACCACACGGCTGGTTGGGAGGCGCGGCACAACTCGTTGCAGGAATACTGTCCCGTGAGCAGTTACTATCACTTCTCCGTGCAGACAATGACGCTTTTGATGCCGCAATGCCGCAGGAGGCATACCTGTACCACACATTGCGGCGGGACCTGCGGCACAACTTCTCGCCGCTGTACTACCCCGCCTACTTGAACCTGGGGGATCCGGCGCTCAGTGCGTTGCTCGGCAGGTGACTTGCCGGAGATGTTGTCAGATGCTAGGCTTCTTCAGGCGTAGGTATTCTCCGATGTCGAGACTGTTCAGATGCTGGGATGGCAATAGAATCTTGGCAGCGGAGGCCTTCTCGGGAGTATCGCACGTGCACTGGCCGCGGCGCTGCATCGGCCCTTGAGAAGCGTCATCAGCACATATGACGTGTATCCCAGTGTGTTGCTAGGGTTTAGGGTTTAGTTGCACTCAAATTCTTTGCCGTCACTGAATGCTGCTGGCATCCGCTGTTCATGTGCCGGTGCCCTCGTGCTGCTGCAGGTTGGCATCGGCGGCGCAGCTGGCGGCGGTGGCGGCGCTCGGCTGGCGCTTTGCGGCGCACCTGCCGACGGCGTGGCTGCTGCAGACGGTTGCCTTCGTGGCGCTCAACAAGGTGCTGCGAAACTGGCTGCAGACACCTACTATTACATAAGTATTAATTAATTACATTATATAGAGTTTAATTTAAATTAAATCTAAGAATCTTATACAAAAACTATATTAAATTTAAAGCCGATATTTAATAAATCATTATTAAACCGACGCTAGCTAGATTATCGGGCACATTGTATGGTATCGCGCTGGCAGGTGCCTTATGGGGCCTTGCGCTAAATATCCTTTTCAGCGGGGATGGCGGATGATGATGATGATGATGATGATGCTGTTCGGGTCTGCCCAGCCCTGATGTCGTAGCTGGTTGCTTGGACAAGCAGATTGAGTCGTAGCGGAATGGTTGCGTTTAAGCGCGTGAAATTGAGTGAACCACTGCATGTCTAGTGCAGGTGATCACGGCGCAGTACTTTGTCTGGTACTTCAGCCTCGCCCCGCTGGTGCTGCCGAATATCCGGCTCCCCGCCCAGGTGAGACACATACATCACGTCTATTGCAAGTGCATGCTGAGTTTTTAGGGTTTAGGGTACACCAGCGGACACTGCTTCAGACTGTGCAACAGGCACTCTGGGGGTAACGCCTGTCGCCAGTACTTGAGAAGCGGACTCAGCCCTCTTTTGAGCCTAAACGCTGCGCTTGTTGCCGTGCAGCGGCGGCTGCTGGTCGCGCTGGCGGCGTGGGCGGCCGCGGCGGCGCACTGGCTCGCCTGGGCGTATCTGCTGGAGTTCCGTGGGGCGCCCGTGCACCTGGGTGTGTGGGTGGCGGGGCTGGCGTTCATGGCGGCCAACATGGCGCTGCTGTGCGCGCTCGCTGGGGCGGTGGCGCGACCAGAGGCGGCGGACGACGCTGCAGAGTCTGGCGAGGGCTGCAAGTCCTCGACGCCACAAGCAGCACGCCGACATATCGAAGCTGGCTGAGTGACGAGGCGGTGCCCGACAGCTCTGCATGTCCGCATTGGATTCGAGTCAGGGTGTTGCAAGTATGTACGTTGTATTGCGCAGGTTCTGTGTGGACAGTTGCCGCAGCAGTTTAAAATCCCACAACCTGAAGCGCTGAAGTTGTTACACATCACCTCCTTCCGCACGACAGGTCACAATACTGCCATCGTTGCAAACCCATCTTGTACGGGAATACGCGCTGCAATTCACTCCTGGTTTTGACTGACCACTCAGCCGCTCTCGCTGCTTCCTCTGCGCCTCGTTCGATGCTTCAGGCAGACTGACAGCGCTAATGCGATTGTTGACTGTGCAGCCAAGACCTGCTTAACAACACAAAAGGCTGCTGCAGGACGCGGCCTGCTGTGACTGTCAGTCTGTCCCGCCATCCGAGGAGATCTGACGATGAGATCGCAGCAGGATCTCGTCCAACGGGAATCCCAAACGCCGCGTGAATCGAGCTGTTTCCACTGGCATGAAATAAACAGTCGCCCTTGACAAAACTCCATCTCAAATCTAAGCCTTCAGTCAAGCCCACAAACGGGTCGCCGGTGCATTCTGAGTCATGGCGTGCGCTTTGTCAGCTGATAGTGAATGCCGCCATGAATGAGCAGCGCCGATTGGAGCGCATGCTTGCCGCACGGCACGAGTTTGAGGAGGCAAAGGTTGCTGCAAACGCCACGTTGACGGGTGTGCTGCAACACTTCATCAGGACTGGCCTGGTATCACACCTCAAGTGTCTGTCATTGCACAAATGCAGTGCCTGCTATGAAGGGGGGCTTTGCCTTGATGCGTAGGGCTGCCCGCAACAACAGTACAAAAGAGCAAATGGTCACGATCTGATGATGATGAACCGTGCTGTGTATCAGTCATCGTGGCTGCGCCGCTAGCCTACGTGCGATAGTCTGATTTGGACATGCATACTTGCTGCAGAGCCCGGCTGAGAGGTTCAGCTTTTCGGAAGCATCCGTGGTGGCTGCGCGTGCGCTGCTGGTCATTATCGGCCGCAGACGTGCCAGCGCAGGCAGCGTAGGATAGAAATAGTCGCACTCGCACTGATGGATATTCCCATCCGAGGTCTTCGTCGGATGTATAGCGCAAAATGTCGACAGAAGCATGGGGCTGCGAGACGAGGCCAAACCGATTTGTGGGTCGCCTTTGGCATCGTGCTGCACTGGTGCTGAGTCGCTGAGGTTGCGTACATTGCTGCGCAAATAGTCCAATTTTCGATCCAAATCAATGCTCGTTCTCTCGCCCTAAAATAAGTCACCATGTCGGCATCATTCTTGCTGAGGCCCGAGCATCGCTGTCACCGAGCTGATGCCGCCGGCAGGGAAGATGCGCCACCACGGCAGCTCGGCGCGGCAGGAGACGTAAGCATGGCTGGTGACTGGCTGGTACGACCCGCGGTTGAGGTGCCACTCCATGGCGCCAAACATCTTGTACGCCGTCTTGGTGATGACCTGCAGCAAAACAGGGGATGTTGCATGTTCCCGGAACTCTGAGCACTGCATGCAGAGATGCACGGCCATGTTTCAACATGCAGAGGACGCCCGTGAAGCAGCCACAGCTGCGGGCGGCACCCTGATCCACGACATTCCATCTTTCTGGTTCAAGCGCGCCTTTGGGTCGATATTGTCTTCGGCCATCGGCGCCGGCATGCCGTTGCCGATGGACCAGGCGGCGCGCGCTGCTGTCGGCGCATGTGGGCGGTGCACCATAAAAGCCGTCGGGTGGACTGCAAATCTGCGCCCAGCAGAATCCCGATAAGATTCTGGTTCTGGCAGCTGCTGCTGCTGCCGGCGAGGTGCACCAGACACGCTGGGCGGCCTGACGCTGGCCACATCACAGTCGAGCCAGCTGCAGACGCACAGCTGTCATCGAAACGACCCTAACATCCCGCATCGGACGCGCGAGCCAGCCTGGCCCTCACTTGAAGCCGGCGTGCTGAAGGTAGCGCGCCCAGGACACCTTGTCCAGGCCGTAGCCGCGGTAGCGCTCGTCAAACGGCGGCAGCAGCGCCCTCGCGCCGAGGACATACGGCTCATACCTGCGGCACGGGATTCAGTCAAAGACTGAGTCGAGTGTGCCTGCTGTGCCTGTGGGGCCTTGAATCTGAACTCCCGGATCATAAACCCTAAACCCTAATGCCCAGGCTCGGAGGTGCCATAAAAAGCCTGACAGCTACAGCAAGCCGCCATGTGCCTCACACAGGGAATGGTGCATGCTGGCGTGACAAAGCTAAACCCTAAGCTGGCGTGCGCTTGGTGGACCTCTTCGCAACGCGAATCGGCATGGCGAATCGGCATGGCAGCGCGTCAGGATCATGGTAAATGGCACGTCTGCATGCTTATGCAGGACTGCTTCCACGCACCCGGTGGTGTAATTGGTGGCATAGGGCAAACTGTTGTCCGCCGCAGCGGCCCAGCGGCCGTAGCCCGTCGCATCGTGGCACGCCTTGCACTCCGGCGCGAAGCGCGTCAGATTTGAGGCGGCGAGCGCTGCCAGAACAGCGGCCTTGCCGCCAGCGGCTACCGCGTCCGCGCCCTGTGAGGTCTGGAAGGCGGGGATGATGATGGCGCGGCGGGCTCTGGCCAGGGCGCGCATTTTGGTGAACCTGCAAACGACACAGCCGGCCTTTGTTGATAATCGCAAAGGCGTGAGATCTTGAGGAATCGTCTAATGACATTCTTTTGCGCCAAGGCCGCTGTACCCCACTGCGCCATCGCATGACAATGTCAATCTGCAAGCAGGCGCTGGTATTGAGCAGCCTCGAAGAACGCCTGCGGACTCGGCACAGAAATTCACACAACACGCGAGCACAGGATGACACACCCTGCAGGGTTGGCTAGCTTGGCGGACAGGCCAGCAGAACTGGGCTCAGCTGTAGGACAGCAGATTCAACCAGTATCAGAAGACAAACAATGTCACACCCTACGGGGCTGGCCAGCTCGGCGGAGAGGCTGGATGAGACGAGCATGTCCCCGTCGACGATCAGCAGCAGCTGCGTGCGGGCGCGCAGCGCTGCGGCATTGCGCAGCGCATTGAAGGGAAACAGCGTGGCCTCCGCGCTGCCGGCCACGAGCTCGCTGTACAGCGTCAGCGACAGCTGGCAGCCGCCTGCGGCGGCGTCGATCCTGCAAGCATGATGAGGGTGTGTGAGTGTTCGGCAATCATGAGTGTGTCAGAGCACTGGAGCGTGCTGCTGCCGCGTTTCAGCCATAAGGAGCACGAGCGATTCGACTCGCCTGAACGTTGTCATCATAGCCCACCTTGTGCCATTGCAGAGCAAGGCGAGGTTTCCGATGCCCACCTGTCGAAGGCCGCCCTGACCTCTCGGCGAGCTGCCGCCAGCGGCGACTCCGCTGCCGGCATCGGCGGCTCGACTTCCTCGCCTTCCCCTGCCTCCGCCGCATCCGCGTCCCACTCCGCCTGCAGCTGGTCCATCCAGGCGTCCTCTGCGGCCAGCGGCGGCAGTGCCGCGGCGCCGATTTCTGCGACGTAGACAGCGGCAACCAGCGGTCCGCCCCAGGAAGCGCACCTGCCGCAGCAGATGCACGCGTAGATGTCAGATTGCTTGCAAGAGGATCATGCAGCTGTCATCCGTCGGCAAATTTCCTTGTGAAGACAAAGCTTGAAGGATCACTCTGAACAGCAATCTCCTGCTTGGCGCAGAAGGCGAGTTTTTGAGCGAGGGAATCTATAGCAAAGAACACGGGACTCACAGGCCATCTAGCCGGTCGAGGCGGGCGAGGCTTAGCGCCGTGACCGCCGTGGCGTCAAATGCCGGCGGCTTGGCGCTGGCGTACTCCATCTCCAACACCAGCCTGCAACATCAATGACACGACAGTGTGAAAACAGGTGTGTTGAGGCTGCAAGTCATGCGAGGCAGCACCATGACTGTTTCATATCCTGCAGTACATCGGCACCACACCCTCAAACGATCAGGCACAACAATGGCGAAACTCAGCAAAGACGCCTGGTTCAGCCAAGTCACCTGGCAGGCTTGCCGTCGGCAAAGTCCTGGACGGTGAAGGGCGCGCCGCCTCTGTTGGCCTCGCCTGCCGCCATGCAGTCTGCGAGGGCGCCAGCAGTCAAGTCGGATTCCGCAGCCGGCGCCGCGGCGGGCGCGGCCGCAGCAGGCTCCACCGTGTCGACCACCAGTGCGGCGACTGCCCTTGTGTCACTGTGGTCTGCTGGCATCGCCTCTGCCGCCTTGGCTTCCTCGCTGTCGGCTTGCATCGGGTCTGCTTGCGCGCCTCGAGTGGCAGCATTCGCGGGCGCACCACCGGCTCTGGTGACGGCTGCGGCGACGGCCTTCAGAAGCTCAGTGGCAGCGACATGCTGCTGCTCCGCCGGCGCCAGTGGCCTTGATGCGGCGGCGTCCGCTGCTGCCGCCGCTGGTGCGTCTATGGCCGCAGCGCCATCTGCCGAATCAGCCTCTGCCAGTGCGCTCTCCGACGGCGGCAGGGCTTCTTCCGCCGCCTTTTCGAACACGACATGGGCCGCGACAAACTCCTCCATTTTCTCGTCTGACCGGCCCCACTTGCCACCCTCAGCATCGGCGTCAGGCGCCGCCGCTGTCTGCGGCGCAAGCTGCAGCCGCTCCAATGTCACCTTGGGTGCAGGTGCCGAAGCCGCTAGGCGCCGGCCGCGGAACTGCGCCGCAACAATGGCAGCATCTGCAATTTCGCCCCTGAAAAGCCGCTTGGACGTTGTTGCCGGGTGGCCGCTGCCGCCGGCAGCATCCGCTGCCGCCGACTGCCGATGCGACTGTGCGAATATCAGCGGCGAGGCGATGAGCAGGAGCGCCACGACCAGCAGGTACGTCAGCGACCTGCGGCTCGCTGTGGGAAGCACCTGCTGGCTGCGCAGCAGCGGCAGCAGGGATGCGGAGTCCATGGCCGCAGCCTGATTGTCTGCGATCAGGCAATAGAGTACAGGGGGATTAGACACTGAGCTTCTGAAATATAATTTTGTCTGGTTACTTGTGAAGGCGCTCGTGGCTAGCTACGATGCAGGCTTCGCAGCAAGGCCGGCATGCACTTCGTGCTGCCGGCACAAATCAGTCGCAGCTCTGCCTCTGTGAACAGACCGTGCGAACCATGCACCCACCTTGGTGTCGCGAGCCTCCACAATGTAACAAGCTCATGCAGTGTTGAACATACCTGGATCAGACGGTCGCCTCCGCAGCAGATTGCCTTGGAAAGATCCGAAGCTGGCGAAGCCTGTTGGTCGTCCAGAAAAGGTTGCGCGTGGCGCTGCTGAGTGAACGAGAAGTCACACTGAACTTAGTTTGCAGTGTCTCAATCCGGTGAGCAGGTTGCAAGACACGGACAGGCGAGGCGACATGGACAGGGACCGCACGCTTCCCCGTAATGTTAACGATCATCTTCCCTGGCTAAACCCCTAGGTTGGCCCAAGGGGAGTAAGGGCACTCCCCTTGGCTTGGCCCTTCCACTTGCCGAGCAGATGGCCCGCGCCACGCCAGATTACAGCTCGAAACCCACCTTCAGAACTGCACTGACTCTGCTGGATCGCACCTCAGCATTCAGCCGTGTTCGAGACTGTCGCGGTGCTGCAGATCCCTTCGACGCTCTCAGATCCATCCGACACCAAATCGACGTCAGCTGCAGTCTTGCAGGCTTCCTTGATCTTGCAGCAGCGTGCAGAGAGAGAAGACTTGCAACGCTGTAGCCGGCGCACCACGGCTAGTAATCGAGTGCCATGACTTCACGCGGCGCCGCGCTCAAGCGGCACCCGCTGGTTCTGGCATCGCTGTAGAGTCGCAGACTACCGTGAGCTATCGGATGGTCATTGGTGATCGAAAGAATCGCAATCAAGACCAACTCTTCGGCGGCTCAGTGTCGACATTCCACGGCAAGACATAGCAACGCCCGCCTGTCACATGCTGGTGCTGCATTAAAGCCTAGATTTCGAGCGGCGTCGCTTCTGCTCTCGAACCCACGCCCACGCCTGTAACGTGGCGGCATGGCGGTCGCGGCGGTCGATGTGCTGGGCTACCTGCCTGGACCCGCCGGCAGGGTGAGCAATGTCAGTATGAAGGCATGCTGCACACACTCTAGGCTTGTGTTCCGGGCGAAGCTGGCAGGTAGGGTTTAGGGTTTAGGGCGAGTCTGACTTCGCTAATGTAGGGGCCCCACACAGCGTGTGTTCAAGCCTCTATGATACCTTGGCGTTTCGCAGGCGGTACAAATCGAGCGCACGACAAGCTGCCATTCAAACATGTGTTGATGCGCAGGCGAACGCGGACGCGGCGGACGTGCTCGGGCTCGGCGAGGCGCTGGCCTATGGCGTTGCGTCCTCGGTGGGGGTCGTGGACGTGCGCCGCATGAAGCTGGCCACCGTGCTGGCCGGTGGGCACCGCGGCTCACCAGTGACTGCCGTGGCATGGTGCGCTCCTTCATCTCCCAGAGAGCCAACAGAACGGTCCTGAGATGCATGGAGGATCCGCAGAGGATGATCGCAGGTTGCGGAACGTGTGTTTTCACAGTGCTGCTTCTTGCTGTGACATCATGATCCAGACTTGCCGTCTGGCTGCAGCGAAGCACATGTGGCCTGACACCCGAGTCCCCTTGTCGGCAGGTCCCCAGACCGGCATTCCAGGGACATGCGCGGCGCGGCATCTGTGCTCAGGTGGGTGTCCATCCACAAGTAGCAAATCAGATTAGCTCATCAGAGTGTGCCATCTTGCAATCCTGTCGGCATGCTGTGCCGGACTAGGCTGCTGTGATGGACTTCATCGTTGCCTGTTTCGACAGTTTCAATCAGACTGATTAGCTTGGCAGTGAGGGGTTCCAACCCCGTAGCTGGCACCCTTTTAGCCCCTCAGGGCTTGCGACATGGTGTAACATCTATCTCTCTCTGCTGGGCACTGCTGCTGCTTCACAGCAGCGACGTCAAACAAGCCACATGGTGCATTACCACGCCGATGCCATCGAACCTCCTCATCCTGCCTCACATGAACACACCCGCTGTTCCAACAGTGCGGGATCCCTAAACCCTAAGGGTTTAGGGTTCAATTTCAAAACTTACACACCGAGCGCAGACTGGCGTCCGGCGACGCGGATGGGCGCGTGGTGGTGTGGGACGTGGCCTCGGGGTCGATAATTGCGGCGCTTGATGACGCGCTGACAGCGGCGCACGGGCGGCGGCCAGACACGCTGCCGCCGGGGCGCGGCGCCGGCGTCGTGGCGGTGGCCTGGGTGACGGCGGAGCACGGGATGCTCGGCGTCGCAGTGGCTGCTGGCACCTTCCTCGTCTGGGACACCCAGGGTGAGACCCCCTGCCGGCTGCAGGCTTCACAGGCACGAGTCGATGGAGGGATGTGAACGAACAGGACATAGAGGTGGGCTGCCGGCGTCATGGCGGTCGCCTGGTGAAAGCTGTGCCAGGCATGCTGG
>JAABUM010002463.1_pt1 | contig 24720 bp, 35 predicted proteins | sample 5559161 | NCBI WGS metagenome assembly JAABUM01 (sample SAMN10711868, study PRJNA513369) | rock metagenome | isolation source: Antarctica rocks | place: Antarctica: Victoria Land, Siegfried Peak nord
AGGTCGTGCAGGCCGCACAGCGGGCGCTTGTTAAGATGCACCACCCCGACGCCGGTGGCACCCACGCGGCGGCCGTTGCGATCAATCGAGCGGTTGACATCATCCATATCTACCAGAGCACGGCGCGCTCTGGCGCGGCGTAGGCCGCGACACAAAAGGGGCGGGCGTGTGTGAACGGTTCGAAATCACACACGCCCGCCGTTGCGGGAGGAAACCGTGACGGGAGCCAACCCGTCATGCGGTCCACTATAGACAGGCTCCCGTCCGGGGGCCATAGCCCGTTCGGGCTATGCGTGTGGCCGCGACGGGAGCGCGGCGTGACCTGGCGCGGGGTAGAGAGACAAAAGCCCCTCGTGGCCTCTCCTCCCGAGGCCACGAGGGGAAAGAAAAAGAAAATGACGTGTGTGCTGTCGCGACCCGTTCGGCCGCGGCGCGGGGATAGAAAAGCCCCTCAACGGGCATGCTGGGAAGGCCCATTGAGGGGCATCAAAGAGGAAAACGACCGCACCTCATTGTGCTTATTGCCAGAGTAGGCGACGCGGGCAGCCGGGGCCATAGCCCGAATGGGCTAGCGCGCCGCACCCGCAACCATCAACCACACCACCACAGACAGACGCTGGGCTGGCCGCAGCCGGCGGCCTGAGGAACGATAGCCATGCTGACAGATCGAGCACCACACACCACGCCACCGGCGGCCGCCACGTCCGCAAGCGGCTTCGACGACGAGCAGCGGCAGGCGCTACGAGAGGCTGCTGCTATGAGCGCCGACCGAGCGCGCGTCGTGGCCCAGGTCGCGACGTTAGAGGGGCAGCTGCAGGAGTTGGGGCGACGTGGCCAGGAGCGCCTCGGGCCAGCCGAGGGCGTCCTACGCCGGCAGATCGCGGCTTTAGAAGCAGTGAGATCGGGTGATGCATCCGCATCCGAGGCTCCGGCGCCGTCCGAGGTGGAGGCGCTGGCTACTGCGGTCGCCGAGTACGTCAGTTTATTTGAGGACGTGGTGTTGACCGCCCTGGGCGTGACCAGGGTCCAACTCGTGGCGGTCGGTGAGCTCCTGGACATCACCGACCGCGAGATCGAGGCCCGCGCCCGGGCGCTCCTGGTCGCACAGACCGCCACGTATGTGCGTGGGATATTAAACCAAGCCGTCATGTAGTAGCTGTCCGAGGCGGCGTGACTGCCGCTCCTTAGCCCGTACCGCAGGACTCCACAACGATGAACGAAAACGACGACGAGGTATCCATCCCTCTCACCGTTGATACTGAGCAGGCCCGCGCCAACATTAACGGCCTGCGTGAGGATGCCCAGGCTCTCGATGATACGCTGCTTGAGTTGCGTCAGCGCGGCACGGAGGTTTTCAATCAGGCGCCGGAGGGGAAGCAACGTCCCGCCCGCTCCTACGACGAGGTGGAGCAGCGCACGAGCCAGTACGCGCCCGACCTGTACGCCCAACAGAATCCAGAGATGGCGCGCATTCAGGCGGGGATTGCCGCGCGCCAGGACGCCATTGACGCCCGATTGCGCGACTTCGTGCAGGCGCGCCCGGATGCGGCCACCCTGTCAGGTGGCGCGTTCTATCAAGCGTATGGCGCGTGGTCGGAAACAGCGCCCCCGACGCCACCCGCAACGTCCACGCTAGGAGCGCCCGCGCCAGGGACGCCCACACCCCCCGCAACAGGCGCAGCGTGGCCCGCGACGTTCATGCAACCAGCAACGGCGCCCCCATCTCCTCCTGCGATAGGAGGCGGTCCCGCACCCGCGTCCCCGACAAGCGGTCTGGCGCCCGAGGCGTTGACTCGGTTGCGCGGCGACGCCGAGGCGCTGGACCCTGACCTCCAGAAGCGCGAGACACAGGCGACACGCCTGTTCAACGCCTTGAAGATGCCTGGCCCCAGTGATCTGTCTAACCCGAGCAGGAAACCACTCAAGGCCGATGACTACGACGACGTGCGCACGCAGCTCGCAACGCGCACGCCCGAGGACGTGTGGGCACTCTCACCGGCGCTCCATCAAGCCGTCATGGGCGCCGAAGATAGGCGCGCGACGATTAGCAGCCACATTGATCAGTTCGCGCAGGCGACCACCGCCCCTGCCCCTGAGTCCGTGCCGACAGGGGTACAACCAGCCCCATTGGCACAGTCGGCACAGCCAGCCCCATTGGTGCAACCTGCCCCATTGGCGCAACCGGCACAGCCGGCGCCGGGCGCGCAAGGCGCGCAATCGTCGGCGCCGGCTGACGTATATCGGACGTTTAGCGCCTGGCTTGCTCAGCAGCAGCAGGCGTCGTCTGCGACCACGCAGGCGCAGGGACGGTCATCAACGACGACAGGGGGGATAGGCGCAGGGAATACGTCGCCTTTTGCATTGGGCGGGGGCACGACCGCACAGGACACAGACCGGACCGCCACCACGTTCGCTGATAAGATGGCGTCCGCGTTGACTCGCTCAGGCGGTAGCGTGGCCGCTGGTCTGACGCGTGGGGCCTTTGACGCGGCCGGCATGGGCGCGGCCGGCGATGTTGTGTCTGGTCTGGCGCGTCCCGTCGCCGGAGCCCTGGGTGAGTTGTTCGCGCCGGTCGCGGGGATGTTGGCTGCGGTCGGCGTCGGCCTAGGCATCAATGCGCAATCGAGTCATTATTTCGCTGAGGAGCAAACCTTAGCGGGCGGCGTCGGTAGCCGAGGGGGCGCCACACCATCGTCTGAGTTGACGACCGCGCAGCAAACCGGTTGGGGCTACCTGTACCACGAGAAGGAGAGCGTCGCCGCGGCGCGCCAGTTAGGTGACGCGGGCGTGGACAGCAGCCAACTGGGCGGGACGCTCTCAGCGTCCATGGCCCTTGCCCGCGTCGGCGGCATGGATCTGGGCGCGACCACGCAACTCTCGGGACAGTACGCCCGCGCCGGCCTCAGTGGGAGCCAAATCAGCGATACCTACGCCGAAATGGATCAGGCGTCACGCCTCACTGGAGTTAGCCTGTCCCGCGTTACGGCCGCCCTCAAGGAATTGAACCAAACGGCCGGACTCGGCGCTATCGGCGTCACGTCCCTGGTGGCGACGCAGGCCCTCGCCGGCCCCGAGATAAACGTCGGACAAGCCCTGGCCCCGGCCATCGGCGCGCAGGGCAGTCAGGCCATCCAGATGAGTGCCATACTTGGTATGACGGAACCCCAGTTCCTCGCTGCACAAAAAAATCCCGCCGCGCTGTGGGATGCCTACGCGGGCGTCGCCAAGCGTTTTGATAAAGGTTCGTATGGCATCGATGTGGCCGAGCAGGCGCTCCAGACAGCCGGCCTCGACCTCTCCAGCCTCAAAGGGCCAGACGCGGCGGCCGTCGTGCAGCGTCTTGTGTCGCAAGGCCCAAAGGCCGCTGAGGACTATTACACCTCGCTCCAAACGAAGGAAAAGGCGCATCCCGAAACAGGGGCGGATCTCACGAACAAGGGTAAGGATGTCTCGAACCGTATCATAGCGGCGGGCGAAAAATTTGTCATTGATGCCGAACGTGCGTCGGCGGCGCTCATCCGGGGGGCCGACGCGTTGGGGCACACCGGGGGCGCGAACGAGGTCAAGCACTGGCAACTACACCACCCCGGCCAGCGCCGCGCCGAGTCCCTCCCAGGCGCGACCCTAACCGAGGGGGTCGCCTCCCATCTGCCGCGTGAGTCGTTCACGACCACGAACGCCCTGACCTACGAGACGCCGGACAACCACACGAAGCGGGTAACGGGCTACGTGAGCGGCTATAGGGCCGATACCCGCTGGGTCGATCCGCGCTACGTCACGCCGCACGCCATCGCCGTGGATAACACGCGCGGGTCAACGGACTACGCGACGCCGCAGGTGACGGGCATGGTGGCGGGCGCGGCGCAGTACACGCATGTCCCCATCGGCGTGTCGCTGGCTCTGCTCGCGCGCGAAACCGACATCAAGAACGTGCAGGGCCACGGGGACGGTGGCTATGGTATCGCCCAGTGGGACTTCTCGACCCAGGCTAATCAACGCAACGCCATGCACTATCTGGGCGCGTCGTCGGTCGCGCAGGCCAAGCAGTACGCCATGGACCCACAGCGCGCCATCACGGCGTCTGACACCTACTTGAGGGACATCTATAACGACCCGACGCGCGGCGCACACAATTGGGAGCGCACCCTCGCGTCCTACAACGGCAGCGGCCCTGCCGCGCAGCAGTACGGCCACGACACGTACCAGGCCGCACAGAAGGTCGAGATCCAGATCGGTGGGACCGTGACGTTGACACATCCCGATGGAAAGCCGGCCGGCACAGGGCAGGTCAAGCCGCAGACGCACACCATCCACCATCCCGTCAACCACGCGCGGAAGGCCACGGCCGCCGCGTCGTATGCCCCGACCGATCACACACCCCCTGCGCCACCACCCCGTTTTCACCGCTTCGGATAGGGGCAGGTGCGATGAACGACCTCGACGCCCTCCTGCTTCCAGGTCGCGCCGTGATTCTTCGTTGCCCATCCATCGGTTGAGAGGTACTACACATGGCAGAGATGACCGACGCACAGCGCCTGTTCCATTTTGTCGAACGCGCCAAAAAAATCACCAAGAAGGCGTATTTCAGCGATGGGCGGCGGGTCTACACGTTCCGCATCAATCCGCAGACGTACAGCAACGAGAGCGAGGCGCTACAGGTAGACGTGCAGACGCTGGACGGCTACGGCCTGCTTGACTTCGGTGTGAAACCTAACCCCATCACGATGCAGGGATTTACGGGCATTGATGGGGTGGACGGGCCTGGCGGCTTATGGGCGTTGGAATACTTCCGCCCGATCGTGGGACGCCCTAACAAGAAGATCATGTTCGGATATCCCGCGCACTTCAACGGTGTCAAGCATGGCTACCTGCGGCGCATGACCGACCGCATTACGGCCGACAAGCACCTCTACGCGCAGTACGATCTGCTGTTCATCGAATATGGCGCAAGCACGCACGCGCCAGCCCTGCGTACGCTCACGCCCCCTCTGTTGGCTATTACGCCCCCCCTACGCTAAGGAGAGCGGTTACAGTACATAGCGACTTTTGAGTTTCATCCCCAGTATGACATCACCCTGACTCAGCCCAATCCAAAGCGTGGCGTGCGCGACCAGCCTGACTTCATCACCTGGCAGCTACGCACACTTGCCACGTTTCAGGGTTTGCTTGTCACGGCGAATGGGTCTAACCAGGCGACCCTCTCGTTCCACGACGCTGACGGCTCCCTGCTGGATCAGGTCGCCCCGCAGCCGATGAACGTCGTGCAGGTGCGTCTACCGAACAGGTCGGGCGCGTGGGGCACGGCGTGGACGGGATTCGTGGACAGCGCGCACGAGATCCACGACGCCGAGGCCACGACGCGCACGGTCGAGCTCGTCTGCTCTGGTCCCTACAAAAAATGGGAGGTCACGCGCCAGTCGGCGGGTGATGTGCTCACATTGGCCTATGCATCCATGCAGAACATCGCGGGCGCGGAGGTCGTGCGGTACAGCGCGATGGCGGTCGGCTATGACCCTGCTAATATCGCGTTTGACCCGGTGGCCGACAGTGGCACGGGCCTGTACGGCTCGATTGCCGCCTCGACGATGATGAATCCTGACCAGCAGACGTGGAGCGCGCCGGTCCAGCAAATGCTGGCCAGCAGCGGCCTTGAGTTCTTTTTTGACGAGGACGGGCGCGGACACTATCGGCGCGTCGGTTTCCTGGGCACGAGCCAGCGCAAAGGGCAGCCCCCCCCGCACATCCCGCGTATCGGGCGCGAGGACATGCTGCACGCGGATCTAGCGACGGGCGACCGTGGCGTGCTGACGCGCATCGAAGTCCGCTGGGGTCCATTTCCGTCGCTGCAAACGGCAGTCGTCAAGACCGCGCCGGTGGGTATGTCAAACCAGTTGGGCACGCGTGCGCTGGTCATCTCGGCCCCCTGGCTCCTGTCGCAGGCAGGGGCGCAGTACCTCGCCTCCACGCTGCTCGACCAGTACGCGGCAGGCGTCGCCACCGGGTCCATCACGATCATTGCCAACCCCGAGATTCGGGTGGGGACGATCGTGGAGATACCGGACCCGCGCGGGGGCGATGGCTGGACGAGGTATTACATCGTTAGTGTGAGCTATATGTGCGTGTGGGGCTCGACGTGGACGCAGACGTTGGGCCTGGCCTATGGGAGGAGTCCAGGCAACAAATTCCCGTACATCGGCGATGTCAAATACCCGCAGCTGCGGGTATCGGAGCGGGACGTGCCTGGTTACGTCCCGTTGCTCGCGTTTGACCCTAACAACCCGCGCCGCGTGGTGTCACCCCTGCGTGTGGTGGCCCAACCGTCGCTAGCGCCCACTCAGGCCGCGTCTGCGGCCTTCCAGGTCGGCAGCGTCATTGAGTTACGCACAACGGCGTCAGGCGGGCAATGGGTGGGGCCATCGCACCAATACACGGTTGTCGCCGCATCGTCCTCGCAGCAAGACCCGACCATCATCAACCTTGCGTCGGGCAGCGGGATAGCCTACGCGACGATCACAATGGACAGCTCGGGAGACACAAGCGTTGATACGAGTACCACTAGTGGCACGGGGGCAACGACGGGCACAGCGACGATGGGTAGTCCGTCCACACATGCAGCGGGCACGGGGACGCACCCGGCAGGTGGGACACTTCCGGCAGCGGTGGTCAACCCTGGAACGCTCCCCATGCGCGCCCTGGCTGCCGCGCGGTCGCTCGCGGGCCAATCGTATAGCGGTGGATGCGCCGGTGAAGATTATTGGGACTGTATTGGCGCCGTGGCGTGGGCCTATAACGCCGTTGGCGTCCCCGCCCTCTTCCTGCGGAACTATCGCGGCCCCGGCCGCAACGGGGACACCGGCCCGGAGGGCGCTTTCAGCTACTTCCTGGGCCACGGCGCCCGCGAGATTGCCGTTGCAGACGCGCAGAAGGGTGATCTGCTCTTTATCTGGATCGCGTCACTGGCAGACCAACAGGGCTTCGCTCACATCTGTTGGCAGTGGGACCCCGGCCTGAACTTCGGCGCGAACAACCCAAACATGGGTATTTGTGTGTCCCCCATCGCTGGCTACCTTAGCGACTGGAAAGGGCAACCAAAAACACCGATCAACCGCGCCCTCGACCTGTCGAGGTACAAGCCATGAATGACGTAGACGCCCTCATCGCCCAAGCCCGCCTGCAAGGCTTTACAGTCGAGCGACGCGGATCCGGCCACTTTCTGCTCCACCCGCCGAGCCGGGCTGGCCCGCTCATCGTCATCAGCAGTTCGCCCAGCGATTGGAGGGCAGTCGCCAAGATCCGTTGCCAGTTGAAACGCGCCGGCCTGCTGTTGCCGGCAGATCATACACCACCGTCACACAAGGGAAAAAAGACCATGCCACGACGTACCACCACCGTAACCAGTCCCCGCACGGTTGCCTCGCCTACCCCAACCCTGAACCAGGCTGATGAGGCACGCCTGGCCCGTGAGCGTTACAGTCGATGGGAGGATCGCTCCCTCCACCTCTGCTCCAAAACCGTGCATGCGGGTTGTCCCCGCACACGGCTCCTCAGTGACCCTATCCTTGTCACGGACGCCTCCCGACAAAAGGAGGCTGTGAGAGCTGATCGTTGACGGCTTTGGGTGTTGCACCCTATCCACTATGCTCAGGCGAAACAGGCCTGGCACTCAGGGCCTATTGACCGTTACTTGTTCCGATCTCCTTCGAGCCACCGGCCCCACGTCAGCCTATCGGGCGCGTTACCGCCCGCCTTCGCTTCTTGGGGCATCCTCCCATCCGGGGCATGCGGTGGGCACCTGCTCGGACATCCCGAGAGCACCAGGATGGTTATCCCGTTCCGATCGTTCGTTTTCCGTGGCCGTAGGACCGCTCTATCCGCCGGGTTTAGTGGGGGTGAATACCAGTCGCTTCGCTAGACGCTGGCCCCTATCCTTGACCCTATTTCGGTCCAGGCTCCTCAACGCGCGTGAGCCTGTCTCTAGTCACGACGGTTCAACTGAGCGTTCGCTTCCGCTATCCATAACCACCTGCTTGCAGATATGGGGGCATCGCGTTTGCCCTTGACCCGCTTCTCTTCCCGCTTCAGGGATTGATGACCAGTCGCTACCCTGGGGAAGATGCTTTCCTTCCTTCACCTGAAGGGCCGGGAATCTCGCCCGGCATCGACCGATCAGTTATCATCCTTTCGGGTGTCTCACATCCCCCGTTGACAACGGTTTCGTGAGAACGGGTCGCACGGCAAACGCTAGAGCGCGGCGAGGCCATGGCGCCCGACGCACGACTGGACCACGACCTGGCACATCTCGCTACTCCCGACGTTAGCCGACGCGCGCAACCGCGCCGACGGCGGGAACCGGACCATCTACCGATGATTTACACAGGCAAGAAGTCGCGGAGCATTCTCACCGACCAGTACATTTCCGTGATCGTGCCGACCGAGGAGAACGACGCCAAGGTGGCTGATCTCGAAGAGGTTATTCCTGGCCTCGATAGAGAGAGCCAGCAAAGGGCCTGGCAATCCGAGAACGCGCGTCTCGGTGTCGAGAGGATCTACGTCCCCCTCGCGGATCGGCTCATAGTTTCTGGCAACGACTATCAGTTCGAGCTGGGGAAGACCGTGTTGGTTCACGAGGACGACGTGTCCTATCTGTTGAACCACGACACGTATCGCATCGAGCGCGCCTCAGACGTTGAGCCCGACGATGCGCCGACGATGCGTCGCCGGCCGGGCTACCGAGGTTCCTGAGCGATGAGCACGACAGACACAGACACCACCACCACGCCGGACACGCCGACCACGCCGCGAGAGCGCCTGGCCCGCGCGCGTGAGGCCAACGCGCAGTTGCAAGCAAAGGGGCTTGCGGCGCAGCGCATCGCGCGGGGGCTCGTCGCCCTCGAATCGACCGACGCGCTCGCCACTAGGCTCGACATCTCTCGGGCGTTGATTAGATGCATGACCATCGTCAAAGACATGATGGCTCTGACGACCGAGGTTATCGAGGCGGCCGACAGCGCCGTGGAGGCAGCCGATAGTGCGGTGGCGGCGTCCCGCGCATAGGAGGGGGCCATGCCTCGTGGCTGCACCGTCTGCGCGCACGGGGAGCGCGCGGCCATCGACGCGGCGCTCGCCGCGGGCGAGGCTGTGCGCACCGTTGCGTCCCGCTATGTCCCGTTAAGCAAGACAGCGGTACAGCGGCACAAGGATGAGCACATGACAGAGATGCTGCGCAAGGCGCGTCAGGCGCGTGAGGGGGCGACCGACGAACACGCCCTTGACGTGGTGAAGCAGCTCAAGGCCATCAATGGCGCGAGCCTGCAAATCCTCCATGAGGCGCGCCAGGGCCAGGACCCGCAGACCGCGCTAAAGGCGGTCGATCGCATCCAGCGGCAGATCGAGTTGCAAGCCAAGCTGCTGGGGGACCTCGACGACCGGCCGCAGGTGAACGTCATCGTGTCGCCGGAATGGGTGTCTATCCGGGGTGAGATCCTCGTCGCCCTGCGTCCGTACCCGGAGGCGCGTCAAGCCGTGGCCGCGCGCCTGGTGGCCCTAGAAGGGGGGGCGTGACCGATGGCAGCATTGATGTCGGACCTGGCGTGCGCGCTCGACCCTGTGTTGCTGGCCGCGCAGGGGGGCCTCGTGCCCGATCCCTGGCAGGCCAGGGTGCTGCGCTCATCCGCGCTGCGCATGCTACTCTGCGCGAGCAGGCAGGCGGGCAAGTCAACGATCACGAGTGTCCTGGCGATGCACACCGCCTTGTACACGCCCGGCAGTCTCACCCTGCTTCTGTCGCCGAGCTTGAGACAAAGCGGCGAAATTTTTAAAAAGGCGCTTGGCGTCTATAAAGACCTGGGCCGGCCCGTGCCACCCGAGTCTGAAACGGCCCTGACGTTGACGCTTGAGAACGGTAGCCGCATCGTGTCCCTGCCAGGCTCGAAAGACGGCACGATCCGCGGGTACAGCGGCGTCGACTTACTGGTCATCGACGAGGCGGCCTGGGTCTCGGACTCTCTGTACACGTCCGTTCGGCCCATGTTGGCCGTGTCCGGTGGCCGCCTCGTGGTTCTTTCGACGCCGCACGGCACGCGGGGGTGGTATTGGTCCGCCTGGACGGAGGGGGGTAATGGATGGGAGCGGTACGAAGTGCCGGCCACGTTATGCCCGCGCATCAGCCCGGAGTTCCTGGCCGAGGAGCGCCGCACCATGGGCGAGTGGGCATACAGTCAAGAATACATGTGCCGCTTCGTGGAGTCGGAGACACAGCCGTTCTCGGCGACGGACGTGGCGCGCGCCTTCGATGCGGCGCCGGACGCGTGGGAGTTGTGATGATGACGGCGCCGCCGCTGATAACGATGGGCGTTGACGTGGGCCAGGTCCGCGACCCGACCGCGATCGCCGTGGCCGAAGCCGTGCCGCAGGTCTACGCCGGCCGGACTGAGGCGGACGAGAGGTACATCGTGCGCCATCTGGAGCGATTGCCGTTAGGGACCGCGTACCCGCAGGTCGCGGCGCGCATCGCCGCCATCGCCACAAAGTTACACGAGCGGGCGGGCCAGAACGCCGTCCCTCTCTTCATAGACGCGACGGGGGTGGGCCGTCCCGTCGCCGACCTGCTGACCCAGGCTGGCGTCACGCCGTGCGCGGTGTCTTTCGTCGCCGGTGCCCGCCTGACGGTGCGCGCCGACGGCAGCATCGCGCTGGGCAAGGAGTGGTTGGTCTCGCGGCTCCAGGCGCTGTTGCACGCGGGGCGGTTGTCGCTGCCGCACACCGCCGACGCGCGGGCGCTCGCGAGCGAGCTCCTGACATACGAAATCCGCGTCGCGCAGGACGGCGGCACGACATGCGGGGCCTTCAAGGCGGGGACACATGATGACCTCGCGACTGCCCTGGGCCTGGCTGTCCTGGGGAAAGGGTCGGATCGCCCCGCGCGGTCAGGGGCGCGCACGGCACAAGAGAAAGAGAAAGAGAAAGGGGGCATGACGCGATGGGACCAGTCACGATCGGCCTGAAGGTGGGGCAGCGCATGGAGGCGACGGGTATCGCCGTCGCCGAGCAGGGCCAGCGCGTCGAGGGCGGGTGGGTCGTGGACACCTTCACCATACGCTTTCTGCAACGCCTCCCGCCTGGTACAGCGTACCCCGCTGTCGCGACGTGCCTGGGCGAGACCGTCCGGCGCGTTGTGGCCCTCGCGGGTGGGCAGGACGGCGGCGGCCCCCCGCCGGTGGCCATCTACGCCGACGTGACGGCCCTGGGTGATCCCGTCGTCGCCGTCCTGCGCGAGTCGGGGTTTGACCTCATCCCCGTCTACATGACGCACGGGGACAAGCGCATCGTGCAGCAGACGGGTGAAGTCACACTGGGCAAGGCGTGGATCGTGGCCCGGCTCCAAGCCTTGTTGCAAACGGGGCGCCTGCACCTGCCCCGTACGCCCGAGGCCGAGACGCTTGCCCGCGAACTCATTGACTTCCAGATTGACGCCGGCCAGGTCGACAACACGCGCGAGGGCGCCTTCAGCGTGGGCAGCCAGGACGATCTCGTGTCCGCGCTCGGTCTGGCCACACAAGGCTTCCCCGAGGCCGACACGACCGAAATCGTGTGGCTGGAAGACATCATCGGCATCGGCGACTACCGCGTCCACATCGGCGGTGACGAATCGTACCAGACGCCACACCAGCAGATGCTCGCCGATTGGCGGCGTCACTTCGGCGGGTAGCACTGGCTGCCGCGCATACCAGATAGAGAATAGGAGTACCAGATGACCACGACTAAGCGCACCACGCCGGCAACGGTGGTCCAGCTCACCGAGGCCCTCGACGGCATCCTGAAGGCGCCCGCCAGCACGCCGAACACGGCCACCACGACGGCCACGGCCAGCGGGCCGGATACAAGCACGACCACGACAGAGCCCCGCCCGCGCCTCCTGCTCGGCGATATCGCGGCTGTGCTGCCCACGCCGCGCGCGCAGACACGCCCCACGCCCACGCCAGCCGCGCCGACCGCGCCTGCCGTGGTACTGACCGAGGCGGGCGCGAGCCCCCTACCCGTCTACCCCTGGGAGCCGATGCCCACGTCGGGCGACCCCTGCGGGCTGCGCGAGCGGATGCAGTACGTCGAAGCGGCCATCGCCGCGCGCGCTGTGCCGCCACCGACTGCCGCGCCCCACACGCGCCCCGCCGGCGGGCCTGTGTCGCCTCTCGTCGAAGCGCGTTTCGTCGAGGCCCACCAGCGTCTCGATGAGATGCTAGGCTAAATCACCTACGGGAAAGGGATGGACGGAATGAATGATTTGAACTCGCCGGCCGCTCGCGCGGCGTTTGCGCAGATCTGCAATCAGCAGGTTGTGGCGCAGCGCGACTTGGAGCTCTCGGCTCAACACCGCCGAGACTGGGACTCCCAGAAGCGCGCCGTCTTCACCGACGCGCCGACCGCGCTGCGACAGGCCGTGCTGACGAGACAGCGGGCTATCGAGGCGCGGGCCACTGCGCTGGAAGAGCTAGCTAGCATCGCCTACCGGGACGCGATGGCCGAGGTGAAACGCCAATACCGCGCGGACGACCTCATGACGCGTGCGGGCCGTGAGATCATCGAGCGCGACCTGCTGGCGCAATGGAACGAGCGGCGTGCGCAGATCCGGGCGACCTTTGTCTACCGGCTGGCGGACCAATACCTTGCCGCCGCGCAGGCGGACGCCTATGCCGCGGCGAAGGCGGCGGCCGAGGCCGTGTGGGGCCGCCAGGGGGAGACTCTGCTAGAGCGGTACGTGATGGCCCCCGATCCGGCATGGGCCAGCGCGCCTGAGCAGGTGCCGGACGAGAAGAAGGCCGCCCGGCGCCGGCGTCCCGCTACCGTCGCACGCTAATACGCACAAAGAGGTACAGACGACATGCAGGGCCATATAATCGCGGTTAATAGCTATCACGGCTATGGGTGGTTGCGTCCCGTCGGCGACCAGGTGGACCGCTTCTTTCACGCGAGCGCCCTCGTCGGCGGTCAACCCATCGAAACCTTCCGGCCGGGGGATCGAGTCGCGTTCGAGGCTATCACGACGGAGCGCGGCCCAGCGGCGCGCGCCGTCCAGCACGCCCTGGTCGAGGGGACCATCGTTAGCGTGCGCCACGGTGGCTGGCAAGGGGCCGGGTTCGGATTCGTCCGGCCGGACGGCGGGGGGGAGGACCGCTTCTTCCACATCGGCTACCTGGCCCCCGCAGGGCTCCCGGCCGGTGAACTATTCGCACAATTGAGGGTGGGCGGCCGTGTGCAGTATCGCGAATCGGGCGGCCGTCCTGGTGAGCGCGACCGTGCTATCGACGTGTGTCCCCTCACGGCCGCTGCCGCCGTCGCCTGACGGCCCGTAACGCCGAGGGAGCACGGGGGGGCACGGGTGTCGTCGTTAGCTTCTGTCGGGTCGCGCCCCTGGAGCGAGCCAACCAACGATCTTCGTTCGCGGGGGGGCGTGATCAGACAATATTGTAGAGGATGCCCTGCCCGATGGGGTCAATAAAGGCGTTGATTAGCGAGATAACTACGTCCTTGAAGGGGCCAGCTTGTTCCACAGGAACGTGTTGCCAGCGTTGCCCACCCATAAGGTCGGTGCCTACGGCTACTTCAATCGAAAGTGTGATCGCTCCATCGTCGTCGGTCCATTGAACAAGGCGCCAGTCGCTATTGGGGCTACGTGCGACGATCGCTTCAGTCAGTCCTTTTTGGATGGTCGCTTTAGCTTGATCGCCCTCCCGGCGACCAAGAGCGTACCTTCCCTCCATTGACATTGCACTCACAGAGTTACGCAGCATCGTACACCTACCCCCTCCCCACGCCATGTCCGTGTGGTCTGACCTTAAAAGCCATAGTGCGTTCGGAACTGCTGCCGCTGCGCGGTGAGAGCGCGTACCGCGTCCCGTGCTTTCACGGCCGCCGCCGTGATATCCCCCTGCAACGTCGGGTTGTGTGCGTCGTAGTTCATCGCCAGGGTGATGTCGTAGGCGAGCGTGTTTTCGTACGACGCGATGAGCAGCCCATCCATCACGAACGCGTGGTACAAACTATTGGTCTTGAATAGCGGATCTTTCGTTAGCTTGGCGATGGCGTTGCCGTCATACGAGCACAAGCGTTGCGTGTCTGACAAACTACGCCTCACTCCCGCCTCACTCCCTGTGCCATTGGCCCACGCTAGATAGGCATTGTATCCATCGCGCCCGATCCCGTAGCAGTTCTCGGAGTCGCTCTCCTCGGAATACAGTTGGTCATAGGTATGCTTCTGCTGGGCGTTGAGGTGCGCATAGACGGGATCGGTTCCACCTTCCGCATGCGCGCGCCCTGCCGAGACTGATGTCAGAGCGATGATCGTTACTGCAATGCAAACGGTGACGACGTGACGCATCTCGACCTGCTTTCTCTCTGCTGCTACTCGTGCCGCGCTTCCGCATCCTCTTCCCGCCCTAAATCCAGGTAAGCAACAACTAACCAGCCCATGCTAATGAGCATGCCTACAAGCGTGACAGTTGCCACTTTGCTGAGGTCGAGCGCGCGCACCTGATCGGCTGTGAGACTCGACCCATTGAGCCCGACTGTGAAGGCGAAAGTAAAGGATGGAATGAGCGCATCAAATACGCCATAGGCGATGCCAAGAGAAATGAAGAACGCTTTGAGGAATAGAGGAAAGTCATAGGAGAGATGCAGCCGTTTCCGTCGCTGCCAATCAAAGATAGTTAACCCGATCGCGATAAGAGGTATGGCGAAGACCTCAATGTCAAGATGTGTCGGCAGCGCAGCACTAGCGATGGGCGCTAGCATAACTGTCGATGATAACTCCTAAAGCAGCGCCCACACACACGCCGACAATTGCCCACAATGGGCCGCCGACCTGCCCGGCCCCCAAGCCGAACACAAGACCACCAGCTGGCATTGCGGTCGCCATCGTGCGCGTTAGCCGGGGGGCCTCACGTCGAGGATGGATGCTGTTGTGGTTATGGCCCGCTTGAAGCATGTCTTTTCTACTTTTCTAGCACGGTGCGAAGCGTCGCTAAACGATCCCTCTCTACAAAGATAACACCAAGCGGCGCTCTTGTGCACAAGGCGTGTCTTTCTGAAAAGTCGGGGGGCTCCGCGACGGCGAGGGTCGCTGCGGAGTTGACGTGGGCGTCGGCTGATGACGGCGCTTGGACCGTGTACGGCGGCAGCGAAGCCTCGTAGAATAGGGGCGTCGCGTGGAGCTGCGCGGGCACGGGCTGTGCTTGTGTGGCCGCGCGACGACGGGTGACGCTACCGATGTGCCTGCTTCCTATGCGCGGCCATCGGTAGCGTCCCTTATGGCTCATCTCTCCGTGCTGCCAGATCCTCACCGCACGCATAGGGCATCGGCTCGCCTTCGACGCGCAAACACTAGACGGCGTAGGCGTGTTCGTACTCATCATCGCCCGGCCTGACCACCACGAACTCGTCAACGAACATGCCATCGGGCGTGCGATGCCCCAGCATCACATCGAGCGGCAAGCGTGGCGGTTCCCCCTCCTCGTGCGTCTGTGTGCTCATCGTGCCCTCCCCTCTTCTTGACGTGTGACGACTGGTCGTACAGCTATCCATAACAAAATGCTCTGAGCCCTGTAGCATCACGCCGTGTCCGCGCGCCCTGACGCCCCCGCGGCGTTGTCAGATACACGAGCTAGGGTATCGCCGCCGTGCGTCTTATGGGAGTAGGTCACCGTCGAGATCCCACCAGTGGAGTTGATTGATAGCCGTTTCAAGATGGGTGTGCGCATTACCTATTGCCATACGTCCATCCGCGTCCATTGCGTGGACCAAGTAGCGAGAAAGGTCGCCAAGACCAGAGTCATAGACCTCGATCGTCACCGCTTTAGTCTCGCCCTGTTTGTTTGTGCGATACCCTTTGAACGTTGTAACCTGCGCCACCTCGGATAAATTACCCTTCGCCTTCAGATGTGCCAGGGTTTCACTCACATCCATGCTATCTCTCCCGCCTATCTATCCATTAGCTGATTGTTGCCCTTGTGCGATGCATTGCGCGTCAAGGGTGGTAGTGTCGATGCTGACACCGAGGGCGCACGCTCGCCGACCGCCATTGCCAGCACGCTCGCCGCGAACAAGTTGACGCTGACGCCCTCCGCGTCGGCCGCCTCGGCGAGCGCCCGGTGGACACGCTTGGGGACGCGCAACGTGAACTTGCCGCTGTAGCCAGCAGTTCCCGCCGGGAGCGGGATGGGCTGCCCGTTCTCCAGCGTGACCTCTAACCACCCGCGCTGTGCGTCGCGGATCATCTCCATAGCCTCCTCGACCGTTTCGCCCTGGCTCATGCAGCCCGGTAGGTCGGGGATGCGCACAAAGTAGCCGCCATCTTCGGATGCGACCAACTCGATGCGGTAGGGGAGCGCCATGTGCCGCTCGACCTCGCGCTCGATATCTACGGGTGTCTGCGTTGTCATTCGTCCTCCCCCTCAGTCGCCTCATCGAGCAGGTCTAGCGCCTGTGTCACATATTCTGGCTTCAAGTGCGGTGTGTGTTGTGGGACCGAGATCGCGCGGACGCCATCCGTGTAGTATTTGTGGCTGGTTCCCTTCTGGCGCGCGGCAAACCCGGTGCCGCGCATCACCGCGTCCAACTCCTCGGGTCGCACGTTGCGCGGGTTGTTGCGCATGCGCGCGATCCGCTTGTCTCTCGTTGCCATCGCACCGCCCTTTCCTATCATGATACCGTATGTGGTGCATGGGATGGGCACATGGGACATACAGATGATCTCCGATAGAAGCGAGAAATGTGAGCGCCCTTTGCGCGCAGCCACTCGTTTGCTACGCTAGTTGCACATCGCTACGGTGTTCGTGCTGTGTTGTCCATTGGGGAGCATCACCGTCACCTAGGCCGAGCGAGTGAGGAAGGATAGAGGGCATGGCACGAGTGGGGCGCGTTTTCCTCGCCATTATGGTGTTGGTCTGTATCGCAGGTGGCGCGTTCTATCTAGGGCATAGCACGGCATCGGGCACCAAACAGGCAGCGAGCGTTGCCCCTGTTCCGACATCCCACCCGAGGCAACGTCAAGCCCTACATCCGACGCCGACGCCAAGCCCGCTCCTATCCCCGGCGTCGGCCACCGCTAGGACGACAGGCACACCCCGGCCATCGGGACCGGAATTATCAGCGGCATCCGCGATTTATCCATCGGCGACGACATTTCTGCTGCCTGTTACGGTCGCTGGCGGTCAACCCCATCGGGCGCGTTCGGCAAGTGGCTGGATCGGCTCCATAGTTGGTGGGGGTGGTCCTATGTCCGACGATGAGGGAGCTGCCCTGATCGGCACCCACCCCCACCGATACGATGGTCTCTATGTCTTGCACTATGCCGTGTCTGGACCTATGAAGGTGATCTACGATGTCTTTGTTTTTCCCTCACCGCGCGCGGCGCGTGAGAGTCGGGCATGGATCGACGATAACCATATCGGTAGCGGTGTGCTCGCGCCGCCTAATCCACATCCCGTTGCGAGCGGGGAAGATCTCTTCGCAGCGCGGGACACAAGCCAGAGCGATTCCCCGCATGTGTCCCCCTACACGCTGCTAACGTATCGCAACCTCATCTTCTCAGCAGAAGTCACATCGAATAATCGTGCTTATTACACGCCGGGTATTAAACGCGTCCAAGCCATCGACGCTGGCCTCATCTCCGCGACGGATCGCTATCTCACCACCCATCCACACGGAATCGAGCCGACGCCCGTGGCAAGCGCCACCCCGTGGCCGACATCCATCCCCACGCCAACGACACAGCCTTACACGCCCTATGGAGTTCACATCTGTGACGATGACCACTACTCATCGAAGGACGCGGCGTGCCGTACCAACACATCCGAAGTGGCGGATTTGTTCATGTACCACCTTGCTTACACCGGCAAGGATGGCAATGCCTTCACGCACGCGACCGTGCGCGTCGTCGTCGGCGGGACGCGACGCGATGGGTCAAAAATCGCAGATCAGAGCTACGCCGACTCGGCCGGCACACAATATGCCAGCACGGGCGAGGGGCTGCAAGGCGTCTTCGACCAAGCGCGCGTCGGGACGGATGAGGGCGCCCACTACACGATCAGCGCCTATGACGGACAGACATCGCTCGGCTCAATCAGTTTCACCTATACCGGGCTGACCGTCCCGTACACGGCGCCCGCAACCCTTACGCCCGTCCCGACACCCATCCCCGTGTCACCGTTGCACGTCTGCACGTTTAGCCACTTCGACCAGACCAATGTGCAGTGCTTGCAGGATGATCCATCACTATCTTTGACGGACAACACGGCTGTGATCGTATTCCCCGATGCAACTGGGCTATCCAACGATGGCGCGAATACGCCTAAGTACATCTCGGGTCTCAATATCCTGAGGCAGGATGGGACAGGACGATGGGTTGTGGTGGCGACACAGAACATGGACGTTGGTGTGGTCGACAATTTTGGCGGACCTGGCGTGCACCGCATCTTCGAGACGGTTAGCCACCTTGATTTCAACGCAACCGGAGTCGGGTCGGCGCTATTCAGCCCCAACTGCGGTGATCAAATCGAGTATCAGTTGCTTGATGGAGCCGGACGCCCGATCGCGACGACGCCCATAACCTTCATGTGTGGATGAGCGCCGCACGGTTGGTTGACGCCCTGTGCTGCGCCCTCCCCCAACACATTTGTATAGTGGTGAAAATGGCACAGGAGAGTCTCATGCCGGCGCAGCACGGACAACCGCCGCCCCAATGGCAGCCGAGCGGGAAGGTTTTTCTCGTCGGCACGATGATCGACGGGATGCTACAGGGTGCCCAGGAGCAGTACGCGACGCTCCTGGAGGTGCGCCCAAAGCCCCACGTCCTCGACGACTACACCGTCGGGCGCATCATCGCGGTCTACACGGAGCAGCGCGACGATCTCTGGCTGTGGGATGAGCAGCTCGCGCGCTGGGCGGCCGAGCCTCTGAACGTGACCCGTCGCCGCGAGGTCGAGCGTCTACAAGGGCAGATGGCCGCGCTCCGCGCGGTGGTCACATCCATCCTGACGCTCGCCGATGAACTCAAGCAGGGCACCATCGAGACCGTGCTGGCCAAGGACGACGAGGAGTTGGGGCGTCGGTTGCCCAGGCTGCGCCAGCTTGCCAAGCTGGCACCCTGAGCCGAGGCGCTACATGCGGTGCGTGACGGTCCTATAACGACGACTAACCACGGCGTGTTCGGCGTGCAGGAGCGCCTTACTTATCATCCCGAGGCTTCTTGGTAGGGTGGTGGTGCAGGTGGGCAGCGCCGCGCCGGACCTTCTCCAACGCCGTGCGGTCATGTATCGACTGCCTGAATTGCTTGAGCTCGGGCCAGAAGCCGAGGATGGCGGCAGCGGCCATCAGAGCGCCGTACACGGCCAGTTCGGGTAGGAACACTGTGTCCATCACTGGTCCTTACGTCCGCTTGCGCAGCAGGCGTCCGACGACAATACCGAGCGGTAGGGGGAGGACGATCCCCGCTCCCAGGATCAAGGCAACGATCCAGAGGGCATGAAGTACGGTGTCCATCGGTCACGCCTCCAACGCCGTGAGACACGATGGGCTGTGTGGGCACAGCATAGCACAACGTCACCGCGCGTGTGGGCGTATCACGGGGCGAGGGACGAGAGGTTGGGTTGGTCGGGATACACAAGGGGCGCTATCGCACAGCCCATACGATAGCGCCCCCAATCGCTCAGGAGAGCGGCGGCGCACAGCCCATACGCCGTCGTTTCTCCTGTTCACTACTAAAGATGCTCCGGCGCCCTCTTCCCTACGTGGCAAATTGTCAGTCGAGACAAGTAAGGCGTCGCACTCTAGCCCTCCCGTGAGCGCACACAGGAGTAGGGTACGGTGTCTTCTATGTTGGTTTACCAGCCAACCACATAGGTAACCCAGCGCCGCAACCGCCCGCGTGCCCGTGCCTTCGCCCGTACGTGCATCAGCGTCGCATCCATCGTTCTCTCCCTCTTCATCTCGTCGTGCACGCATGATAGGCGACGACCGCGATGTCTGCACGGCCGGACCGGGCCAAAGGTCCGGTACCGCTTGGAGGGGGGGGTATGGGGAACTCGCCGCGCGTGACGCCATAAGGGGCGCGCAGCGCGCGCGTCGTGGCCATGCGTGCTCCGTAGCCTCACGACGTGCAGAGAGGCCACCAGCGTTTGCTGGTGGTCTCCTGCGTGCCCTGGCGTGTCGCCTGTGTCAGGCGCCTGCGTGTCGTTTAGGCGCGCCGCTCGCGATCAGCGTCAGCCTCGGGCGCGCCGGTGGCGTCGCCCCTGATCGCTGCGCCACATCTTTGACAGGCTGCGTGGCAGGCGCTGGTCATGTGATCCTCCTCACGAACGCCCGCAGCGTCTGTCATGGCGTCCGTCTCGGCCCGCTTGATCTCTGCCAGGAGCGCGCGGCACTGCGCCCCGTCGTCCACCTGGTCAACGCTGGCCGCCGCCGCGTCGGCGAGGCGCGCGGTGATGCGCAGGGTCGCGGCAAGGAGGCGGAATCGGGAACCGGCGGGCTTGGGGCTGTCCTTGACCGGGTCAATTTTAGCCGCGTAGGCGCGCAGCAGTTCGATGGCTTGCCATAGGTCGTCTGAGTCGACGTGGGTGTAGCCCCATTCGCCTGGTGTGTCGAGTTTGTCTCCGTCGGGGAAGTGGACACGGAGCGAGGGCATGGCGGGAAGGTCCTGGTCGGTGTGGGGTGTGGTGGGTGCGTTCATGGATGGGCGCTCCTTTTATGGCGGGGCATGACGTGTAGGGAAGGGGTGACGCCCGGCGCGTGACTGCACGGGGCGTCACGCGCCGGGCAACAACTCAGGCGTGGTGTCGGTCGTGACCATCCTCAGGTGCGCCCGCTTGTGCGCCCGCTTGTGCGCCCGCTTGTGCGGCGTCGCTTTCAAGTGGCGCTCCGCATCTTTGACAGGCTGCGCAGAGGGCGCCAGCCTCGTGGCCCTCCTCAGCCACGCCCACGCCCCTCTCTTTTCCAACGAGCAGGCCGTCGCGCGCGTCCTTTATGGCCTTGCCCACGGCCGCGACGAGATCCTTGTCCACCGCACGATAGGGGTTGCTGTACCCCCGGTCATAGGGGTACTCTCCGCGGGCGCGCTTGAGGTCGTGGACGCGCTTGGAGATCTGCAAGGAGGCGGCGGTTGCCGCCTCGTGCAACGAGAGGGCGAGCCACCTGAGATGACGGAACGCCCTGGCCGCCTCCTCGTCCATCTCCTCCTCACTGGGCACGACGCATGTCGTGATGGCCTGCTTGAGGCCCCACACGAAGCCCTCCACGCTCTCGTGCGAGAACGTGACGCCATGGTCGGGCATGTCGGGGTCGGACAGCAAAATGTTGAGCGACGCCCGCAACTCATCGACACTGCCCGCCGGAGGTAACACGGTGCGTCCAGCCGGCTGCCTGGGACCCTTGTGATAGCCATGCCATGCGGTGGCCAGCCGTGCGAGCCCGACCGCCGTGGTGGCAAAGCCCTCGTAGTCGCCGGTGTCCTGGATGCTGGCCGTGTCGCGCGCGGCCAGTGCCTGGATCAACCCGTCAATGGCGGCGACGGCGGACAACTGGTCGATGACGACGGGAGGCGCGGTCGCGTCGGTCGCGTCGGTCGCGTCGGTCGTGTCGGTCGTGTTGGTTGCGCTCTGCGGCGTCGCGTGGTGCTGCTGCTGCTGTTCGTGCTGAAGCATTGTGGTTCTCCTTGGTGAGACTGAGTGATAGGGGGGACGCTAGGACCGCGCGTGTTAGCGGGGGCTTGCCGGTGTGGGTGTGGGCGTGGACTGAGGGGGCTCCTGTCTTCTCAGCGCCCGCGCGCGCAGCTCGTACCAGAAGCGAACCGTGCCAGGGTAATGGGCAATGCGCCCCCGCCAGCGGCCGTCGATGAGCGTGCGCGTGGCAGACGCCGACGCGCGCCGGGACCGGGGGATGCGCCCCTCGACCGAGCGCAGGCCATGGGCGACCTTGTAAGGCGCGAGGTGGGCGGTGTGCAGGTAGTACAACGTCGAGCACGCCGCGAGGGGCGACACGCGCCAGAGCGCGCCGTGGGCGGTGGTATCGAGCTGGTGGCAGTACGCGCATTTGTGGACAACCGGTCCGGCGAGCCCCCCGCCGGCGAGGCGAGGCAGGGGCGCGGGGACCGGGCTGGGGATGGTCGATGAGGTGGCACTCATGGCTACGCCGCCCGCAGGGCGCTAGACGAGAGACCCGCGACCTGGCGCTCGGCCTGGTCCACGGCCCGGAGTAGCACGGCGTAGCTATCGTCGCGCGGGTCCGTGTCGGCCAGGGCGCGATGGGCGCTGGCTAGACGGCGCTCCGACTCGGCGAGCTGGGCGTCGATGCCCGCGACTGGGCCGCCCCGGTCGCCCCGGCTCTCTCGCTGCGCGTACCAAGCCTGGAAGCGGGGCTCCAGCGCGCCGACGAGCGTCATGTGGCGGCACACGTGGCCGAAGCTCGCTCCCTTGCACGAGCACGCCGAGGCGGTCGCCGTGTGGCCGATGCCCGGTGTCGTGGCACTCTCAATGAGGTAGCGCCCAGGTCCAAGGCGTCTAACTCGTGGCCGGAACGTCGCGCGCTTCGTAGAATTAGTAGCGGGTGCTTGGGTGGTCATTGCTTGTCCCTCCTGTGCCTGCCGCCGGTATCGCCTCGTACGCGATGCCGGCTTTTTTGTGGGGTGATCTCCCCTACTCTTTCAGTATAACATATCATATATGTTTTAGCAATACCTATATATGTCTATAGCATTTATGGTATGCTAAAAATAGGGCTAGCGCGTATTAGGCTAGACTATGAGTAGCTGTTAGGGGAGCAGACATGTCACTGACAAGCGAGAGGCTGGAGCGCGTGCCACGTAAGGCGGGGGCAGACCCGATAGGCAAAGATGAGGACCGTTTCACCATCATCTTTAGTGTGGAGGCCGGCCAGCGCCTGCGCGCCCTGGCACGCCAAATGGAACTGCCGGTATCCGTCATGCTGCGGCAATGGGCGCTCGACCGGATCGGCCACGAGGAGCGGCGTGTGCGGGAGCGACAGGAGGACGAGACCGGGCAGGGCTATCGGCCCCTCGATGCCGGTGAGCAGGCGCTACGGCGCACATGTCCCCGCTGCGGGGACACGCACCTCGCCCTCTTCGACCCCTCGACCGGAGCCAGCGAGTGCCGGGCATGCGGGGCAACGTTTTTCGTCAACACTAGGTCGCGGCGCTCGTCAAGTGGGAGTGAGGGGAAGCAATGACTGATGCTCCTGCTTTGACCATGCTCCCCTCACTCCCACTTGACGAGCGCCGCGACCTACCCGACACGCCCGCTATCTACGTCGTCATGGCCGGCGATACGGTGCTCTATGTGGGCCAGTCGGTCAACCTCCGGCAACGGTGGTTAGCGCACCATCGCTTCGCCCAACTGAACGAGCGCGGCGGTTGCCGCATCGCCTGGATGCAGGTCGAGGACGCGAGTTTGTTAGACGAGTTGGAACGGGCCTGCATCGCGCACTTCCATCCGGTGCTGAATGACAGCCCTATTCTCGGGGGGCGGGGGCCACAAATCTCCGTAGGGTTTAGGCAAGACGACCTTGACGACCTACGTGATGTTGCCGAGGAAACGGACACACCTGTTGCTACCCTCATTCGCCAATGGACGCTTGAACGGTTGCGTCAGGCTAAACCTCGGCGACGGGGGCAGGGCGAGGAGGGGTAGACATGGCGCGTATAATCGCACTTGCTAATCAAAAAGGCGGGGTCACGAAGACATCGAGCACCCTCTCAATCGGCGCGGCTCTGGCGGATCGGGGCCAGCGCATGCTCTTGGTCGACCTTGATCCGCAAGCCAGCCTGACGAGCGCGGCCGGCGTGGATACCGCCGAGGGCGACGAGACCGTGTACACGGCGATGGCCTCCTACATGAGGAGTGGCGATACGCCCGCCCTCGACGACGTTGTACGCCCTGTCGCCGACCGCCTGGACCTCCTGCCGGCCAGTATCGAGCTCGCCGGGGCGGAGATGGAACTGATGAACGTCGGGCGCCGCGAGTACGTGCTCGGTGAGGTTCTGAGCGTCGTTAAGGGGCGATATGACGCCATCCTCATCGACTGCCCGCCGTCGCTGTCCTTGCTTACCGTGAACGCGCTCACGGCCGCTGACGAGGTGTTGATCCCCGTCGTGCCGGACTACCTGGCGTCGCGCGGTCTCGGGTTGCTGCTCACGTCTATCGCCCACACGCGCAAGATCAAACTCAATCCGCGCCTGATGGTCAGGGGCGTCATCCTGACGATGGTCGATGGGCGCACCACGCACAGTCGCGAGACCATGGAGCGCATTCGCGCGTTCCTGGGCGACCGTATCCCCGTGCTCGGCGAGGTCAAGCGGAGCACTAAAGCGGCCGAGGCTCCGGCCGCCGGCCTGCCGATCACGGCCTATGCGCCGCACAGCGATGTCGCCCTGGCGTACGGCCAGATAGCCGATACCCTTCTAGAGCGGTGGGGCACGACGGCGCCGGTGAGCGCGTCCGCGGAGGTGGCCCATGGCTAATACGAAAACGACGCCCATACGGCGCGACAGTTTAGCGGACTTCGGGAGCGGCGTCGATCAGATATTCGGCGCACCGTTGCCGGAAGGCGTCACCGACCTGGCCGAGGCGCGCAGTATCGAGGTAGACCTGCTTGAGTCGAACCCGTACCAGCCGCGCACGACGTTCGACGAGGAGGCCCTGGCCGAGCTTGCCGCCGACA
>JAABUM010002464.1_pt1 | contig 24703 bp, 16 predicted proteins | sample 5559161 | NCBI WGS metagenome assembly JAABUM01 (sample SAMN10711868, study PRJNA513369) | rock metagenome | isolation source: Antarctica rocks | place: Antarctica: Victoria Land, Siegfried Peak nord
CACGCGCCACCCTTCAAGTCGTCAACCTCCACAGGTGGCTCAGGCGTTTGGCGCCCGCCCCCTCCGATGACCCGCCCTTCCGCTATAGAAAATCGCATTCCACAGCCTTATGAAGACAGGCTCTCAGACGCGAAAACGGCGGCGCGCGGCGCCAATGTTCATGTAGAACTCATTGACTTAGAACGCTTTATCACGTTATGGCGCGAGTTCTATCACAAACTGACCGATGAAGATAAAAACCGTTTGCCGCTACTACCCATCTATTTTTTGGCGCCGCCAACATTATGAACGAATTTCAAAATAAACGTGCCGCCGTCATCGGCCTCGCCCGCGCCGGAGTTCCCGCTGCTCGATTTCTGCTCGAACGCGGCGCCCGCGTCGTCGGCTTTGATTCAAAAACGCGCGAGCAACTCAGCCCAGATGTTCTCGAACTCGAACGCGAAGGCGTCGAACTTCGCTTAGGCGAACACGGTTTCGAGACAATCGAATCGTGCGATTTAGTCGTTTTGTCGCCCGGACTCAAGGTTCATTTCGAGCCGCTGCGCTCCGTCATCGAACGCGTTGAACGAGTGGGCGGCGAAGTCATCGGCGAACTCGAACTGGCGAGCCGCTTTTGTCCGTGTCCGATGATCGCTGTGACCGGAACCAAAGGCAAATCCACGACCGTGAAGCTCATCACAGAAATGCTGCTCGCCTGCGGCGTGGACGCAATCGCGGCGGGCAACACGGGCACGCCGCTCATTTCGGTGCTACCTCAGTTGAGTTCTGATTCGTGGGCGGTTGTTGAAGTGTCGAGTTTCCAATTGGAAAAAGCGCCGACGTTCAAACCGAAAATCGCGGTGTTGCTGTCGCTGCTCGAAGATCATCAGGATTATCATCCGACGTTGGAACAGTATTGGGGTACGAAGATTAAGATATTCAATAACCAGATGGAAGAAGATTTCGCCATCTTCAACTGTGATGACGGAAGCGTTGAGACAGTTTATTTCTTAAAAGATCCCAGTTTCGCTGATCAAGCGGGTTATTATCCAACAGAAATCAAAGCGCAAAGATGGGGGACTTCCGGCCAAAATTTACAGGAGAAAGATATTGAGGAATTAACGGCTTACTTCCACCAAGGATATTTATGCTTGGCAGACGAAGAAGAAACCATGCGCATCATTGAAACGCTACAAGTCCCACTTCAAGGAGAACACAACTTTGGCAACTTGTCAGCCGCATTAGCTGCCGTGTTTGCGATTTTAGGCGAGAACATTCATCAACACCTTGACAAAATAGCCGACGCCATCCGCAACTTCCAAACGCTGCCTCATCGTCTCGAAATCGTCGCGCGCAAGGACGGCGTGACTTACGTTAACGATTCGCAGTCCACCATTCCCGATGCGGCGATTGCGGCGCTTCGGGCATTTCCACCTCCCGTTTCTCTTCTGCTGGGCGGGCGGGCGAAGATTGGGGGTGAGTCTTATGTCAACTTAATGAAAACAGTTAAAGAGGTGAAGGCGAAGGTTTATCTGTTTGGTGAGGCGGCAGAGATGTTAGAACAGGTCGCTGATAGGGAAAATGTGGAAAAAACATCCATTCACAGGGAAAACACATTGGCAGAAGCCCTACAACTTGCGAAAATGAATGCATCTTCTGGTGAAACGGTTGTTCTTAGCCCTGCGTGCGCTTCGTTCGACCAGTTTTCATCTTATGAAGAACGCGGCGAAACCTTTAAACGGTTAGCCCGCGAGTTATAGACAATCCGGTCATTCGCTTCACCACGCCCCACCACATCGCAGCCCACTATGAAGCCCCAAGAACCCATCGCTGCGCCTCGGCCTCGCGCCCAGCGCCACAAGGTCGTTCGCTCTGTTCGTCATCTCGATGAATCGCATTCGCAAACCTCAACTCGCTTGAGGCGCGAAGCCGAACACGAATTCGCGCCGCAACTCGAACTGGTGCCGCCTGTTTCCTCCTCAGCGCAACCTGTTGAAGAACCCATTGCTGCGCCGCTTTCGCCGACCGAAACCCAACAATTCAAAAAATTGGTGACGCCGCAGGTGCCGGTCGCGCCGTGTCACTGGGGTTTGCTTGTCGCGTCGATTTTGCTGACGGGGTTGTCGGTTCCACTCGTTTATTCGGCTTCGACGGCCATCGCGCTCGACCAGCACGGCGGCGATCCGAACTTCTTCTTGAGCCGCCAGGCGATGAACGGCATTCTGGGCATCTTGATGATGGTGCTGGTGTCGCGCACGCGCCCGGAAAAGGTGCGCGGTTTGTCGTGGACGCTGTATTTCCTCGCCGTTGTGGGATTAGTCGCCACCAAGTTTTCGCCGCTCGGCTTTTCGATGGGCAACGTCGAACGCTGGGTGAAAGTCGGGCCGCTCACTTTTCAGTTTTCGGAACTGGCCAAAATCGCTCTGGTTGGCGTGATGGCCGATTATTGGAAGTTTTGCGCGCGTCGCTCGCAAAAAACGATGTCCCCGTGGATCGCGGCTTTGCTCATCGCGGGCGTGCCGCTCGGCCTGACTTTCATCCAGCCACACTTGTCGGCGGCGCTGGTTTTGGGCGCGATTCCCTTTGTCGTGGCCTGGTGCGCGGGCGTGCCGACGAAACACTTCACGCGGATTTTGGTGCCGCTCGTTCTGGTTGCGGGAGTGGCGGTTGGAATGTGCAAGACGCATTCGGTGCCGTTTCTGGCGCCGTATCAACAAGATCGCATCGCGGCGAAGTTGTCCGGTTCGGGCGACGAGCAGGGCGGTAATTACCAGCAGTTGCAAGGCGAACGGGCGATTGCACGCGGCGGCTTGAGCGGCGTTGGATTGGGCGCTTCTCTATATAAACAGGGCCATCTGCCCGCGCCGCACACCGATTTCATATTCGCCGTCATAGCCGAAGAAACCGGTTTATGGGGTTCGGTTTTGCTACTCGGTCTTTACGCCTCGATTGTGTTTTTCTGCTTTCAGATCGGCCACTCGTCGCGCGCGCCTTTTCAAAAACTGCTGTGTTCGGGAGTCGGCGCGCTGTGGGCGATTCAAGCTCTGGGCAACGTCGGCGTGGTTTCCGGGTTGCTTCCCGTAACGGGAATGCCGCTCCCGATTCTCACTTACGGCGGTTCGGGTTTGTGGTGCGCGCTACTTGGCGTTGGCCTGGTGCTGAGCGTGTCGCGCGCTCATTGCGAAGAGAATTAGAATGGAAAACGCCGCGAAGAATTCAACTTTCGCGGCGTTTGGTTTCTGGCTGCCATGAAGATCCTCTCTTTGTTATTGAACGTTCTCGATGTCGGGATTTTGGCCGCTTCGGTCGTCTCGCTTTTGCCTACGGTGATGATGTTCGACGCGCCCGGAAGTGAAACCAAGAAAAATCTGTGGTTTCTCGCGGGCGTGTTCGTGCTGTTCCCGTTTGTAGCGACAGCTGGCGCGGTTGTTAGCTGGAGCAAATGGATCACAGGCGATTTTGAAACGGCGCTCAAAGGGGGCGTCGTTTCGCCAGTTTACGCGGCAAGCGCGGCGTTTTGCTTGACTCGAATTTTGAAGTAGGAGCAACTTGCCTCACAAAACGAGACGAGGTTGCGCCTTTTTAACTTCCCAACCATGAGCGATTATTTCCTTGGTATCGACGGCGGCGGCTCGAAAACGCGCGCGGTTGTGGTTGATAGTTCTTACAACGTCGTTGGGCGCGGCGAAGCGGGTGCGGCGAATCACTTCGCCGTAGGCGTTCCTCTGGCGGCCCAACACTGCGCGCTTGCGGCGCAAAACGCCTTTGATGACGCGCGCGAACTCGATTCGCGCTTTGATGCGGCGCAAGTGCGTTCGTGGGGACTGGGTTTGGCGGGCGTTCGGCGCGAACTCGATTCAAAGAATGTGCGCCAAGCGCTAAGCGCTGTGTGTGCCTTGCCCTTTGCCCTGGAAACCGATGTCGTGGCGGCTCATGCCGGGGCTTTTGCGGGCGCGACGGGCATCGTGGTTTCGGGCGGCACGGGCGCGGTCACTTTTGGCGCCGACGAATTCGGCGCGCGGGTTTATGCCGACGGTTGGGGGCCGATTTTGGGCGACGAGGGCGGCGGTTATTGGATGGGCGTCGAGGCGCTTCGGGCGACATGTCGCAGTCTCGATGGCCGCGCGACGCACACCAACTTGGCGCCTGCCGTGATGGAAGCGCTTTCGGTGACGAGCGCAGATGAACTGGTGCATCTCATTCACGCGCCCGAGTCGCCGCGCGCACGAGTCGCATCTCTGGCGCGTGTGGTGTCCAACTGTGCTGAAGAAGGCGTGCCCGAAGCCGTCGAGATTCGCTCGCGGGCGGCGCTCTTGTTGTCGCGCGGCATTCGCGCTGTTGGCCGAACGCTACTTGAAAAACGCAATGAACGAGGAGCCGCGCCAGTCGAAATGCTGGTTGCTCTTCGCGGCGGCTTGTTTGAGGACGATTTTTTGCGCGCCGCCGTTGGCTTCAACGCAACTGAGGCGATGGTCGAACTCAAGCGCGATTACCTGCCGATTTCCGGTTGGCGCGTCGTCAAAGCGCAATATGACGCGGCGATTGGCGCGGCGATTTTAGGGCAGTTGAGCTTGTAAAAGCGGCCCTTGGTTGAGATGAGAACGCGACGCGTCAGCGAGCGCCTCATCCAATGCGCAAAGCGCCGCCAGAAACAAGATGCGCCTTTTCGCGTTGAATGAGGCGCTCGCTGACGCGTCGCGTTCTCACTCTGCAGCAGAATAGTTGGAGCGCGGTTGCGGCAAAAAATCCCACTTTCCTGGAGCTTCGCGCGGGTGGAATTGGCTTGTCTTGGAAAGCGAAACCGAATCGAGAACTTGCGCGACGCGTTCGGGCGAAAAGTCGATTCCTTTGCGATACAGCAAGACGCGCGGATGATCGTAGACGCTGAGAGCTTCTTCCAAGTGGTCGTCTTTGAAGCGGAGCGGGCCGATGCCGGGGTAGTTGGTGAATTCGCGGTCGAACTCAAAGCCCAGCCGCTCCTCGAAGAGCGCTTTGTAAAACGCTGACATCATCGGCCATTTTTGTGGCCAGCGCGGGATATTCGTCCAACTGCGGCCCGACGAAATAAAAATCCACTGGCTTTGCGCGAGCACCCGCTTGAGATTGGCCCGTTTTTCGGGCGTGTCGAGGTCGAACGAGTTCAGCGATTGCGCGTTCAAACCGCCGTTTCCTGTCGTGCTCCAACCGATGGGTAAACCTTCGTCCCACACGGTTTCGTTGGCGACGGGATCTCCGGGATTCAAATGGCTAACGATCCACCTGGACGCTTCGAGTCGCGGCATCGGGCGCCCGTAAATGGCCGCGACACCCGCGCACCACGCCAGCGAATAGGCCAGAGCCGCGCCCAGAACCAGCTTCGACTTCGGTTTCCAGGCGAGCAAATCGCGCCAGAACGCAGCGGCCAGAAGCGCCATCATCGGCGTGAGCGGCACGAAGTAGCGCGTGAATTTGGAGAATTGCGCGCCCTGCGCGCCAAAAGCGACCAGAGCAAACAACGCGGCCACGAACAAAACCGGAGCACGCCGAGGCCGTGCCAAAGTCGCCGCGACGCCGAAAACTCCTGACGCCAAAAGCGCCCAATTCCAGCCCCACCAGCCGAGGTTTTGCAGGGAAAATAGCCACGGGACGCGGCCAATCCACTGGACGTTGAAGGGCACGTCCAGATCGCCGCGCGTGATGTCGAGTTGCTGGGCGAAATCACCGACGAGTCGCCCGTTCTCGAAGGCCAGAAAACGCGGTTCGGGCCGCACGTCCAATAACCCGAACGCGCCTTGAAACGCCATCGGATGAAAGATGCGATACGTCCAAAAGGCGCCTACGAGCGAGCACAGCGCAAGTGGCAAGGCGCTTTTCCAACTGTGTCGTCGAAGCGCCAGCGCCGCCAAACCGAGAAACGCCACCACGAAAAACGCGCCCGACAACTTGCACGCCAGAGATGCGCCCCAGAAAACGCCCATGCCCAGCGCATCGAACGGGCGCCGCGTGTCGAGCCAGCGCGCGCCGCTCCAAAAAGCGAGAGTCAGAAAAGCCGCGGCGAACGAATCGGTCGTGAAAAAGTGGCTGCCCTGAACGTTGAGCGCAGCAAGCGATACGAACGCGCCCGCCACCAGTCCCCAATTCGCACCTAAGATGCGGCGCCCGATGAGAACCGAAAAAACAACCGTCAAGCTATCGAAGAACGCCGACAGCGCGCGCAAAAGTGGAAGCAAATGGCCGGTGTCGGTCTGGCTTCCCACCGCGATTTTGGCGAGCATCAAGGGCAACTGGCCGTAAACGTAGTGAACGTCTTTGAGGTTGTCGGGGTTGAACGAACTGCTCGCTGAGTTGAACCAACCACTCAACGAGGGCCACGCGAGGCGCGGCACAAGAGACACGCAAAATCGCTCATCGGGATGAAGTCCTGTGCCCTCGTCCCAGTTCAGTCCATAAAAGCGGCAACCCAAGCCGAACAGGATCAACAACCAAAGCCACAACCGAGGAGAGCGAAGCGAAGCGCGCATAAAAGGAAGGCGCTCAGTTTGGCCCGTTCTCCTTTGCTTGAACTCCGCATCCGATACCGCGAACTTCGAGTTCAGCACCGCGAAAAGTGCTGTTCCAAAAAAAGTGGGGCTTTGGCTTGCCAGGGAAGAAAAGGCGGTGTATAATTCTTTCTTGCCTTTTGGCGCTATCGTCTATCGGTTAGGACGCCGGCCTTTCACGCCAGTAAGACGGGTTCGATTCCCGTTAGCGCTACTTTGAAACGCTCGAACTTTTGTTCGGGCGTTTTTTGTTTGCCTTGATAACGATAAAGGCCAAAACAACGCAAAACAGCATTGATATTTATGCAAGCGCACCGGCCCGGCGATGTTTTAGTGGTGGATGGCGATCCCGCGTTTTTAACTCTCGCCTCAACGATTTTGAGTCGGCGCGGCCATGCTGTCCGCGTGTGCGCTTACGCCCGCGAAGCGCGCGAACACCTCGAACGCCATCGCTTTGACGCGGTTTTGTGCGCGCTGGAGTTGCCCGATGGATCGGGCGCCGAACTGTGCGCGTGGATCAAAAATCATCTCGATCTGAACACGCTTCCCGTGGCGATGTTGGTCAACGCGGTGTCTTTGCCCGCAAAAGACGATTCGTTCATCGACATCATGCGCGATTTCATGCCCGATGGACATCGCCTGAGCGGGGCTTTGGCGCCCGATGAGTTCATCATCCGCCCGATTCGCGCCGAAGAGTTTCTGGTGCGCGTCATGGGCTTGCTCAAGGTGCGCCGCTACCGCGAAGAAGTCGGTAACACGCTCGGCGCCTTGATTTCCGTCGCCGAAGGCATCGAGGAACAAGACAAACGCGCGCAGGGTCATTGCCGCCGTTTAGCGACGCTCGCGGTTTTGTTGGGCGCAGCGGTGGGTTGCGACGAATACGAGTTGCTAACACTTGAGCGCGCGGGCTTTTTGCACGACATCGGCAAAGCGCAAATTCCCGGCGCGCTTTTGGAAAAAGTCGAGCCTCTCACGGCGCGCGAACTCGAAATCGTGCAGGAACATTCGGTTTTGGGAGAACGGTTGTGCCGGGGCGTGGCGGCACTGCACAGCGTGTTGCCCATCATCCGCCACCACCACGAACGCGGCGATGGAAGCGGCTATCCCGACCATCTCAAAGAACCCCAAATTCCGCCGTTGGCCGCGCTGTTTTCCGTGGTGGATGTCTTCGATTCGCTTCTAACGTGGCGCCCGTATCGGCGCCCGCTTCCCGTATGGCAAGCGACGGAAACGGTGCGTGGCGAGGTCGAATGCGGCTTCTGGAATCGCAAGTTCTGGAACATCTTCGAGCGGCAAGTCCTGCCCATCGCAGGCGAACATTTGCGCGCCGCTGGCGTGAATTGGCCGGAAAACTAAATGACTTTTCGATTTGGAGGAAAATCTCAAAAGACGGTGGAAAAAGTCAGTGCCGATTGAAAGGGTGCGTCAGCCCCGCTCTGGAACTGCAACGCGGGGCTGACGCGCCCTTTCAATCATCTATCGAACTCAACTGAAAACGCATCGGGCAAGACGATGGAATTCGTGGCACCGCTACTTTCATTACACCCGGGATTCCAGCTATTGACCTTCTCTTGGAGACGGGTTAAAGTCACCTCGGTATGAGTCCTGTTCGATTTGGCATTGTGGGCGTGGGCGGCATGGGCGGGCACCACGCGCGGATGTTTGGCGATTTGCCCGAAGTTCAGTTGGTCGCTGTGGCCGATGTAAATCCCGACACGACGCAAAAAGTCGCGCTGGAAACCGGAGCGCGCGGCTTTGGGAGCGCGAGCGATTTGCTCGCTTGGAGTGAAGTCGAAGCCGTGCTCATCGCCACGCCGCATCTGTTCCACGTGCCGGTTGCTCTCGAAGCGGCATCTCGCGGCATTCACGTTCTCAGCGAAAAGCCGATTGCCGTTTCGGTTTCGCAGGCCGACGCGATGATCCAGGCGTGCGACGAAGCGGGCGTTCTTCTCGGCGTGATGTTCCAACAGCGAACAGAAAGCGTGCGGCAAACCATGAGAGCGATGATCGAGGGGGGCGAGTTAGGTGAGGTTCACCGCATCTCGATGACGGCGCCGTGGTATCGAACGCAGGCTTACTACGATTCGGGCGCGTGGCGCGGCACATGGACAGGCGAGGGCGGTGGCATCCTGATGAACCAGGCGCCTCACTCGCTCGACCAGTTCGTGTGGCTGTTTGGCCGCTCGCCCAAAAGTGTGCAGGCGATTTGCGACACGCGCGGGCACTCAATCGAAGTCGAGAACTTGGCCGTTGCCATCTGCGATTACGGCGAAGGCGTGACGGGCCAATTTTACGCTTCGACTTCGGATGTGCCTTCGGGCGAGCGAGTTGAAATCGCGGGCGACCGGGGACTTCTGCTGCTCGATGATCGGGGACTTCGCTTTTTGGAACTGCAAACGCCGCTTTCCAAGCATCTGCGCGAAGCCAAAGGCGGCTTCGACACGCCAGAGCGAGCGTGGCGCGAGGTTGCGCATCTCAAAGAAGGGCAGGACTACTCGAAAGTCGTGCTGGCCTTTGCCCACGCCATCCGGTCGGGCGACCCATCGGGATTGGTCGCCGATGGCCGCGACGGATTGGCGGCGCTTGAACTTGGCAACGCGATTTTGCTGGCGGGCTACACGCGCCGCGAAGTGTCGTTTCCCCTTGACCGCTTGGCCTTCGACACGATGCTCCAAAAGTTGCAAGGCGGCGCTTCTCCGTCGAGTTTACGGGCGTAGCATTCCCGCTTGAATGCCCAGCCGCGCTTTGATCTAAAGCGCGGTTTTTGTTTGAAGTGGCCCTTTCAAAGTCTTTGAAACTGTTCTTCAACCAGACGTTTGGGTGGATGCTGTCCTTGGAAATGGCGAATGTGTTCCCAAGAAACGAAAAGCCCACCTGTTAAAATAAGGGGGCTTTTCTTATGCGTATCGTAATTACCGGCGGCGCCGGGTTCATTGGCTCGCACTTGTGCGACCGCTGTTTGGCCGAAGGGCACGAAGTGGTGGCAGTTGACAACTTTCTCACCGGTGCGCCGGACAACATCGCGCACATCGAGTCGCCGAATTTTTCCTTCAAACGGCAAAACATCTCCGACGGCATCTTCGTGGAAGGGCCGGTCGATTTCATCCTCCACTTCGCCTCGCCCGCCTCGCCTGTTGACTATCTGGAACTGCCGATCCAAACCCTCAAAGTCGGCGCACTGGGAACGCACAACGCGCTCGGTTTGGCGCGCGCCAAAGGTGCCGGGCTTTTGCTCGCCTCGACGAGTGAGGTTTATGGCGACCCGCACGTTCACCCGCAACCCGAAGAATATTGGGGCAACGTCAACTCGGTTGGCCCCCGCTCTTGCTACGATGAGGCGAAGCGATTCGCCGAAGCGATGGTGATGGCGTATCATCGCCAGCACGGTTTGGATACCAAGATCGTGCGCATTTTCAACACTTACGGCCCGCGGATGCGTTTGCGCGACGGGCGCATCGTGCCCAACTTCATGCGCCAGGCGCTGGAAGGCGAGCCGATGACCGTTTACGGCGACGGCAACCAGACCCGCTCTTTTTGTTTTGCGACCGACTTGGTGGACGGCATTTACAAACTGATGATGTCGGACGAGCACATGCCGACCAACATCGGCAACCCGACCGAGTTCACCGTAATGGAGTTCGCGCAACTGGTGAAGAAGTTGGCTGGCTCGAATTCGGCCATCGAATTTCAGCCGCTCCCACAAGACGATCCCAAGCAACGCAAGCCCGATATTTCCAAAGCGCAGCGCGTGTTGGGCTGGGAACCAAAAGTTGGAATTGAGCAGGGATTAAAGCAAACCCTCGCGTTTTTCCAAACGCAGTTGAACGGCGCCTAAGAGTTCTCGTCACTTCCTCGCTTTGGCGCTCATGCCTCTTCATCAAAGTCGGGGAACTGCTCACCTTTGGCGCGTCTACTTCACGCAAACTTGCTTTGCGCGCAAGAAAGCCCGACCTCCGCTCCAAACACTGGGCCGCAACGCCCAGAATTTTAGAATGTCCAAAGGCCGATTTCCTTTTTGCTTTTCGGGGTGTTTTCCCTCACACCTTGAGAACGCCAAAGCGTGAACGCTATTTTTCCAGACAGTTACTTGACTTCAAAGTCATGCAACCTCATTCGACCCAGAACCACCAAGGTCAATTTGTGAATACCACCCACCTTTCAAAAGGCCAGCCCGGTCGCGCTCGTCGCGGCTGGGTTCGCCCGCGTTTTGCCCTCGCATCGGCGGCTCTTGCCGTCGCGGGCGCATCGTGGGCGGCACTGGCTGCCCCGGCTTCCAAAACAAAGCCGGTTCCCATGTCTTCCTCCGCTTCTTCTGCAAGCGGAAGAGCGTCTTCGCGCGGCCCCGTCAAGTTGTCTGACTTGCCAGAAATGGTCGCTCGTTACGGTCAGATGCGCCGCGCGTCCACTAACGCGAAGAGCATTTCCACGCCAGGAGTGAGCAGCTCAAGGCTTGTCGGCACAGGGCGAAACGGTTTCAACCTGACTGAAGTCGACTTAACGCCCAACTCGCCTTCCGATGAGCGTGAACCCGCCGTGTCGCCAACGGGCGGATTTATCGCGTTTCGCTCGAACGGCGCCGACCGCAATGGCGACGGCACCATAGATTCGGTCGATGCTAACGGCAAATACCACATCTGGGTGATGAACTCCGATGGCACAAACCAGCGCCAGTTGACTGGGCTTACCCCCACGCTCAACGGAGTGGTCGGCGGCGACGTCGCGCGCAACCAGTTCCACCCTTCATGGTCGCCTGATGGCAACCAACTCGTTTACGCAGATGAGGACACCGACCCGGCTTCCAACAACGCGGGTGGCACTCAACTGTTTGTGGTCAACCCGCTGGCCGGGGGAGCGCCAAGCCAGCGCACTTTCTCGCCGGGATTGAAGCAAGCGCCTGCGTGGTCGCCGAACGGTTTGACTATCGCGTTCTCGTCCAATACCGACATCACGGCTACACCTGCCCAGGGCATTGCGGGTGGGCGGAGCCTGTTTTCCATTAGTCCTGATGGGACGGGCGCCGCGCGTTTGACTTCTGGCGCAGACGATTCCAATCCCTCGTTCGGTGTTGTCAACACGGGCACGCTTTATTTTTCGTCTAACCTCGATACTGCCAACGGGATTTTGCCAACGGGACGCCGCATCTGGGGCCTCTTCCCCGGAAACCCCGGACGCGTCCAAGTGAGCGATCCGACGCTACGCGCCAACGGTGCTGCGACCGACATCGACGATTATCCAGCGGATTCCAGTGTTGCTGGCCCGGTGCGCGAACAACTCGGTTTCCAAACCAACTCGCTGATCGATGCCAGTGACACCAGGCGCGACTTTAACATCTGGTCTTTGCCTTCTCCCGCCTCTTCGGCGGAAACGTCGGGAAGGGCGCAGGTTCTGACTAACATTTTGTCCAGCCCGACGAACTTCAACAACAGCGGGTTGGTCGCTCCTCAGGGCGAGGACACAGCGGGCGATGGAGAGGAATCATTTGGGCGCTCTGTCGTTGGCACAACCCAACAAATCGCCCGCCTGTATTTTGTGTCAGGTCGCAAATACACCCCCACTCCAACCAGCACTGTGTCCAACCCAAGTGGTGGCAGCGAAGTCGGCGCTTCAGACTTGAATAGTGGGGTGGCCCACGACATCTGGACGACATCAACGCAAGACACAACGCCTCCGACCCTGATCCCTCAAGCCGCAGGCAACTCGCTGTATCCAGTTGTGGCTCCCTCGCCCGCCTCACCCTTTCCTGCGCCTCGCACTTTTGAGACGGGCCTTCGTGCGGGTGGAATTCTACATTTCGGCGTCGTCCTGCGTGACAGAGAAAGTGGCATTTCGCCTAATGGTGTGACGGTCAGCTTTTCTAACGCGGCTGCTCCCAACTTCTTGACCATCACGTCAAAGGGAGTAAATAAAGATGGCAAGCCCACAGCAATCAACGCTGTTAACGCGGATATTGCCGAAGACCTGTCTTTGGAAACAAAACCAACGGCAGTCGCCAGCTACACGCTGACCGCTTATGATGATGGCCCTGCTTCGGCAGGCGGTCACGAGCAAGAGGCCAATGCAGTAGCCGGAGATGGAGATTTCTACTGTGCCGGCGATTTAACCACGCCCACAACTCCGGGCGATTATTATATCGACGTTTCCACCACAGACCGTGTCGGCAATAGATTGAACTATGACAACGTCTGGGGCTTCTCGACTCAGCCGTTCGTCCACTCTAACAACGGCACAAGTGACTTGTTCGTGTCCGATTATACCTGTGGTCAAAGGTTTCCATTCCAGGTAGGCTCTGGGTTCAGCTACTCCACGGATCCAAATTATCCTGACTTTGACTTTGGTCGTGGTGATGGGCGCTTCACCGGCATGTTGCCAGTCGAAAGCTATTACCTCAACAATCCTTCAACTCCTGCCACAGGTAAAGACCTGAAACCTCTTGATGTTGACGATAAAGGCAAGGCTACCGGCGCTTTCTCGACAACACCGGAGCCAGTGACGTTCGGCGCGCCCACTCTAAGTGACCGGTCTTCCGGCTCGCGTTACCTGACCGGCTCCAACTCAGGTGTTGACGTTTGGCGTGTGTTGTGTCGTGGCCCCGTTCCGCAAAGTTTGCTCAACACCTACTTGCCAAGCACCTCACTGGAGATTGATCCAAACAACCCCAACGCAATTCCTGATCCTGTTGCGGGAGCTACTCCTACACCGACTCCAAAAGCTGGCGCCACGCCCACAGCTTTTAGCCAGCCGACACGCAAAGTTGCGGTTGCTAAATCCTCGGTCATCTGGGCTGCGCCCTATGCAGGCGAAGTGTTCGCTGGCCCTGGCACTATTGCTGACGCGACCACGCAAAACAACCTGACCAACTTCTTGAACGCAGGTGGACGTTTGTTTGTTGGTGGGCGTGACGTGGCCTTTGCGCTTTCAAGCGGAGGTTCGTCCTCCAATACGTTCCTCAACAACGAATTGGGAGCAAAACTGGCGGGCGTTGACATTCCTAACTCAATTCGTTACGCCACAGCGACAGCTGATGGATTGCTGGACACAACAGCACCGCCTTCCGACCCTGGCTACTATGGCGATTTTGCCAACCTCCAATTCCCACTTCTCACTGTAAGGGACAACCTGAACCATGAAAACGATGGCGCTGGTCCGCGCGGAGTCGTTAGCAACACCGATGGGAACGTTTTCTATGGTTCGGGTAACGCCTTCGCCGATCCGCTCACACCCAACCCAGGTGGGGGTGCAACGGTTAAAACGGCCTACTCATCAGCTGTTGGCGCTGTGGGTCTTAAGATCGAACGCCTCCGTTCCAACGGTCTACCATCGCGTGCCGTCTTCTTTTCTTTTGGCATGGAGTCGGTCAACCGTCGCTACCGTGCGCGCACTGATGATGACGGGCGTATTAGCCTGAACACTCGCCGTGCCTTGGCTAGTGGGATCTTGGCCTACTTCAAGACGACCTCTATAAGTGGCACGGTTATCAACAACTCGACCAACTTACCAGTAGCGAATTTCTTGGTGCGCGTTGATGGTGCAGACGGCGTCCACTTAGTGCGCACCGATGCCAACGGCAACTACTCGTTTTTGGGGCTTATTACTGGTAAGAACACAGTGCAGCCCTACTTGGACTCGAACAAGATCACCTCTCCTCCTGGATTCTTCGGGGGCACTGCCGTTTTCTTCATCCTGCGTGGTGGAGATGGCGGCGTTGGCGGCGTCATTTTGCGTGTCACACCGGCTGTGCCAGGAACTGTTACTGGCAAGGTGGTTCGTGTCGTGAATAAGACGAACGCTCCTATCAATAATTTGCCCGTGTTGATTCGCTCAACTGCGCCTTCCCCGTTGTTCCCCAGTGGTGGCATTTTCTCCGCTCTCACGCTTACCAATGGCGATGGCAACTACACCTTCTCCGGTGTGCCAGCAGCGGCTAATATGGAAGTTGTGTTCAACCCAGATCCGCGTCCCCGTTCCCAAGGCGGCGACGTTCCCGATGGCGCGAGCTTGCCGGTCTTTACCAAGTCCACACAATACCTGACGCGTATCGTCCCACAAACTGGCGACAAGACCCGCTCCGGCGACATCATCGTGCCGACCAGCGGCGTGTTCGTCGTGGATGACATCTTGAACGACACAGCTGCTGACGAAAGCACGCCCATCGTGTTGGCCATCGACCCGAACAACGGCGTAGCACCCACGCCAACGCCCCCACCTGGTGGCGGCGGCGGCGGTGGCGGAACCAATCCGACACCTACGCCAGTGGCTCCCACAGGAACCGGGCCGACGTTCGCAGTGGGACGTTCTTACGCCATTTCGCTTCCTTACGAGACTTCGGCTAACGCGAACTCGCGCAACCTGTTCGACCGTTCGGACGCGGATGCCACCATTTCCATCACCGACGCGTTCAACTACGCGCCGACCGAAGGCGCCAACACGCTCTACACCGTGTCCCGCTTCGATGTCAACACGTTGACCTACATCCAGTTGCCAGACGATGCTTTGTTGCATCGCGGCGAAGGCTACTTGCTCACCGTATCGAAGCTGCCACAAAGCGCGTTGCCATTGCAACTGAACACGAGACTGGAAAATGCCACCTTGTTGCCGCTCACTCAGGAACCGAACAAGAATCAGTTCAGCGTTCAGCTTTCAGTCAACACCAGCTTGAGTGGTAACACCCTCGCGGGCAACAACTTGATCGGCTTTGGCTTTGATCCGACCCAGTTTGGTTCTGTGGCTTGGGACACGACGACAGCTGATCCCAACGCGTCCTCGGTCACTGTGACTTCGGGCACACGCACCTACTCGCTGGCTCAGGCTGTGGGCAATGCGCCCATCGACCGTCTGGGCACGCGCATCTCGCTTCTCGCGTCTTCGCTGACGACCATCGACAACACGGACACAACCAAACCCGGCGTTGCAAAAGCAGTCAATTCGCTGTCCGCTTTTGGCGGCTACTTTGTGGTGGCGAAGAAGGACGGCTTGCGCTTGACCTTCAAGAACCCAAGCACAGCCATCGGTGCTGGCACGACCATCAAGGAGAACACCTCGTTCGCCTTTACGCTACCTTTCGCCACAACCCCGGATGCGGCGGGCACGGTTCCGGTCAGTTCGGCCTTTGCCGCGGGCAGCACGGGTTATACGGTCTACGCTTTCAACGTGTTTGGGCAAACAGGAGCGCGTAAAACCGTTCCGGGCAACGAATTCATCCCGCTGTCGTCCGGTGATTTGCTCAAACGTGGCGTTGGCTACGTTGTGAAGACAGGCTCAACGCCCGTCATGCTCAACACGTCAGCCACGAGCGCGGGCCTTGTGCCCTTTAACGGGCCGACCTTCGAGATACCTCTGGGGCGCAACGCTAACTTCCCTGGAGGTTTGGCGGCCAGCGCTCGCAACGGTTACAACCTCATCGGTTCGCCGTTCAATCCGTCCACCACGAGCAACATCTCTTTCGCCAACAACGTGAGAGTAACCGCAACTGTGGGCAGCAAAACCTATACGTCGATTTCGATCAAGGAAGCGGCGGCCCGAGGCATCATCTCGAATCGCCTCTACACCCACGATGAAACGGGCAACTTGACCCCGGTTCCTCTCAACGACCAGTTCCTGCGCGCGTATCGCGGCTACTTCGTGCAAGTCTTCAAAGACAACGTCAAGCTGACGCTGACCGCTCCGGCCAAATAACCGAAGCTCCACAGCAAAACGCCGCAACCATTGGTTGCGGCGTTTTGTTTTATTTTCACTCTTTTAAATGCCGCCTTTTTCCTTTTTGCACGACGGCACCTCAAACCCACCTCGTCTCCAGTGCGGCCATACGCTGTGGAGCCTCGAACGCTTGCCCTTTAATTCGCCCACCGAATGGACAACGCCCGAAAAAATCGCGCGCGTCAAAGACTCAGGTTTCGCTCACATCGAATGCTGGATTGAAGACGATGATCGCGGGCGCGCCATCGTTAGCGAAGTCAAAGAAAGCGGCTTGACTCTCGCACTTGGTCATCGCCCGTCAACTGTTGAAGCCACACTCGACGCCGTGCGCCGCGCCGATAAATCCGGCGCAAAATGGGTGCTGTGCCAACCCGCCACCGCTTATCATCCGCTGAGTGAAGTCGTGGACATCGTGCGTGCTGGCTCACAGGCGGCAGCAGAGCGGAACATCAACTACTTCGTCGAAACTCACCGCAACAACTTCACCGAAACGATTCGCCAAACGCTTGAACTCATCAAGGCAGTGCCAGACATCGCCATCACCGCCGACTTTTCGCACTTCGCGGTTGTCGGCGAGTTCTACGGCTGGTCGGGCGAAGGCGCCATCGAACGGATGCGCCCCATCATCGAGCGCGTCGCCCACGTTCATGGCCGCATTTCCAACGGCGAGCAAGTCCAGGTCGATATCGGCGACGGACAAGACTTAAGCGAAGGCACGCCTGCCGGATTCTTCTTTGAGATATGGCGCGAATGTTTTTCGACCTGGCGCAAACGCGCGGGCGCGGGCGATGTGATGCCCTTTTCCACTGAACTTGGCCCGCCGCGCTACGCCATCACCACGCGCGAAGGGTTGGAAATCTCGGACAGGTGGGAGCAATCGCTCGTGATGCGCGACCTCGCGCAACGCGCTTGGGAAGCTTCGGCGATGTGAAAACCGCCTTTGTCTTCGGTTTACTGGGCATCATTTGCGTGTTTTACTGCGTGACAATTGAACCGCTTCTGGGGAAGATGTTGTTCGGTTCACTCGCGCTCTGTTGGATGGGAGTTGCGTTAGCTTATGCCGGTCTTGGAGCGAAGGCATTCGACAAACAACGCAATGGTCGTTTGCAACCGTGGAGCGCGTTGTTCTGGCCGTATCATCTGCTCAACGCTCTCACTTTGCGATGGTGGAAGCAAAACGCGAAAGAGAATGATTTCGACTTCATTAACGAGCACGTTCTGCTCGGTTGCCAACTTTTGGCGCGCGACCAAAACGAACTTTTAAAACACAATGTGCGTGCGGTTCTCGATCTCACCTGCGAGTTCAGCGAAGCACATTTCTTGCGCTCGCTGAACTACCGCTCGATTCCTGTGCTCGATACTCGCGCGCCAACTTTTGAACAACTTCGCCAGGGCGCCGAGTTCATCGAACGAAACGCCAAAGACGGCGCGGTTTATGTTCATTGCGCATTGGGTCACGGGCGAAGCGCGCTGTTCGTCGCAGCTTATTTGATTCAAAGCGGATACGCCCAAAACGCAGAAGATGCCGTTCAGTTGGTGAGCCAAAAGCGGGAAAAGATCGAGGTGTCGCGCCAGCAACTCGCGCTTTTGCAACGGTTCGTTGCGCGCGAAACCGGTTGCTAACCACAAACGCCCCGAATTACGAATGTAATTCGGGGCGTTTGTCTGCGGCTTGACTTGAACTAAAGTGTGTCTGGGTGGAAGTGCATCACGGTGAAAGTCTGGTCAAGCGGGGCTGACGCCCTCTTCCAGTCAGAGATGAGCGCCGATTGGAAGAGGGCGTCAGCCCCGCTTGATGCAACGGTAGTGAGACACGCTATAAGGCTAAAACATCAAATGGCTTTCTGTATCGCCGAGCAGGGTTTCGATGTAGGTGATCTGCCCGTGATGGTTGATGATTTCAACCACCGGCAGGCCCGCTGCAACGACGCCAGGGAATTCGCCGATGGGCAGGGTAATTTTGCTGTCCAACTCTTGCGGCGTGAGCGCCTTCAATTTGGCGAGGTGCGCGTCCACAACTTGCGAGACGAGGGCTTTGGCTTCTTCGCTGGTGGTCGCTTTGGGAAGCGTGCCCGGTTCTTTACCGTTCAGGGCTGAGGTCATCATGTTGATGGTTCCCGTCATGTGCCCGACGATTTCCAGCACCGATTTCGAGGTGGGAGCCGGTTTCCAATTCAACTTGTCGTCGGGGAAGAAGTCGAGGTTGTTGTTGATGTTTTTGCGTGCCCATTCGAGTTGGGTCGCGTAGATGTCCGTTGGGTTCATAGAAGTTCCTGATGCGTTCGAGCGTTTCGATACGCTGGGGTTCTAAAGCGCGCGAGTCCGGTGCCACGACCTGCTGTCCTCGCATTGAAATCTTAGCCGAAAAATGAGGCCACCAAAAAACAGAATCGTCGGTCGTCGCTTCAATAAACGGTGTGTGCTGGTTCGTGCAACCGCAAAACGGAGGAACTCATCTTGTCGCTTCAGCAAGCGCCAATTTGATGTCAGCAGAAACACCAATTTGGCGCTTGTAAACTTCTCGCCCGCTTCCAAGCCAAATTCTCATGACCGGACACGCCCTTCGCTCGAAATATCTCGACTTCTTCCAATCCAAAAATTCGCTCATCATTCCATCGGGTTCGCTGATTCCGTCCGACCCGACAACACTTTTAACCAGCGCTGGAATGCAGCCGCTCGTGCCGTATTTCAAGGGCGAAGAAAAGCCGCCTTCGACCCGCTTGACATCGTGCCAGAAATGCTGCCGCGCCGATGATATCGAACAGGTTGGCGTGACGTGGCGCCACGCCTCGTTTTTCGAGATGCTGGGCAATTTTTCGTTTGGCGACTATTTCAAGCGCGACGCCATCGTGTGGGGCTGGGAATTTCTCACCAAAACCCTCGGCATCGACCCCAAAGTGTTGTGGGTCTCGGTCTATCACGAAGACCTCGAAGCTCCCGAAATCTGGCGCCGCGACGTGGGCCTGAGCGATGATCGCATCTACCGTTTCGGCAAAAAAGACAACTGGTGGGGGCCGGTTGGCAAAAGCGGCCCGTGCGGGCCGGACTCGGAAATCTTCTTCGACCGGGGCGCGAAATACGACACGGGCGATCCCGAAATGGACAGACCCGGCGGCGACGGCGACCGCTACGGCGAGATTTGGAACCTTGTGTTCCAGCAATACAACCAACTCGAATCGGGCGAACTCGTCGCGCTTCCTGCGCCGGGAATCGACACCGGAATGGGACTGGAACGCACCGCCGCGATTTTGCAGGGCGTCGACACCATTCACCAGACCGACCTGTTCGCGCCGCTCATCAACGCCATCTTCGCCGCCAACCGACCCGGCGAGTTGCCGTTTTCGCTCGCCACTCCCGAACTCAACCCCGACGATACGACGACGCGGCCCGTGCGTGTCATCGCCGATCACGTGCGCGCGGCGATATTTCTGTGCGCCGATGGCGTGATTCCGGGAAGCGCCGGGCGCGACTACATGCTGCGCCGCTTCATCCGCCGCGCCGATTTGATGGGCCGCTCTTTGGGACTCAACCAACCGTTTTTGCATCGCTTAGTGCCGGTCGTTCAGCAATCGTATGGCGCGGTTTATCCCGAACTTCTGGAGCGCGCAGACACAATCGCCGAGGCCATTCGCCGCGAAGAAGAAGCGTTCGGCCAAACCCTCGAATCGGGCATGGGCCGCCTGGAAGATTTGATCGAGTCGGCCAAAGCCAAAAACGAGCGCGTTGTATCGGGCCGCGAAGTGTTCAACCTCTACCAGTCGAAGGGTTTTCCGCCAGAACTCACGCAGGATTTATTGGAACAAGACGGCTTATCGTATGATGTCGAATCGTTCGAGCAAGCGCGCGAATCGCACCGCAGCGCGTCAGGCACAAGCGTGGGCGAATATGGCAAGCGGCGCTTTAGCGGCGTGAGCAACACGCAATTCGTGGGCTACAACGAGACAACCCGGGAAGCTGAGATTGAAGCGTTCATATTGCGCGAGGGAGGCGACAATCGTTTTGATGTTGTGTTTTCTCCGTCGCCATTTTATGCCGAAAGCGGTGGGCAAGTCGGCGACACAGGCGAACTTTGGAGCGAAAATTCAGAGCTTTTCGCCCGCGTCTTAAACACTCAAAAAGAAGGCCAAGTGTGGATTCACACAGTCGAAATCGAACGAGGACAACTCGAAGAAGGTTTGAAAATCACGGCGCGCGTGGATACAAGCCGTCGCCGCGCCATCGAACGCGCTCACTCGACCACGCATTTGCTTCACGCGGCCCTTCGCAAACATCTGGGCAACCACGTTCAACAGCGTGGTTCACTCGTGCGCGACGACTATTTGCGCTTTGATTTCGTGCAGCCAACAGCAGTTTCGCCCGACGATCTGCGCGCCGTTGAGCAAACGGTGAACGAAGAGATTTTGGCGTCACTGCCGGTTGAAATCGCTGAAAAATCTCTCGCCGAAGCTAAATCGTTGGGCGCGATGGCGTTTTTCGAAGAGAAATACGGCGATGTCGTGCGCACCGTCAAAATGGGCGACTTCAGCCTCGAACTGTGCGGTGGAACGCACTTGCCCACAACTTCGGCGGCGGGCCTGTTCCGCATTTCAGGTGAAAGCGGCGTCGCGGCCAACGTGCGCCGCATCGAGGCGCTGACGGGCTTAGCGGCGCTTGAACACGACCGTTCGGTGGAGCAAGAACTCAAAACCTTGGCTTTGGAATTGGGCGCGCGTCCTGAAAACGCGCTCGCTTCGGCGCAAAAACTTCAAGGCCGCGTCAAAGAACTCGAACGCCAACTCGCGGGCGCCCAGCGCCAATTATCGAGCGGAGCAGCCGAATCGTTGCTGGAATCTGCCGTCGAAGTGAAGGGTTTCCGGTTTGCGTCAGGTCGCGCGCCTCAGGGCGTTTCCGGTGAGGCGCTCCGCGAACTGGCGGACAAACTCGCGCAAAAGCTGGACGGCGTGGTCGCCCTGGTTTCCGAAGAGGGCGGCAAAATCGTGTGGGCTGTGAAAGCTACCAAAAGCGCCGTTGAAAAAGGCGCGCACGCGGGCAACTTGGTCAAACAACTTGCGCAACTCACCGGAGGCAACGGCGGAGGACGCCCCGACTTCGCCCAGGCGGGCGGCAAAGACGCGGGGAAAATCGACGAGGCTTTGGCTCGCGCGAAAGAGTTGGTTTAGTCACAAAAGGATTGGAGTAGAAGTCGAAACATCGGCGGCTCCGCTTCAAACCATTTCGTGGTTTTTGTGCCTTTTCGCGGCTAAAATAAAAACATGACGTTCCGATTCGCTTTGTTGCTGGGACTGCTTTGCGCGTCAGCTACCGCTTCGCCCGCGCAAGCGGAAGGGCGCATTTACTACATTCCGTCGGGTTCGATGGAGCCGACGCTGCGCATCAACGACCGCATCTGGGCGTCGCCCGTGCCCTTCCGAAAGGCGCAGCCCAAACGCGGCGACATCGCGTTGATGGAGTTGCCGCGAAGTATGGTCGAGCCTTGGACTGCGCCAGGAAGCGGAAGCGTAACTTATGTGAAGCGCATCGTCGCTGTGCCGGGAGATCGCGTCGAAATGGTGAACCGCGTTTTGAAAATTAATGGCCGTGCACCCAAAGAACCGTTTGTTTTATGGATCAACAAGCCGGATTCCGATCCTATCTTGAATACCCCCTTGCGCTACGACATGAAGGTGATCCACGGCCTGGTTTTTTCGCGCCAATACGATGAAGACGGAGTGCCCGGATTTTGGACGCGCGATGACGTTTTAGTGCCAGAAAAAAATCAAGAGTTCATCTTGCGCACTCCGACCGAGCCATTGCCACCGCGCAAATTTCTCGTGTTGGGCGACCACAGAAGCAACTCGAACGACTCGCACATCTTCGGTTTGATCGACCGTTCGCAAATCACAGCGAAAGTAACGGCGCGACTTTACCCGGCTCCGCGCACATTTGTGAAATGTTCCGTTGTCCCGGTTCTTGTAATTCGTTCTACTGAGGACGATGATCCTCAATCCTCTTCGCGCAACCTTGGCTTTGTTCGCGTTGCTTCTTGCTCCGCCGCTTGCGCGCGCCGATGGTTTGTTTTCCGTTCCCACGGCGCAAAACCCGGACAAGGGCGAAACCGCGTTCTCTATCGAACAGGATGCGTCGGGCACCTCGTTTCGCAGTCACGACACGCTGCGTTTAGCGAGCGTTCAATACGGCCTGACCAAGAGATTAGCCGTTGGCTTCGACACACGTTTGAACGGTCACGCCAAAATCGAGCCGAACATCGCGCTTGTGTTGACGCCGCCCAAATCGGCCATCGGCGTGAACATCGGTTTTCAAAACGTGGGCGTGCGCTCGTTTGGCGAACAGCCTTACATCGTGGCCTCGCGCGACTTCGCCTCGTTTTCGCTGCACGGCGGCGCGACCCACGACTCCAACGGAACGCATGGCATGATCGGACTGGAAGACCACTTTGGCAAAAAGTTCGAGGTTCTGGGCGACTATATCGGCGGGCGCGGCAATTTCGCTACTGTGGGCGGGCAGTTGAGCTTCGCCAAAAATTTCAACCTTGAAGCGGGTTATATGATCGCCAATTCGCGCTCAGATACAAACGGTCTGTTTTTGTCGCTCCAACGCAACTTTCATTGATTTTTGGCCACCAAAAGGCACAAAAATTAGAACCTCAAACCCGCTGCCAATCTGAAGTGAGACAGGTCGTAGCCGCGCACCTTAGAAAGCGCGAAATAGCGCGCTTCGATGTTGAGGCGGTTGCCAAAGTTGAGGCCCGCAAAAGCGCTTCCGCCCGTGGCATAGGAGGTTTTGCCGCCCAGACCCAGCGACTGGATTTTGGAATAAATTGGCGCGACATCGGCGCTAACGCCAATGTAGGGACGGCTGGGGCCAGCGCCGAGCGCTTTGGTGTAACGCGCGCCTATGGGCACGAAAACGAGGGTGTTGCCGTTGCCCTGCGACACGTTGACGCCGAAGTCGAACTGCGTGACGCCGCGCTGTGTGCCCAGTTGAAACGCGCCAAACGCGGGCGCAATCGAAATGCCGTTGCCGCCAAAGGTGTCGCTTGTGTTTCTCGAACTAAAGCGCAAATAACCGACTTCAACGCCCAGGCGCGAGTCGCGGCGATTTTGAGCGCTCGCAGGTAAAGCCAAAGCGGGAATCAAGAGAAACGGAAGAATTTTCATAGAGCGCGCTCTATCTTAAACCATCACGCCTTGTCCCGTTTCTATCACGGTGTTATGATTCCCCGGTCGCATTTTGCGCTGGTCTTTCGCACCTCCTGTCGAAAGTCTCGCCCCGGCGCAAAAAATCTATGCGACCAGGGAACATAACCCCAAATGGAAAGAAAATTAGCTTCGATCCAGCGCGTGCTGGCCATCGAACCGATAAACAATGCCGACGCCATCGAACTGGCAAAGATAAATGGCTGGTCGTGCGTCGTGAAGAAGAACGAGTTCCAAGTTGGCGACTTGGGCGTATTTTTCGAGATAGACGCCATCCCGCCCGACATCCCGACGTTCGCCTTTTTGTGGACGTCCAGAACTGCCGCGCCCGTTGAAACAATCGAGCGGCCCGCCAAATTTCGCATCCGCACCATGAAGTTGCGCGGCGCGTTGTCGCAAGGTTTGCTTTTGCCGCTTGCGGTGCTCTCGCTGGAGGGCGCCGAGGAAGGTGAAGATGTCACGGCGCAACTCGGCGTCGAGAAATACGAGCCGCCTGTTTCCCTCACGATGGGCGGCTTAGCTCGCGGCGCGTTTCCGTCGTGGCTGCCCAAAACCGACGAGATGCGCGTGCAAAGCGTGCCTCAAGTGCTCGATGAACTGCGCGGCCTGCCTTACGTTTGCACGCTCAAGTGCGATGGCACAAGCGCTACTTACACACTCAATTCGCTCGACGGCGAATTGCACGTTTGTTCGCGCAACCTGTCGCTCGTGGACGCGGACAACGCCTACTGGAACTTGGCGCGCAGTCTCGACATCGAACGGATTTTGCGCCAAAACGCGGGACTCTCGATTCAAGGCGAGGTGTGTGGGCCGGGCATTCAGAAGAACCGGCTGGGACTCAAAGCGCCGCAAATTTTCGTGTTCAACGTTTACGATGTGGCGAACATGCGCTACTTGAACGATGGGCAAATGCGCGATTTTTGCCGCAATAGCGGTTTAACTCCCGTTGAAGTTGTGGAAGCGGGCGAATCGTTCGCGCACGATCAGGAATCGCTTTTGGCGTTGGCCGAGGGCGTTTACCCGAACACCAATAACGAGCGCGAAGGCATCGTCATTCGCCCGCAAGAAGAGCGTTTCTCGGAAGTCTTGAACGGGCGTTTGTCGTTCAAAGCGATCTCCAACCGCTTTCTCTTGAAGAACGGAGATTGAAAAACCGCGCGGCTTCGATTGGGACGAAGCCGCACCTCAGCTGAACCCACGGGCCGCGACTCGCAGTTGCGGCCCGTTTGGTTTAAAGCGTATCTCACAGAGGTTGCAACATCCGTAGGGACATGGCTTGCCATGTCCGCCGAGGCACGATGTCGCACAACGGACATG
>JAABUM010002466.1_pt1 | contig 24696 bp, 19 predicted proteins | sample 5559161 | NCBI WGS metagenome assembly JAABUM01 (sample SAMN10711868, study PRJNA513369) | rock metagenome | isolation source: Antarctica rocks | place: Antarctica: Victoria Land, Siegfried Peak nord
ATCGCGGTCCGGTCTTCCATTACTCTCACGCTCATCACGCGGCAAAGCCAGGTGAGCGTAGCCGCCCTCCACGCGGCATGGTCGGGCGTCCCGACAGCGGCATAGGTCGGGCGCCCCGACAGCGGCAGAGTCGGATGTTCCCGCTTGGCAGTTGTAGGCACCCGTAGCGTGGTGACGTGAGCGGCGATGACAGCAACCCTGAGGGTCGGCAGTTGGTTTGTCTGCGTCACGGGGAATCCACGAACGTTGTCCAACGGCAAGCTGGCGCGCTACCGGCCTCGACCGCGCCGGCGCCAGCAACCCAGCGCGCCGGGGGCGTGTCGACGGCGACGATCTGACCAGGGGACGGCTGAAACGGTGGGCTCGGGACCACGGACGGATCAGGTCCTCCGCTGCCGCCCGGAGCTCGCCGTTCGGGACGACAGCCGCCGGTATGCCGCGGCCACCAGTGCGGACGCGCCACCCCCGGCCACCGGGTTGGGGTCCGGGCTGCCGTACAGCACCCGCTCCACCCCGGCCGCCGAGAGGGCCTGCGTACAGCGGCCGGTACGGCCCACGTGGTCACACGGTTCGAGGGTGACGAGTGCGGTCGCGTGTCGAGCACGACGACCTGCAGCCTGCAGAGCAGCGACCTCCGCGTGCGCTGTCCCCGCGCCGCGGTGCCAGCCCTCGCCGACCACCGCCCCGTCGAGGCCGAGCAACACGCATCCCACTCGGGGGTTGACGCCCTCCGGACCTCGGGCTGCGAGCTCCAGCGCGCGGTGGAAACCCTGCTCCTCGTGCGCCGTGATCATGGGACCTGGCTCCTGCCGACGGTGGGTCAGCGGCTCCGGGGTACGCCAGCGGCACGCCCACCGTCACGCGCACCTACCGCGCTCGGCCGACGACCACGTGCACGACATCAGCACTCCCGTGCGATGCCGCGTGCTCCTCCCATCCGGACTTTCACCGTCGGTCCTGGAGTTCCACCAGGTCAACCGGCCGCTGGCTGCGGTCGGGTCGCGGACTGTCACCGCCGGTTCGGAATCTCACCGACCCCGGAGCACGCTTGTCATGAATGACCCGGCGACCATACCCCAGCCGGCTCGGAGGCCCGTGCTCCTGCCAGCCCCGTAGCATCTCGGCGTGCGCGTCCTGGTGCTCGGTGGAACAGCGGAGGCTCGGGCGCTGGCTGCTGCTCTCGTTGCGGCCGGCGTCACCGTCGAGTCATCGCTGGCGGGGCGGGTCTCGCGTCCGAGGCTCCCGGAGGGCGCGGTGCGGATCGGCGGCTTCGGGGGGGCTGTCGGCCTGGCCGGCTACCTCAGGCGCAGCGGGGTGACCCACCTAGTCGACGCGACCCACCCGTTCGCCGCCACCATGTCGACCCATGCCGTCGAGGCCGGGCGCGAGGTCGGGGTCCCGGTGCTGCGGCTCGCCCGTCCCGGATGGGTGGACGGAGAAGATGCCGCGACGTGGCACTGGCTCCCGACGCTCGTGGAGATGCGCACGACGGCCGAGCGCCTGGGGTCACGACCGTTCGTCTCGACCGGGCGTCAGACGCTGCCGGCGTTCGAGTCCTGGTCCGACCGGCAGGTCCTCGTCCGGGTCGTGGAACCCCTGACCGTCAGTCCACCCCCACGCTGGACGGTCATCGAGGACCGGGGTCCCTACGCCGTGGACGCGGAGCGGAAGCTGTTGTCAGACCATCGGATCGACGTCCTGCTCACCAAGGACTCCGGAGGGTCGTACACCAGCGCGAAGCTCCGCGCCGCGGCCGAGCTGGGGGTTCCGGTGGTCGCGCTCCGCCGGCCGCCGGCGGTGCCGGGAGCGGTCGAGGTCACCTCCGTCGAGGCGTGCGTCGAGTGGCTGCTCTCAGCAGCACCCGCGCCGTGACGATGCCGAGCAAGCCGATCACCCCGATCCGCTGCTGGAGGGCAACTGCGGAGGCGATGTCCTCGGGGGACACCGGCGGCCCGTCACCGAGACGGCCGCGCTCCTCGAGCACCCCGGCGTAGGCGTTGCGGCCCCCGAGCTGCCGGCCGAGAGCGGCGGCGAAGGCCGCTTCGACCGGGCCGGCGTTGGGGCTGGGATGGGCGGGGGCGTCGCGGCGGACGACGGCCAGCGTGTGCCTCGCGCCGCGCAGCGAACCGGTGGCGATGGCGGTGCTGGCGACGGTGACGCGGGCCGGCAGCCAGTTGGCCAGATCGTCGAGCCGGGCTGCCCCCCAACCGAACTCGATATAGCGCCGCGACCGGTGCCCGATCATGGCGTCGAGGGTGTTGACGGCCCGGTAGCCGAGGAGTCCGGGGAGACCGGCCACGGCCCCCCAGAAGAGGGGGCTGACCACGGCGTCGGCGGTGTTCTCGGCGACCGACTCCACGCACGCCCGGGCGAGCTGGGAGCTGTCGAGGTTGCTGGGGTCGCGGCCGACGAGGTTGCGCACCCGCGACCGGGCCCCGTCGAGGTCGCCGACCTGGAGAAGGGCATCCATGGCGCGGGCCTCCCGCGCCAGCGACCGTCCCCCGAGAACGGTCCAGGTGGCTGCCGCCACGACAGGGACCTGCACGGCGTGGGGCAGTTTCGACAGGCCACCACCCAGAGCCAGAGCGCCTCCCACCAGCGCGATCTCGTGGACGACGCCGGCTCGACGCCGAGGCGCGTAGGTGTAGCCCTCCAGAACCGTGGCGATGCGGCCGAACCCGGAGACCGGGTGCGCCCTCCTGGGGTCGCCGAACAGCTGGTCTGCGGCATACCCGACGACCAGGCCGGTCGCGACGGGGTCGAGCCTCATGACTGCCTCGCCCGCCCGATCCGTCCGGCGTCGAGGTGGTCGGAGGCCGGCCGTCCACCGTCCGCCGGGTGGCCCGGTGCCGTCACTGGCGTGGCCTCGCTGAGCGCCGCCACGGCCGTCCCGATGACGGTCACGGCCGGGGGCCGCAGGTCGGCGGCGGCGACGGCTGCGGCCAGCCGTGACATGGGGGCGCGGACGACGCGCTGGCTCGGCAGGCCGGCGTCGGCGACACAGGCGGCCGGTGTGTCGGCCTGGAGGCCGCCGCTCATGAGCGCGTCCACGATGGGTTCCAGCGTCGCCAGCCCCATGAGGACGACGACCGTGAGACCGGTGCCGGCCACGGCACCCCAGTCGACCGTGCTGCGCGGGTCGTCCGGGCCGACGTGCCCGGAGACCACGACGAAGCCCTGCGCGAGGTCGCGGTGCGTGACGGGAATTCCGGCCAGGGCCGGTGCCGCGACCGAGCTGGTGATCCCGGGGACCACCGTGACCGGGACCCCCGCCGCGACGCAGGCGTTCCACTCCTCCCCGCCTCGACCCAGCACGAAGCTGTCGCCGCCCTTGAGCCGCACGACGGTTCGCCCGGCGAGGGCGTGCTCGACGAGCAGGGCGTTGATCTGCTCCTGGGGCGTGAACTCGCCCCGCGGGGTCTTGCCGACGTGGATGACCCGGACGTCCGGGTCGAGGGTGTCCAGCAGGCCGAGGGGTGCGAGCCGGTCGCAGACGACGACGTCGGCCTCGTGGAGCGCGGCGTAGCCCGCGAGCGTCAGCAGCCCCGGGTGGCCCGGACCGCCACCCACCAGGACGACCCGGCCGGCGCCAGGCGCCGCTGCGGAGGGTTCGGCCGGCTGCGGCGCGGCAGTGAGAGGGTCACGGATGACCACGTCGTAGGCCGCGATGGCGGGGTCGGCGTCCAGCGTCACGAGCCGGCGGGTCGCGAGGTCCGCGACGGTCCTGGAGGCCCCGACCGGGTCGGCGAGGACGGCGACGACGGCGCCCTGGTCAAGCAGGGCGTGCACGGTCTCCGCGATCCGGGGGCCGGGAGTGTGCACCAGGACACGGGCTCCGGCGGCCGGTGTCGAGAGCCTCACGTCGGCGCCCCCGCCCCGTTGCCGAGCACGTTCGCCGAGGGTGTGCTCGCCGTGGCGAGGGGGGACGTGAGCGGCGAGAGGGTGGCGTCGAGAGCGTCGGACCGGGCTTCGGTGAGGGCGTGGACGAGCGCGTCGCTCGTGGCCGGGTCTCGGACGGCGATCCGCACCCAGCCGGCGTCGAGGCCAGGGAAGGAGTCCCCGCGTCGCACGGCATACCCCTTGTGCCGCAACGCTTCTCGCACGCCCCGACCAACCTCGACCAAGACGAAAGGCGCCTCACCCAGAACGGGTCGCAGGCCGGTCGCCTCCAGCGCGCGGACGAGGTGGACGCGATGTCGAGCGAACACCCGTGCGGCGGCCTCCGCTTCGCGCAACGCCTCCGGAGTGGACGTGGCCACCATCACCGCGGCCGCCGGTGTCGACACGGACCAGTGCGGCTGCTGCTCGCCCAGCGCCGCGACCAGTGCCGGGTCGCCGACGACGTAGCCGGCCCGCAGCCCCGCCACACCCCAGGTCTTGGTGAGGGAGCGCAGGACGAGCACCCCGGTGAGGTCCCTCCCCACGAGGCTCTCGCGTTCACCGGGGACCGCATCGGCGAAGGCCTCGTCGACGACGAGGACCCGACCGGGTCCGCACAGCGCACGGAGTGTGGATCGGGGGTGGACGACACCGGTCGGGTTGGTGGGGTTGCCGACGAAGAGGAGGTCGCAGCGGGGGTCGACGAGGGACGGGTCCAGGGTGAAGCCGGACGCGGCTCCCAGCACCAGCCGGTCGGGGATGCGGCCGGCCCGTCGGAGCGCGGCCTCGGGCTCGGTGAACTGCGGGTGCACCACGAGCGGGTGACGGCCGCTGATGGCCCGGGCGACGAGGGTGCACGCCTCGGCTCCGCCGCTGGTGAGGAGCACCATCTCTTCCGGGACGCCGTGCCGACGGGCGACCGCAGAGCGGGCGGCGGTGACGTCGGGATAGGCACCGAGGTGGTCGGTCGTGTCCCGGATGACGTCAGCGAGCCAGGGCGGCGGGGCGGGAACGCGCACGTTGACCGCAAGGTCCACGAGGCCGTGATCGCCGCGCACCTCGGCGTCGCCGTGGTGGTCGAGGTCCTCGATGCTCTGGTCGGTGCCCCGGAAGGCAGGGGGGCGGGCTCCCGGGAGGAGGGGCGTCGCGTCGGGGTGACGCGGCGACAAGGTGACGGCGGGCGAGGGCGGCAGGGCCTCGGTGACCTGGTGCACCTCGTCGGCGAACGACCGGGCCAGGCTCGGTGTGCCGGCCCAGTGCACATGGAGGTAGGACGCGTGCACCGTCGCCCGACCGGTGCCCGCCGGGTCGAGGGCGAAACCGTGCTCGACGTCGTCCACCCTCCAGGCGCCGACCGAGCCTTCCGAGGGGCTGGTTGTCGTGCGGTGGAACTCGTGGGCGGTGACGGTCGTCCCAGCCGGACCGAGCACCCCGTCGGCGGCGAGCGTGGCCGTGACGTACCGCAGCGTGAGCCGAGGGCTCATGGCGGCTGTGGCCGGGACCGAGCCCACCATGCGCTGCCCGTCGAGGGATCGTGCGAGATAGAGCAGACCGGCACACTCCGCCACCGTGGGCAGGCCACCGGCGATGGCGTCGCGCACCTGCGCGAGCAGTGGGATGTTCCGGGCCAGGGCCGCAGCGTGCGCCTCGGGGAACCCGCCGCCGAGGTACAGGCCGCACGTGCCCGGGGGCAGCGACGTGTCGGTACCGGGGTCGAAGACGACGGGCTCGCACCCGGCGGCTCGCAGCAGCTCGTCGGTCTCCGCGTAGCGGAAGGTGAAGGCTCGCCCCCCGGCTACGGCGACGACCCGAGGCGGGCCGGGCCTGGGGACGACCGGCGCCGACCAGGGGTTGCCGTCGAGGACCGGCGCCTCGCGCGCGAGGTCGAGAACGGCGTCGAGATCGACGTGGGCGGCCGTCTGTTCGGCGAGCCGGCCCAGGCCGTCGGCCGCGTCGAGACGCTCGGCGGCCGGCACCAGTCCGAGGTGCCGGGACGGCGCACTGACGCCGGCGTCCCGAGGGAGGACCCCGAGCACGGGCAGGCCGAGACGCTCGACGGCACGGCGCACCTCGTGAGCGTGGCGTGTACTGCCAGCCTTGTTGAGCACCACACCGGCGACCCCCACCTCCGGGTCGAAGGTGCGGAGCCCGTGGACGACCGCGGCGACGGTCCGCGAGGCGGAGGAGATGTCGACGACGAGCAGGACGGGGGAGCGGGTCAGGCTCGCGACGTGAGCGGTCGAGGCGAAGCCCTCGGTCCCGAGCCGGCCGTCGAACAGGCCCATGGCGCCCTCGATGATGGCGACATCTGCCGCCGCCGGCGTCCGGAAACCGTGCAGCAGCAACGGCACCACCAGCTCGGGAGACGCCAGCCAGGGGTCGAGATTGCGCCCCGGGCGGCCGGTGGCCAGGGCGTGGTAGCCCGGGTCGATGTAGTCGGGGCCCACCTTCGCCGGCGCCACGGCATACCCCCGGCGGGTCAGCGCGGCCATGATCCCGACAGCGACGGTCGTCTTGCCGTGACCCGACGCGGGGGCAGCGACGACGAGGCGAGGAACCGTCACCACTCGATGCCCTTCTGGCCCTTCTGACCGTGGTCGAAGGGGTGCGCGAGCTTGGTCATCTCGGTGGCGACGTCGGCGACGGCCATCAGCCGCGGGTCAGGGTCCCGCCCGGTGATGACGACGTGCTGGTAGCCGGGGCGGGACCGTAACGTCTCGACCACCTCGTCGACATCGACCCAGCCCCACTTCATCGGGTAGGTAAACTCGTCGAGGACATAGAGGGTGTGGGTCTGGGCGGCAAGGCGTCGGGAGATCTCGGCCCAGCCCTCTCGGGCATCGGCCGCGTGGTCCTGCTCCGTCCCGGGCTTGCGGGACCAGGACCAGCCCGAGCCCATCTTGTGCCATTCGACAGGGCCCCCTTGCCCAGTCGTGCGGTGGACCTCGTCCAAGGCCAGCAAGGCCCCCTCCTCGCCGACCCGCCACTTGGCCGACTTGACGAACTGGAAGACGCCGATGGACCAACCCTGGCTCCACCCGCGCAGCGCGAGCCCGAACGCGGCGGTCGACTTGCCCTTGCCGGCTCCACTGTGGACGACGACGAGCGGGCTGGCGCGTCGTTGGCGCGTCGTCAGACCGTCGACGGCGACGACGGGGGTCCGTCCCTGGGCCATCAGGCGGCCTTTCTCTCGCGGATGATGGTGACGAGGCTTGCGGCGGCCACGTCGCTCAGGGGGATGTGGTCCGCGCCCATCCGTTGGGCGATGTCGGCGGCAAGACCGAGCCGGAAGCGTCCGGCCTCGCAGTCGACCACGACGGCGTCGACGCCGGTGCCGCGCCATCGGTCGGCCACCCACCGGGCCTGCGCCAACGCGTCGGCTCCGCTCGTCGCCCGGCCGTCCGTGACGAGGACGAGAAGGGGCCGAAGCCGTGCGTCACGGATCCTCTCGACCTCTAGCACCCGCGCCGCCGTTCGCAGGCCCTCGGCGAGCGGGGTGCGTCCACCGTGGGGGAGGGCGGTGAGACACCGCGCGGCCGCCTCGACCGAGGAGGTCGGTGGCAGCACGAGGGACGCGTTCTCCCCCCGGAAGGTCACGACGCCGACCCGGTCGCGACGTTGGTAGGCGTCGACGAGCAGGCTGAGGACGGCGGTCTTGACGGCGGACATGCGCTGCTGGGCGCCCATCGATCCCGAGGCGTCGACGGCCAGCAGGACGAGGTTGGCCTCACGACCCTGGGTCACCCGGTGCCGAAGGTCGCCGGGCTGCAGGACGACCCGGTCGGTGCGGCCGCGCTGTGCCTGGTGCGGCGCCGCGGCCGCGATCGTCGCCGGCAGGTGGACGCGGCCGGTGCGGGCTGTCGTGGCGTCAACGGTGCGGCCCCACGAGGTGATCGCGCGACTCCGTCGTCCGGCGCGGCCCGCGCCGATCCCCCGCACCTCCAGGCGCCGGGCGCGGAAGGGCGCGTTCGAGGCGGCGACACCGGCTGGTGCCGACCCCGAGGCGGAGTTGGAGGCGGGGGTCGAGGCCGGCTCCGAGTCCTGGCCGGCGTCCTCGGCAGGCCCAGGTCCGGACGGAGGGCCGGTGGGTTCGTCGGGTCCCTGCGTCGAGCCGGGGTCGGAGGCGGTCGGAGGCGGGGTGTGGGAGTCGCCGTCGGGGCTGGTGCCGCCCGGGGGCGGGCCGTCCGGTTCGGGCTCAGGTTCGGGCTCCGGCTCGGGCTCGTCGTCACCGAGGAGGGCCTCGAGCAGCTCGTCATCGAGGCCGGGGGCGTCGAAGGGGTTGCGCCGGCGACGGTGGGGGAGCGCGAGCCGGGCCGCGACGCGGATGTCCTCCCGCGTCACGACGGTGCGACCCTCCCACGCGGCATGGGCCCGTGCGGCGCGGGCGGTGACGAGGTCGCCGCGCATCCCGTCGACCTCGAGGCCCGCGCACACGGTCGCGATCTTGGTGAGGGCCCACTCGCTCAGCCGGACGAGGGGAAGTGTCTCCTGCGCGTCCCTGATCCGTTCGCGCAGGACCGACTGGGGGGCGGCATACCGCTCGCAGAATCCTTCGGGGTCGGCGTCGAAGGCCAGTCTCCTCCGCACCACCTCGACCCGCTCGCCGGGGTCCCGCGACGCGGACACCTCGGCGGTAAGGCCGAAGCGGTCGAGCAGCTGCGGCCGAAGCTCGCCCTCCTCAGGGTTCATGGTTCCCACGAGGACGATCTGGGCGGCATGGGAGACCGAAACGCCGTCGCGCTCCACGGTGTTACGGCCCATGGCGGCGGCGTCGAGGAGCAGGTCGACGAGATGGTCGTGCAGGAGGTTGACCTCGTCGACATAGAGGATGCCGCGATGGGCGTTAGCGAGCAGGCCGGGCTCGAACGCGGTCTCGCCGCCGCCCAGGGCGCGGGACAGGTCGAGCGAGCCGGTCACGCGGTCCTCCGAGGCACCGACCGGCAGCTCAGCCAGCCGGGCCGGCCGGGTGGTCGTAGGGGCCGCGTGCGGATGGGGGCCGTCGGGGCAGGCCGCGTCAGGGTGTCGGGGGTCGCAGCTGAACCGGCATCCGGAGATGACGTCCTGACGGGGGAGGACCTCGGCGAGGGCCCGCACCATCGTCGACTTCGCGGTGCCCTTCTCCCCGCGCACCAGGACACCGCCGATATCGGGTCCCACGGTCGTGAGCACGAGAGCGAGGGCCATGTCGTCAGCGCCGACGATGGCCGTGAAGGGGTAGTGGGGCACGCGTCGGACCTCCTGGGCGAGTGACCACGCTCGCCGGTCGCAAGACCGCCCTGCCCTGGCTCTGGACGGGCGGGACGCAGGACGACGTCCTGGCTCACGACCGGCGGTGCGGTCGCTCACAGTGGCGGGACCGCTTCGGACTCACACCGAATTCCACGCCCTGCGTCGGGCGTCACTATGTCACATAGGGTGACCGGCGTGATCGACGTCGTGGGTCTCGGAGACGGCGGCTTCACGGACCTGGTCGCCACGTCCCGCCGCCTCGTGCTCGGGGCGCAGGTCCTCGTCGGCGGCCGTCGCCACCTCGGCCTCGTGCCCTCGGTCGAGGGTCAGGTGCGCGTACCGTGGCCACGCCCGCTCGTGGCCGGCCTCGGCACCTTCCTCGAAGACCAGGTGGCGTCGGTGAGGGACCGGACGGACGGGGCGGTGGTCGTCCTCGCCAGTGGCGACCCCCTCCGCTCGGGCATAGGGACCACTCTGGTCGACCTGCTCGGGGCCGACGCTGTGCGCATCCATCCGGCCCTGTCGGCCTCGACGCTGGCTCGCGCTCGGATGGGCTGGTCGGCGGAGACCACGACGGTGGTCACGGTCGTCGGCCGGTCGCTCGCGCCGATCCGTCGTCATCTCGACCCGGGCGGGCGCCTCGTGGTCCTATGCTCGGACGGATCGACGCCCGCGGCCGTGGCCGGGCTGTTGTGCGAGGCCGGCTGCGGTGACTCGGTGCTCACGGCCTGGTGGCACCTCGGCGGCTCGGCGGAAGGCAGCCGTACCGCGACGGCCTCGCGCTGCGATCCGTCGCCGACGCCGGATCTCGTGGTGCTGTGTGTCCTGGTGGACCGCGCGGGCGCTCTCGCCCGACCGGCCCTCGGGCCGGCCCCCGGGCGTCCCGAGACGGCCTTCGACCACGACGGTCAGATCACCAAGCGCGACCTGCGGGCCTCCGCGGTGGCCCATCTGCGGCCTGCGCGTGACGCTCACATGTGGGATCTGGGTGCGGGGTCGGGCGCGGTGGGGATCGAGTGGGTCCTCAGCGCGACCGGGGCGACGACGACCGCAGTGGAGCGCGATCCGGTCCGCGCGCGCCGGATCCGCCACAACGCCACCGCCTTGGGGGCCGACCCGTCGGTTCGGGTCGTCACCGCAGAGGCGGCGGACGCCGTCGCCCACCTCGACCCGCCGGACGCGGTCTTCTTCGGCGGGGGACTCACGGCGGAGCTGGTCGACCTGGCGTGGGAGGCCCTGCCGCCCGGTGGGCGGATTGTGGCGCACGCCGTGACGCTGGCCACCGAAGCCGCGGTCGTCGACGTCTACCACCGGTTCGGGGGAGTCCTCACCCGGATCGCCGTCGAACACGTCCGTCGGCTCGGCGCTCACCTGTCCTGGAGCCCGTCCCGACCCGTCGTCCAGTGGAGTGCCGCCAAGCCCCTCGGGACGACCGGGGCGTCCGCCGTAGACCACCGGCCGGCGAACCCCTCGTGACCGTCCACTTCATCGGGGCCGGTCCGGGGGCCGCCGACCTCCTCACCCTGCGGGCGGCACGCCTGCTGTCCCAGAGTCCCGTGTGTCTCTACGCCGGGACCTATCTCGATGCCGAGGTGCTCTCCCACTGCCCCGAGGGGGTCGAGCTCATCGACACCCAGCACCTCGATCTCGACACCATCACCGGCCACCTCGTCCGGGCGGCGGCCGAGGGCCATCATGTCGCTCGGCTGTGCTCAGGCGACCCGTCGGTCTTCTCGGCGGTCGCCGAGCAGACCCGCCGGCTGGATGCCGCCGGGGTGGACTGGGACATCACCCCGGGCGTGAGCGCGTATGCCGCAACAGCGGCCCTCGTGGGTCGCGAGCTCACCGTCCCGGGGGTCGCCCAGTCGGTGGTTCTCACCCGAGCACATCAGGACTCGACGCAGATGCCGCCCGGGGAGACCATGGCCGCGTTCGCCGCGACCGGCGCCACCCTCGTCCTGCACCTCGCCATCCGGCACACCCGACGGCTGACCGAGGAGCTGGTCCCCCACTACGGCGCCGACTGCCCCGTCGTCGTGGGGTCCCAGGTGAGCCAACCCGACGAGCTCATCCTGCGCGCCACCCTGGCCGACGTCGCCGACCAGGTGGAGGCGCACGGGTTGCGCCAGGCTGCGGTCATCATCGTGGGTCGGGCCCTCGCCGTCGAGACCTGCGTCGAGTCACACCTCTACTCGCGTCGGCCGCGTTCGCCTCGGCCGACGGTGTAGCGTCCCGCTTGCTCGACGCCGTCGAGCCAGTGGTCCCGAGCGAAGTCCGGTGCGAACCCGGCACTGTCCCGCAACGGTGATCCTCCTCCGGCAGGAGGGGGCGAGTCCGGTCGCCTCGCCCACGTCCTGTGTTCCGTCCCGAGGAGGATGGGCCGTGGCCCCGATGGACGACCCACGACCGTTCCCGCCCGCGAGCACGGTGCCGCCCGCTGTCGCGAGCCGATACAGCAGGCCCTGGCGCCGTGAGGACTGGGTCGAGGTGTCGGCCTACGGCACGGTCATCCTCCTCATGCACGTCGTCGGTTTCGGCCTGCTGCTCTTCGTCATCGCCCCGCAGAACCTGGCTGTGGGCACGCAGGTCTTCGGCGTCGGCCTCGGCGTCACGGCTTACGTGTTCGGCTTGCGTCACGCCCTGGACGCCGACCACATCGCGGCCATCGACAACACGACGCGCAAGCTGCTGGCCGACGGCGGTCGACCTCGGTCGGTCGGGTTCTGGTTCGCCATGGGGCATTCCGGGATGGTGTTCGTGCTCACCGCGGTGCTGGCCTTCGGCTCGCGTGCGGCTGCGACGCTTGCCGGAGGCGGCTCGGCGGTCCACGTCGTGCTGAGCACGGTCGGCACCGTGGCCTCCGGAGGCTTCCTCCTGGCCATCGGGCTGCTCAACCTCAAGGCCTTCGCGGGCATCTGGCGCGTCTTCCGGGGCCTGCGAAGCGGAGGGCCCGACGAGGAGGCGCTCGAGCGGCACCTCGCCTCGCGGGGGGTGGTCACCCGCCTGCTGGGCCACGTCGGACGCTCCATCAGGCATCCGTGGCAGATGCTGCCCGTGGGCATGCTGTTCGGGCTGGGCTTCGACACCGCCTCGGAGGTGGCCCTGCTCGTGCTCGCCGGGATGGGCGCGACGGCCGGGCTCCCGTGGTATGCGGTCCTGCTGCTTCCGCTGCTCTTCACGGCCGGGATGTCGGCCCTGGACTACCTGGACGGGGTGTTCATGACCGTCGCGTACGACTGGGCGTTCGCCAACCCGGTGCGCAAGATCTACTACAACCTGTCCGTCACGGGGCTGTCCGTGGCGGTGGCCGTGGTCATCGGGTCGATCGAGCTCCTGGCCGTCCTCCACGAGCGGTTCGGCTTCGACTCCTGGCTGACCGACGGAGTGGCCGAGCTCGACCTCGGCAACGTCGGCTTCGTCGTCGTCGGGGTGTTCGTCCTCGTCTGGGCGGCCGCCGTCTCCTACTGGAAGTGGGGCCGGGTCGAGGAGCGGTGGGCCGGGCCGGCCGGTCGGCTCTGACGAGAAGGCGGCGCGAGGGTCAGGCCGACGAGACGGAACGGGGCGTCCACACCCGGCCCGACCCCGACACCCGCGTCGCCGAGGCGCCGACGATGACCAGGCAGGCCATATCGACCTGGTCGGCGTCCAGAGCGCCGAGGGTCGTCACGTCGAGGGACTCGTCGCTGCGTCCCACGTCGCGGGCGACGACCACCGTCGTGTCGGGGGACTTGACCTGCAACAGCACCTGCTGCGCCCGACCCAGCAGGTCAGGGCGCGATCGGGACCGTGGGTTGTACAAGGCCAGGACGAGGTCGGCCTCGGCGATGTGACGCAGTCGGGACTCGATGACCTCCCAAGGCTTGAGCCGGTCCGACAGGGACATCATCGACCAGTCGGCACCGAGCGGTGCGCCGGCGAGGGCGGCGGCGGCCGTCGCGGCGGTCACCCCCGGGCTGACGTCGACCGGCACGTCGGCGTACCGCTCGTCCTGCGCCGCCTCGAACACGGCCGACGCCATGCCGAAGATGCCGGCGTCACCCCCGGAGACCACGGCCACGTCCTCCCCCGTGAGGGCCAGGTCGAGCGCGAGCCGTGCCCGGTCGACCTCGACCGTGTTGCCGCTCGCGTGGCGGGTCAGGCCCTCGCGTTGCGGGACGCGCTGGACGTAGGGCGCGTAGCCCACGACGTGGGTCACCCGGCCGAGGATGGCCGAGGCATCGGGCGTGAGCCAGCGGTCCGGGCCGGGACCCAGGCCGACGACGTGGACCGTGCCCCTGGTGCACCCCTCTGGACCTGGGGCCGGACGATCGGTGGGCGTGCGGCCCAGGGGGATCGAGGGTGAACGGGACGAGCGGCCGGCGGAGTCGGAGCGGGCGTCCTGACCGGGGACGACGATGATCGACATGTACGGGACCGTGTCGGCGTCGACGTCGGTCACGGGCAGGATCCGTTGACCGTCGCGGGTGGCGCGTTCGACGTAGATGGCCCGGTCCAGCACACCGGCCTGGCGCAGCGCTTCCCGGACACCGGCGAAGGTGCGGCCGAGCTTCATGATGACCGCGGCCTCCGTGTCGGCGAGCCGACGCGCCAGCTCGGGCACCGGCAACGTTCCGGGCAGGACGGTCAGCACGTCCTCGTGACGCGAGAGCGACTGTGCCGCCACGGCGGTCGCCCCGGACAACGCCGTGACACCAGGGACGATCTCCGTCGGGAAGCGGTCGGCGAGGCGGTCGTGGAGGTACATGAAGGACCCGTAGAACATCGGGTCGCCCTCGGCGAGGACCGCGACCGACCGGCCGGCGGACAGGTGGACGGAGAGTCGCGAGGCGCACGCCTCGTAGAACTCCGTGAGCCAGACGTGATAACCGCCGGGGTGCGTCACCGCCCCCGTGGTCACGGGGTAACGCAGCTCCTCCTCCACGGTGCCCGGTGCGATGAGGTCACCGGCGATGGAACGGGCGATCGAGGCTCGGGTCGTCCCGGCGTGGTAGGCGACGACGTCAGCCGACGCGATGATCCGGGCCGCCTTGCGGGTGATGAGCTCAGGGTCGCCCGGGCCGACGCCGACCCCGTAGAGCCGACCGGGCGGCAGGCTCGCTGCCGTGGTCACGCCAGCTCGTTCGGGGTCGCGAGGGCGTTGACGGTCGCGGCTGCCATCGCGGACCCGCCCCGGTGCCCGTGGACGACGATCCAGGGGAGGCGCGCACCGTCGCGCAGGACATGCTCGGCGAGAGCCACCTTGGACTCGGCGGATCCGACGAATCCGACGGGCATCCCGACGACGGCGGCCGGCCGAGGTCCGCCGTCGAGCACCAGCTCGAGAAGATGGAAGAGCGCCGTGGGTGCGTTACCGATCGCGACGACCGCACCCTCGAGCCGGTCTCCCCACAGCGAGACGGCCGCGGCCGCGCGGGTCGTCGACCACCGGCGCGCCAGCTCGGGCACGGCGGGGTGGCGCAGCGTGCAGACGACGTCGTTGTCCGCGGGCAGGCGCCGACGGGTGATGCCGTCGGCCAGCATCAGCGAGTCGGTGAAGACGGGGGCGCCACCCTCCAGTGCAGACCTGGCCGCCACGACGACGTCCGCGGAGGCGGCGAGTTCACCGACGACGGCGAGGTCGCCGCAGGCGTGGACGATGCGGGTGGCGACGGTGGCGAGGTCGTCCGGAAGACCACGGAGATCGGCTCTCTCGCGGATCATCCCGAAGGACCGGCGGTAGATCTCCGCGCCGTCGGTCAGGTAGTCATACCGCCGGCGGGGCGGGTCGGTCACGGGTGGGTGCGCAGCCGGGCTCGCATCGAGCCACGTCACGGAGTCGTTCCTGCCACGGCGAGGACGTCGTCGACGGACCTGGGGTCGAGCACGGTGAGGTGGTCGCCGGTCGGGTGCCCGCACCGTCGTTCGCAGCCCACGACGTGGACCCGTGGCCCCACGGTCGACACGCGCGCTGCGGCCGCCGACGTCAGGTCGAGGGTGCGTGAGCTCGTGCGCCGGCAGGACGGGGCGCCCACGCAGGCCGACAGCCGCGACCAGGGGGACGAGGCCGCGGTGACGAACCCCGCCGCGGCCATGCTCGCCTCGTGGGCCGCGCCTCCGTCGATGACGAGAGAGCGCCACGGCGTGAGCGTCACCACGTCGGTCACGAACGAGAGGGCGGAGACATGACGGGCCCGGAGCAGACCGAGCGGAACCCCGGCGACCAGGGTGTTCTCGACCACGCCGGGAAGGAGCGGCTCGGCAGGGGAGACGACATAAGGGCTCATCCCTGCGACGACCGGAGACGAGTCGAGGGGAAGGTCGGCGAGGTTCCAGATCCGCTCGCCCGCCCGGTGGGCGAGGAAGAGGCGGGCGCGGTGGAGGATCTCGGCGACGGCGTCCTCTCGCCGAACCTCGACGGCGAACGTTCCGGCCATTATCCTCCCACGCCGGGCGTCGGTGACCTCGTAGGCCAGGTCCCAGGGTTCCCGGAGCACGGCGCCCCCGGCCGTGCTCACCGCGAAGAGGAAGCGGCCGGGAAGGCCGGCCAGCTCCGGAGCGGCGACGAGGGCGGCGTCGAGCTCCTGCACGAGGCGCCTGATGTCGGCGTCAGCAGGGGACGCGATGATGTTGCGGGCCTGCTCGTGGGACGTCGACGGGAAGAGCCCCGTGGACTCCAACCGGGTCGTCAGCGAGCGGGGGAACGGGTCGGGTAGGGCACGCAGCTGGAGGTTGCCCCGGCTCGTGAGCTGGAGCACAGGGGCGCCGTGATCGGTCGCGATGCCGAGCAGGTCAGCGATCGTCGCCACCGACAACCGCCCACCCGGTACACGCACTCTGAGGAGAGCGCCGTCGTCCGCACGGAACGGTCGCGCCAGGCTCGGGCAGCGGTCGAGCGCGGGGCATTCACTCACGGGCGAGAGCATAGATCGCCCCCAGCGCGCCCACGGACGCCGAGAGATAGGGTGTCGTCCGGTGCCGAACGGCGGAACCCGGTGTGAGTCCGGGACGGTCCCGCCACTGTGACCCACGCGGGTGGGAAGCCAGGAACGCCGACGGTGTCGCCGCACCCGACCGGGTGCGGCCTCATGGCAGCCGGAGCGCGGACTCCCGGCGAAGGAGCTTCCCGGATGCCCCGTATCGCCCTCCTGTCCACGTCGGACACGGATCTGCTCAGTGCACGCGCGAGCGGTGCCGACTTCGTCTGGGCCAACCCGTCACGGCCCGGTCACGCCGACCTCTCCGAGGTCCTCGCCACGGCGCAGGTCGTGGCCGTTCGCATCCTCGGCGGTCCCCAGGACCTCTGCTCGGGGTTCCGCAGGATCGCCGAGACGGGCGTTCCCGTGGTCGTCCTGGGTGGGGAACAGGCGCCCAACGCTGCACTGATGGAGCTGTCCCGCAACGTCCCCGCAGGCGTGGTGCACGAGGCGCACCGGTACCTCGCCCAGGGGGGCAGCAACAACCTCCGCAACCTGCACGCGTTCCTCTCCGACACGCTGCTGCTCACGGGCGAGGGTTTCGACCCCCCGGTCGAGCTCCCGGCGTGGGGGGTCCTCGACCGGGTCGCGCCCCCCTCGGAGGCGCCCATCGCGCCCACCGCTACGGCTGTCAGGCCCCGGGTCGGGGTGCTCTTCTACCGTGCTCAGCATGCAGCGGGGAACACGGGCTACGTGCACGCCCTGTCTGACGCGATCGACGCTGCGGGTGGCGAAGGGGTGCCGATCTTCGCGGCGTCGTTGCGCAACGCGCCCACCGATCTGCTGGACCACCTGGGCACGCTCGACGCACTCGTCACGACCGTCCTCGCCGCCGGTGGCACCACGCCGGCGGCGGCCCAGGCCGGCGGCGACGACGAGTCCTGGGACGTCAGGGCCCTGGCCGAGCTCGACATTCCCATCCTCCAGGGGCTGTGCCTCACCTGGAGCCGAGCCGACTGGCTCGCCTCGAGCGAGGGCATGACCCCTCTCGACGTCGCGACGCAGGTCGCCGTCCCGGAGTTCGACGGCCGCATCATCACGGTGCCGTTCTCGTTCAAGGAGAACGACGCCGAGGGTCTGCCCTACTACGCGGCCGATCCGGAACGGTGCGCCCGGGTCGCGGGGATCGCGGTCAAGCACGCACGCCTGCGACGCACTCCCAACGAGGAGCGGCGGGTCGCGATCATCCTCTCCGCCTACCCCACCAAGCACTCCCGCGTCGGCAACGCCGTGGGCCTCGACACCCCGGTGTCGACGATCCGCCTGCTGCGGGCCATGCGGGAGGCCGGCTACGACCTCGGCCGACGCGGCGGCATACCCGGTCTGGACGACGTGCCGGCGGTGGAGGGGGAAGCGCCCGACACCACTGCTGGCAACGCCCTCATCCACGCCCTCGTCGCGGCCGGTGGGCAGGACCCTGAGTGGCTGACGCAGGAGCAGGTCAGCGGAGCCCAGGTCCGCATCCCGGCGGCGACATACGGCGCGTGGTTCGACCGTCTTCCTGACGACCTGCGGAACGCGATGACGACGCACTGGGGGCCGGCACCCGGGACGCTCTACGTCGACCGGACCCTCGACGCCGACGGCGAGATCGTCAGTGCCGCCATGGTCTCCGGACATGTCGCGCTCCTCGTCCAGCCCCCACGGGGCTTCGGCGAGAACCCCATCGCGATCTACCACGACCCCGATCTCCCGCCGAGCCACCACTACCTCGCCACGTACCGCTGGCTCGAGGAGGAGTTCGGCGCGCACGCCGTCGTCCACGTCGGCAAGCACGGCAACCTGGAGTGGCTATCCGGCAAGAACCTCGCCATGTCGGCCTCGTGTGGCACCGACGCAGCGCTCGGCTCCCTGCCGCTCGTGTATCCCTTCCTTGTCAACGACCCGGGGGAAGGGACCCAGGCCAAGCGGCGCGCCCACGCGACGATCGTCGACCACCTCGTGCCACCCATGGCCCGCGCCGAGGCCTACGGCGACATCGCCCGGCTCGAGCAGTTGCTCGACGACTACGGCAACGTCCTCGCGATGGATCCGGCCAAGGCGCCGGCCCTCCGGGGCGAGATCTGGACGCTCATCCAGGCGGCCAAGATGGACCAGGACCTCGGGCTCTCCGAACGCCCCGACGACGAGGGGTTCGACGACTTCATCCTCCACGTCGACGGGTGGCTCTGCGAGATCAAGGACGTGCAGATCCGTGACGGCCTGCACGTCCTCGGCGAGGCGCCGTCGGGGGAGGGACTGGTCAACCTCGTCCTCGCGGTGCTCCGCGCCGGGCAGGTATTCGGCGGTCGCACCTCGGGGGTTCCCGGGCTGCGCTCCGCCCTGGGCTTGGTGGACGGGGCCTCGACGGCGGAGACGGACCGAGTCGAAGCGCTCGCCCGTGATCTCGTATGCCGGGTTGCCGAGTCGTCGTGGAAGGCCGCCGCGGTACCCGACATCGTGCAGTCGGTCTGCGGTGCACCGTGGCCGGGTGCCGTGGCCGCTCTGGAGTTCGCGTGCGAGGAGGTGGTGCCGCGTCTGGCGGCCACGACGCGAGAGCTGCCTATGGTGCTCCACGCCCTCGCGGGCGGCTACGTCCCGGCGGGGCCCTCGGGGTCGCCGCTGAGGGGTCTGGTCAACGTGCTTCCGACCGGGCGCAACTTCTACTCGGTGGACCCCAAGGCGATCCCCTCGCGGCTCGCCTACCAGACGGGCGCAGCAATGGCCCAGTCCCTCCTGGACCGCTACCTCGAGGACGAAGGTCGCCTGCCGGAGTCGGTCGGGCTGTCGGTCTGGGGCACGTCGGCGATGCGGACGTCCGGTGACGACATCGGCGAGGTCCTCGCGCTGCTGGGGGTCGCACCCGCGTGGGACGAGCAGTCGCGGCGCGTCATCGGCCTCGAGCCGTTGTCGCCGGCAGAGCTGGGCCGCCCGCGCATCGACGTCACCGTGAGGATCTCGGGCTTCTTTCGTGACGCCTTCCCCCACGTCATCGCCCTCCTGGACGATGCGGTCGCCCTCGTGGCAGGCCTCGACGAGCCGGTCGAGCGGAACTTCGTCCGCAAGCACGCCTTGGCCGACGTCGAGGTTCATGGTGACGAGAGGCGTTCCCGCACAAGGATCTTCGGCTCCAAGCCGGGGGCCTACGGTGCGGGCATCCTCCAGGTGGTCGAGTCCGGTACCTGGCGGGACGACGCCGACCTCGCCGAGGTCTACACGACATGGGGCGGCTTCGCGTACGGTCGCGGACTGGACGGTGTCCCGGCGCGGGACGACATGGAGCGCAACTACCGCCGGATCCAGGTCGCGGCGAAGAACGTCGACAACCGTGAGTCGGACATCCTCGACTCCGACGACTACTTCCAGTACCACGGCGGGATGGTGGCCACCGTTCGTGCCCTCACTGGTACCGACCCCCGTGCTTACGTCGGCGACTCGACGTCTCCTGAGTCGGTGCGGACGCGGACGCTGCAGGAGGAGACCAACCGGATCTTCAGGGCGAGGGTCGTCAACCCGCGTTGGATCGCCGCGATGCAGCGGCACGGTTACAAGGGGGCGTTCGAGCTCGCCGCCACCGTCGACTACCTCTTCGGCTTCGACGCCACAGCAGGGGTGGTACCGGACTGGATGTACGAGTCCATCGCCCGTGAGTATGTCCTGGACGACGTCAACCAGGCGTTCCTCCGGCACGCCAACCCGTGGGCCCTGCGCGGCATCGTCGAGAAGCTCGGCGAGGCGGCGGAGCGGGGACTCTGGGCGGACCCGGACCCCGCGGTCGTCGAGGCGATGCAGCAGGTCTATCTCGACGTCGAGGGGCAGCTCGAAGCGTGACCGGCACCTGGCCGCGGCCCGTCCCCGTCGTCGGGGACGGGACGAGTGCGCGACAGCGGGGGGAGGACCCGCGCGGCTGGGCCATGGGCGCCGATGTCGCCCGCGCCTTCGAGGCGGTCGTCGCCGGTCGCCGAGACATCCGGCGCTATCGCCCGGACCCGCTGCCCGACGAGCTGCTCGACGAGGTGCTGGCCGCGGGCCATCGTGGCCCGAGTGTCGGGCATTCGCAGCCGTGGCGCTTCATCGTGGTCCGGGACCCGGCCGTCCGGGACCGTGCCGCGCACCTGGCCGACCAGGCCCGGTTGGCCCAGGCCGAACATCTCAGCGACGACCGGGCCGGCCGGCTTCTCGACCTCAAGCTCGAGGGCCTGCGTGAGGCGCCGGTCGGGATCGTCGTCGCCTGCGACCGACGGACGTCGGCTCGGGGAGTGCTGGGGCGGGCGACCTTCCCCGACGCCGACCTCTGGTCGTGCGCCTGCGCGATCGAGAACATGTGGCTCACCGCACGGGTCCACGGCCTCGGCATGGGCTGGGTGACCCTCTTCGAGCCGACCGACCTGGCATCGCTCCTCGAGCTGCCCGACGGTGTGGAGACCTTGGGCTGGCTGTGCCTCGGGTGGCCCGACGAGCGCCCTCCCGACCCCGGACTGGAGCGCGCAGCCTGGTCCCGGAGGATGCCCCTTTCCGAGGTCGTCATGCACGACCGCTGGCCCGCCCCGGACCAGGCTCCCGCCCCCCCGGACTCGCATCTGCGAGGCCCCTCGGAGGCCCGTCTCGTAGCGGCGACGGACGCGGCGGACGAGCTCTTGGCGCCGCCGGACGCACTGGGCGCGCTCGACCGGGTGCTGAACCGGGTGGAGGCCGTCGCCCTCCGTCCGGTCGACGGTGGGACGCTCGTCCTGGCCGCCGCCGACCACCCCGTGGCCGACCTCGAAGTCAGCGCGTACTCCACCCACGTCACTCGTGACGTGGCGGTCGCCGCGGTCGCGGGCTCCTCCATGGGCGCGGTGGCGGCCGGCACCGCCGGCCTCGGCGTCGTCGTCGTCGACGCGGGCATCGACGGCCCCGCCCTGCGGGGGGCCGAGGTGCTGCGTCCTCGGGACGCACGCGGTGATCTCGCTGGGTCCGACGCCCTCACGGCGGGCGACGTCGATCTCCTGGTCGAGGGTGGGCGGGAGGTGGGTCGACGTGCTGCCCGGTCCGGGTTGGTCGTCCTCGGCGAGGTGGGCATGGCAACACCACTGTGGCCGCGGCCCTGGCGTGTGCACTGCTCGACCTCAGCCCCGACGAGGCCGTCGGGCTCGGGGCGGGGGCCGACAGCGGCATCCTCGTGCGCAAGCGCGAGGTGGTCGCAGCCGGACTGGAGCGCACGGCTGGGCGTCGGGCGGCGGCGAGCGCTCCGAGCGACCACGCGCGCATCTGCGTCCAGGCCCTCGGTGGTCCCGAGGTAGCCGTCCTCACCGGAGTGGTCCTCGGCGCGGTCGAGGCCCGTGCTGTGGTCGTGCTCGACGGCCTCTGCACCTCCCTGGCCGGCCTGCTCGCCACCCGCTTCGAGCCGGCTGTGCAGTCCCATCTCGTCGCGGGGCAGGTGTCTAGGGAACGCGCTCACCCGGCCGTGCTAAGGGAGCTGGGCCTCGAGCCCCTGCTCTCGCTGCGGTTGCGCGCTGGTGAGGGCGCCGGCGGCTGCCTCGCCACGTCGCTGGTCCTGCAGGCTCTGGCGATGCGCAGGATGGTCGCCCGCACGGCGCCGCCGACCGCGCTCTGACCGCCGCTGGATGCGACGGTCAGTCGGCCGAGAGCGTGTAGACGTCCATGATCCAGCCGTGCCGTTCTCGAAGCGCAGCCCGCAGGGCGACCAGGTCGTCGATGACGTCGGCGAGCCGTCCCGCCCGCAGCACCTGTTGGGGGAGACCGAGGTAGGCGCCCCAACGGATGACCAGGTCCGGGGCGGTGGCGACGAGCTCGCGGCAGGTCAGGCGACCGTCGAGCATCACGACGACGGTGCCCACGTCACGGTGCCAGTCGTGCACGAGGCGCCGGCCGGTCGTGACGTGGACCGGCTGACCCACGGCGTGGAGGACGACCCCGTGCGCCGCCGCCAGAGCCTGGAAGGCCGAGATGCCGGGCACGACCCGCACGTCGAGGGGGGTGCTGGCGGCCATGGCGTCCGCGATGCGGATCGTGCTGTCGTAGATGGCCGGGTCGCCCCACACGAGGAAGCCGACGACGGCGTCGGGGGCCATTCCCTGGAGGACCTGCAGGTAGGCCGTGGCCCGTGCCGCGTGCCAGTCGGTGACGCCCTTCTCGTATGCCGCGGCGCTTCGCACGGCGTCCGGTCCGCGCGCGGGGTCGGGGACGGAGACCAGCTGGTACGTGTGCGCGGGGTCGATGAACCTTTCGCAGACGGCCCGGCGAAGAGCAACGAGCTGGTCTGTGGTGTCGCCCTTGTCGGCCACGAGGAAGAAGTCGACCTCGTTCATGGCCGAGATGGCTTGCTGGGTGACGTGCTCGGGGTGGCCGGCCCCGATGCCGATGATCCAGACCTTCCTCGGCGTAGGACCGCGCACGCCACTCACGCCACTCACGCCGGTCACGCCGAGCTGCTCGTGGCCCACGCCAACAGCCGGTCGAGGTCGAGGTGCGCTGAGACGGAGTCGGCGAGCCGGTCGATCATCGCCTCTCGGCGGGAGCCGAAGGAGGGTGCTCCCGGTTCGGGTCGCCACGCCGACCCCGCCGCCGCGGCCACCTCCGTGAGCCACCCCCGCCGGAAGTCGTCGCACTCGAGCGTCCCGTGCCACATCGTTCCCCAGACGGACCCCGAGCTCGTCCCACCGGGAAAGGTCGGCTCGGCCGTCACGACACCGTGGTGGATCTCGTAGCCGCAGACCTCATGCCCGTTCCACGACCCGTGGGGTCGGCCGAGGACCTTGGCCGGCCGGAACCGGGTCGTGGCGGCGAGGTGACCGAGTCCGGCGACCCGACCGGCCCCCGACTCGACGGAGTCGTCGATGCTCGACCCGAGCATCTCGTACCCCCCGCAGACCCCGAGGACTGGCTGCGCCGCCGACACCCGGGCGGCCACGACGTCGGCGAGACCCCTGGAGCGGAGCCACGCCAGGTCGGACACGGTGGCCCGGGAGCCCGGGAGGACGAGGAGGTCGGCGTCGCGGCAGACCGAGAGATCGGTCGTCACCTGGACCTCGACCCCCGGCTCCGCGGCCAACGCATCCACGTCCGTGGCGTTGGAGGTCCGGGGGAAGCGAACCACGGCCACGCGCAAGGGATCCGACGAGGTGGTGCTGGGTGCGGGCAGACTCCAGCGTCCGACCGACAGGGCGTCCTCCGAGTCGATCCACACGTCATCGAGCCACGGGATCGTGCCCAGCCACGGCAGGCCGGTCCGATCGGTGACGACCCGAAGCCCGGGCTCGAGGACGTCGGGGTCACCGCGGAACTTGTTCATCGCGTAGCCGCGCAGCAGCGCTCGGTCGCCCGGCGCCAGCAGGCTCCACGTCCCGACGACCGCCGCGAGCGCGCCCCCCCGGTCGATGTCGGCGACGACCAACGTCGGCAGTCCGAAGCGTCGGGCCAGGCCCATGTTGACGTAGTCCCCCGCGCGCAGGTTGACCTCCGCCGGAGATCCGGCACCCTCAGCCACGACCACGTCCACTGATCCAGCCAGCTCGTCGTAGGCGGCGTACGCCGCCCGGGCCAGGTGCTGGCGTCCGGTCGCGTACTCGCCTGCGCGCAGCTCTCCTGCGGGGCGCCCACGCAGGACCACGAAGGCGCGCCGGTCGGCAGCGGGCTTGAGGAGCACCGGGTTATGCAGCGACGACGCCACCACGCCGGCGGCCTGGGCCTGGAGATACTGGGCCCGTCCGATCTCCGACCCGTCCGCGCACACCATCGAGTTGTTGGACATGTTCTGGCTCTTGAAGGGGGCCACCCGCACGCCCGCGCGCGCCCACGCCCGACAGATCCCGGTGACGACCAGCGACTTCCCGGCGTCCGACGTCGTCCCGGTCACCAGGAGGCCACCCACGCCGCGAGTGTACGCATGCCCGGGTCTGCGACGGCCTAGCCTGAGCCCGTGCGCGTTGTCCACGTCCACCTCGTCCGTCATGGGCAGTCGACGTGGAACCGGGAGGGCCGTCTACAGGGTCAGACCAACCATCCGTCCCTCACGGACCTGGGCCGACGCCAGGCCGCCACAGCCGCGGCCACCCTCTGCGGCCGCCTCGACAGCCCTGCGATCCTCTGGAGCAGCGACCTGGTTCGGGCGGCCATGACCGCGTCGGTCATCGGCACCCGTCTCGGGCTGCCGGTCCACCATGACGAGGCGTTGCGCGAGCAGTCCCTCGGGCGCCTGGAGGGTCGGCTGGCTCGCTCCCTGACCCCCGAGCCGACCCCACCCGGTTCCCACGTGGGTGACATCCGGTGGGGCGGGGGCGAGAGCACCGCGGACGTCCACCGCCGTGTCGGCCGGTTCCTGACCAGGGAACTGGTCCACCCGACGACATGGGCGCAGCACGTCGTGCTCGTTAGCCACGGCGACACGATCCGAGTCGCACGAGCGTGGCTCCTGGGTCGAGGGCACCGCGACCTGGAATGGGAGGTGATACCCAACGGAAGCGTGACGTCGTTGAGGTTCGCGAGCTCGTGACCGACTTAGCGGCCCCGAGGTCCTGAGCTGCCTCATTGGTGGACTTTCGCACATTTCGTGACACTGGTGTGACGCCTCTGGTGTGATCGGTCCGCCTCTGGCGTTTGGCTTCAGCCCCGGCCTGTCCGTGGCGTGTCATGCGCCACCTCCCACCGTTTGTGG
>JAABUM010002468.1_pt1 | contig 24685 bp, 20 predicted proteins | sample 5559161 | NCBI WGS metagenome assembly JAABUM01 (sample SAMN10711868, study PRJNA513369) | rock metagenome | isolation source: Antarctica rocks | place: Antarctica: Victoria Land, Siegfried Peak nord
TCGAGAAGATGGCGAGGAGCCGGGTCAACCCGCCCTCGACCGGCTCCACGTAGACCACATCCGCCTGGTTGACCCCGACCCGCGGCCGGGACCCTCCCGTGTTGTCGATCTTGACGGCCAGGACCGGCCCACCAGTGAGTGGCTGCAGCGCGGGGGTGCTCGGCGCGAGCGATCCGGTGGTGGTTGTTGGCTGCGGCGTGGTCGGCTGCGGCGTGGTCGGCTGCGGCGTGGTCGGCTGCGGCGTGGTGGGCTCCGCGGCGGAGGCCACCGCCGTCGTTGTCGCCCGCGGCGGCGGCTCCGAGCACCCACCGAGCAGCACCAGCGCAGCGAGGGCAACCGCCTGGCTCCCGATCGCCACGAGGACACGACCATGCGCGTGACGGCGCGTTCTTCGGCGAGCAGCGGGACGTCCGGGTCGGAGGGCAGGAGACGGGGGAACCATTGGTCGGGGAGCCTAGGTCACGAACCGTGGAGCAGTTGGTTGGGGGGCGACCGCGCCATCAGCAGCGGCACTCGTGCTCGCGGGCCCCCTCGGCTTCTCAGGGGTTGCTCAGGTCCGGTGCAGGACCGTACGGGTGGTCGCCCCTGTGCGGCCAACGACCAGCCGGCGCGCCGGACCACCGCGACCAAGGGCTCACGTGAACACGCACCTGCCGACCGCGGGACGACGGCTCGGGCGCCAGCTTGTCTGGCTGAGCAGGGTCGCCCGCCGCAGTGGCAGCCGTGGACCGTTGTCCCTGGTCCTGGTCGCCGTCCTGTGGCTGGTCGCGGCGGGCACCGGCAGTCTGCTGCGGGGACCCCACGACCGGCTCGCTCGAGCAACCCTCTTCGAGGGCGCCCAGTCCTGGGCGCACCCACTATCTCTGCTGCTGTCGGCGTTCTGGGCGCCCGGCCTCGCTGCCTACGTCTGGAGCACGCTTGCCCTCCTGACCCTCGGGCTGTTCGCCGAGCGGCGCCTCGGTACCGGCCGCTACGCCGTGGCGCTGGTCGGCACACAGCTTGTCGCCACCGTGGTGGTGGCCACGGGTGCGTGGTGGGCGGGCCACCTCTACCCGTACTGGGTACGGGACTTCATGGGCCTGCGGTACGGCGGCCCGGCCGCCGGCGTCGTCGGGGCCGTCTTCGCCGCGGCCGCTCTCCTGCCCACCTTGTGGCGGCGACGGATCCGCGTCGGAGGCCTGGCGCTGCTCGCCACCATGGTGCTGTTCGGGGGCGGCGGGGTCGCGCTGCTGCTGCTTACCTCGGCCACGGCCGGGCTTGTCCTGGGCCGGTGGATGAGTCCCCCAACCACCTTCACCAGCCCCGTCGGGTCGATCCATGAGGCGCGCACGCTCGGTGCGCTCGTCGTGGGTGCAACGGCTGTCGGTCCGCTTCTGGCCGCCCTGAACCCCACCCCAAGCGGACCGTTCGCCGTCCTGGGATACTTCATCGCCCCGGTCCGTGGAGTGCGTCCCGACGTCGCTGCTCAGCTGTGTGCCGAGGCATCGTCGTCCGTGGGATGCGCCGTCGCACGGCTGCATGTGCACCCCAGTCCCGGGGTCGCCGTGATGTCGATCCTGCCCGCCGGACTCGTGGTGGTGGCCGCCACCGGGCTGCGCCGGGGGCGCCGCTCAGCCTGGGTGGCAGCGCTGCTTCTCGAGGGAGTGCTGGCGGCGGCGGTCGTCGGAAACTACGTCGGCACCCTCACCGACGCCGGAGCGGTCCCGCCAGCGACCACGACGACCGATGAGCAGCCGCTGGTGCTGTTGACCCAGCTGGTGGTGCCGTGTCTAGTTCCGCTCACGGTCGCCATTCTCGTGCTTGTCCTCGGCCGCGGGCTCTTCACGGTCCGCGGCCCCCGGGGTGCGTCGGCGGCGCTCGTCAAGCACCTCGGGTGGCTTGCCCTGGGCTGCGCCGCCACGTATGTCGTGATGGGACTGACGCTGAGCCGGCAATGGTCCGGCGGCCCCACGCCGTGGTCGTTGCTGGTCGACCTCCCGATGAGACTGCTCCCGTTGGAGCTCGTCCTGGGAGTGCTGCCCCGCCATCTGCCTTCCGGGCCTGGAGCCCGAGCGCTGTCCGAGTGGGTCGGTGTCGCATTCTGGCTGGTCGCGTCCACCATCATCGTCCGATCCTTTCGCCAATCTCCGCAGAAGCAGCGGATCGAACGCACCCACGCCGAGGCGATCCTGCGCGACCATGGCGGGGGGTCCATCGCCTGGATGGGGATGTGGGACGGCAACAGCTACTGGTTCAGCAACAACAACAGGAGCTATGTGCCTTACCGGGTCCTGCACGGTGTGGCCCTGACCACCGGTGACCTGGTCGGCCCGGCACCGGAGCGGGCAGCCGCAGTCCAGCAGTTCGTCGGCCACTGCGAGTCGATGGGCTGGGTTCCGTGCTTCTACTCCGTGTCAGCGCAGCTGGAAGCTCTGTGCGCCGGCCAGGGCTGGGGCAGCGTCCCGATCGCTCAGGAACCCGTGCTGCGGCTGGGAAGTCTCGAGTTCACCGGGAAGCGGTTCCAAGACGTGCGCAGCGCCCTGAACGCGGCCCGCCGCGAGGGCGTGCACACGGAGTGGATCGACTACCGCACCGCCTCGCTCTCGATGGTGCTGGAGATCCGCGCCCTGTCCGAGGAGTGGGTCTCTCGCCAGGTCCTCCCGGAGATGGGATTCACCCTCGGTGGCCTGGATCAGCTCGCCGACCCGCAGGTGCGCTGCTCGGTCGTCCTCGACCAGGCTGACCGGGTGGATGCGGTGGCCTCCTGGCTGCCGGTCCATGAGGGCGGCGAGGTCACCGGGTGGACCCTTGACTTCATGCGCCGCCGCCGGGACGGATTCCGCCACGGCATGGAACTTCTGATCGCGCAGGCGGCACTGGACCTCCAGGCCGAGGGGTTCAGGACCCTCAGCCTCTCGGGTGCGCCGCTGACACGCTCACCCAACCCCCCCGGGATGGGGCTGGCCCTGACCCGCATCGAAGGGGCCCACGACCCCCTCGAACGGTTCCTCAACCTTCTCGGGACCCGGTTGGAGCCGGTCTACGGGTTCCGGTCGCTCCTGCGCTTCAAGTCCAAGTTCCAGCCCGACTACCGAGTGCTGTACCTGCTGTACCCCGACGCTCTGGCCCTACCCGCGATCGGCAGAGCGATCACCAGGGCCTATGTCCCGGACGCGATGTTCCGGACACTGCTGACAGTGATCAAGCAGCTCTCCCGCCCCGGCAGGACCTCTGCGCCATCCCGACGGTCATCCCGACGGCCATCCATCAGCAGGGACGCCAGCAGGGTAGAGGATGACGTGCCCAGGACGCCCGGTCCACGCCAGCAGGTGCCCGCCCGGCCCGTGCGACGAGCGGGAACCCGATGAGCGGCTCCATTGACGCCCTGATGCGCCTGGCGATCCTGTCGCTCGCCGTCCTCATCCCGACGTATGCCGTGATCGCCCTCACCGTGGCACTGCTGCTGGCTCGCCGCCTGCCGTGCTGGCCGGTCTTGGCGGCGGCCGCAGCGTTGTTGGGTGCCGGCGTCGGTGCAGCCCTGCTCCTCGTCGTCGAGATCCGCCTCAACCTGATCGGGACCCCCTTGGAGTGGTTCACGCGGGCCTGGATCCTGGGAGCCTTCACCGTCCTCGGTGTCGCGACGGCAAACCTCTACCACTCGCGCGTGCGCCGCAAGGCCGGTGCCGTCCTCGGGGCCATCGTCATGGTCGCGGCCACCGCCCTCGTCGTGAACGCCCACTACGGACTCAACCCGACTCTGGGCTCGCTCGTCGGGATCAGCACGGAGCGGCCCGTGGCGCTGCCCCCTCCTTCACCGCAACAGCTGACCCATACCTCGAGGCCCACAGTGGGACCTCTGTGGCGGACGTGGAGCGCACCAGCGGGTATGCCGCCTGTCGGAAGGACCGGATCCGCCGAGATCCCCGGCGTCGTCTCCGGGTTCGCCGCGCGGCCGGCCGGGGTCTACCTGCCACCGGCAGCTCTTGTCCCCCACCCACCAGCGCTGCCGCTACTGGTCATGATGATGGGCCAGCCGGGCAATCCCGACCCGCAGCTCGTCGCCGCTACCTTCGACCGCTTCGCCGCCGCACATCGCGGCCTCGCGCCGATCGTCATCGTCGCCGACCAGCTGTCGAACCCGACGGTCGACACCCTCTGTCTCGACACTGCTCGCTTCGGACACGTCGAGACCTACCTCAACACCGACGTCGTCGACTGGGCGCGAGCACACCTGAACGTTCTCCTTGACCGGGCGCAGTGGACCATCGCCGGCTACTCCCACGGCGGACAGTGCGCGATCTCCTTCGCCGCCAAGCACCCCGATCTGTGGGGCAACGTCCTCGACATCTCGGGTGAGGAGTATCCCGGAGCGGAGCACCCCCGGCGGACTCTGCTCGACGGCTTCTCCGGGGACGAAGCAGCATACGAGGCGCAGCGACCCGCGTCGCTGCTCACCCGCCGCCAGTACCAGGACACTGCGGCGATCTTCACGGTCGGCATGGACGACTCCACGTTCAGACCAGGTGTCCGGCGGGTAGCCGCCGCAGCCCGCAGTGCTGGGATGCAGGTCAGCTACCGAGAGATCGCGCACGGGGGACACCTGGTCGAGGCACTCAACGGAGGACTCGAGCAAGGGGCCGCCGAGCTCTATCCGCGGTTGGGGCTGAGCCGACCGTGAACTGGCCGGCACGCACGAGCCCGTCTCCAGGGGTCAGCAGATCCCGTCAGCGGAGTCTCTCCGCCGCCTCGGACCGAGCCTCGCAGCTGTCCTCCGTTCTCCGGGCGTCTGGGGAGCGCACAAGGGTGGTCCGGACCCGGTCCGAACCACCCTTGGCCGTTGTGAGTGCCGTCGCTCAGCCCGTCGGGGTCGTGCCGCCGGCGCCCGGCGTCGCGGGAGTCGGTCCACCGTCATTGGTCTCGACGTCAGCCCCGGCGGCTGACGTCCCAGTGTCCGGGGCGTCGGCCTGGTCGGTGCCCGACATGGCCTCGGTGGCATCGTCGGGCTCGTTGGCCGTTTCGTGCTGTCCGCCCTGCGGGTCGGCCGGATTGTCGATCGAGTCACCCACAGTCAACGGGTCCTGGGCACCGGAGCTGGCCGAGGAGGACGTCGTCGATGATGTGGGTCCGGGCGGTGCAGTGGCCGCGTGGGCCACAGCGGTCCCGCCGGTCAGGAGGGCACCGGTCAGGGCGAGGGCCGCCACCGTGGCCTTGGTCGTGATTCGTCGCATGTGCAGTCTCACTTTCGTTCTTCGACCTACCGAGGTTCGGTAGGTCGTGCCACCCTCGCCGGTCGGCACTGAGGTGGCGCTGAGCAGCGCTGAGGAACCCACAATGGAGACCATGAAGCACCCGGGGAGCCGACGCCTTCGGGCGGGAGTTCGCTCGCAGGCCACCGTCGCCGCGGCCGTCGTCGTGGGGATGGCTCTGGTCATCGGCGGCCTGGCGCTGGTGCTGCTCCTGCAGCGCTCTCTGACGGCATCGCTCGAGGCAAGCCTCCGTGCCCATGTGGCCCAGGATGCTCGGACGTTGGCCGAGGACGGGGTAGCCGGGCTGGCCTCCAGCGACTCCGACAGTGATGCCGGCGTTCTGATCCAGGTCCTCGACGCCCGGGGTCTCGCGGTGTACAGCTCGACTGGCGCCAAGCGCACTCCGGTCTCCTCGTTGCGGCCGGTGCCGGGACAGGTGCAGGTCAGTGGGCAGACCGTGCTCCCGCTGCCGGGAGATCTAGCTCGACCGTTGACCGTCGCTCAAGGAGTGGCGAACGCCGGTCAGAGCTATGTCGTGATGGCGAGCTCGACCCAGGATGCGCAGGAGGAGGCGGTGGCCACCACCGGGCTGCTTCTGCTGGCCGGCGTGCCCATCCTGATGGCGCTTGCCGCGCTGGTGACCTGGTGGCTGCTCGGGCGGGCGCTGAGGTCCGTCGAACTGATCCGGGCCCAGGTGGAACGGATCGGTGCCACCCGACTGGGCCAACGGGTGCCTGTGCCACCGAGCCGGGACGAGATAGCCCACCTGGCCTCGACGATGAACGACATGCTGGCCCGGCTGGAGGCGTCAAGCGGGGCGCAGCGCCGCTTCGTCGCCGATGCGAGCCATGAGCTTCGTTCGCCGCTTGCCACGCTGACGGCATCCTTGGAGCTCGCTCGGCAGGACCCGTCGGGGCGGGTCTGGCAGGACTTGAGCCCGATCCTCGAGGGGGAGGCGGAACGAATGCGCCACTTGGTGGACGACCTGTTGCTGCTGTCAAAGGTCGACGACCGGGGACTGGAAATGGCGGCCGGCGACGTCGACCTGGATGACTTGGCAGATCGGGAGGCTCTCCGTCTACGTCGTGTCGGGCAGGTCGGTGTCACGCTTCGGGCGGCCCCGGCGCGGGTCCTTGGAGACGAGCACCAGCTGGCTCAGGTGGTCCGCAACCTGGTGGACAACGCCGCCCGTGCGGCCACGTCGCAGGTGCGGCTGTCGGTGCGGCTCGACGCCGGGGAGGCGGTCTTGAGCGTCGAGGACGACGGGCCGGGTGTCGCCGTGCCTGACCGCGAGCGGATCTTCGACCGGTTCGTGCGCCTCGATGAGAGCCGCTCCCGCGCCTCTGGTGGCGCGGGCCTCGGCCTGTCCATCGCTCGCGAGATCGTGCGCGGCCACGGAGGCGTGTTGTCGCTCGGCGACTCGCCTCTTGGAGGTGCCGCCTTCGACATGCGAATCCCGCTGCCGCGTGCCGAGATCGACGCGAGCCGTCCGGCGACCAGAACGGTGCCGCGCTGAGGCCTCAGGCCAGCAGGGAGCCAACGGCGGGCTGTCGGTGGCCATGGGAGGTGCGCAACTGCCACCCCAGGACCACCATGGCCACGACGGCGAGGTAGGTGCACCCCAGGGCCCACCCCCCGAGCACGTCGGTCATCCAGTGGTAGCCGAGGTAGATCCTGCTTGCGCCCACCCCGAGGCTGACGGCAGCCCAGCACGTGATCGTGACCCACCGAGCCGCTGCAGACGACGCGACCTGCGTGAGCGTCAACGCTGCGACGACGCCGAAGAAGACGGTGGTGTTGAAGGCATGCCCGGACGGAAAGGCATAGCTGGCGTCCGGTTGCCCGAGCACCAACGCCGTCGACGGGCGTTGCCGTGCCACCACCGCCTTGAGGAGGAGGGTCAAGGCTGCGGACCCGAGCATGGTGGCGGCGACCGCTCCAGCGCTCTTCCATGCCCGACGGCGCACCCCCAGCCAGACCACCAGCGCCATCGCCAGCAGTGCCAGGCTGGGGGTGCTGCCCAAGAACGTCAAAGCCCGCGCGGCGCCTGTCAGCAGTGGGTTCCGCGCGCCGATGACGTTCGCGGTCACGCCAGGGTCATAGGCGGCGAGGTCCCCGCCCTCGCGGATCCCGTCGACCAGCGCGGCCACCGCCAGTGCGCCGGCCCCTGCCACCGCTGCCGCCGAGCTCAGGTGGCCGCGCGAGAAACCCTCCGAAGCGCGGCGATGCCGCCCCGGAGCCCCGGTGTCGGGCGCCGAGCTGCGCCCACGGTGGCGGTTGAGCAGCATGACGCCGACGATCACGGCCAGGACGACGGCTCCGATCGACGACGTGCGACCCAAGAGGTCCTGAGCGTTCCGGACCGATCCACCGGCGAAGTACCCCAACATCACCGCGACCAGAGCCCACGTCGAGCCCCCGGCTGCGTTCGCGAGCAGGAACCGGCGGTACGGCATACCGGTGGCGCCGGCGACGGTGGGCACCAGCGCACGCAGCACCCCCACCCACCGGGCACCCACGACCGCCCAGCCGCCGTGCCGGGTGACCGCCGCCTCGGCCCGGTCCCACCGGCCAGCACCGACTCTGCGGCCGAGCCGACTCGCACGCAGGTGAGGCCCGAACCGATGCCCGATGAGATAGCCGACCTGGTCCCCGCCGACCGCGGCCAGCACGGCGAGCGACAGCATGACCGGCAGCGAGATGTTGCCACGCGCGGCGAGGACCCCGGCGACCACCATCGCTGTCTCCCCCGGTAGCACCATCCCGATGAAGGCCGCGGACTCGAAGAACGCCAGAGCGGCGACGACGACGTAGACGGGCCATCCATTCGGACCCAGCAGCGTCTGGGCCAGCGAGCTCAAGAAGCCGAACATCTCAGCCGCCGCTCGTAGCGAGCCGGTAGCCGACCCCGCGGACCGTCTCGATCGACCGACGGTCGAACGGGACGTCGATCTTGCGCCGCAAGTAGCCGACATAGACCTCGACGATGTTCATGTCCCCGTCGAAGGCGGGGTCCCAGACGTTGTCCAGGATCTCCGTCTTGGTCACCACCTCCCCGCGCCGATGCATGAGGAACTCCAGCAACGAAAACTCCTTGGGGGTCAGCATGATCTCCACCGGGCCCCGCTCGACCCGACGCCTCGCCGGATCCAGGCTCAAGTCGCCGACCGTCAGGACGACCGGGCGCTCCGGCGCGCCGCGGCGGATCAGGGCCCGCAACCGGGCCAGCAGGATCACGAAGCTGAACGGCTTCGTCAGATAGTCGTCCGCGCCGAGGTCGAAGGCGTCTGCCTGGTCGTACTCGCCGTCCTTCGCGGTGAGCATCAGCACAGGGGTCCAGACTCCTCGCTGGCGCAGCTGCTCGACGACCTTGTAGCCGTTCAGCTTGGGCAGCATGATGTCGAGGACGATGACGTCGTAGGCGTTCTCCGTCGCGGCCCACAGCCCGTCCTCGCCGTTGTGCATGACGTCGACGACGAAGCCGTCGCTCGCCAGACCGCGACGCACCACCTCCGCAAGGGACTCCTCGTCCTCGACCACCAGTACCCGCATCGTGCTGCTCCGCTCCTGGCCCATCACCGATTGTCATCGAAGAGTGGGGCTCGCTTGCTGAGATTGATCTGAGAGGCGAGCCGAAGCTCGCGGCCCAGCGATAGGGGCTGCAGGTCGGCCGCCGGGCGCTGTGCCTTGCGGTGTCCCCCGGCCCACGGGAGGCACAGCGCCACGAGGACGCCGATGCAGAACATCGCCCGTACGGCGCCGACCTGCTCCGGGAGCAGGAGGCGGCCGGCCAGGTCGTTGACGAGGTACCACGCCCCCGCTGCCGCCGACCACGCCGGAAGCCGGCCCCGGGAGCCGAGCAGGTCGACCACGGCGGCGCAGAGGAGCAGGCCCGAGCTGTAGTAGGGGTAGGTCTGCGGGTCCAGCAGCAACCGGGCCGTCACCACCGCCAGCGGCACGGCATACCAGCGACCCCGCCGCACGCAGACCGAGGCAACGAGGACACCGACGAGCAGCTGCGCGGGCCGGTCCCACGCCGGCGTGGTGGCGGCGTGGACTCCCAGGGCGCGAAGGGCGGAGTCGGGGGCGGAGCCGATGGCGAAGCCGGCGGCTCCCAGCGTCTTCGGAGCGGCGATGACGAAGGGCAGCCACGCGACCGCCACACCGGCGCCGAAGAGGGCCGCGACGCGCGACCGCTGCCAGGGCGGGAACATCAGGACGAGGGCGGCGAACCCCAGCGCCCAGGGCTTGCTGTCGACCGCGCCGGCGACCAGCAGCGCGGTGAGGTAGGGGTACTGCCTCGCCGCGGCCCAGACCGCCCCGACGGCGAAGGCCAGCGCGAGGGCGTCATCGAGGTGGGCGAAGTGGGTGGCCACCTGACACCAGATCGGCAGCACCACGAGTCCGGTGACCAGGACCAGGCTCGCAGGGGGGCGCCGGCCGCTGAGGCCGGCCCGGGCCTCGGACAAGACTCGCATCAGGACCGGCCCCAGCAGTGCCAGGACCAGTTCGGCCGCGAACCGGCCGGCCGACGGCCCCAGGCTGTGGAAGGGGACCGCGGCGACCAGTGCGAGCGGGCCGATCTGCAGCTCAGGGTGGCTCGCGTAGAGCTGCAGCCCCGCTCCGGGGGCCCCGGGGTGGGTGAGCAAGTCGGCGCCCTGGGCGAAGTAGTGCCACGAGTAGCCGCCGCGTACCGCCGCGAGCGCCGCCCATACCGCGGTCCACGCGAGCAGGACCAGCCAGAGCGTGCGCTCCTGGGGGCCCGGCGCCCTCCCGCGCACCGCAGGAGCGGCCGCAGCCCCGGGGGTCCTGGCCCGGGCGGTGATGGTCGTGGTCATGGGCTCCCTTCCGTTGCCACCACGATCGCTGTGGCTCCTGAGAGGGGCCTGAAGGGTCGATCCGGAGCCACCCGACAGCCCACCCGACAGCCAACCCGACTGCCACGCGGCAGGGCGGCGGGGTGGCGGGCCGCCTCACCGACAGCTCCTCCGATGCCGTGAGCCCGGCCTCGCCGCGCGACCCGGGAGACGCCGACCATCACGGTCTCGAGGGCGAAGCCGAGGTGGTGCGGGGAGCACGCCCGGCCGCTGCCCCGCCGGGCCCTGCTGCTGGTCGCCGGGGCGGTCGTGGCAGTCGTGGTGGCGGCGGCGCTCGGGTCCGCGGGGGTGTGGGAGGCGACGGCCCGCGAGCGGGGACCGGTCCTCAGCATCCGCTCAGGCTGGCCTGAGAGTCTTCGCCGGTGAGCGCCGACGGTCCCCAGCCCGAACGCCGCACCGTCGTCCGGGCCATCCTCGGGGTTGCAGGAGCCGCCGCAGGGCTCGCGGTGGGTGGCTGCACGACTGGTGCGGGCAGCCAACCCGGCACGCCGAGGACGACGACGGTCCCTCCTCCTACCACCCAGGGCAGCGCGGTGCCGTCGGGGACGCCGACGACGTCGCCGGCGCCCGTGCCCCTGCTGAGCCAACCCGGTCCGGACATCATGTCCGGACCAAGCACCCCGGGTCGGGTTGCCCTGACCTTCCATGGAGCCGGCGACCCGGCCCTGACCGCCAAGGTTCTCGACGTGGCGCGCTCGGCAGGGGCGCACCTCACCGTCTTCGCGGTCGGACAGTGGCTGGTGGCCAACCCCTCGGTGGGGCGAGACATCATCGGCGCAGGACACGACCTGGGCAACCACACGTGGAGCCACCAGGCGATGACCCACCTCACCGCAGCCCAGGCGGCCCGGGAGGTCCAGGACGGGGCCCGCGCCGTCGCGGCAGCCGTGGGTAGCCCGGGACTGCTGTTCCGCCCATCCGGGACGCCGACGAGCACCCCCACGATCCGCGCTGCTGCGCTCGCGGCGGGCTACCAGCGGTGCGTCTCCTACGACGTCGACCCCGAGGACTACCTCGACCCCGGCGCCGAGCTGGTCCGCTCGAGAACTCTCGCCGCTGCCAAGGGCGGGTCGATCGTCAGCCTGCACCTGGGGCACGCCGGCACGGTGGAGGCCTTGCCGGGCATCCTGGCCGGACTGGCAGCACGTAGCCTGAGCGCCGTGCGGCTCACCGACCTTCTCAGCGGGGCATGATGGCAACCGCTCGGCACCCGTATGCCGGCGGCCACGGCATACGACGCCAGGCCCTGGTGCTGGGCGCCTACGCGCTCGCCGTGCTGGGCGCAGCCGGCGGCTGCGCCGCGGCGGGCAGCGGAAGCCCGGTGCCGCAGCGGCCGTCCGCCGCCGCGACGGCTCAGGCGCCAGCCGCCGGTGCGCCGAGCTCGCCCGGCTCGGCCGGCTCGGCCAGCTCGGCGCAGTTGCCGTACGCCCACGTGGGCGCCGGAGCCCTCAGCGGCGCGGCCAAGCAGGCCAGACCGCTGGTCTACGTGCCCAACCAGCAGGCCGGGTCGGTGCAGGTCATCGACCCCGGCACCTACAGCATCATCGACACCTTCCGGGTCGGCCGATCACCCGAACACGTCGTGCCCGACCACGATCTCGCCACCCTGTGGGTCAACAGCGACACCGGGAACTCCATGACGCCCATCGACCCGGCGACCGGCAAGCCCGGGGCGACGATCGCCATCGACGACCCCTACAACCTCTACTTCACCCCGGACGGAACCCAGGCGCTCGTCATGGCGGAACGCCTGCGCCGGATCGATATCCGCGACCCGCACACCATGGCCCTCCAGCGCTCCCTGCCCGTCCCGTGTCGCGGCATCAACCACCTCGACTACACCGCCGACCTCAAGACGTTCGTGGTCAGCTGCGAGTTCAGCGGGAAGCTGCTCGTTCTCGACGCCGATGCGACGACGATCGAGAAGGTCATCGACCTCAACGCCATCCAGACCCCCGGCGCCACGCCCCCCGAGATGGCCCGCTCCATGGGCGGGCCCAAGGCAGGACTCGAGCAGGGCGCGTCCGCGATGCCCCAGGACGTCCGGCTGTCCCCCGACGGCAGATTCCTGCTGGCTGCCGACATGCTCCGCAACGGGGTCTGGGTGATCAATGCGCAGACCATGGCGTATGACCACTTCATCCCCACCGGACTCGGCGCTCACGGCATCTACCCCTCGCGCGACGCGACCCGGATCTACGTCAGCAACCGCGACGAAGGGTCGGTGTCCGTCCTCGACGCCGCCAGCTTGACGGTGACCGCCCGGTGGACCATCCCCGGCGGCGGATCCCCAGACATGGGCGGCGTCAGCGCCGATGGCAAGGAGCTGTGGCTATCCGGCCGCTATAGCTCGGCCGTCTACGTCTTCGACACCACCACCGGACAGGTCACCCACACCATCCCCGTCAGGGCGGGCCCGCACGGCCTACTCGTCTGGCCCCAGCCGGGCCGCTTCTCGCTGGGCCACACCGGCAACATGCGCTGACCCCGCCGTGCCGTCTCGGCAATAGGCGGCCGGCTAGTAGGACGGCCGGCCAGCCGACCCCGACACGACACCGACGGACCCGACCCGAGTGAGGGAACATGCACGCCGTCCGCACGACACGCCCCGCCAAGGTCATCCTCCTGTTCGCAGCGTTCCTCGCTGCCGCGGTGGTCATGGGGCTGCTCACGTCCGGCCTGGCGCTGCCGGCTGTAGGCGGTCTCGGAGCCGTGACCCGCTCAGGTGTCGGCGTCTTCGACGCGCTCCCGAGCGAGTTCACCGCGGCACCGGTCGCGCAGCAGTCAAGGATCCTCGACGTGGCGGGCAACGTGGTGGCGACGCCGTACGACGTGAACCGGGTGGTCGTGCCGCTGGACGCGGTGTCGCCGGTGATGCGTCAGGCCCAGGTCGCCATCGAGGACAGCCGCTTCTACGAGCACGGCGGTGTCGACGTCCACGGCGTCCTGCGGGCGCTGGTGTCCAACGCGTCCGGCGACAGCACCCAGGGTGCCTCCACCCTCACCCAGCAGTACGTCAAGCTCATGCTCCAGGACACGGCGCTGCAGGCGGGGGACACGGCAGCCGCGGCGGCGGCAACGACCCGGAGCGGGCTGGCGGGGCTCAGCCGCAAGCTGCAGGAGCTGAAGTACTCCATCCAGCTCGAGAAGGTGACGAGCAAGGACAGCATCCTGCAGGGCTACCTCAACCTCGTCTACTACGGCGACCAGGCGTACGGCGTCGAGGCGGCGTCGAGGCACTATTTCGGCAAGAGCGCCAAGGACCTCAACCTTACGGAGGCCGCGTTGCTCGCGGGGCTGGCCCAGAACCCGGGGACGGCCGACCCGGTCCACCACCCCGACAAGGCCCTGGCCCGCCGCGACGTCGTGCTGGACCGCATGCACCAGCTCGGGCTGGTCACCGACCAGCAGCTCGCGAGCGCGAAGGCTGTGCGGATCGAACAGCTGCTGCACGTCGCCGACGCGCCGAGCTCGTGCAGCGCAGCCGGGGACAACGCCTACTTCTGCGACTACGTCCTGAAGTGGCTTGAGACGGACCCGTCGCTCAGCACCGCGCTCGGCGCCCCGGGGCCTGAGCGTCATCGGAAGATCTTCGACGGTGGCCTGACCATCCAGACCACGCTCGACCCCACCGTCAGCAGCTCCGCGCGTCAGGAGATCCTGCGCCGGGTCCCCGAGAACAACGACCGCAGCATCGGCTCGGCCGCGGTGGTCGTCGACCCGCGGACCGGCGCGGTCCGGGGCATGGCCCAGAACACGACGTACAGCATCACGGGCCAGAACCGCGGCCAGACCTCCGTCAACTGGGCGGTCGACACCCAGTACGGCGGCTCGATCGGGTTCGGGTTCGGGTCGACCGAGAAGGCGTTCGCCCTGGTCACCGCCCTGACCCAGGGTCTCCCGATCGACGCCACGGTCAACGCGCGGGCAGCCGGTCCGCAGCAGCCGGCAACGTATACCGGAGCCGACTTTCCCGGCGCCTGCGGGCTCGGACGTTCCACCTGGACGGTGCGCAACGACGAGTACGTGCCCGATGGGCCCATGACGCTGACCCACGCCACGGCACGCTCGATCAACACCGCCTTCGTCGCCCTCGTCTCGCAGCTGGGTGCCTGCAACGTGCGTGACACGGAAACCCGGATGGGGCTGCACCAGAGCAACGGCCAGCCGGTCAAGCCGTACCCCGCGGCGATCACCCTCGGCACCGACTCCGTCTCACCGATGACAGTCGCCAGCGCCTATGGCACCTTGGGCAACGACGGCATCCACTGCACCCCGACACCGGTCAGCGCTATCACGACCGCGGACCACCAAGCGCTGCCGGTCCCCACCCCGGGCACGACCAACTGCCAGCAGGTCATCGACCCTGCGGTCGCCCACGGCGTCGCCGCCATCATGAGCAGTGTCCTCACCGGCGAGGGCACCGCCGCAACCAGCGCCCTCGCCAACGGACGACCCGCCGCCGGGAAGACCGGAACGACGGACGGCAACAACGAGACCTGGTTCGTGGGATACACCCCACAGCTGAGCACCGCCGTCTGGGTCGGCACACCGTTCGACAACACCCAGGTGCTCGACAACGTCACGCTCGCCGGCCAGCACTACCCCGTGGTGTTCGGCGCCAGCATCGCCGCCCCCATCTGGAAGGCGATCATGGACCGGACCCTGTCCGGACAGCCGGTCCAACCCTTCGCGCCGCCGAGCCCGGCAGCTCTCGCTCCCTGACCGGCGAGGCAGGCGTGAGGTGCGCGTCGGAACCGCGGGACAGGGTGTCCTCAGTGGTTCGGGTCGACGTTCGCCCGGACCCAGGCGACGATCTCGGTCGTCGTGGCGCCAGGGGTGAACACCTTGGCCACGCCCAGCTTCTCGAGCTCGGGGATGTCGTCCTCGGGGATGATCCCGCCACCGAAGACCACGATGTCCTCCGCATCGCGAGCCCTGAGCAGCTCGACGACCTTGGCAAAGAGGGTCATGTGCGCGCCGGACAGGATGGAGAGGCCGACGACGTCGGCGTCCTCCTGGATCGCGGCCTCGACGATTTGCTCCGGCGTCTGGTGCAGGCCGGTGTAGACGACCTCCATCCCGGCGTCACGCAGGGCGCGAGCGACGACCTTGGCTCCCCGGTCGTGACCGTCCAGCCCCGGTTTGGCGACGACGACACGCACCGGTGATAAAGACGACGACTCAGTCATTGGGGCAGCGTAGCGAACCGTCCTGCGGCACCGGTTCCCCACGTGGGCAGTCCGGCCCGTTGGCTGCCGCGGTCGCCGGCACCGCGGGCGCGGACCCACAACGTGACGTTTACGGCATACCGATGCAAACCCCACCGACCACGGTGGTGCACCCCGAGTCTCGGTCCCCAGCGCGTTTGGGATAACGAAATGATCACGCTAGGCTCTCCGGGCTCTTGTCCCCTTCACCCCGAGGCTATCTCTGTGTCAAGAACGACCCACCGCGGGCGTCACCGCGCGACACCTCCGACGTGCGCATTGCCTCGCATCGCGGGTACCGGCCTGATCCTGCCGACGGCTGCTGCCGCCACGCTCGTCCTGACGGCGAGCGGCGCGCACCTCGGCACCAAGGCGGTCGACCTCGTCGGCGACCCGGCCACCCTGGCGGCCGCGCAGACTCAGTCGCGGTCCATCCTCACGGACCGCCAGGAGCGGCAGGACGTCAAGATCAACGCCCTGACCACCCAGTCGCGGATCGTCCAGGACCGCGCTGCGCGCGACAACGAGCGGCAGAAGATCGATGCCGTCGCCCAGGAGAACGCCGAACGGGCGCCCGAAGAGCAGATGCGGCAGGCGAACCCGCCGGTCCAGATCGCCCCGGTTCCCACAGGTCCCGTCGGCGGCGCCAGCGTCCCCACACCCGCAGCCGCTCCCGACCCCGAGGCATGGGCGCCCCCGATCGGCCCGGGGTCTGCGCTGACGTCGGGCTTCGGCATGCGGTGGGGGTCCATGCACCCGGGCCAGGACTTCGCGATTCCCGTCGGCACGCCGGTCAAGGCCATGTCGAGCGGGACCGTCATCTTCGCCGGCTGGTCCGGTGGTTACGGCAACAAGGTCGAGATCCAGTACTGGGACGGCACGGTTTCCTGGTATGCGCACAACAGCAGGCTCATGGTCAAGACGGGCCAGGCGGTCAGCCCGGGTCAGGTGGTATCCCTGTCGGGCAACACCGGCCACTCGACCGGGCCGCACCTGCACCTGGAGGTCCACCCCGCTGGCGGCTCCCCGGTCCCACCGGTCACCTGGCTCAAGACCACGGGCATCCTGCCCCTGACGGGCGACTGACCCCTGGCCCAGCAGGGGTCAGATCTTGACGACGGGGGCATAGCGCAGCAGCAGCCGCTTGACGCCCTCGGTGTCACCAAAGTCCACGCGAGCCATCGCCTTGTCACCGTCGCCCTCGACGCTGAGCACGGTCCCGAGCCCGAACTTCTCGTGGGTGACCCGGTCGCCGTCCTTGACGTGGATCGGGGCCTTGCTGCCGGCCCGGGTCAGCTCGCGGCGGGCCGCCAGGGACTCCATAGCTGAGCCACCCATCCGGCGACCAGAGCGGGCCGAGTCCAGAGCGGTCTCGGTGCGCTCCCATGCGATGAGCTCCGGAGGGATCTCGTCGAGGAACCGGGACGCCGGGTGGTACTGGGGTGCGCCCCATGCGGAGCGCACGGCCGCCCGGGACAGGTGCAGCCGCTCGCGCGCGCGGGTGATGCCGACGTAGGCCAGCCGGCGCTCCTCCTCGAGCTCCGTCGGGTCCCCGAGGGAGCGCATGTGCGGGAAGGTGCCGTCCTCCATCCCGGTAAGGAAGACGACGGGGAACTCCAGCCCCTTGGCCGTGTGGAGCGTCATCAGGGTGACCACCCCGCCATCGGAACCCTCGTCCCCGTCGGGGATCTGGTCAGCATCGGCGACGAGCGAGACCTGCTCGAGGAAGTCCTCCAGGCTGGCCACCTCGCCGGTCTCGGCTCGGGCCTCGTCGAACTCGCGCGCCACCTCGACGAGCTCGGCGAGGTTCTCCACCCGGGTCTCGTCCTGGGGGTCGGGGCTCATCCGGAGCTCCTTGAGATAGCCGCTCCGCTCGACGACGGCTTCCAGAAGGCCCGCCACCCCCGAGCCGCCGTCGTAGACGACGCGAAGCGACTCGAGGAGGTCGGTGAAGGTGGCGATGGCGGCCACCGAGCGGGTCGCGATGCCCGGGGCGTCCACCGCCCGGCCCAGCGCGGCGACGAAGGGGATCCGCTCGCGCTCGGCCAGCTGGGCCACGCACGCCTCGGCCCGCTCGCCGATGCCGCGCTTCGGGACGTTGAGTATCCGGCGCAGGTTGACCGTGTCGACCGGGTTGGAGACGACGCGCAGGTAGGCCAGCGCGTCCTTGATCTCCTTGCGCTCGTAGAACCGGGTGCCGCCGACGACCTTGTAGGGCAGGCCCACCCGCACCAGGACCTCCTCGAACGCCCTCGACTGAGCGTTGGTGCGGTAGAAGATCGCGACGTCCCTGGGACGCACTCCATCGGAGTCGTGGAGCGCGTCGATCTGGCGGGCCACGAACGCCGCCTCGTCGTGCTCGCTATCGGCGACGTAGCCGACGATCCGCACCCCGTCGCCGGTGTCGGTCCAGAGGCTCTTGGCACGGCGGTGCTCGTTGCGGGCGATGACGGCGTTGGCGGCCCGGAGGATGGTCTGGGTCGAGCGGTAGTTCTGCTCCAGGAGGATCGTCCGCGCGTTGGGGTAGTCCTGCTCGAACTCGACGATGTTGCGGATCGTCGCGCCGCGGAAGGCGTAGATCGACTGGTCGGCGTCGCCGACGACACACAGCTCGGCCGGCGGCACGGCATACGCGGATGCCTGTGCCGGAAGTGGTGGCCCGACCAGCTCCTTGACGAGCTGGTACTGGGCGACGTTGGTGTCCTGGTACTCGTCGACGAGGATGTGCCGGAACCGGCGCCGGTAGTGCTCCGCCGCCTCGGGAAAGGCCTGGAGCAGGTGCACCGTCGTCATGATCAGGTCGTCGAAGTCGAGCGCGTTGGCCTGGCGCAGCCGCCGCTGGTACATCGTGTAGGCCTCGGCAACCATCCGGTCGTGGTGGCTGCCGTCCGCATGGCCGGTTCGCCCTCCGCGCTCTCCGCCCACGGGGCCCCGATCGGTCACCCTCGACGCGTAGGTCTCCTCGTCGACGAGGTCGTTCTTGAGATTGCTCACCGCATGCGAGAACGCCCGGGCCGGGTAGCGCTTGGGGTCGAGGTCGAGGTCGCGCAGCACGAGCGACATGAGCCGCTGGCTGTCCGCCGCGTCGTAGATGGAGAAGGTCGACTTCAGCCCCAGCCGGGTGGCTTCGCGGCGCAGGATCCGCACGCACGCCGAGTGGAAGGTCATCACCCACATCGCCTTGGCGCGCGGCCCGATGAGGTCGGCGACGCGCTCCTTCATCTCGCCGGCCGCCTTGTTGGTGAAGGTGATGGCCAGGACCTGCCCCGGCTGGACGCTCCGGGCCGCGAGGAGGTAGGCGATGCGGTGGGTCAGCACCCGCGTCTTGCCCGAGCCCGCGCCGGCGACGATGAGCAACGGCGGCCCCTCGTGGAGGACGGCTTCGCGCTGCTGCGGGTTCAGCCCGCTGAGCAGGGCCTCCGGGTCAGGCCGGGTATGCCGTGCGGCCCCCTCCGCCGGCGGCTCGTCTCCCGCGGTGGCCCAGGTCGGCACGCCCGCCGCGTCGACGTCGGGGCTGCGCCGGTCGGTGTGCGGAGTCGGGAGGTCGAGGTCCTCGAACAGAGTGCTCATGTCACTGTCCAGACTACGTCGTGGTCCAGACACCAAGCCGTTGCGTCCGCGTGCCGGCGGGTCCCGGCGCCGTCGAGGATCCATACCATGAAGATCTCTCGGTGGTCTCGCTTCGCTACGCAGATCGTTCCATCAACCCATGGGGGCTTCCTGACATGTGGCGCGACATCCTGATCGCCCTCGGCTCAGCTGTGCTGCTGAGCTGGCTCGCGCTGGTGCTTGCCTTGCTGATCATCCGCCCGAAGGGCAACCTGCTCCGGGAGTCCCTTCGGATCCTGCCCGACGTGGTCCGTCTGCTCAAGAACCTGACCACCGACCCCAGCCTGCCACGCGGGCTCCGCATCCGGCTGGGACTGTTGATGGCTTACCTGGCGCTGCCGATCGACCTGATCCCCGACTTCATCCCCGTCCTGGGCTACGCCGACGACGCGATCATCGTCGTCGCCGTGCTGCGCAGCGTCGTCCGACGGGTCGGCGTCGAACCGCTCCGGGTGCGGTGGCCCGGCACGCCCGACGGCTTCGCAGCCTTATGCCGGCTCGCCGGACTTCGGCCGCAGTTCCCGACAACGTAGCCGAACCGGGCGTGGCCCGCGATATCATCGGAACATGACGATGCCGAGCCCCCCCGTGGACGCGCCGAGCCCGGTCGCCGAGAGGGAGTCGCTGACCGCAGCGGCCTGCATGTTCCGCAGCCTGGGTGACCAGACCCGCCTGGCGATCGTCCAGCACCTGGCCCTCGGAGAGCATCGAGTCGTGGACCTCACCGCTCACCTGGGGTTGGCTCAGTCGACGGTCTCGGCCCACCTGGCCTGCCTGCGCGACTGCGGTCTGGTCACCTCCCGCCCCCAAGGTCGTGCCTCCGTCTTCTCACTGGCCCACCCTGAACTGCTCGAGCTGCTTGCCACAGCCGAGAAGCTGCTCGCAGCCACGGGTGACGCGGTCGTCCTCTGCCCGTCCTTCGGAGAACAGGCCAACCGATGACGGCCGCTGACGTGTCACCCCCGCTGACCTCCGGACGCCGCCGTCGGCTGGGGCGCCGGGCCCAGTGGCTGGCCGGCGCCAGCGTCACCTACAACCTGGTCGAAGCCGCCGCTGCCCTCACAGCCGGCGCCATAGCTGGCTCAGTGGCTCTAGTCGGGTTCGGCCTCGATGCTCTCGTCGAGGTCTCCAGCGGACTGGTCATCCTCTGGCAGTTCAGCCACCCGATGCCGGAGACCAGAGAACGCCGGGCTCTGCGGCTGATCGCGGTGTCCTTCTTCGCACTCGCCGCCTACGTGACCATCGACTCGGCGCGCACTCTGCTCGGCGCAGGCGATCCCGCGCCATCGCCGCTCGGGATCGTCATCGCCGCAGTTTCCCTCCTGGTCATGCCGTTCCTGTCCTGGGCGCAGCGACGCACCGGCCGGGCCCTCGCCTCGGGGAGCGTCGTCGCCGACTCCAAGCAGACCCTGCTGTGCACCTACCTGTCCGCGGTATTGCTCGCCGGTCTCTTGCTCAACGCGCTACTGGGGTGGACCTGGGCCGACCCCATCGCCGGCCTGGTCATCGCCACCGTTGCGGTCAAGGAGGGTCTCGAGGCATGGCGCGGTGACTCCTGCGCCTGCCTGCCCACTCCCGTCGCAGGCGGCACTGCCGACCCTGGCTGCGCCGACGGCGAGTCCGATGCATGCGGCAACCCGTCGACCTCCTCGGCCCGCACTGGGCATCCTTCATGAACGGTCAGGGCGCGGTTGACGGGGACGGCCTGTGCGACGGGCAGACCGACAACCCGCACCCTCGAGCCCAGACCGGAGAAGCACTCGCCGGAGAAGCGCACGGCGGCCAAGGACATCCTGCGGCTCGACATGAGCACGCCGGACACTCGCCCGCTGTCACTGCCATAACGGATCGCCGCTATCTCGGCACAGCACTCGTCTTGCTCGTCCTGTTCATGGTCGGTGAGGTCGCCGTCGCCCTCACGTCCGGATCCTTGGCCCTGCTGTCTGACGCCGGCCACATGCTCTCCGACGTCGGAGCCATCTCGGCCTCGTTGTGGGCGATCCACCTGGCCGCGCGCCCGGCCACCGGAGCCTGGACCTTCGGGTGGAAGCGGGCCGAGATCCTTTCCGCGGCAGGCAACGGGATCACCCTGCTGGTCGTCTCAGGGATCGTGGGTTATGAGGCGATCCGACGCCTCATCGAGCCGCCCCTCGTCGAGGGCGGACCGGTCCTGGTCGTCGCCCTGGTCGGAGTCGTCGTCAACATCGCTGCCGCGTGGGTCCTCGCCAAGGCCAACCGGTCCAGCCTCAACGTCGAGGGTGCCTATCAGCACATCCTGACCGACCTCTACGGTTTCATCGGCACCGCAGTTGCCAGCGTTGTCATCTTGGCCACGGGCTACGTCCGTGCCGATGCGATCGCCTCTCTGCTCGTCGTTGTCCTGATGCTCAAGGCCGCCTGGGGCCTCCTCCGTGACAGCGGTCGGGTCCTCCTCGAAGCGGCACCGGAGGGCATCGACCTCGACCAGGTCCGTCAGCACCTGTCGGAGAGCGACCATGTGCACGACGTGCATGACCTGCACGTCTGGACCGTGACATCCAGTTTGCCGACCCTGTCTGCGCACATCGTCATCGACAACAGCTGCTTCACCGACGGGCACGCCCCAAGGCTCCTCGACGAGCTCCAGGCCTGCCTTGGGGGCCACTTCGACGTCGAGCACTCCACTTTCCAGCTGGAGCCAGCCAGTCACGGCCAACACGAGACCGCGACTCACCGACCATAGGCCGCCTGCCTCGATTGGCAATGGATCGCAGCGGCATGAGACAACTCCTCAAGCCTCCTCAACCAGACGGACCGGCACACAAGAGTCCGAGGTCTGGCGGCGCGCGCCGTGCCGAGGATCGGCGCATCTCGACGTCGGCGCCGAACGACTTCGCCCCTACGACCCTGGACGTAGAAGCGGACGCTGCACCCCGGCCCGCGGTCCGATGTGGTGGCTGTCGCCGCTCCGTAGCGTCGTGGCCATGCCGACCATCACCACCTCGAGCAACACCGCCTCCACCCCGGACCCGACCACATCCGCCGCCCGCACCGACGACCTGACCCAGGTCCACGGCAGTGGAACCGCCGCCGTTCGGGCGCTCGACGGGGTGAGCGTCGACGTCGCCACCGGCCGGTTCACCGCGATCATGGGCCCCTCAGGCTCGGCACGTCGACGCTGATGCATTGCGTTGCGGGACTGGACACGCCGACGTCCGGCCGGGTCTTCCTTGCGGAGACCGAGCCGAACCGCATGTCGGACCGGGCGATCACGCCGACCCGCCGCAGGCGAGTCGGCTTCGTCTTCCAGGCGTTCAACCTGCTCCCGATGCTCACCGCGGAGCAGAACATCGGCCTGACCCGGGGGCAGCTGCGCGGCTCGGTCTCGATCGAGGCGGGGCTGCTTGCCCTCGTCGGGGCGCTCGCCGGCGCCGTCCGCGGGATCGGCTACGGGTATGCCGGGGCGCATGCCCTGCTCGCGGAGTACACCACCGTGCCGCTGGCCATCCCATGGGGCCGGCTGCTTCTGGTCGCGGCGGTGGCGCTCGTCGCCGGGGTCTCGCCCGCCTGGCTGCCGTCGCGGCGGGCGGCCAGGGTCGCGCCCGCCACGGCCCTCGCCATGGAGTCACCCCCCCCCCCACGTCCTGCGTCCGAACCAGCGGTGCTCGGGACCACCGCTGGTTCGGACGCAAGCGGCGGTAGGTCAAGGAACGGCGGCAACGGAGCGAGCGCGCGCGGCTACCGTCGACCCATGCCGCGAGTGCTCAGGCAGGGACGGCGCCTGGCTGACCGTTCGCGATCACGAAGCTGGCGAGAGTGCGTATCGGTGCCCCAGGTCTGGACACGTAGTCCACGGCCCGGTAGTCGGTAGTCCACTCGGTGGGAGTAACGATGTTGCGCACGTAGCCGCGGTCGCGGTTGACGAACTTGATGTGCGGATTCTCGTGCATCTGCCTCTGGTCGCCGACCGGATTGGGGGCGGCATCGCCTTGGGAGCTGATTGACGTCCGACCAGCTCGGTGGCCACTGTTCGCGAGCTCGGGTCATCGAAGTCCGCCTTGATGTCGCAGACATAGTTCATGTGAACGTCACCGGTGAGCACGACCGGGTTGCTGGTCCCGACCGCGGCAAGGTGGTCACGCAGGCGGTTGCGGGCCACAAGGTAGTTGTCCCAGGCGTCATCGTTGAACCCCTGGTCGGGTCCGGCGGTGAAGTCACGCTGAGAGAAGAACACCTGCTGGGCAAGGACGTTCCACCGGGCGGTGGGGCCGGCCACCGCCTGTCGCAGCCAACCCTCCTGGTCGTCGCCCAGCATCGTTCGGGTCGGGTCCGCCCGCTGATCTTGGCGGACCTGGTCGCTGCGGTACTGCCGGGTGTCGAGCACGTAGAAGTCCAGCAGGTCACCAAAGGTGAGGCGTCTGTGGATGCGCATGTCCGGCCCGACCGGCCGCTGCGCCTGACGCACCGGCATGTGCTCGTAGTACGCCTGGACGGCATTGGCGCGGCGGGCGAGGAACTCCTCCACCGGGACGTCGGGATCGACGTCGTCACTGGCCCAGTTGTTCGCCACCTCATGGTCGTCGAAGGTCACCACCCACGGAAAGGCGGCGTGCGCGGCCTGGAGATCGGCGTCGCTCTTGACCTGGCCCAGCCGGATCCGGTAGTCGGGCAGGGTTTCCACCTCGCGAGCCGGAAGGTATCCCCGGCCGATAGTTCCCTGGCCGGGGCCGTTGTAGATGTAGTCGCCGAGGAACACCACCAGGTCGAGGTCCTCCTCAGCCAGATGGGCATGGGCGGTGTAGAACCCCGCGGGGTAGTTCTGGCAGCTGGCGAAGGCAAATGCCATCGAGGACGGGCGCGCGCCGACAGCCGGGGCCGTCCTGGTGCGCCCGACCGGGCTCTCATCGTTGCCGACCCTGAAGCGGTACCAGTACTCGCGGTGCGGGTCGAGGCCGTCAACCTCAACGTGCACCGAGTGACCGAGATCGGGGGTGGCGGAGGCAACGCCGCGACGCACGATGCTGCGCGCGCCGAAGGACTCATCCCTCGACATCTCCCACCGCACAGGGATCTGCTGGTGCGGCTGCGCGACGCCACCGAGGCCGTCCTCGGCGAGGGGGTTGGGCGCGATGCGGGTCCACAGCACGACCCCGTCGGGCAGGGGGTCACCCGAGGCGACACCGAGGCTGAACGGATCGGACGGGAAGCGGGGCGAAGCCCAGGCCGGCGTCTCCAGACTGGGAAGCGCGAGGCTGGCGGCTCCGGCGCCGGTGAGGCCGAGAAAGCTCCGGCGCCCGAGACCCGGACGCAGAGGATCGGTCATGACAGCTCCTTCTGTGGTGTCGTGGCAGCCCAGTGCAGTACGCACACTTGGCGGCCGGGCAACTGCCAGGCCAACGGACAGGGACCTGCGTGCGTCGGGTCAGCATCATCGGTTCCGGATCGCGTCCGTGGCCGACGTCAGGTTCCCGGTACACGGATCTGCCGCTCGCACCCGCTCCCGCGTGGGCGCGTCGCCGCCCGGCCGAGCGGCTGGACCGCAGGTGCCGGCGGATCCGACCCGCACCGTAGGCTCTCGCCATGGCCACCCACCCCACCACCGCTGCGGCCCTCGTCGTGCCTCGCAACGGTGACTCCTCGGTCCTCACGGTCCAGGCTCGTGACGTGCCGGCGCCCGGGCCGGGGGAGATCACCGTCCGGGTCGCCGCGGCAGGCGTGAACTTCATCGACGTCTACCAGCGGCAGGGCGTCTACCCACTCACCACGCCGTTCGTCCTGGGCTCCG
>JAABUM010002469.1_pt1 | contig 24684 bp, 28 predicted proteins | sample 5559161 | NCBI WGS metagenome assembly JAABUM01 (sample SAMN10711868, study PRJNA513369) | rock metagenome | isolation source: Antarctica rocks | place: Antarctica: Victoria Land, Siegfried Peak nord
CCCGGCTCATGGTCGGCGGCTCAGAATCCGTTTGAAGGCACGGCGTTTCCGATGCCGGGAGGTGGCGTGCGAGTGCCGGATCTTCACGGAACGCTTCTCGCGCGACCTGATCCAGGTCTACTCCCGAAGGACCTCGCGTCTCGACACACTCACCCATGCAATCGCCCTCGTGCTGGGCGGCCGTCCCGGAGAAAGGCTTGCCGAACGCCTCGCCATGCCGGTGAGTGCCGACACGCTGCTGCGCCTCCTGCGGCGCCGCGCAGCACCGACACCGTCCACCGTCCGCGTCGTCGGCATCGACGACTTCGCCTGGCTGAAGGGCCAGGGCTATGGAACGATCGTCTGCGATCTCGAACGTCGCCGCACCATTGACCTCCTGCCGGATCGAGAGGGCGCCACCATCGCGAACTGGCTCGCCGATCATCCCGGCATCGAAATCGTGTGTCGCGACCGCGGCGGCGGATACCGCGAAGGGGCTGACAAGGGCGCTCCTCGGGCGCTGCAGATCGCCGACCGCTGGCACTTGCTCGAGAACGCTACCACCGCCTTCGTGGAGGCTGTCAAGCGACAGATGCGCCATCTTCGCCGAGCCATCACGAGCGGCGACGTCGATCCCGATGTGCTCACCGCGGCCGAGAAGCTGCAATGGATTGGGTGGGAGCGCCGCGATGAGGTGAACGGCATGGTCCGAGGGCTCCACGGGCAGGGCCGCAGCATCAAGGCCATCGTCAGGACGACCGGCGTGTCGCGCCAGACCGTTCGCCGCATCCTGGCCGGCACCCGCGACGACGTGTTCCGATCCCGCGAAACCACGCTCGATCGCTGGGCGGAAACGTTGAACGCCAACTGGAACGGAGGCTGCCGGAACGGTTCCGAACTGTGGCGACGACTGCGAGCTGCAGGGTACGGCGGCAGCCTGCGCGTCGTCACCGAATGGACGACCCGCAGGCGTCGCGCCACCAGAGCTGGCGCAGACCGTCCCGGCCCGATCACGACGGTGCCCCCGGCCCGCACCATCGCACGGCTGCTGACCTCCGAGCGGGACTGCAAGTCGGCCGAAGCCCTGCGCATCAGGGCGGCGATCGAGACGGCCTCGCCGACGATCGTCGCGGCCCGCAATCTCCTCGACCGCTTCCGGACCATGATCGCAGCCAAGAAGCCCGACGATCTCGCGTCGTGGATCCGAGATGCGGCCGAAAGCGAACTTGCGTCCTTCGCGTTCGGCATTGAGGCCGACGAGGCTGCGGTGAGGGCTGCAATCGTCGAGCCCTGGTCCAACGGACAGACCGAAGGGCAAGTCACCCGGCTCAAGCTCGTTAAACGTCAGATGTACGGCCGCGGCAAGGTCGATCTCCTGCGCGCTCGAATCGTCCAGCACGCGTGAGAAAGGCGCCGAGCAGCACCAAAAGTGCGCCAGAGCCCAAAACGGACCCCTCCCCCAAACGAGCGGAAGTGTCTGAATTACTTGCTGCTTCCTGTTATCTTTTCAGCATTGTAAGCTGATTTCGGGTGGGGTCCCAATGGGGCGCTTATGAACACCCACTTTCATCTCACGACGTTATCGAACCGCGGTCATCCTCAACATTCGTCCCACCTGTGTTGGCGACCACCTGCCGCCCCGGCTGGCAGGGATGCCACGCTCATTTAGCCCGGTCGCCAAGGCCGTGAGAGTCGTGGCGCCTGCTGCGCGCAGGCCGGCGATCACCGGCGCAAGGTCGGCAGATCGTGCCCTCGCCCGAGCCGAGAGTTCTGCGCAACCCCGAGCGCGTTGTTCTCCCGATAAGCGCGCACCTCGGTCACCTCCGAGCTGCGTCGCCTTTCCGGCTGCACGGAGCGCCTCCCGTTCTGCTTCGTCGAGCTTCGCATACCATGCGGCTTTCGCCGCCAAAGCCTTGCGGGTGCGGTCTCCGATCAGGCCGGCCTCGAGTTCGGCGACGGCTGCCATCGGCTGGAGCATGAGGCGTCCTGTCGGCCCCTCGATCTGCGGGAGATCGCAGAACCGGACATCGACCCCGGCCTCCAGCAACCGGGACAGAAAGGCCAGGGAGCGCGTCAGCCGGAGCCTGGCTGCGGCCAGGGCCTTGGCCAGCTCCGGTCGCTCGGCGACCCGTCCCGACTCGATCTCGACGAACTCGCCGACGATGCGCCAGTCACCGCCGCGCAGGTAGCTTTCCACTGCAGCGCGCTGGGCTTCGAGCCTGAGGCCGCTTCGGCCCTGGCGGGCGGTCGAAACGCGGCAATAGGTGACGAAGGCGTCCGACGTCATACCCTCACATTCTGGTCAACGTCCGTCGACCGCGATGTGACATACGCGGGATCGAAGCAGGGCAGGCCGGAACGCCATGTTGCGGCGCAGCCTAGCGGGGCTGATCCGTCCCATACATTCTCCAATGTGTCTGCGACACGCCCTGCTAAGTCGGAGGTCGGACTCGTATGGCCGAGTGATCGGCGTGGGCCAGGTCGGGTCGCTTGCTGATGACGGTATGGAACCGTAGACTGCCAGCATGACCACTGCACCATCCGACGCCACCGCGTCCTCACGCTCTCTGGAGGAGACTCTCGCCGCACTCGATGTCCAATTGGGCGATGCCGACAGGCAGCTCGGTGCGTTGCTGAAGATGGCACGGCGGCTGCGCCGGTCAGCGAGGGAAGGAGCCCTCGCCAGCTTGCCGGGCCTTATCGCCGCGGCCCAGGCGGACGCCGTGCGGATCGGCGAAATGTTCGCCGAGGCAGGTGCCACGCTCGATTACGACGTCGCTGCGGCGTTCAGCGACGGCGCCTGGCTCGACGAGCTGGCTGCGGCTGCTCGGGCCCAGGACGTCGTGCTGGTGCGCCGCGACGGGCGCATAACCGTCTACCCTGTGGCCTTGCGGCTCGACGGCCGGTCACAGGGCGTGCGGATCGGGCGCAAGCTGGAAAGGCGCATCCGGCCGAGCTTTCTCGCTGCCCAACTCAAGGCGCTGCAGCAACGGCCGGAGCGGTTCAACGCCCGCCAGTTCCTCGATCGTCTGCTCGTCGTCTACGGCAGCATGGCGCGCGCCGAGGATCCGGCCTGGCGTCTCACCCGGCCCGGCACGGGCCCGCTCGTGGCGCTGGCGGAGCTCTACGACCAGCTGACCGTGTTGCCCGCCGCCGCGGCCGACTACCCCCAAGAGGAGTTCGTCTCCGATCTGCTGCGGCTGGACCGTCACCCCGACGCGACCAGCACCGGCGAGCACCGCTTCGAGCTTGGCGGTTCCACGGGGCGCAAGGGAGGCAAGCGGCTGACCATGTTCGACCAGTCGGGAGAGCAGCACGACTTTTACGCGATCCGCTTCATCCTGGAACCCTCTGATGGACGAGTTGACGAGCAGGTCGCTCCCGCTCGCTGAGTGGGTGTCGGTCATCGATCGCGAGTACCTATCAGAGTTCGTGCCGGCCGGCGGCGCCTCGGTCAAACTCGCCATCATGGATGATGCGATCTTCGCCGCCGCCGCGACGCAGCTGATCGCGTTGGGCCAGTCGCGTGGCATGCTGACAGTGCACATCGATGCCGGCCAGACGCGCATCCACATGATGCACGAGCTTTTCTTCGCCATCGCCCGCGCGCTGCCCTGGGACGACCTGTTGCAGCGCTATCTGGAAAGATTGTTCGGCAGCAACTCCTATCCTTGGCCTCGGCCGGGTGCGGTGGTGACGATGAGCGAGTTGGCCGTGGCTTTCGCGGTGGCGCCCAGCCTGCTGACGCGCCAACGCGATCAGTGGCTGACCGCCGACCTTTGGGAAGACCGGCGCCTGACGCAGGACTTTCGTGCCGCGCTGCTGACGCTGTGCCTGTCGCGACTGGAGCCGGACGTCGGAAACACGACGGAGCCGGCGCTGCAGTGGCTGCAGGGGGAGAAAGTGCCGGTCGCACTGCTGCGCGCGGCCGAGATCTCGGTGCGCATATCTCGCACCAACGCACGCGCCATGCTGGCCTCTCTATGTCACTTCCTGCGCAAGGCCGGGGTGAGCGGATTGCTGGTCGTGCTGGATGTGCGACAGTTGTCGCGCACGACGGCTGCCGAAGGCGTGTCGCGCTACTCCCCGGCTGCGGTGATGGACAGTTACGAGGTGTTGCGGGAGGTCATCGACGACGTCGAGCACATGCCGGGCCTGTTCGCGGCAGTACTGGCCGATGCGGCGCTGGCGACGGGCGACCCTCGCCGTGCGCTTGGTCAGTACGCGGCGTTGCAGATGCGCGTGTGGCCCGATGTGCGGCCGGGAGACAGACAGAACCCCGTCGCGCCGTTGCTGTGGCTTTGCCCGTGACGGTGGAAACCCGTACAGCCATCGAGGCGCTGCGGGCCGGCGTGCCCAACCGAGCCGCCATTCGCCAGCTCGGCACCGAGCAGACCCGCATCGAGCACGCCTTCGAGACCGCGTTGGCGGCGGCCTGGGCCGAGGGTGGGCCAGCATCGGCCGGGATCGGACTGGCGGGCGGTTTCGGAACCGGCAAGTCGCACCTGCTCGGCTATTTGGCCGAGGTGGCTCGTCAGCAGGGGTTCGTGGTCAGCCGCGTCGTTGTCAGCAAGGAAACCCCGCTGTCACATCCGGGTCACGTGCTCGCCGCCGCCCTGCGCGATGCGGCGCTTCCCGACCGACCGGACGACCCGACCACGGCCTGCGTCGCCACCCTGCGCCAGAGACCCGAGGTGCTGGACGCGCTGGAGGTCGCCGTGAGCACGCCCGAGGCCGGCTTCGCGCCGATCTTCGCCGCCTGCCTGTTCCTGTTGCGCCGTGCCTCCACCACGGCGGAGATGCTTCGCCGCATCGCGCGCCTGTGGGGCGGCGCGAAGGTCAGCACTCCCGCCATCCGGCAGGCGCTGAGCGCGGCCGGTGCCGGGAAGATGTTCGCGTTGAAGTCGCTCGCCGCCGCCAGGATGACCGAGCAGCTCACCCGCTTCGCGCCGCTTCTGTTCCGTGCGGCAGGCTACGCCGGCTGGTGCATCCTGTTCGACGAAGTCGAGCTGATCGGCCGCTACACGCCACTGCAGCGCGCCCTGTCCTACGCGCGTCTTGGCGAGTGGCTCGGCTTGGAGGGCGCGCGGCGCGTTCCGGGCATCGTCATCGTCTACGCCATCACTGACGACTTCGCCACCGCCGTTATCAATGCCCGACTGGACAGCGAGAAGCTGCCGGAGCGACTGGTACTGAAGGGACGCGCCGACGAGGCCACGCTGGCGCTGGCCGGCATCCGCCATGTCGAGCGCACTGTGACGATGCACCGGTTGCTGCCGCCTACGCCGGACGACCTGGCCGCCTGCCACGACAAGGTTCTGCGCCTCTACAGCACTGCCTATGGCTGGCCCGCGCCGCCGCTGCTCTTGGGCGAACGCACCAGCTCGCGCACGATGCGCCAGTACATCAAGGGCTGGATCACGCAGTGGGACCTGCGCCGGTTGGACGGCAGCGAGGTGTCGCTGATCTCCAGCAATATTGCTAGCGACTACAGCGAGAGTACCGTGGTGTCGGAGCCGTCGGCATCGGACGAGGAGGAGGCCTAGCAGCCGATGCACGTCGCCCCGCTCGCGCCCGCGCCGCTGATCTGGGGCCTGACATGGCGTGCGCCTCTCCCGCCCTATCAGCAGGCCGGGATCGCTCGCCTGCTGGCGGCGCCGGGCGTGCTGCTGGCCGACGAGATGGGACTAGGGAAGACCATCCAGGCGATCGGGGCCCTGCGTGTGCTGCTGCGAGATGGCGCGCCGGGACCGGCGCTGATCGTCGTGCCGGCCGGTCTGGTGCTGCAATGGCGCCAGCAGTTGCGCGAGTGGGCGCCGGAACTGACTGTTTCCACCTGCATCGGACCGCCCGAGGAGCGTCGCCGACGCTGGCGAGCGCCGGCACAGGTCTACCTGACCGGCTTCGACGCGCTGCGGGGCGATATGGCGCTGCCCGCTCCCTACGGCCCGCGCCGGCGATCATGGCAGGTGGTCGTGGCCGATGAGGCGCAGCGGATCAAGAATGCCCACACCGCCATCGCCGCCACCGTCAAGGCGCTGCCACGCCACCGTGCCTGGGCGCTGACCGGCACGCCGCTGGAGAACCGGCCCGACGACGCGGTGTCGATCCTCGAGTTCGTCGCCCCCGGCCTGTGCGACCCGGCCGGGATGGTGGCCGGGCTGCGCCGGGCCTTGTCGGTGGTGCAACTGCGCCGCCGCCGCGCCGACGTGCTGCCCGACCTTCCTCCCAAAACCGTCTTCGAGATCGCGCCGGAACTGCTGCCTGCCCAGCGCGTCGCCTATGAAATCGCCCATCGCGAGGGCCTGGTGTGGCTGCGTTCACTCGGCGCTGAGCTTCGGGTGACGCACGTGCTGGAACTGATCCTGCGATTGAAGCAGATCTGCAACGCCTGCCCGCGCACCGGCGTCTCGGCCAAGCTCGATGACCTCCGGCGCCGATTGCACGACGTGGCCGCTGCAGGCGAGAAGGCCCTGGTGTTCACTCAGTTCGTCGCCGCGCCGTTCGGCGCCGAGAGCATCGCCCGGGCCGTCGCGCCGCTCGGCCCGCTGCTGCTGACCGGTCGCATGTCGACCGCCGCGCGCGGCGACGCGGTGGCGCTGTTCGCCGCGGACCCGGACAGGCGCGTGCTGGTGGCGTCGCTGCGCACGGGCGGCGTGGGGCTGAACCTTACGGCGGCCTCTGTGGTGTTCCATTTCGATCGTTGGTGGAACCCCGCAGTCGAGGCCCAAGCCGAAGACCGTGCCCACCGCATCGGGCAGACCCGCCCGGTGCAGGTGTTCGCCTATCTCACGCCGGACAGCATCGAGCAGCGAATCGGCGAGATTTTGGACGAGAAGCGCGCGTTGTTCACCGACATCATCGAGAACGTGACAACGGCGAGCCTGCGCCGGCTGGACCTCCCGGCATTGCTGCGCGCCGTGGATAGCTACCAGTCTGGCCCGATCCACTCACCGCAATAGCTATTCATCACCGACCGACCCTATCCAGGACCGCCCCCACCTGCGTCGCCGCCCAGCGTCCACCCCGTGCCGTCCGCACCCCGCGGGCGTTGAGCGCGGCAATACCGCGCAGGCTCGCCACCCCGCTTGCCCTGATCTGGAGGATGACGGGTACGACGTTCTCGGCGAAGCGCCGAGCTTCCTCCGCGGTGCTCCTCGCACCCTTCAGTCCCGCCTCGGGCAGGTTTGTGGGGTTACCGAGCTTGGCGCCCTGCTTCTTGCGCGTCTGCAGGGCCGCGCGAGTGCGTTCGGAAATCATGCGCCGCTCCTTTTCGGCGAGGGCGGCATAGATGTGAAGCATGAATGGGTCCACGTCGGTGCCGAGCTCGGCCACGAGGAACGGCACCCGCTGAACCATCAGCCCGGCGATGAAGTGGACATCGCGGGAGAGCCGGTCGAGCTTGGCTACCAGGACTTGGCAGCGTAGGCGCCGCGCGGCACCGAGGGCGGTCGCGAGCTGGGGACGTCGGTCGAGCGCGTCGGATCCCTTGCCGGTTTCGATTTCGACGAAGCTCTCGACGATCTCCATGCCGTTCTGTGCCGCGAAGGCGGTGCATCGCTCGCGCTGAGCTTCAAGGCCGAGGCCGGAGCGGCCCTGCCGTTCGGTCGAGACTCTGCAATAGTTAATGACAGGGATGGCGCTCATGTGCCCATTTTGGGCTATTTTTCCCTATGTAGCAAGATGCCAAACGCACGTATGGCCTCTTGACGAGGGCACGGGCCATATCACGCCTGCCGAAAATCATGGCGACGATGTCCGTGCAGATCGCGCATCTCGCTAATCACAATATGCTTGCAGATTGGCGCTCGCGCGGCCACGCTGCTAGCACTGCAGCGGTGCTGTGAGTGAGCCTTTTATGAACGACGTTCGATTATCATCGACATCCGGCGCTGCGGTCACCATACGCGGGCTCGCTCCAGAGCTGAAATCCAAGCTACGGATCCGCGCGGCCCACAACGACCGATCCATGGAAGCCGAGGCTCGCGCCATTCTGGAAGCAGCCCTGTCGGCGCCCGACGAGGACGCGACAGATTTCGGTGCCTTCGCCCGCGGCCTCTTCGCCCCGCTCGGCGGCATCGAGTTGGATCTGCCAGCCCGCGGTCCCGCTCGTGAGACCCCCGCGCTTGACCCGGAGCAGGAACACGCCGTCGAGGTGTCGCCGGCGGCTGCCGAGCGGGCAGGGGCCTCAGATGTCTCGCCCGAGCAGGAGCATCCGCCCATCACGGTGAAAGCCAGGCCCGCCGCGTCCAAGCCGAAGGGACGCCGGTCTTGATCGTGCTCGATTGTAGCGCGTCAATTACGATGAGCGGTGCGCGTCAATTACGGTGAGCGCCTGCGGGTATGTTTCTTCGGCTTGTTGGCGCGGAGCGTCAAGCGTCAGGGTTGGTTGAGGATGGCCGTCGATGGCTCGAGCGGCGTCCTTGGATCGGGCTGGTCAGTCCCTGCCGAAGCCTGTGGGCGGATCGATGGCCTGGAGGTCGGCGAGTTCGAGGTCGCAGATGGCCTGCAACGCCTCTGCTGTTGCGCCGTCGCGCAGACTGGCCGGCATGGTGTCGAGCCAGGCGGCATAGTGATCCTGGAGTCTCGTCAGTTCGGCGACGGCATCCCGCCAGCGCTGCGCCCGGCTGCGATGATCGGCGGGACGGCGGGTGCGGAAGACCAGTGCGCCTGTGGCGTGCGCGGCACGGTAGCGTGCCTGGCGTTCGGCATCCGTCATGGCTGTCTGTCCGATGGGCTTTCGCGGCATGGTTCCACTCCGAAGCGTGACGTAACGATACCTTTGCCCTGTAGGACAGCTCAAAGGACGGTGGTTTCATCGATTGCCGATGCGGCTGGGATCGGCCCTGCCGGCTTGCCGGCGCGCTGGGTTTCTGCCGATTTGCGCCGGTAGCTGTCCGTGTTCATCTCCAGGATGATGGAGTGGTGCACGAGGCGGTCGATGGCGGCGACGGTCATGGCGGGATCGGGGAAGATGACGTCCCACGCGCCGAATGGCTGGTTGGCGGTGATGAGCAGGGACCGTCGTTCGTAACGGGCGCTGATGAGTTCGAAGAGCACGCTGGTCTCGGCCTGGCTCTTCTGAACGTAGGAGAGATCGTCGAGGACAAGCAGGTGGTATTTGTCGAGCTTCTCGATGGCGGTCGCGAGCTTAAGGTCGTGGCGTGCCGCCTGCAGTTGCTGGACGAGGTCGGTCGTGCGGGTGAACAGCACGCGATAGCCGGCGTCCACCATGGCGTGGCCGAGCGCGGCCGCGAGATGGGTCTTTCCCACGCCCGGCGGCCCGAACAGCAGGATGTTGGTCCCCTGGGCGAGCCAGCCGTCCCCTTCGGCCAAGGCGGTGACCCTGGCCTTGCTGATCGACGAGACGGCGGTGAAGTCGAACCGGTCGATGGTCTTGCCCGCGGGCAGCCTGGCCTCCAGGAGATGCCGGGCAGTGCGGCGTTGCGCGCGCTCGGCGATCTCGTGTTCGAGCAGTGCCGCCAATGTCCTGGCTGCCGGCCAGCTCTCGCGATCGGCGGTCTCGGTGAGGGGCTGCCAGAGCCGGCCGACCGTCGGCAGGCGGAGCTGCGTGAGCATCGTCGGCAGCCGGGCGGTGTCGACAGTCGTGGCGCCGCTCATATCGTCATCTCCACGCTGGCCGGGACAATCAGCCGATCGTAGCTGGCGAGCGACGGCAGGATCACCGACACCTCGGGTGCCACCGCCACGGCGGGGGTGAACCGGCGCAGCATGGCGGCAAGGTCGGGCAGTTCGCCGGCCTCGAGCGTCGCCTCGAGTGCGGCGGCGAGGTCGGCCTCCACGCAGCGGTCGTGCGCCAGGGCCAATAAGCCCACCATGGTGCGGGCGGCGTCGCACACCGGGCCGGCGCTGGCGAGCGCCTCCCAGGCGCGCCGATAGGCTGTGCGGGGCCACAGCGCGTCGCGGTAGGCCAGATTGGCCAGGGCACCCGGCTTGGCGCGCAAAGCGGCGATGATGTGGCGGTAATCGACGATATGGACGGCGCCCGCCCCCTTGGCCCGGCGCCCGCGCGGCACGCTCAGCACGAAGCTGCCGCCGAGATAGGCCTCGATGCGCTCGTCATGGATGCGCAGGTGCAGGCGATGGCCGACGAGCCGGCTCGGCACCGTGTAGAAGACGTGGCGGCACATGAAGCCGGAGGCGCTGGTGACGCGGACGGTCATCTCCTCCCACGTCATCGCGGGCTGCGCGGGCAAGGGCCGCAGCACGGCGCATTCGGCATCGATCATAGCGGCGTGTCGCCGGTTGTGCTCGCCGACGATCCCGGCCGTGAAGGCGCGATAGGCGTCGAGGTCGTCGAAGCTCGTCGAGCCACGCAGCAGCAGCGCCTGCGCGATCCGCCTCTTGATGTGGCCGTGGCGGCTCTCGATCGCGCCGTTCTCGTGCGCCACGCCGCGATTGTTGCGGGTGGGCGTCATGCCGAAATGAGCGACGAGGGCCTCGAAGCGTCGCGTCAGGTCGAAGGCGTCGGGCTTGGCGAGGTTGCGGAACGCCGCCGAGAGGCTGTCGCTGCGATGCTCGCGCGGAACGCCGCCGAGCTGGCGCAAGGCCCGTTCCAGTCCACTCGCCAGGGCGGCGTAGCTCTCGCCGCCGAGCACGATTTCGGCGTGCTCGAAGCCGGAACACGCGAGCGCGAAGTGATAGAGCCGGTGGGGGAGCGGTTGGCCGCCGATCATGACGCCGAGATCGCCCATGTCGGTGAAGTCCGACAGCGCCATGCGGCCTAGCTGCTGGACCTGGGGGAAGATGACGTCCCGGTCGGCGCCATGCAGGGCTTTCCATCCGGCAACGCGCCGCTCCAGCGTGCGCCTGAACGAGGGTCCGACGCGGTCGGGATGGCGCCGCACCACCTCGTCGAACAGCGTGATCGGGCGCAGGCCGGGCGCCGCGTTCAGCATGGCGGCGACCTCCTCCCACAGATCGCCAAGCGGATCGGGGCGGGTTCGATAGGCCCGACGCTGCTTCCTGATGCTCGGTGGCCGCGGATCGCCGTCGATGCGCCGGGCCGTCGCGATCGACAGACCGGCCTTGGCCGCGGCGGTCGTCTGCATGTGGTCAGTGCGTAGTCTCATGTAGAGCCTCACCTGCTGGTCGTTGATGTGTCGGCCTGGCACCGGCTCCTCCAATCGTTGGAGAAGTCCAGGGCAGACGGACCCGCAGGGGAAGCGAAGCTTCAATCGGCGCGCTGGCTCTGGTCGGGCTCCGCCCTTCCGCCGCCAGCGCGCCGACCGCTCATCCTAGTTGTCGCGCACCGCTCATCCTAATTGTCGCTGGGCAAAGTGGGGCCTGCCGAAAGACTACCCCATGGTGGCGCCGGCCTATGCCAACGCGCGTGCGATGCTGGCGCGCCAGATCGGCCTCGGGCGCAGGTCCAGCGACGCCCGCTTGGTGGCGAGCCTGCCGAAGCCGTCACTGGATGTACAGGCGAAGAGGGTGCCTGAGCGGGCTGAGGTCACCATCGAGCAGCCTCGCCCGGGCCGCAGACGTGCCAAAACGGCGAACGACATCTGAGCCCTTCGATCGCGTGGATGGGACCGTGACGTCCGGCGAGAGCGGGCATGCGGCCACGACCTCGCTGACCACCGGCCCGTCGATCGGCCGGGGCTCTCAACCATCCGGTTCGCGGCGTCAGGATTGAGGCCAGGTCGGCAGCGAGAACAGGATATTGTAACGTCTAGCGTTATGTTGTAACGCTCAAGCTCAAGGGTCGCCTTCCGCGTCCCGGTCCTCCAGGATCGATATCATGCGCTCATACCTCACGTCCCTTGCGGCTGTTCTGCTGGCCTCCGCGAGCCCCGCCTTCGCGGCGTCAGGTCCCCTGACGATCGTTGCTGCCGAGAATTTCTATGGCGATCTCGCCAAACAGGTCGCCGGATCCCACGCCACCGTCACCAGCATCCTGTCGAACCCCGATCAGGACCCGCACCTGTTCGAAGCCGACCCCGCGACCGCGAAGGCGCTCACGAACGCCCGCATCGTCCTCGCCAACGGGGCCGATTACGACCCCTGGATGGAGAAGCTCCTCAATGCCTCCAAGGCCGAGAACCGCGCCGAGATCGTCGTCGCGGATCTCGTGGGCAAGAAGTCGGGGGACAATCCCCATCTCTGGTACGATCCTGCCAACATGAAGGTCACGGCCGAAAAGCTCGCCGACGCATTGGCCAACGCCGACCCGGCCCATAAGGCCGATTACGACAGGAACGCCAAGGCCTTCGTGGCCGGCCTCAAGCCCCTCGACGCCATGATGGCCGACATGAAGGCCCGCTATACCGGTCAACCGTTGACGGCGTCCGAACCGGTGTTCGGCTATATGGCGCAAGCGCTCGGACTCGACATGCACAACGAGAAATTCCAGACCGCGGTGATGAACAGCACGGAACCGAGCCCGGCCGACGTCGCGGCCTTCGAGGACGATCTGAAAGGGCACAAGGTCAAGGTGATGATCTACAACAGCCAGGCAGATGATGCCGCCGTGAAGCGCCTGGTCGGCATCGCCAAGGCCTCGCACGTGCCGGTCGTCGGGGTCAGCGAGACGGAGCCGGCCGGCAAGACCTACGAGATCTGGATGCTCGACCAGTTGACGGCCCTGAACCAGGCTTTGGCGAAGGGCAGTTCTTGACCGCGGTCGGGTTTCGGCAGGTCTCCCTAACGCTCGGCGCCAGCACCATCCTGACCGGCGTCGACTTCACGATCCGCGCGGGCGAATTCGTCGGCCTCCTCGGCCCCAACGGGGCCGGCAAGACGACGCTGCTGCGGGCGGTCCTCGGGCTCCTGGAGCCGAGCGCCGGGGCCATCCAGGTGCTGGGCCAACCCGCGACGCACGGCAACCGGGCCGTGGGCTACATGCCGCAGAACCGCAAGCTCGCGGCGGCCAGTCCCTGACAGGATGGAATTTCGTGGCCGGCGCCGTGGGCGGCTGGCGCTGGGGCTTGCCGATGCTGAGCGCGGCCGAGCGGGCGGAGGTCGCCTGGCCGCTACGCCTTCACGCTCCCTGACATCGTCGCGCGGGGCGAACTCAGGGCCGCTGCACGATCCCAATGCCATCGGTCGATGCACATCGCCGACATCGGCCATCAAGGACCCGACCGACCGATTAGCTTACCATTTAAGCCACTTCGTTCCTGCGGCACAGCCGACGAGCACGACCAGTGCGGTCGCAATCGAGTACCAAGTTGCTACGAACAATGGACTATCGTCGGGACAATGTGAGGCATAGAAGGTCGCTGCGATGCCGCTTGCCGCGAGGCCGGCGACCGCTCCCGTGAGGCCCGGCCGCATGGGCGCTCCGTGCCGTAGGGCGACCAGTAAGCAGCCAAGCGGTCCGGTCGCCAGAGACGGAATAGCAACGAGACACACGAGAGCATTGCTGCCGACCAATCGGGCTCCCCACGTTGCTTCCGGCATGGCGAAGAGTTCCGCAAGCACAGCAAGGCCTAATAGAACCGGAGCAGCGCCCAGCGCCCGGCTCCACGGTCGGAGCGGAGCGGCTGGGCGCGCCATCCGCAGGAGCAGGCCCATGGCCGTGAAAGCAAGTGTCACGGTAACGACGAATTTGAAGGAGAAGCGGACCGTCTGCACGGCTTGGGGAAAATCGGGCCGGAAACCCAGACTCAGAACGAACAGCGTCCCCGCGATGAGCGCGCCAACTAACATTGCAATTCCAAGAACGCGATTCAATGGCCACCGAACCGTCAGGTCCTCAGCCAGCGCCGCGATCAAGTCATCGGTGTTCGTATGCGGGCCCGTGGAGATCTCGGCTGGCATTGAACGTGTCCTTTGTCTGCCTCGACGTTCGACCAGGCTGGCGCGGCGGACGGCGGCAATGAACTATGCGGGAACCGGGTGGCAACGGTCTGAAGAAGGCAACGAATCAAGGCAGGTGTCCAGCCTGCCGGCACCTCTCGGAGAGAGCGGTACGCCTATGGATGGCGATAAAAACATCGTGCGCCTTCGTCACCCCGTTCTGGCCGATACCGGTCCACCGATGTTTCGGAGAATTGCGCGAGGTTGTCGATGATTGGGCACTGGGGGCGGTCGTTGCCGTGGCAACTGTCGGCGAGATGGCGCAGCGTACGGCTCATCGCCTGGATCTCGGCCGCCTTGGCGTCGAGCGCCGCCACGTGGTCCAGGGCCATGCGCTTGACGTCCGCGTGTTCCACAGGATGATGGCGGTCACGACCAGGTTGAGGCGGGATGCTCGGTGCTGCCGGTTTTCGTAGGTGCGGTCGCGGATCTCGCCCAGGCGGTGGATGAACACCGCGCGAGCCAAGCTGTTGCGCGCCGCGCCCTTGTTCAGCTCCTTGCAGGTCGAGCGGCGCAGCTTGGGGTCTTCGATCCAGTCCAGCGTGAACGCAGTGCGTTCCATCCGACCCAGCTCGCGGAGCGCCGCGGCGACGCCGTTCTGCCGCGGGTAAGAGGCTAGCTGGCGCATGATTGCCGAGGCGGTGACAGTGCCCGGTCCGGATGGAGGCGGCGACGCGCAGGATGTCGGCCCAGTAGGCGCGGATCAGGGCCACGTTGATGCGACCGCCGATCAGCGGCGCCAGCGTCGGATGGTGGGACGGTTTGCCGAAGCTGCAGAGGCGTCGGTGCTTCAGGTCGGCAATGCGCCGCGCAATCCGCGGCGCCCCAGCTTGCGCAAGAATGCGGTCCAGAAGGTCCGTGCCTCGGAATTGCCGATGTCCATGCCGAGCACTGAGGTGGCTCGGTTTGTCTGAACAGCGTCTGTCGCTTCGGTGAGTGGAGGCCTGCCGGGTTCAGGCCGCTGCGATCTGCGGCAGCCTGTCGAAATAGGCCTGGTCCGGCGTCTTCCGGTCAAGGCTCGAATGCGGCCTGCGGCCGTTGTATAGGGTCAGATAGCGGCCAATCGAGGCTCGGGCTTCGCTGACCAAGTCATAGGCCCTGAGGTAAATCTCCTCATATTTGATCGAGCGCCAGAGCCGCTCGACGAACACGTTGCCCTCCAGGCTCCCTTGCCGTCCATGCTGATGGCGATCCCGGCCTTGAGCAGCACGCCGGTGAATTCGTGGCTGGTGAACTGCGATCCCTGATCTGTGTTGAAGATGCTGGGCTTGCCATGCCGGGCAAGGGCCTCTTCGAGGGCTTCGACGCAGAAGCCCGCCTCCATGGTGATGGAGAGCCGCCAAGCCAGAACCCGGCGCGAGTACCAGTCGACCACAGCGGCCAGATAGACGAAGCCACGAACCATCGGGACGTAGGTGATGTCCATCGCCCACGCCTAGCGGGGCGGTCCACCGTCATGCCGCGCAGCAGGTAGGGGTAGATCTTGTGGCCCGGCGCCGGCTTGGAGGTGTTCGGCTTCCGGTACAGGGGTGATCGCCGTCGATCATCGCTTTGCGCTCAGAAGACCGGCCTGGCCGAGCGCGCCGGACAAAAAATCGTTGGTCAATGTCAGCTCGCCGATCTTGGCGGGAAGCGTCTTCACATCGATGGCTGGCGCCGCCAGGCCAGCCTTCGGCTCCGAACCGAAGACCTCGGCGGCGCCATCCACGAGCTGGGCCCTCCAAGCCATGATCTGGTTCGGATGCACGTCGAACTGCTGCGCCAACTCGGCCAGCGTCTTCTCCCCCTTCACGGCCGCCAAGGCCACCTTGGCCTTGAAGGCCGGCGCGTGGTTTCGGCGCGTTCGCTTGCTCATCGTCTCTCCCGATCCGCAGCCACCTTGGCCGCCGTCAGGCAGGAAATCCACTCAGCCGACCTGTCCAGAATTCCCGAGCCACCTCACTCGACCAGCTGCTCGAGCTGAAACGGGAACGTCTGCTTCGGCAACCTCGCCATTCGAAACCGGTCGGACTGCAATCCACCCAACTTTGCCGTTCACGTATCCGAGCCGAACGGCGGCTTCGGAGCAGCCGCGAAAGTGGGCGAAAGGGCTGGGATGGGCGCGTTCAAGGCATCGTTTCAGCCCACAGCTGTCGACCGCTGCAGCTGTCGACCGCTGCCGGTAGAGCATTGCAGTAGCAAGTACTCGCGGATCCGGGCTCGTCGCGAGAGCGATCACCGGTTTCGAATTACCCCACAATAATGTTCGCCAATCCCATCTACAACGAAGCAAGAAAATATAAGCCTACAATATATACGATATAATATACGAAAATCTATTCGCATACACGAGAGAGCGATTGGCTCCTCTGATTAAGAGTGGCCAACAGAAGACGCGGCGTCTCTCACGCGCATGATGGTCTGCCGCGTTGTCTGGAATTCGCGCGCCAGAGCCGAAACCCCTGCTCCGGCTTCCAGCTTCTGCGAAACCTCCAAGCGCTGATCGGTTGTGAGGCTTGCGGGCCTACCGAGCGTCTTGCCTTCGGCCTTGGCACGATTAAGGCCGGCCTGAGTGCGCTCGATCAATAGGTCCCGCTCGAACTCGGCGACCGCATTTATCACGTTCATCGTCAGCTTACCGGTCGAGCTTGCCAGATCGACGCCGCCGAGAGCAAGGCAGTGGACCCGGACGCCCAGATCGGCGAGCTTGGCCACAGTGCCGCCGACATCCATGGCGTTGCGGCCAAGGCGGTCAAGCTTGGTGACCACCAGCACGTCGCCGGTCTCGAGCCGATCAAGCAGGCGAACGAATCCTCGGCGCTGGCTTGTGGCGACATTCCCGGAGATCGTCTCGTTGATCACGCGCCTCGGTTCGACCTTGAAGCCGGCAGCTTCGATTTCCTGCAACTGGTTATCCGTGGTCTGGCCGGTGGTGGACACGCGAACGTAAGCAAAAGTGCGTGCCATTGCCGAATTCCGTCCGAAAAGGATGGCCGAAACTACCAGTATGTCCGAAACCAAGTCAAGCTAATTTCCGGACGGGGTGTTGCGAGGCGTCCGGAAACGAACGATTCCGTACACCTCCAAAACTGCGGTTCACGTGCTCGAACAGGCATGTTGGGATGACCGCGGCTCTTCTCCACTCATGCTCGTCCCAGCACCAAGCGTCATCCTGATACCCAAAAGCTCGTTGCCGTTTTCCGGTTGGTCTGGTACCTACTGAAGATCACGTCATTTCATAAGAGATCGTCATGACATCGCAGGCGGTGAAGATCGTAGACGGTGGGAAGCTCATAATTCCCGCCCAGTTCCGCCGTAAGCTGGGAATCAACACGGGCGATACCGTGGTCGTGGAGTTGGCCAGTGATGGACTTCATGTCCGCTCTCTGTCCGCCTCAGTGCGATTGGCACAGGGTATCGTGCGGGAGTTTACCCAGGACGGGGTCAGTCTGGCTGACGAACTGATTTCAGAACGAAGGGCCGAAGCCGACCATGAGTGAGGCCTTTGTACTGGATGCGTCAGCGGTGCTCTGTCTCCTCAAAGGTGAGAAAGGGACAGACCGGGTCATTGAAGTGCTACCGCGGTCATTCATCAGTGCGGTAAACCTGTTAGCACTTCACGCAAATTGATCCGCCGAGGACTTCCGACCGCGGCTGTCTTCGGCAAGAATGGTTCGACCGCCGACCATTCCTCATCCGTGAGGTCGCTCGGATAGCGCTTCGTCTTCTTCGCGATCTTGGCCATGCGGCCACGGCTTTCAGCTGTCCACATCCACAGCGTGAATCACCTCAAGCCGTCCTTGTCAAAGTTGTCAAACAGTCTCTTAGCTCTGGACGGGAACCGCGCTCTTTCTGGGTTATGCAGGATCTTTGGCAGGATGCGTTCTGTCACCTTTTCTGTTTGCATACTGGTTTGCAGCGCGTAGAACTAATGACGGGTTGCGTGACGGCAGGGGTGTCATGCCGAGCTGGTAAGTTCGTTTGTCACTTAATCGCTCGTATCCAAGCATCGCGGTTTGTGCGCTTGCCTAATGGAGCAGCACTTTCAAGGAACCCAAAGGTAACCATTGCGTTCAGCGAAGAAGCTCGACCCTGATATTGAGGGTTTCCTGTACTTCAGTCCAAATCCGATCTGTAGTCAGCGCAGTCGCATCTCTACGGCGCGCCAAGGCGAGACAGGCCCGGTCGCCCATTGACAGGCCGAGTGGCTTCGTAACCGGCCGCAGCATCCCGGCGTCTCTACACTGATCGTCATCAAAGGGCTCGACCTTGAGATGTAGCACGCCGACTGCGTGCGCTAATTGTTGTTCTGAACCACCGGCATCGGCGAGCTTCGCGTACACCTCGGAAACATGCCGTTGGTCATCAAGAGGGAGGGTAGCGCACTGACCGTCAATGGCGCGCACGTGATCGAGGGGCCGATGCAAGTTGCAAACGGCCTCATCTATGTCGTGGATGCAGTTATCGTACCGGCCATGCCGGTTCAGGCCCGGTATTGAGGATAGAAATAATGGCAACGCAAGCATTTATGACTAACAATCCCAGCCCGGCAAATCTAATGGCCTGTCGTGGTGTTCCGGTCAAAATCGGTCATTGGGCCTTAATCTATGCACTTGCGCTGGTTTTTCTCTGGTTCGGTGCTCTCAAGTTCACCGCATTCGAAGCTTCATGGGGGTAGTGACCTTTCTCATCACGCTCAGCTTCATGTTCACGACCCCCGGCGTGATACAGGCGGGCGCGGACAGCCCTTTCGCGCTCTCGCCCATGCCGGGTCAATTCCTCCTGAAGGACCTGGTTCTGCTCTCGGCGTCGCTCTGGGTGGTCGGCATATCTTTGGAAGCGGCGTGGGCCGACGTCTGATCCGGGCACCTAATGCGGGAACCCGACTGGACCCAGGGACCAAATCGGCGAGCCGACTTCTGCCGATCCGACCCGCCTCGCGCGTCCCATGGGTAGGAACAAGGTGCTCATGAAGCTATCCGCGGCTCCTTGCCTCCAACCTAGGGTCCCCGCGGAGATCACCGTTTCGATTGGGCAGTCCTCGCGAGAGGAAACGGCCGAACGAGTCGAAGCGGTATCCGTGGGTGCGCCTACCACCGGGGCAGCGCGCCGATGACTGCTGCGCCGCGCCGCATGGCCGCACCCTTGACCGCTATCCCCGTCGCGCCGGCCTCGACGCACCCCCGCGCTTCATCCACCGTCACCCCGCCGAGCGCCAGCACCGGCAGGCCCATGCGGGCCGCCTCGTCGAGCGCGCCGAGCCCCAGCGCCGGGCCGTAGCCGGGCTTGCTCGGCGAGGCGAAGATCGGGCTCAGCGTGGCATCATCGGCGCCGGGTCCCGCGCGCGGGCTACCTCGCAAAGCGAATGGGCCGAGACGCCGATCAGCGCCGCGGGTCCGAGCGGCCGGCGCGCCGCCGCCACGGTCGCCCGTGCGTCCGGGCTTCGGACGGCCCGTGCCTTCTGCTATGCTGCCCCGCGGAGGCTATGGGAGATTCCCGGCGGTGCGGTCCGACGCGGACCACCACGGCCGACGCCGCGCGAGCCGCCGGTCAGGGGCACGACCAGGCCTAAAACGCGAGGACCGCATGAGAAACGCACATCGTCTGGAAGACAGGGTCGCGCTGGTGACCGGCGGCTCGCGCGGCATCGGCCGCGCCGTGGCGGAGCTGTTCGCCCGCGAGGGCGCGACCGTGATGGTCAACCACATCGGCGACGGGCCGGCGGCCGATGAGACGGTCGCGGCCCTGCAGGCCGCCGGTACGGCCGAGGGGCACGGCACGAAGCCGCACGGCGCGGTGGAGGCCGACGTCGCCGATCCCGCCGCCGTGGCGCGCATGTTCGCCGCCGTGGAGGCGCGCTGCGGCACCCTCGATGTCCTCGTCAACAATGCCGGCCTCCAAGTCGAGACCCCCGGGGACGGCTTCGACGACGCGGCCCTGCTGCGGGTTCTCGGGGTCGACCTCGTCGGCCCGGCGTTGTGCGCGCGGGCGGCGCTGAAGCTGTTCCTCGGCCGCCCCGGCGGCGGCTCCGCCGAAGGCGGCTGCATCATCAACACGACGAGCGTGCACGAACTCATCCCCAAGCCCGGCTACGCGGCCTATTCGATGGCCAAGGGCGGCCTCGGCAACCTCACGCGCACGCTGGCGCTCGAATTCGCCGACCGCGGCATCAGGGTCAATGCGGTCGGGCCGGGCGCCGTGGCGACCAACATGAACGCCGCCTGGACCCATGACCCCGCGCTTCGGCGCGGCGTCGAACGGCACATCCCCATGGGCCGGGCTGCCGAGGCGGAGGAGATCGCGCCCGTCTTCGCCTTCCTGGCCTCCGACGAGGCCCGCTACATCACGGGCCAGACCGTCTATGCCTGCGGCGGACTCACGCTGTTCGCCGACTTCCAGCGGAATTGGGCGTCGTAGCGGAGGCTCCCGGCGAGGGCCAGCTTATCCGTGGCTGCCCTCAGCCTCGACCGCGGTGCGACCGCGTCGGTCCGACGAGGTAGCGCACGAAGTTGCGCAACTCCGTCTGCCGTCGCGCGCGGTCCGTCGTCTCGCGGTCGAGGCCGAGCCGCCAGGCGAGGTCGAGCCTGTCCGGCTCCTGCCCCATGGCCTCGATCAGGCCGGCCTGGGCCTCGACATCGGCCGGAGTCCGGGCGAGGCCTCGCTCCAGCAGGGCATCGGCCTGGCGCCGCACCGCCTGGGCGACCTCGTCGAGGGGCAGTTCGGGATGGTATTGCACGCCCCAGAACGTACCACCGTCGCAGCGGACCTCAGCGGCCTGGACGGCGCTGGCGGCGTTGCCGGCGAGCGCGACGGCATCCCGCCCCGGCAAGGCCTCGACCTCGTCGCTGTGGATGGCGGCGGCATCATAGGCCGTAGGCCGTCCGTCGAGCAGGGGGTGACGACACCCCTCCACGGTCGGCGCGATCCGCCTCGCGAAGCCGATCTCGTGACCGCGGGGGTTGGGCCGCACCGTCCCGCCCGCCGCCACGACCGCCAGATGCAGGCCCGCGCAGGACCCGAAGCTCGGCACGCCGGACCTGAAGACGGCGCGCATGAAATCCAGGTTCGCCCGTACTCGTAGCGTATCGTCATAGGCGTGCACCGGCGACCCGGCCAGGAACACGGCGTCGTAGCTCTCGATCGCGTCAGCCGCGCCAGAGGGTTCGGCAGGACGGACATTGTGGAACAGCGCCGTCGGAACGATGTCCCGCAGGGCGTCGACGAAGCTTTCGCCGCTGCTCCGCCCGGTTCCGGCCCGCCTTGTATCGCGGGCCTCGGGCGGCTCGCTCTCCGCGATCAGCAGCTTCAACCTGTCCGGCACGTCGTCGTCTTCCCATTCACCCGGACAGCCTCGCAGCGAGTCTCCCGCCGGCGCCGGCCATGATAGATGGAGCGCCGCGGCCGACACCGCGATCCCGGCCAAACCACCTCTGCCGCGGCATTTGAGCAGGTCCGGACATCCCCGACACCGGACTCGAGCCTTGCCGGAAGCCCGAGCGAACCGACGCTCGGGCTTCCGCATTGCCTTTGCGCCTCGCAACGCGGATCATCGGCCGCGGCCCACGGTCCGTCACGCTCCGCGGAATCGACGCGGTCCCGCGGCGCCGTGTTCCGAACGCGCCGGAGTGAACCATGGCCGACCCTCAAGCCCCCCAGCCGCCTGCGCCGGAGGAGGACCCCGTCGACCGCCTCTTCGATGGCGTCCGCGAGTTCCGCGACAACGTGTTCCCGGAGCGACGCGAGCAGTTCGAGGAACTCGCCAAGGGGCAGAATCCGCGTATCCTGTTCATCACCTGCGCGGACAGCCGCGTGGTGCCCGAGATGATCACCCAGACCGAGCCCGGCGAGCTCTTCGTATGCCGCAACATCGGCAACATCGTGCCGGCCTATGGCGAGATGATGGGCGGCGTATCGGCCGTGGTCGAATATGCCGTGGTGGCGCTCGGCGTCACCGATATCGTGGTCTGCGGCCACTCGAACTGCGGCGCCATGGCGGGCCTGATCCGCGGCGAGGCGGCGCTGGACAAGATGCCGACCGTCAGGTCGTGGCTGCGCAACGCCCATGCGGCCCGCAGCGTCGTCGAGGTGCTGCACCCAGACCTCACCGGCGGCGCCAAGATCCAGGCCCTGGTCGAACAGAACGTGGTGACGCAGATCCAGCACCTCGGCACGCACCCTGCCGTCGCGGCCGGGGTGGCGAGCGGCAAGCTCGAACTGCACGGCTGGGTCTACGACATCGAGACGGGCGGCATCCACCTGCACGACGTGACGCAGGGCAGGATGGTGCCGTTCGAGGAGCAACGCCGCCGCCTGGCCCGCAAGGTCGCGACCTGATGGTGGTGGTCGACCGGTTCCACGTCACCGACACCTTGCGGGAGGTCTGGCGTCCGCTGGCGGCGCTGTTCCTGCTCGATACGTTGGTCACGGTCGCCTATGTGGGCCTGGGCTGGACCTGGATCACGCCGAGCGGCCTTCCTCTCCCGCTGCTGGGCACCGGTCTCGCGGTGTTCCTCGGCGTGCGCAACAACACCGCCTATGCGCGGTGGTGGGAGGCCCGCACCTTGTGGGGGGCCGTCGTCAACAATTCCCGCTCCTACGCCCGCGCGCTGACCATTTTGCTGATGCCCGCCGAGGCCGGGGCGCTGCGTCACGCCATGGTCCGCCATCAGATCGCCTGGGTCCATGCGCTGCGGTGCCTCCTGCGCCGCGAGGATGCGGCCGCCGCGGTGGCGCCGTTCCTGCCCGCCGCGACGCTCGACCGCGTCACCTCGGCCGCCAACATGCCTTTCGCGATCCAGCGCGACATGGCCGAGATGCTGGCCGGAGCGCGGCGGGACAAATGGCTCGATGGCATCGAGGCCTCGGCGCTCAACACCACGCTGACGGCGCTCGCCGACGCGCAGGGCGGCCTGGAGCGCATCCGCAACACGCCGATGCCGCAGCAATACGCGTCCTTCAGCCGGGCCTTCGTGACGGCCTATTGCCTGTTGCTGCCGTTCGGCATCGTGCCCGACCTCAACATCCTGACGCCCATCGGCTCTGCCCTGATCGGCTTCGTGTTCCTGGCGCTCGACGAATCCGGGCGGCACCTCGAAGACCCGTTCCTGGACGCCATCTACGACGTGCCGATGAGCGCCATCGGCCGCACCATCGAGATCGACCTGCTGCAGGCCATCGGCGAGGCGGATGTGCCGCCGCCGCTCCATCCCGTGCTGGGCGTGCTGCGCTGAGACGCCCGATGTCACGGCCGGCGGCGGCATCCGCTGTTCCCGAACCGCGTGCTCCGAGGTCATCGCCTCGCGGTAACTCGGTGCCCTTGACGAAACGAGTGCGGCGGCCGCAAGAGCCGGGTGTTGGCCCGACCCTCGGCCGCGGCGACCGGATGACGATGTGACCACGGTGCTCGACCGCTACCGGGCCCGCGTGGCGCGCGGCGACCTCCAACCCGACCCTGCGCAGGAGAACGTCGCGGCAAAGCTCGATGCTCTCGCCTCGGCGCTCACGGCCGGCGACCCGAAGCCGTCGGGCTGGGCGCGGCTGTTCGGCGGCACGGCCGAGGAGCCGCCCAGGGGTCTCTACATCGTGGGCGATGTGGGGCGTGGCAAGACCATGCTGATGGACCTGTTCCACGAAGCCGCGGCCGTCACGCCCAAACGGCGCGTGCATTTCCATGCCTTCATGGCGGATGTCCACGCCCGCATCCACGCCTGGCGCCAAGCCCGCAAGCGCGGCGAGGTCAAGGGCGACGATCCGATCGCGCCCGTGGCGGCCGCCATCGCGGCCGAGGCCCGCCTGCTCTGCTTCGACGAGTTCTCCGTCACCGACATCGCCGACGCCATGATCCTGGGCCGGCTGTTCACGGCGCTGTTCGCCGACCGGGTGACCGTGGTGGCGACCTCCAACGTCGAGCCCGAGGACCTCTACCGGGACGGGCTCAACCGCACGCTGTTCCTGCCCTTCATCGCGCTGCTCGAACAGCGGATGGAGACCGTGCGGCTCGATGCGGCGCGCGACTTCCGCTATTCGCAGCTGACCGCGGCCGCCACCTGGTTCGCCCCTGCCGACGCCGCGGCCCGTGCCGCGCTCGACCGGGCCTTCAAGGGCCTGACCGGGACCGAGCGGGGCGAGCCCGCCCGCCTGGCGCTGCTGGGCCGCGAGATCGCGATCCCCGAGGCGCTCGGCGATGTCGCCCGGTTTCCCTTCGCGGCACTGTGCGAAGCACCGCTGGGCTCGGTGGATTTCCTGGCCATCGCGCGACATTACGGCACCGTGCTGATCGACGACGTCCGGGTGATGGGGGCCGGCGAGCGCAACGTCGTGAAACGCTTCATCAACTTGGTCGACACGCTCTACGACGAGCAGGTGAAGCTGATCGCCTCGGCGGCCTGCGAGCCGGCAGGCCTCTACGACGCGCCGGACGGCCGCGAACTGTTCGAATTCAGGCGCACGGTGTCGCGGCTCGTCGAGATGCGGTCGGAGCAGTACCTCGCCCTGCCGCACGGCCATGGCCGCCCCTCGGCCGATATGGGCGGGCTGGCCGAGACTTAGAGCATGTCATGCTGTTGCTGACATGCTCTAACTCGAAAAAGAGAGCCTGTTCACATACTTGCGGTGAAGCTCCGCTTCAACGCCAGTCTGACAGGCTCTAGGGTCCCCACGGAGATGACCGCTTCGATGATCGACCTTCACGTCCGACACCGACCCATGACGTGAAGCGGCGATCTCCGCGGGAGCCCTCGATCGGCCTGCAGCCGGTCAGCCTTCACGGCGCGGGTTCGGTCGGGGCCGGGGTGGCGGGCGCGGGTTGCGCGGCCGCTGCAGCTTGCGCCGCTTGGGCGTCGATCTGCTTCTGCAGATCGGTTTTCCGAGCCGCCAGACGCTGCAGCGTGGCGCGATCCTCCG
>JAABUM010002471.1_pt1 | contig 24671 bp, 23 predicted proteins | sample 5559161 | NCBI WGS metagenome assembly JAABUM01 (sample SAMN10711868, study PRJNA513369) | rock metagenome | isolation source: Antarctica rocks | place: Antarctica: Victoria Land, Siegfried Peak nord
AGCAGGTCTCCGCTGCCCAGATGGCCACCCTCCGGCTCACCCGCGATCCCTTCCACGGCGAGTGGAACTACACCATCGCCCCTCGCGCCCCAGACACCGGGGAGGTTATTCTTTGACAAGCCCTAAGCACTCATCCACACCTGGCTCGCATGGCAGCGCAATCCTGGATTACCGATGGGTACGGCGATGAAGGCGGGTTATCTGCGCCATGACGCTCCGCTCGCGCTCGCCTTCATCGCCTGGCTACAACGCCTCTTCGCGCACACAACAGCAGCACCGGAGGTCGCGTAGATGACGGGGTTTTGCGCCAATTGCGGGCACGCACTCGGGGAGCGAGTGGTGGAGGGGAAGCTGCGCCCGGCCTGCCCGGCGTGCGGCACGGTGGTGTTCGCGGACCCGAAGCTGGCGGTGGCGGTCCTACTCGAACGGGAGGGCGAGATCCTGCTAGGGCGACGCTCGCCGGGCGCGCTCGCGGGCGGGAAGTGGAGCTTCCCTGCTGGCTTCGTCGATCGCGGCGAGCGCGTGGAGGATGCGGCGATCCGCGAGGTGCGCGAGGAGACCGGGCTGACGATCCGCCTCGATGCCCTGATCGGCCTCTACTCCGCGACCGGGCAGACGACCGTGCTGGCGGCCTACGCCGGGTCGATCAGCGGTGGCACCCTCGGTGCGGCGGATGACCTGACCGAACTGGCCTTCTTCCCGCTCGATCGGTTGCCGGAACCGGCCTTCGCCCACGATCCGCAGATCCTGGCCGATTGGCTCGCCTGGCGCGAGCGCCAACGGATGGACGACGAAAGGACACGCGCATGACGAAACGACGAACGGTGCCACGACGGACGGCGCTCGGCCTGCTCGGCCTGGGCGCGCTCGGGTGGGGGGCGCTGCGCGCGCGGCTCACCTTCGGCGCGGTTCCTCCCCGCCTGACCCTGATCTTCGATGGCTCCTGCGATTTCTGCACGCGCACCGTGCGCCTCGTCCGCGCGGTCGATCGACGCGGCAGGATCACCCTCGTTCCCTTCCAGAAGCCGGGGGAGCCGGAACGCCACGGCCTCACGGTGGCGCAGTGCGAGGGCGCGGTCTGGGCGATCACGCCCGATGGGGCCGCCTACCACGCCGCCGCCGCCGCCAACCTCACCGCGGCGGTCGCGCTCGGCGTGCCGCTACCCCTTTGGCTCTACGCCATCCCCGGCGTCGAGGCGCTCCAGGAAGCCGCGTACCGGTTCGTCGCGCGCACGCGCAGCCACATTCCCGGCGATACGCCGTATTGCGAGCAGCACCCCGAAGAGTGCGGGAAGTCCGGCGCGGGGGTGTAAGGCCGCCGCGCGATCCCAACGACCATTCATCAGGCACGATCGACATCAGGCACGATTGAAAGGGAGACCGATGTCCACCGCCAACGCCATCCCGACCCGCGATCAGGTGCCCGTCGAGGAGACCTGGGATCTGTCGAAGCTCTACGCCGATCAGGAGAGCTGGGAATCCGACTTCGCCAGCCTGCGCGTCCTGGCGGACACGATCGCCGACCGGCGCGGCAGCCTCGGCGAGTCGGTCGAGACGCTGGCGAGCGTCTTCGACTCGCAGGCGGCGCTCGATGAGCGCACCGAGCGCATCTACATCTACGCCATGCTCAGCCGCGACGAGAATACCGCCGACACCGGCGCGATCGCCCGCTACGAGCGGATCGCCTCCCTGGCGACCGAGCTCGGCGAGCAGTTGGCTTTCATCACCCCGGAGATCGCGGCGATCCCCGCCGAGACGCTGCGCGCCTGGATGGACGAGCCGCGCCTGGCCCACTATCGTCAGAGCCTCGATAACCTGGACCGCAATCGTCCGCACGTCCGCTCGGCGGAGATCGAGGCGCTGCTCGCGGGGAGCGGCGAGATCGCCCGGGTGCCGGGCGGCGCGTTCACCGCGCTCGACAACGCCGATCTCGCCTATGGCAGGGGACACGACGAGAACGGCGCGGCGATCGAACTAACCAAGGGGCGCGTCTCGCGCATCCTCCAGAAGCGTAACCGCGCCGCGCGCCGCGAGGCGTCGGAGCAGATGGCGAACGCCTACACCACGCACCGCAACACGATCGCGGCGCTCCACAGCGGCTCGGTCCGCAAGGATGTCTTCTACGCGAGGGCGCGCGGTTTCTCGTCCGCGCGCGATGCCGCCCTTTTCGGCGACAACATCCCGCCCGCCGTCTACGACGCGCTGATCGACGCGGTCCACAGCGCCCTGCCCGACTTCGGCAAGTACCTCGAACTGCGCCGCCGCGTCGTCGGCGTGGATCAACTCGCCCCGTACGACATGCAGGTGGCGCTGGCGGAGATCGACGACAAGGAAGTGACGTATCCTGAGGCGGTGGAGACGACCCTGACCGGGCTCGCCCCGCTCGGCGCGCGCTATGTCGGCGATCTGCGCGCGGGGCTCGCCGGGGGGCGCTGGGTCGATGTCCACGAGACGGTCAACAAGCGTTCCGGGGGGTATAATATCGGGCCGTTCGGCGCGCAGCCCTACATCCTGATGAACTGGTCCGGCACCCGGCAGGATCTCTACACCCTCGCCCATGAGGCCGGCCACGCGATGCACGGCTTCTACTCCAACGCCGCGCAGCCCTTCCCCACCGCGAGCTACACGATCTTCTGCGCGGAGGTCGCCTCCACCGTCAACGAGACGTTACTGACTTGGCACCTCCTCGACCACGCGCAGAGCGGCCGCGAACGCTTCGCGATCCTCGGCCAGTTCCTCGACGATGTCCGCAGCACACTCGTCACCCAGACGATGTACGCGGAGTTCGAGCGCTGGACCCACGCGCAGACCGAGGCGGGTGCGCCGCTGACGCCGGAGGGGCTCTCCGATGAGTGGGGCCACCTCTATAGCCTGTATCACCCCGGCGTGGAGGTGACCGACGCCGCGCGGATCGGCTGGGCGCGGATCCCGCACTTCTATCGCGGCTTTTACGTCTACCAGTACGCCACCGGCATCTCGGCGGCGATCGCGCTCGCCAGCCAGATCCGCGCGGAGGGGCAGCCCGCCGTCGATCGCTACTTGCACTTCCTCGCCAGCGGCGGCTCGGACTACTCGACCGCGCTGCTCAAGCGCGCGGGGGTGGACATGACGGCCCCGGCACCGGTGCAGCAAGCGCTCGCGGAGTTCGCGCGGCGCACCGACGAGGCGACCGCGCTCTTCGACGCGGGCGCGGTGCAATCGCACACACCGGGGTAAGGGGGCGTAGCCGCAGAGACACAGAAACGCAGAGGCACAGAGGGGGACGGGGAGAGAGGGATGATCGAGAAAGGGGGCTGCTGTCCGGTGTCGCCCGGACAGCAGCAGGCAAACCGGCAGCCTCCACAGCGCTCCTCAATAACATCCTCTCTTTCGTTCTCTGTGTCTCTGTGTCTCTGAGGCCAGCCGTCCCGATGGAGGATGGCTGTCAGAATCCGTGATGCCGCCTCGCCTCGCCTCATGCGCGAGGGCTCAGCCGAGCAGCTGCTCGATCCGCAGCACCCCTTCGTGTGCGTTGGTGCCCATGAAATGCCCGCCCACCCGCTCCCGCAACGCCAAGTCGGTGTTGAACGGCCCACCGCCAAAGGCGATCAGCGGGCGGGGCGGGGGGAGCTGACCGATCGCATCCACGGCGGCGATCAGCGTATGCGCGGTGCGTGGGTTCATGGCGGAGAGGCAGACGAGGGCCGGTTGTAGGCGCGCGGCGGTCTGAACCAGATCGGCGATCGGCACGTTCGCGCCCAGGTAGATGATCTGCCAGGCGCGGCGCACCAGGAAGACCGAGACCATCAGGATACCCAACTCGTGCAACTCATCGGGCGCACAGGCGGTGATGATGCGCCCCCGCCCAGCCGTGGGTGTGTACGCCTGGAGGAGCCCCATGAGCCGCCGTTGGATGAAGTGGGAGGCGAAGTGCTCCTGGGCCACCGTTGCTTCTTTGCGATGCCAGCGTTCCCCAACCTCCACCAGTACCGGGCTGAAGATTTGCAAGCAGACATCTTCGATGCGATAGAGGGCGAAGGACTCACCGACGACGATATTCGCGGCGCTCTCATCGAAGTTCAGCAGGGCGGCGAGCAGCTCTTCCACGAGCGCCGCAGGATCGCGCGGGCCGCTATGCTCTAACGCGATAGCCTCACTGAAAGCGTTGCCATCGAGCGAGCGCAATTGATGGATCGCCTGGCTGATCGTCATGCCAGCGATGGTGCGCCCGCGCAGCCAACGAATCGCGGTGATATCCCGCTCCGAATAGAGTCGCCGTCCGGTTTCGGTGCGGCGCGGCTGTGGAACGCCGTAGCGACGTTCCCACGCGCGCACCGTATCTGCGGGGACACCGGTTCTCTGGACGACGACTTTGATATTGTAGAGCGGTTCCGTATTGAGCTGCCCACGCCCGTGTTCGGCCATGCTCGGCCCTTTCTCACTCCCTTAAACTCTGCATCAGCATAACCCGGGCGCACAGGTGGTGTCAAGTATTTGCAAGCGTAGTCATCCTTAACGGGCAACGGGCAACGGGCAACGGGCAACGGGCAACGGGCGCGGTACGTTCTGCTTTCTACCGTAGTAGTATACGCCATAGCGGTGTATAGTCGGCGTTACCCGCGCATTAAACGGGCAGCCACGGTGGGGAAACGGTTCGCCACGCGCAAATATCGCGCTTCGTCCCCCTCGATCAATACCTTGTGCATAATCACGAGATCGCAATCCGGTATCCAGCGCGTCGGGACGATGCACAGGCGCATCGTCGCCAGGCCACCTTCGATCACGTCGACCATGCCGTGTATGTAGGGGATACGATAGGTGCGGTCAGGGAGTGAGGGGCTGGGGATTTCGAGATAGCCGCGACGGAGCAATAGCGCGAACCCTTCGTCGCCAAGTTGTTGACGGAGCAGCGCGCACGCGCGCTGCTCCGCCAGGAGTCGTTCTGCACCGGTCGGGCCGAACGACACGCCGATGCGGCGCAATAATCGCTGTGGTGGCGACAAGGCGACGATCAGGCCAAGCAACAGCACTAATAAGGCGAGCAGCAAGAGGATTTCGACGCCGCTGATCGTCATCGCTCAGCCCCCGGCGATGCGCGGGACCATGATGATTTCGCCGATGGTCGGATCGAACCGCTCGAGCCGTGTCGCGGGGCGGCCGGGTGCGGCCTGGAAGGCGGTCGCCCCGCGCGCACGCTCCGCAGCGAAGATGCGCTCGGCCTCGTCCACCGCCGCCAGCGCTTCAGGGTCGCCGCTGGCGACACGCTCGGCGTCCCAAGAGATCGCCGAATCGCCGAGGTGAGAGAGCACACGCAGAACATTCATCGCAGACCTCCTGACAACCCGGCGGTGCAATGCACCCTCTCCGTGTGGGCTACAAATCGTTACGGAAACGGTCGACAAGGGCGCTATCGCGCAGCGAAAACGACCTTTCGCTACGTTGGCAACGGCGTGCCGCCCCATGACTATACCGTATCTCACCGGGGATATGTCAAGGAGTTGCCACCTTGATAGGGCAGGTGTCGGGGTGGCCGGGGACGGCCCCACCCTCCCGCTTCAGGGGAGGGTCGCCGCCGCAGCGGCGGGGAGGGGTCCGCCCCACGCCTCGGGCGGCACATATCGCGCATAACGCTGTCGCACTATCCCCGACCACACCGCGCGCCGGGCCTTCTCAGGCCCGGCGCGCGGTCATCGTCGATTTTGGGAGGATGCGTTAGCCGACAGGCAGCGGCTCCGCGATCGGCTGCTCGCTGATCGCCGTCAGCCGCTCGGCGACCGCCGCGATCACGTCGTCCGGGGTCGAGGCACCGGCGGTCACGCCGACGATCTTCACCGAGGCATCGAACCAGGCGGGATCGAGGTCGTCCGCACCCTGGATGTGATAGTTCCGCACCCCCAGTGCACCGCTGATCTCAGCGAGGTGCCGCGTATTGGCGCTCTTATTGCCCCCGACCACGACCATCAGATCGGCCTCGCGAGCGAGGGAGCGCACCGCCAACTGCCGGTCGCTGGTCGGCTTGCAGATGGTGTTATGGACGAAGACCTCGCCACCGATCGGCAGGGCGATCTCGTTGATCTGGTTCACGAATGCGGTGAAGGCATGGATATCCATCGTCGTCTGGGAGAGGATCGCCACCTTCTTCGGCGGCTTGGCGGTGCGCGGCGCGGCGAAATCATCCCGGCGTATCTGCCACGGCAGATCCTCGAAACGGGTCACGGCGATCGCGTTCTCCCCGGCGTTACCGAGGATGCCGCGCACCTCGGGGTGCTTCCGATCGCCGAAGACGATGATGTAATATCCTTGATCGCGCAGCCGCGCCGCCTGCTCGTGAACCAGCGTCACCAGCGGGCAGGTCGTATCGACCACGCACAATCCGGCAGCCTGCGCGCCACTCGCGACGTGCGGCGCAGCACCGTGAGCGGTGATCGCCAGGGTGTTTAGCCGCCCGAGTTGCTTGCGATCGACCGCCTCGTCGAGTTCGTCAAGGACATCGACGCCCTTCGCGCGCAGTTTCTCCACTTCTTGCGGGTTGTGGATGACATCACCGAGCGAGGCGACCTGTGCGCCCGCATCGGCGGCGGCGTGGATGATCTCCAGCGCGCGGCGCACGCCGAAACAGAAGCCCATCTCATCGGCGAAGCGAATCTCGAAGCGGGGCATGACCTTGTATCGCTCCCAACCTGGCAGATCGCCGACAACGGGACGATCCGAACATAATCCTCCATTAAGTATACGTCAAGGACACCTCAGCGGCCAACGCCGAGCGGCTATTGCGGCATTCCTCGCCAGGGCACGACACCACCAGGTCACTCCGTCGGCGACTCGAACCAGGTCGGTGCGCCGATATTCGTGACGCTGAAATGCGCCATCTGCTGCCCCGGCTGCGCGCCATGCCAGTGCCGCTCGTTGGGCGCACAGTAGACGACATCACCGGGACTGACCGCGAATTCTTCGGTCGCCGTGCCGACACGCCCCTGCCCTTCGACGATGAGCAAGATCTGCTCGCCCGGATGGATATGCCAATTCGTCCTGGCCCCATCCTCGAAGCGCACCAGCGAGACGCTCATCCCCTCGCGATTCTGCAAGTCGACGACGCGGCGCATCTCGACCGGGCCGGTAAAAGTCGTGCCGACCTGACCCGGCACCTCGGCGGCATGGATAACACGCATCTCCCACCCCTTTCCCTTCAAGTATCGAGTACGTACAGAATGCTACGCCACAAGTCCCGCGCGTCACAGGACTTTCGAGCCTTTCGTACCGGAACGTACGGCACGTTGGTCTTTGCTACGTACCACCCAATAGGTGATACCGTAGCCGTATCCAACCATATACCATAGAGAGTGCGGGAAGCATACTGTGCCAATTAGCAGTCGTGCCCAGCTCCGCGCAGTCCATAGGCCATCCAAGCAGTGTCGGCCCTCAAGGAACAGGTATGCGCGCTCAGGCGGAGCGACGACAATCCAATATCGGCTGGGCACTGGGCGGGCTGGTGCTGCTCGGCTTACCGTGGTGGGTACCGGATCTCGCCATCCCGCTCTGCCTCGTGATCGCTAGCGGCGCATTAGCGCTGGTGGTAGGCCGCGCCCACATCGCGGAGTCCCAGGGCTGGTCGCGCACGGGCATGATCGCGGCGTGCGGTGCCCTGGGCATTTGCGGTGGTGTCGGCTGGCACATCACCCCAACCCTATCGCTGCTCATCCTGGTCGCCCTGGCGGTCGCCGCGCTCATCAGCGGTAGGAACAGCATGGCGAGCACCGATCGCCTGACCGGGCTGCTGAACCAGCGGGGCTTCGGAGCGCGCGCCGACGAAGAACTCTCGCGCGGGCTGCGCTTCGGACGCCCGGCGACCCTGGCGATCATCACGATCGAGCACGCCGCGCCGCTTCGCGAATACCACGGACGTCGCGCACGCAACCTGGCGCTCGGGCGCGTCGCCGAGGCGCTATGCGGGCAATCGCGTAACTATGACCTGCTCGCCCGCCTCGATGATGCGCGTTTCGCCATGCTGCTGCCGGAAACCACGCGCGACGAGGCGGTGAAGGTCACCGACCGGATCGGCACCGCGCTCGCGGCCACGCCGCTGATCCTCCCCGACGGGGACGGAGAACGCACGCTCGCGCTCGCGGTGACGGTCGCGCTGACGGAATACCCGACCGAGGGGGCGACGATCCAATCCTTGCTCGCGCGCCCGCAACGCGCCCGCAAGGTCGCACGGTGTAGCCCATTGACGATGATCGCGCAGCGCCTCATGAGCATATGCCTGCGCCGCCAGCAGTCTGAGGGGGTGGTAGCGCGCGCGGACAAGGTCGTGCTGGCGTTCGTCACCTTAATCTGCCTGAGCGCGCTCCTCCTGTTCGGGGTGACATTCAAACCGATCCCGCAGGAACAGTGGTTCCCGCTTATCCTGATGTGCGGGATCGGGATCATCAGTAGGAGGGTGCGCGTCAGCCTCTACGGGCATGGTACTGTTTCCAATCACTTTGTCATCATCATGGCAGGGAGCATCATTTTTGGCACCACCGGAGCCATGCTCCTCGCTGTACTTATCGGACTCGCTTACGAATCATGGCGTATCCAAGCCCGGAAATATATCTTCGATGGTAGCTCTTACGCCCTGATCGCAGGCGTGCTCGGTCTATTAGAGCCGTTATTGGCGCAAGTCTTTCCGGCGGAATCACTTTTGCACCTCCCTATAATTGGACATGGCTTGGTCATGGGCACGGTCTGCTATGTCCTCAACGCCGGGCTCCTGATCATTGTGATCGCCCTCACCGAGAAACGGAATCTCTATGCGCTCTGGCGTCAGCAATTCGCCTGGTTCATCCCGTATACCCTTACCTTCGGTGTCCTAGCCGTCTTCATGGCGCAGGCGGGTGCGGCATTCGGCCCGGTCGGGCTCCTGATCTTCGCCGCACCCGCCTTCATGATCCTCCTCGCCACCAAGCAATACATCGATCAGACGAAGGCCAGCGTCACCGCCCTGAACGAGGCGCATCAGCGCCTCTCGACGCTGAATGGGCAGCTTTCCGACTCCGTGGAGGATCTGCAACAAGCGTATACGGCGACGCTGGAAGCCTTCTCCGGGATGCTCGATGCGCGCGATAGCGAGACGGAGGGCCACTCCAAGCGCGTGGTCCGCTGCGCGGTCGCCATCGGCAAAGCGATGGGGATCAGCGCCGAGGAACTGGCGTCGCTGGAGGTGGGGGCGCTCCTCCACGACATCGGCAAGGTCGGCGTCTCCGACCAGATCTTGCGGAAGAACGGCCCGCTCTCCCCCGATGAATGGCTGGAGATGCGGAAGCACCCGGAGATCGGCTACGGACTGACGTCGCGCATCTCCTTCCTCGATCACGCCTCGCCGATCGTCCGGCATCATCACGAGCGCTGGGATGGCACCGGCTACCCGGATGGGCTGTGCGGCGAGAATATCCCGCTCGCCGCGCGGATCTTCGCCGTCGCCGACTCCTTCGATGCGATGGTCAGCGATCGCCCCTACCGGCGCGGGCTGCCCCTGGAACAGGTCATCGGAGAGTTGAGGCGTGGCGCGGGCAAGCAATTCGATCCGCAGATCGTGGATGTCTTCATCCCCTTGCTCGCCGACGATGCCTGGCTCACATCGATTCGTGCGCCGCTCTCCGAAAGCGCGACGACGCCGTTAATCAGACTCCCGGCCCATCTCTAACTGTCACTATCCTCGCGAATAGAAGCTAGTCGAAGGGGGGCACCGCCTATGGCGGTGCCCCCCTTCATTGTATTTCCCTTTTAGGCTTCGACGGTCAGTACCTCGGTGTAACCGCCTCTTCACAGATACTCATCCCTATGCACATACAATCCCCAGCCTACACATCTACCAATGATCGCCCGCGCAGTATGCATCCCATCTCGCACCGGACCAGAAAGTACCAGATTAATTGGGCTACGTAGAAAGTGCTTTTGTTTTCTTTTCTAGCCCTATTGACTTCTAAGAAGTAGTACCTTATAGTACTTCCAGGTGATACAAGCAACAAAAGTACCAGACATGCCTGACGAAAGTCCTGGGCTAATAGAGGGAGGAGGCAACACAGATGGGCTGGAGCTAATAAGTGGGTAGTAAGGAATAACGGACTCATCCGAGTGAATATAAGCACTGCTCGGCAATAAAGAAGGAGGACAACACAGATGGGCTGGAGCTAATAAGTAAGTAATAAGCAATAGCGGGTTTATCCAAATGAGCACAATCAAAATAGCAGTGGGCTGATGTTACACAACGTTAGCCCACTACTATTTTTGTGTATGTTGTGGTAGAACTACTCTCACACAACCACTATATTGCGAAGAGGACTATTCAGTTGCTCGCCACGCCGCGTCAGTATGGCTCGCTGTTGCAGAACCAGAACTATCGCCTGCTGTTCATCGGGCAGGCGCTCTCGCAGCTTGGCGACTGGATGAACCGCGTCGCGCTGCTGGTGCTCGCCTATCGCCTCACCGGCTCGCCGATCGCCGTCGCCCTCCTCCAACTCGCCACGCTCCTCCCGCGCGTGCTCGTCAGCCCGTTCGGTGGCGTCCTCGCCGATCGCTACCCGAAGCGCCTGCTGATGATCGCGCTCGATCTCTTACGCGCGCTCCTGGCGGTCAGCCTGATCTTCGCCGGGAGCAGCGGCCAACTCTGGCTGGCGGGCGTGACGCTGCTGCTGATGCATAGCTTCGCCGCCATCTTCAATCCGGCGCGCGGTGCGGTCCTGCCCGCACTGGTCCCGCGCGAACAGCTCGGCACGGCCAACGCCCTCAATGACATCACCGGGCAATCGGCGTTCTTCATCGGCCCGGCGATCGGCGGCTGGATCATCGCGACCGGGGGGACCAACGCGGTCTTCCTGATCAATGGGGCGACGTTCGTCGTCTCGGCGCTGCTGATCGCGCTGATGCGGGTGGAAGAGCCCGCGCGGCGGGGGGTCGCGCAGGGCGCACTCTTCCGGGAACTGCGCGAGGGGTGGCAGGCGCTCTACGCCCACTCCCCCCTCCGCTTCCTCCTCGGGGCGCTCTTCCTCGAAGCATTGGTCGCGCTCGCCCTGACGGTGCTGCTCTTGCCGATCCTCACTGGGCCACTCGGCGGGCGCGATGAGCAACTGGGGCTGCTCCTGGCGATGGTCGGGGTCGGGACGATGATCGGTGCGCCGCTCGGAGCCTGGCTCTTCGGGCGCTTTCGCCCCCTCCCCCTGATCGCGATCGCCGCCCTCGGTATCGTGGCGACGATGGCGGCGATCGGCCTCTCGCACAACTTCCTGTTCGTCATGCTCGCCCTCTTCGTCAACGGCGTGCTGACCGGGATCACCGACATCGCGGTGATCACCACCGTGCAACGAACGATCGCGGAGGACAAGATCGGGCGGGCGTTCGGGTTGATGTTCTGGATTCTCGCGTTGGGACAGATAACCGGGGCGCTCGGTGGCAGCATCCTGATCCGCTACGCCACACCGGCGATCGCGGTGCTCGCCCTCAGCGGCCTATGTGTGGCGATCATCGCCGGGCTGGTCTACGCCACGCGCCGGGATTTTCGCGCCGCAACGCCGGGTGTCTCGACCGCTGATTGATCGGCCACCACCCTTGCGGTGTGCCGATCAGCCGCGTCCGATCCCGGTGCTGTCGAGCGCACGGACCTGTTCGAGCAATGAGGCGAGATCGGGATCGTCGCCGCTGATCGGCACGCCGCTGCGGATGCGCGCGGCGACGATGTGCGCCATCACCACCGCCGCGCGCGCCGCGCCCGCATCGTAGGCGGGGGCCGGGGTGGCCGTGGTGAGGCGCATCGGCTCGGGCGAGAAGGGTTCCAGATCGTCCTCATCGAAAATCGGGACGTCCGGGACGACATCGCTCGCGTGCGCCAGGCCATGCGGCACCTCGTCGCGCGCGGGCAGGTGATCGTCCAGCAAGTCATCGAAGTTGGGCAGGGGCGGCAGATCCTGCTCCACCGGTGGGGGCGGGGTGGCCGGGCGCGGCTCGCGCGATTGCGACATCAGCACGGCGAGGCGCTCTTCCACCAACTTGCTCGGCGTGGGTGGACCGCTCGGCGGGGCGGGCACTGCGGGAGTCGGGGGCACCTCCGGCTCCGCCGTCGTGGCGCGTTGCTTCTTCTTGCGGCGCAGGATCGCGTCCCGCAGGATCCGCTCCAGGTCGCCATCGGTCAGCAGGTAGGTCTCCAGGCGCGGCGTCACCTCGCGCGCGGTCGGCTTGACCAGGACTTGCAGGATCACCCCCTCATCGACCTCGCTCAGGCTGATGTTGGACCACTCACGCTCGTCGATCAGCGCACCGACCGCCCGGAAGACATCTTCGTAATCGGTTCGACTGAGGCCCGCGAACAGTTTCATCGCTCTCTGACCTTCCCCCTGCGCGCCCTACGGGGCGGCCCCCTGTCGCGGGCGGCGTATCATCGACCGAGATGATCGAGTTCGACCAGCACTTCATCGACGGTGATGGTATCGCTGCTCATCTGGATGGTGCGCTGCTCGATCGCGCGCAAGCCACGTACGACGAAGCCACCATCGACTTCGATCAGCGTGAGTCCTTGCGGCTCGAAGCCCCGGCGCAGCAGCAGCCGCACGACCGCGCGATAGCGATCCTCCACCGAGGAGGGATCGCCACGCCGTTTCCGCCCCCAGGCCATCTCCACCCCTCTTGTCGCCCCCATACGCGCTCGAGCGGACGGCCAGTGGAGAGCGAAACACGGCCCAGCCATTCCTTCTAAGGATAACGACAGGGGCGGTGCAGCGGAATGGCCCAAGGGTAGGACTTTGCTCCCAAATGCCGCCCGGTGGCGGCAGAGCCACCACCGGACTCGCGGCCTACGTGAAGCTGGCGGGGATGAGGTAGTTCCCCAGGATCGTCTGGAGCGGCCCGGCGATCGCGCCGAAGAGGTTGATATGGAGGAAACTCGGCACGAAGAGGAGGACGAGCAGGATCGCGAAGCCGTAGCGCTCCAGCGGTGCCAGAATCCCGTACCAGAAGTTCGGTAGCAACCCGGTCAGGATTTTGTGCCCGTCGAGCGGCGGGACCGGGATCATGTTGAAGGTCGCCAGAAGGATATTGAGGGTGATGCCGCTGTAGATGAGCTGCTGCACGAACGGCGGCCAGCCATCGAACGCGGCGGGCGCGACCCAGAGCGGCAGGGCGAAGAGCGCCGCCTGCACCACGTTCGAGAGCGGCCCCGCCGCCGCCACCAGCAGCATCCCGCGCTTGGGATCGCGGAAGTTGTTCGGGTTGACCGGCACCGGCTTCCCCCAGGCGATCGGGGCGAAGCCGATGATCAGCAGCAGCGTGAAAAGGAAGCCGAGCGGATCGAAGTGCGCGACCGGGTTCAGCGTCACTCGGCCCAGGCGCGCGGCGGTCGGGTCGCCGAGGCGGTAGGCGGTGAAGGCGTGCATGAATTCGTGGATCGTGATCGCCAGCACGAAGACGAGCAGGCTGGAGAGGATCGTTTCCGGGTTCAAGTTGCCGAGCATGGTGTTCTCTCTGCGGTCGCCGGGGCAGCCACGCCGCGCGTCCGCCCGCGCTAGGGGATGAACCGCCGCATCACGCGGCGATCGACCTGGATATCGGTGTCGTAGGACCCTTCATCGCGGCCATGCGGCAGGGCATTCCACTCGTCGCCGACCGGGTCGATCTCCAGGCTCAGTATCCAGGTGATGCCGAGGTGGAAGAACATCGCCTTATCCTTGCCCTCGAAGTGCCCGCCGAGATTGACCACATCCTGCGCGTTCAGGATCCGCCCGAGCATCCGGCGCGGGAATTCGTCGGACGCCTGCTCCGTCGGGTAGAGGGGCTTGACCTCGGCGATCCGATAGCTGACGATAGCGCTCACGTCCGAATCCTCACCTGATCGCCGTCTGCCGCCGACGCGGGCAGCTACGGTAGCAAGTATAGCATCGTGGCCGTGACAGAACCGGGCACAGGACCACACCACAAGAGGAGACGACGATGCAGAAGCCACCGCGTTTGCGGGCGGGGATGACGCTGGGGATCGTCGCCCCGAGCAGCCCGGTCCTCGACTCGCACGATATCGCGCGCGGGGTCGCGGGGCTCGAACGCCTCGGCTTCGCCACGGTCTTCGGCGAGCACGCGCGCGACAGTCGCGGCTATCTGGCCGGGCGGGATGACGACCGCGCCGACGATCTGCTGACGATGCTCGAACGGGCCGACATCGACGCGATCATCTGCCTGCGCGGCGGGTATGGCGCGGGGCGCACCCTCAACGCCCTGCGCGCGCCCGCGCGCCTCGCGCGGCTGCGGGCGCTGGCCGGACGACCGGCCAAGGCGGTGATCGGCTTCTCGGACAGCACCATGATCCACGCGCTGCTCGCGCGCGAACTCGGCTGGGTCAGCTTCTACGGCCCGGTCATCACCTCCTTCAAGGAGGCGAGCGACTACACGGTCGCGGCCTTCCGGCGCGCGCTGATGGAGACGGGGCCGTTCGACATCCTCCCCGCCCCGGATGATGCCTATGTGGCGACGATCGCGCCGGGCGTGGTCGAGGCTCCGCTGCACGGGGGCTGCCTCTCGCTCCTCACCACCCTGATCGGCACCCGCTGGGAGCCCGACCTGCGCGGCGCGATCTGCTTCTTCGAGGATGTCCACGAGGAGCCCTACCTGATCGATCGGCAGTTGACGCATCTCCTCGCCGCCGGGAAACTCCAGGGGTGCGCCGGGATCGTGATCGGCGAGCTCGCCGATTGCCGCCCGCGTTCGGCGATCAATACCCTCGGCCTCGGCGACATCTTCGACGAACTCTTGCGCCCGCTCGGCATCCCGATCCTCTATAATCTGCCGATCGGCCACGGCAAGCACCTGGCGACCCTGCCGCTCGGCGTGCGCGCCCGCCTCGATGCGAGCGCTGGTACCCTCCGCATCCTCGAATCGGGAGTAGCGTAGCTATCTCTTTGGGGCGCTTGACGTGCCCGCCGTCGCCCCGTATACTGCGGCTATTGTCGTGACAAGTGCGTGGTGACGGGCCAAGCCCTCAGCCGGGAGGGGCGCGGGATGTCCTGGTGGTCGAAGCTGCGGGCACCGCTCGGCGGCACACTCCTTGGCGTGCTCCTTGTGGTGTTGATCGTTAACGTGCATGGTCGGCTAACCGACGAGACGCTGATCGCTGTCGCCCCGCTCGCCTCGCCGACGAGCGGGAACGTGACCGTGTTCGTCGGCGGCGCGGTGCGTCAACCGGGCCTCTATACCCTGCCGCAGGGTGAACGGATCGAGGCGGCGCTCGCGGCGGCGGGGGGATTGACGGACGACGCCGACCCCGAGGGGCTCAATCGTGCGTTGCGCCTGCGCGATGAGGCGCAGATCGTCGTCCCCCGACGGGGCGAGCCGACCGTGACCCCGCCCCGCGCCAGCGCCGCGCCGGGCAGCACCGCGCCGGTGACCCTCGCGTCGCCGCGCCCGGTGGGAACCCCGGCCCCTGTCGGGCCGCTCGATATCAACAGCGCCAGCGCCACCGATTTGGAGCGCCTCCCCGGCGTGGGGCCGAAGCTCGCCCAGGCGATCGTGGAGTACCGTGCCGAGCACGGCCCGTTCGCCGGACCGGCTCAACTCGCCGCGGTGAAAGGGATCTCCGAACGCCTGATCGCGACTTGGGGCGAGGCCATCAGCTACGGCCCCTGACACCCGCAGAAGCGTGGGCGCAAGGCTTGACGCGCCACTTTGCGCTTGCTATACTTCGCACCGTCGTCATCGCGACAGCAGGCCGAAGTGGCGGAACCGGCAGACGCGCTACGTTCAGGGCGTAGTGCCCGTAAGGGCGTGGGAGTTCAAATCTCCCCTTCGGCACCCGACTTCTTGCCCGTACTCAGGTAGCTGAATGCGGGCTGTACTTTGACAAGCGATAGCACCAATAGGCGCGCATACGTGCGTGTATGTGGAAGAAGAAGAATGGTCGCTAGCCTCGCTGAGGTTAGAGGAAAGTCCGGGCTACATAGAGCGGGGTGCCTGGTGAAAACCAGGGAGATGGGCGTAAGCCCATCGACAGTCCAGAGCGGCACGGTGGTTCGCCGCCGTGAGAGCAACAGCGACGAAGGCCGACCGGCTCGTCCGGGCGGAGTGAAAAGGGCAATCCTCCCTGTAGCAATCTCCGATGCAGCCGATCAAGACGGTGGCTCGCCGAGGCTGGAAGTCGAGAGCAGTCACGAAGGCGACGACGTGACCGGTGGTGCCTCGGCACCCCGAGAGAGATGACCATTAGAACAGAACCCGGCTTACTCCCTTCTTTCCCGGGGTGTGCTATCGCGGAAGTGCATGGTGCCCATAGCTCAATTGGTTAGAGCGCTGGTCTGTGGATCCAGAGGTTACGGGTTCAATCCCCGTTGGGCACCCCTCTAAATTATGAGCAATAGCAAGAAAAACGGCGATAAGATTCCCCTTTCGCCGTTGGTCTTTCCCAGATTTGGGCCAATGCTGGGCCAACGCGCTGGGCGAGCAGTGTGTGGGGTTAGACCGCAGCCCTTATCTTGTCAATATCCGAGACTACGCCCTCAGCGCTGGCTGTTCGGTCGGCGGAGTGTCGTCGCGCCGGGCTGGTTTGGGTCGGTCACCATGGCCCGTTAACGGCACCTGAGCCAGCCAACCGCCGCCAACGCGCATGGCCCGTTTCGGTCTTGGCACTCCCCTTGCGGGGAGTGTCCGTGCTGGGTAGTGCTGCCGATAACGAGGGGGTGTGCTATGGTGTGCCTGGTGCGCATGGTGCTCATCGTGTTGGGCCTGTTTGTGGCGGTCCTCGGTCCCGCCGCCCCGGCGCGCGCCGCTGCGGAGTGGTGTGATACCGATCCGTTACTCCTGATCCGCACCCCGGGTGGCCAGCTCGTCTCGGTCTACGTCCTTGTCGGCGCGTTGGGTGCGGAGCACCTCCCGGCGGCCCAGGCGGCGAGCCTCCTCACCACCAGCGACACCGTGGAGACAACGGCCGGAGGGCGCGCCACCCGGGTCACCGTGACGGTCGTGGTCCCGGACGATCTCCTCGGCAGTGGCTTTCCTACCCGCGCGGCCACCAGCACCGGGCCATTGGGCACCGGCACCGTCTACGCCACCGCCGAGGGGATCAGTGGCGCGCCCATGACCCTGCGGTTCACGCTCGATGTCCCCTAGGTCGGCCCTGGGCCCTAAGTACAATCAAGCGAGGTTCGTGGGATTCGCGTCCGGTCCACTACTACGCTGGCGTAACAGACAACTGCAAACCCACGAACCTTATCTGATTGTACTTAGTGCATGATCAGGGTATCTCATTTGGAATGGGTGCGCTATTGTCCTTGTAATCATGGAGGATCTAGCGGTCTCTTTTCCAACGATGTGCTCTGCGACTGCACTAGAAAGAGCTGATATCGCAATGTCCCGAGTCGCGCGCCTCTACCTCGGACTCCTTACGCTGACCGCCGTCGGCCTGCTCGCTTGGTGGCTGGCCCGGTGGGGCGCGTGGCCGCCCGCCTCCCCGGCACTGGCGGCGATGCTCCTCCTCCTCGCCGTCGCCGCGCAGCACTTCCCTCTGGAGATCACCCCTGGCTACAAGGTCACCGCGAGCAGTGCCCCGTACTTCGCCGCGCTCCTGGCGCTCGGCCCGCCCGCGGCGCTGGCGCTCGTCGCGGGTGGCCAGCTGCTCGGCGGCCTCGGGCTCTTCCTGCGCCGGAATCCCGCGACCGGCCGCCGCCGCCGGGGCCTTACGGGTGTCCTCTTCAACGCGGTGCAGCTCGTCCTCGCGTTCGGCTTGGGCGGCCTAGTCTCCGCCCAGACGCTCCCGCACCGACCCGCAGCCCTGTTCGCGACGCCCGCGGCCTGGTGGGCACTCCCGGCGACGGCCGTGGCGATCCACCTCGCGAACACCGGGGCGGTGGCGGGGATGGCGGGCTTGCAGCGACGGCGCTCCCCGTTGGCCATCTGGCGGGCGGGGCAGCGCGCGGCGTTCGTGGAGACGATCGCCCTCTTCGCGCTCGGGCTGGCGCTGGCGCTGCTGGCGCGCAGCGGGGCTGCCGCCCCCGTGCTGCTCGCCCCGCCGCTCGCGCTCCTGCATTGGGGACTCTCGCGTGCCTGGCAGCTGCGCGAGGAGGCGACGCACGCCGCAGCGGAACTGCGCGCGAGCGAGGCGAGCTTGGCCGCCGCGCAGGGGCTCGCACACCTCGGCAACTGGGAACGCGACCTGGCAACCGGGGCGACGCGCTGGTCCGCCGAGACCTTCCGCATCTTCGGCCTCGCCCCCCAGGAGGTCACGCCGTCGCGTGCGGCATTCCTGGCCGCGATCCACCCCGATGACCGGGTGCGGGTAGACCGCGTGTCCGACGAAGCGGACGCGGCCCTGCTGTCCCGCGACCTCGAGTACCGCGTCGTCCGCCCCGACGGTAGCGTCCGCGTCGTGCACGACCGGTCCCACGTGATCTACGACGCCGACGGCCGGCCGCGGCGACGACTCGGCGCGTTCCTCGACATCACCGAGCGCAAAGCGCTGGAGCAGCGGTTGGCGCACCAAGCCTTCCACGACGCGCTGACCGGCCTGCCCAACCGAGCGCTCTTCCACGATCGCCTGGGGCACGCCCTCGCCCGCGGGGCGAGGGCGCGGGCGCTGGTGGGGGTGCTCCTCCTCGATCTGGACGGCTTCAAGCACATCAACGATTCGCTCGGGCATGACGCTGGCGATCGGTTGCTCGTCGCCTTCGCCCAGCGCCTGCCCGGCTGCCTGCGGGCGGGCGACACGCTGGCGCGCCTCGGCGGCGACGAGTTCGTCATCCTGCTGGAGCACTCGGGCGATGTGGGTGATCCAACCCACATCGCCGAGCGGATCGCCTCCTGTGGCGCGCTGCGCACGCCATATCTGATCGACGGGCATGAGGTGCTCGTCCGTGTCAGCATCGGGGTCGCGGTCGGTTGGGCCGACGAGGTCGAGGCCGTCGATCTCCTGCGAGACGCCGACACCGCGCTCTATCGCGCCAAGGCGACGGGTGGGGGCAGTTACGCGGTCTTCGACCCGGCGATGAATGCTGCGGCGGTGGCGCGCTTGGCACTGGAAGGCGACCTACGCCGGGCCATCGAGCGGGGAGACTTAGTGCTCCACTACCAGCCGCTGATCGCGCTGGAGGATGGACGGGTGGCACGCGTGGAAGCACTGGCGCGCTGGTCCCACCCCGCGCGCGGCCCGGTGCCACCGGCCGTCTTCATCCCGCTGGCGGAGGAGACCGGGCTGATCCGCCTGCTCGGTCGCTGGGTCCTCGCGGAGGCTTGCCGTCAGGCGCACACCTGGCAGGCGCGGCACGGTGCGCGCGCGCCGGTCGTCTGCGTCAACCTCTCCGCACGGGAATTCCAGGAACCGGGGCTCGTAACGGAGGTCGGGGCGGCCCTGTGCGGGACGGGCCTCGAACCCGCCGGGCTCGAGTTGGAGATCACCGAGGGAGTGTTGATGGGCGACGCGCCGGGCACGCTGGCCACCCTCTGGCAACTGCGCGATCTGGGCGTGAGCCTAGCGATCGACGACTTCGGCACCGGCTATTCCTCGCTCACGTACCTCAAACGCTTCCCGGTGGACACGCTCAAGATCGATCGGACCTTCGTCGACGGCCTGGAGCTGGGCGGCGACAATACCACCATCGTCAAGGCGATCATCGGGCTGGCGCACGCGCTGGGGTTGGAGGTGGTCGCCGAGGGGGTGGAGACGGTGGGACAGGCGGCAGCGGTGCGGGCACTCGGCTGCACCCTGGGGCAGGGCTATCACTTCGCCCGGCCGCTGCCGGTACCCGAGATCGACGCGCTCCTCGCTGCCAGACCCGTGGTGTACCCGCACGCCCTGGGCGATGCCAGTCGGGACACTCCTGACTCGGACGAGTTGCGCCGACGGCAGGCCGCTCGCCGAGCCTAGCGCGTGTCCCCAGGACGTAGCGTCGGTTGAGCGGCATGACAGGCGCGGTGAGTAGGACCATAGCAAGGGAGTTGCGTGCGGTCTCGCCATCGTGGCGGTGTTCGAGGGCCCCTGCTGCGGCGTGCAGGGGCAATACTCGCGGCGAAGGGGCGCTCGATAGCGAACTGATGACACGCCACAGAGCACACTTCCCGCTAGGCCAGGAGCGCGTCAAGCTGGTCGGCCGCCGCCCGGCCCATGCTCGGGATGAGATGGCTGTAGATGTCCAGCGTCATGCTGATGTTGCTGTGCCCTAGTCGCTCTTGCACGACCTTCGGGTGGACGCCCTGTAGGAGCAAGAGAGTCGCGGCGGTGTGACGCAGTGCATGGAACGACACATCGGGCAAGCTGGCGCGGCTCAGGACCAGCTTGTAGGCTCGTAGGACGTTGCGCTGGCTGAGTGGCTTCCCCTGGTGCGTGCAGAATATCAGGTCGTCATGCTGCCACTCCGGCCCCACCAACAGCCGCTCCTCGGTCTGTTGCCGTCGGTGCTCCTTCAGGATGGCCACGCACGACGCGGGCAGATCGATGGTCCGCCGCCCTTTCGTGGTCTTCGGCTCCTCGAAGGTGCCATCGCGCTGTAACTGGCGCTGGACATGCAAGACTCGCCTGGTCAGGTCCACGTCGGCCCACTTCAGGCCCAGGAGTTCCCCCTGCCGCATCCCGGTCGCGAGTGCTGTCGCGATCAGCGCTTCCCAACGGTCGCCACGCACCGCCGCGATCAAGGTGCGGACCTCATCGGGAGACAGCACCTCGACTTCCCTGCGCGCGACGCGGGGCGGCTTGGCCAGGGCCGCCACATTGCGCGGGACAAGATTCCAGTCAACGGCCTGGCCGAGCGCGCGACGTAGGACCGCATGGACGTTCCGCACACTCTGGGGCGCGAGACCGGACGCGGTGAGTTGCCCGTAGAGCTGCTGCACATGGTTGGGTTGGATCTGGGTGAGCTTCATCTTGCCGAGTGTGGGCAGGATGAGGCGGCGAGCAACGTCGCTATAGCCCTTGTGGGTGCGTGAGCGGACTGAGGGCTGCACCACATCGCTCAGCCAGCGCTCAATATGCTGGCTGAGCGTGAGCTTTTCAGAGGCCGGGAGGAGACCCTTATCGGCATTGCCGTGAAACTCGCGGTACTTCGCCTGCGCCTCTTTGCGCGTTGCCGTGTTGGCGCTGTGACGCTTACCATCGATCATCACCCGGACGCGCCAACGACCGTTCTCCAGTTGCGCGATCGCTCCTTCGCCGTTCGCCTTCTTACCCGCCACTGGTCACGCTCCTTGCACTACAATCCCTTTGCCCCTGATGCCGCAATCATCAAGGGCGCGGCGGTAGCCTGGTTACGTCAGGCTACCGCCTCTGTTTTTCCCGCGATGTCCTCGGATTCCAGATTGCTGAGCAGATCACCCGGTTGAATCTTCAGTACGCGCGCCAGTGTCGCCAGTGTGTCGAGATCCGCACGCTTGCTACGGTTCGTCCAGATACCCCAAACCGTGTTGTAGGCCAAGCCGGTCGCCTCGGCAAGCTTTTTGGCATTCCATCGTTCCGGTTCGGCGATTTCACGTAATCGCCAGTGCATATGCCCCCCTTTCACCATCAACGACAGGTAGTAACTATGCATCTACGACTATAGCTATATTAGCATAAACAGCGTAATTACACAATATTTACCCATTATAGTATTGACTTTATACTCATGAAGTGCTATATTAACTATAGAGGAAATGGCGCTGGTAAGCCACCTACCACAGTCACTTACCAGCGCCATCAGACGAAGGGCCAGAGGCCCCACGCAAGGAGCAGGATACCATGAGCGCCCGGACTGCCGCGCAGCACACCGCCGACGAACTGACCTACCACGGCACGAGCGGCGAGATCGCCGTCTTCGCCAGCGCCAGCGCCAGCCGCCCCGGCGCGCGCAACTTCACCTATCGCGATACCGTCACCGGGGAGGCCCACTGCGAGTGCCGGGGCGCGGAGTGCCGGGGCGCGGAGTGCGGGCGGCGGTGCTGGCACCTCGACTGGCTGGAGACGGCATGGATCATGACCCGCGTCACCTCGTTCGTCGCCGGCCTGGACGCCGCCGCGTTGTGCGCCACCGGCACCGCCGCCGGGGTGCGGCTCGCGGACGGTAGCGCCACCGTCACCGACATCGCGGTCTACTACCAGTGCCGGGTCGAGTACCGCCGCCGCCGTGCGGCGGCCCCGGCCCCGGTGCTCATCTTCCCGGCCGTCGCCGCCGTCGCCGTGGCCGCATAGGGGAGGGAGAGCAGACGATGACGACGATCAACGAAACCTTGCGCGCCCTGATCGCCGAGATGGTCGAGGGTGACGTGCCGGACCCGCTGGCCCAGCCCTGCACCCTCGCCCTGGTCTGGGCCGACCTCGCCCGCCTCGCCGGGGAGCCGTTGCCCGCCGAGGTCGCCGCCCTGGTGGACGCGCCGGTGCCGTTGCGCCGGTTGCGCCCGGTTCCGAAGCGCGCGCCCCGGCGCGCGCTGATCGTAGCGGCCATTCGGCCCTAGCCACGCCACGCCCAGTCCGTTACGCTGAAAGGGAATTTCATCTCCCCCTTTTCCTCCCCTTTCCGGCCCCGTCCACCCCCACATGGGCGGGGCTCCCCCCATCTCCTCTGCCTCACCGCGCCCTCCCCCATCCTGATATACTCGACACCGACAAACGGCAGCATGATCGGCAGCGACGGAGCGACAGAGATGGTCGGCGGCACCCTGACCCCGCAGGCGTTCGTGACGAAGTGGCGCGGCGTGCAACTCAGCGAGCGCGCCAGCGTCCAGGAACACTTCCTCGACCTCTGCGCCCTCTTCGGGCAGCCCTCGCCCGCCAGCGCCGACCCGACGGGCGCCTGGTACACCTTCGAGAAGGGCGTCGCCAAGACCGGCGGCGGGCAGGGCTTCGCCGATGTCTGGAAGCGCGGCTCCTTCGCCTGGGAGTACAAGAAGAAGAAGCGCGACCTCGACGCCGCCTACGCGCAGCTCCTCCTCTACCGCGAGGCGCTGGAAAACCCGCCGCTGCTCGTTGTCTGCGACACCGCGCGCTACGCGATCCACACCAACTTCACCAACACCCCCCCGCACGTCTACCGCTTCACGAACGAGGAGCTGGCCGACCCGGTGACGCTCGCCACGCTGCGCGCCGTCTTCACGGCCCCGGAGAGCCTGCGCCCCGGCGTGACGGTCGCCCAGGTGACCGAGGAGGCCGCGCGCCGCTTCGCCACCCTGGCCGACGGCCTGCGCGCCCGCGCGGTGCCGCCGCCGGACGCCGCCCACTTCCTGACGCAGCTCCTCTTCTGCCTCTTCGCCGAGGATGTGGGCCTGCTCCCCCGCGACGCGTTCGGGGCGCTGGTGCGTTTCAGCGCGCAGTTCCCGGCGCAGTTCGTCCCCGGCGTGGCGGCGCTCTTCGCGGCGATGCGCGACGGCGGCTTCGCGCAGTACCAGCCGATCGACCGCTTCAACGGCGGGCTGTTCGCGACGATCGCGCCGCTCGCACTGACGGCGGGCGAGCTGGCGACGCTGGCCGAGGCCGCCGCGCTCGACTGGGGGAGCGTGGACACGGCGATTATCGGCACGTTGTTCGAGCGCTCGCTCGACCCCGGCAAGCGGGCGCAGCTCGGCGCGCACTACACCGGGCGCGCGGACATCCTGCGCGTGGTCGAGCCGGTGGTCCTGGCCCCGCTACGCCGCGAGTGGGACGCGGTACGCGAGGAAGCGGAGAAGCTGCGCCTGGCCGCCGAGGCCGCGCCGACGCCGCAGACCCGCCGCAACCGGCAGGCCGAACTCTCCCGCGCGCTGCTGGCCTTCAAGGTGCGGCTGGCGGGGGTGCGCGTCCTCGACCCGGCCTGCGGTTCGGGCAACTTCCTCACCGTGGCGCTCGGCGCACTCCTCGACCTGGAGAAGGAGGTCGTCACCTACGGGGCGACGGCGGGGCTGGCCGGGATGTTCCCCGAGGTGTCGCCGCGCCAGCTCTACGGCCTGGAGCTCAACACCTACGCGCACGAACTGGCGCAGGTCGCGGTCTGGATCGCCTACCTCCAGTGGATGACCGCCAACGGCTTCCAGCCCCGCCGCGACCCGATCCTCCAGGCGCTCGACACGATCCGCCTCCAAGACGCCCTGCTCGACCTGTCCGACCCCGCAGGGCCACAGGAGGCCGCGTGGCCCGAGGCCGAGTTCATCATCGGCAACCCGCCGTTCCTGGGCGGCAAACGCCTCCGTGCCGAGCTGAGCGATGAGTACGTCAAAGACCTGTTCTCGGTCTATAACGGGCGGGTGCCGCGCGAGGCCGATCTCGTCTGCTACTTCTTCGAGCGGGCGCGCGAGCAGCTTGCGGCGAACGGGCTAGAGCGTGCCGGATTGCTCGCCACCAACTCAATTCGTGGCGGCGCGAACCGGCGCGTCCTGGAACGGATCAAGGAAACCGGCGACATCTTCATGGCGTGGTCGGATGAGGCGTGGGTCTTAGAGGGCGCGGCGGTGCGGATCTCGATCGTCGGCTTCGCAAATAGTTACAATCAAAGCCACGTATTGAATGATCAACCGGTCGCGACAATCAACGCGGACTTAACAGCTAACATCAGCTTTACAGGTGTCCGAAAACTGAGAGAGAATCAGTCACTTGCCTTTATGGGTGTTACACCGGGCGGGCCGTTTGAAATAGACGAGGGCGTTTCCTAACTCATAGGCTGCCCTCCCAGAGATGGGCGAGCACCCGTTTGGGTGAGCGGATCAGCTCCGGACGGGCGGCATGATGGGCGGCGAGGGCGACGACGATGGTGGCGGTGTAG